>Ga0265299_10005765_pt1 | contig 11442 bp, 6 predicted proteins | sample AusTroGonzalo_MG_4_FD_193485 | JGI IMG/M metagenome (GOLD analysis project Ga0265299, IMG submission 193485) | Bovine rumen microbial communities from tropical cattle in Woodstock, Queensland, Australia - Gonzalo_02 | ecosystem: Host-associated > Mammals > Digestive system > Stomach > Rumen ...
TAAGGGTTGGACCGCGAACCCTTAAGGGTTCAGGCGATAACCCTTAAGGGTTCAGACCGCAAGAGCCTTGGCCATCTCAGCCGTTAACTTCGATGAGAATCGCTATGCCTGCTAGGTGTGGCGCATATTTGCGCCAATCCCTACAATCTCTTTTTCGCCACTACCATCAGACTTCTCTTCGCCCTCTTTGCGCGCACGCACGCAGGTAGGGGTTCTTTCTCTTTCTTTATCTTTCTCTTTAAAGGGAGATAGGTTAAAGGGAAGAGGGATTTTTCTCTTTCCTTTCGTTCTCTTTCATAGTTTTGTCCGCATTTTTCAACTTAGATTCGAGGTCGCTTTTCGTAGATGGCGGCATAGAAAAAAAAGAAGCCCCCGTTAAAGGACGAGGGCTGGAACCTGAATGTTTTCACAACGGAATAATCCTTATTGTGAATTGCTGAAATTCGGGGGCAAATGTACTTCTTTTGAACGTATCTGCAAACTTTTCCTCAGCTTATTTGTAATCTATAGGGATTTTTTTCTAAATTTGCACCAAAATATAACCTTACAGACTCATGAAACGTATTTTAGGACTAGATTTGGGAACGACCAGCATAGGCTGGGCTTTGGTGAACGAAGCAGAGAACAGCGAGGAACAATCTTCAATCACACGCTTAGGCGTGAGGGTTGTTCCTTTGACCGTTGACGAGCAAACCAATTTCGAAAAAGGCAAAAGCATCACAACGAATGCCGACCGCACGCTGAAGCGTAGTATGCGCCGTGGCTTGCAACGTTATAAACTGCGTCGCACAGCACTCATCGGGAGATTGAAAGAAGCTGGCATTATCAATGATGACACCATTCTCACCGAAAATGGTCCTCGTACCACCTTTTCCACCCTCCGAGCCCGTGCCAAATCAGCGACAGAAGAAGTCTGCTTGGAAGAGTTTGCCCGCATTCTCTTGATGATTAACAAAAAACGCGGCTACAAAAGTAGTCGCAAGGCACAATCCACGGAAGACGGCGCGCAGATAGACGGAATGGAAGTTGCCAAAAAACTACATGATGAGCAACTTACCCCTGGACAATACGTCTATTCCCTGTTGCTTGCAGGCAAGAAATATGTTCCTGACTTTTATCGTTCTGACTTACAGGCGGAATTGGATGCAGTTTGGGCATTTCAGAAGACTTTCTATCCTGAAATCCTGACGGATGACTTCTACCATCAGCTTCAAGGCAAATCGAAAACGAAGACTTCGAGCATATTCTTGGCTAAATATGGCATCTATACCGCCGACAACAAAGGTGCAGACCGCCGTCTGCAGCAGTACCGTTGGCGCACAGAAGCCCTCAGCCGTGAACTGACGAAGGAAGAACTGGCTTTCGTCATCGCAGACATCTGTGGCGCGATAAACAACAGCAGCGGTCTCCTCGGAGCAATCAGCGACCGCTCTAAGGAACTGTTCTTCAATCGTCAGACCATTGGCCAGTACATTCTCCAACGTATAGATGTAGACCCGCATTATAGCCTGAAGAACCAGACGTTCTATAGGCAGGACTATCTTGATGAGTTTGAACGTATATGGGAAACGCAAGCGCAGTTCCATCCCGAACTCACGCCAGAACTGAAAAAGGATGTGCGGGACATTATCATCTTCTACCAACGCCCCCTGAAGAGCAAAAAGGCGATGTTGGACATCTGTACTTTTGAGAATAGAAAGGTTGAAGTTACCGAGGATGGAAAGACACGCACAAAGACCGTCGGACTCAAAGTCTGCCCCAAATCCTCACCTCTGTTCCAAGAGTTCAAGATCTGGCAAATCCTCAATAACCTCGAAGTAGAATACGAAGCACCCGGCGAAGACTTGTTTGACGAAACGGAGCATAGACGCCTGCTCTCTTTTGAGGAAATGGAACGTCTGGCGCACGAGCTCTTGTATAAGGATAAACTCAACAAACGGGAAGCACTCGCCATCCTTTTTGGAAAAGCCGCCAAGAAATACGATTTGAACTATAAAGAGATAGAGGGCAATCGTACTATAGCTGCCCTGTATCGTGCTTTCTTCAACATCTTTGTACTTTCCGGCCATGAGGAATACGACATCAATAAACTGACGGCCGATAGAATCGAAGAGATTGCCAGCAGCCTTTTCAGGCTACTCGGTTTCAATGAGGGCATTCTCCAATTTGACGCCTCAGCGGAAGGTCATACTTTCGACCAGCAACCACTATATCAGCTTTGGCATCTGCTTTACTCCTACGAAGGCGATAATTCCAAGACGGGCAATGAAGCACTCGTCTCGAAACTGCAAAGCCTCTGTCACTGCGACCGCGAATATGCACAGGTGTTGGTCAACGTTACCTTCCAGGAAGATTACGGAAGTCTCAGTGCCAAAGCGATGCGTAAGATTCTGCCGTTCATGAAGCAGGGCTTAACTTACGATAAAGCCTGTGAAAAAGCTGGCTACCGTCATTCTGAACGCTCGCGCACCAAAGAAGAACTTGCCAACAGGGAATACCTTGACCGCCTTGAACTGCTTCCACGCAATGCACTTCGTAATCCTGTCGTGGAGAAGATTCTTAACCAAATGATCAATGTCGTAAATGCCGTTTGCGAGGAATATGGGAAACCCGACGAAATCCGCATCGAACTGGCCCGCGAATTGAAAAAGAATGCCAAGGAACGTGAGGCGATGACACAAGCCATCAACGAAGCTAACACGCAGAACGAGAAATACCGGAAGGAACTCGAAAAAGAATTTGACATTAAGCACGTCAGCCGAAACGACATCCTGCGCTATCGCCTGTACATAGAACTGAAAGACAATGGTTTCAAGACTCTGTACTCCGATACCTACATTTCCAAAGAGAAGCTCTTCAGCAAGGATTTCGACATTGAGCACATCATCCCGCAAGCACGTCTTTTCGACGATTCTTTCTCCAATAAGACACTGGAAGCGCGAGACATAAACATCGAGAAAAGCAATGCCACAGCCTTCGACTACGTCCTCAACAAATGGGGAGAAGAGAAAGCTGCTGCATACAAGGTAAAAATAGATGACCTCTATCGTAGAAACGTCATCAGTAAGACCAAGCACGACAAGCTGCTCATGCACGAAACTGATATTCCCGAGGGATTCATCGACCGCGATTTGCGTAACTCACAGTATATCGCCAAGAAAGCACGCGAGATTCTGGAAGACCTCGTTCCGACCGTTACACCCACCATCGGAAGCATCACCGATCGCCTGCGTGAGGATTGGCAGCTTATCGATGTCATGCAAGAACTCAACTGGGACAAATACGACCGCCTTGGGCTCACTGAACGGTATGAGGACAAGGACGGACGCGAACTCCGACGAATCAAAGACTGGACAAAACGTAACGACCATCGCCATCATGCCATGGACGCTTTGACTATCGCCTTCACACATCCTGCCTTTATACAATACCTTAATAATCTTAACGCCCGTAGCGATAAGGGTAGCAGTATCTATGGCATCGAACAGAAATACCTCTATCGCGACAGTCATGGGAAACTGCGTTTCAGCGCTCCATTGCCTTTGGACATCTTCCGGGCTGAAGCTAAACGTCAATTGGAGGATATTCTCGTATCCATCAAAGCCAAGAACAAAGTGATGACGCAGAATGTCAACAAGAGCAAGGTCAAGGGAGGAACGCGAAAGAAAGTTCAACTTACACCACGCGGACAATTACACAACGAAACCATCTATGGTCACACTCTTCATCGCGTGACGGAAGAGGTCAAGGTCGATGGCAAAATGACGCTGGAACGTGCTCAACAGGTTGCTAAGAAGATGTATCGCGAAGCAATCCTTGCTCGCCTTGCTGAATTTGGAGGCGACCCCAAAAAAGCATTCACGGGAAAGAACTCACCCGAGAAGAATCCCATCTGGCTCAATGAACAACACGCAGAACAAGTACCACTACGGGTGAAACTGGTTTACTATGAGGACTATTACCCCATACGCAAACCTGTCTCGCCTGATTTGAAAATTGACAAGGTGATAGATGCCAGGGTGCGTCGCATCCTTGAAGAACGTCTGAAAGCATTCGATGGCGATGCCAAGAAAGCCTTTTCCAATCTCGACGAGAATCCAATTTACCTCAACAAGGAGAAGGGGATTACCATTAAGAGTGTGCGCATTCGTGGAGTCCTCAGTGCCATATCATTGCACGAAGCCAAAGACCACTTCGGCCGTGTTATTACGGATAGTAGAGGAAAACATAGGGAAGTAGATTTCGTACAAACAGCCAGCACACATCACATAGCCATCTATCGCGATGCAGACGGGAATCTGCAAGACGTGGGCGTTTCTTTCTTAGAAGCAACGACAAGGAAGGCTCTTGGTCTGCCCGTGGTCGATACCGATTATAACGCTGCTCTTGGTTGGAAATTCCTCTTCTCCATGAAGCAGAACGAATACTTCATCTTCCCGGATGTGGAACATGGATTCGATCCAAGTGCAATAGACTTGTACGACCCGAATAATAAAGCAGAGATAAGTAAGCGGTTGTATAGGGTACAGAAACTCTCCAGAGTTGATTATGGAAAACAAGTAGTAAGAGAATACGTTTTTAGACATCATTTAGAGACCACTGTTGAGGAAACAAAAGAATTGAAAAAAATTACTTTCAAAAACATTAAATCTCTTGCACCGCTTGAAGGCATTATCAAAGTCCGAGTCAATCACTTGGGCGACATATTGCCATCAAAAGAAAACTAATTTTCAAGGGCTGTATTCAATTCTAGGATATATAAACGCTATGATCAAGAAAACCTTATGCTTCTCTAATCCCGCCTACTTAAGTCTGCGAAACAGGCAATTGGTCATCCAGATTCCTGACATCGAGAAGAATGATACGGTGCCGGAGGCGTTCAAACGGATGAACGAACGCACGATTCCTATAGAGGACATCGGCGTAGTAGTGCTCGACAATAAGCGCATCACCATTACGACGGGAGCCATGGAAGCCTTGTTGGAGAACAATGCCGCCGTCATCACCTGCGACAGCCGCAGTATGCCTACAGGACTGATGCTGCCGCTTTATGGCAATACCCTCCAGAACGAACGTTTCCGCGACCAGCTCGACGCATCACTTCCACTGCGCAAACAACTTTGGCAGCAGACCATCAAGCAGAAAATAGTCAATCAGGAAGTCGTGTTGCGAACAAACACCGAGGCCGAGACGCGCTGTATGAAAGCATGGGTAGACGAGGTGCGCAGTGGCGATGCCGACAACCTCGAAGCCCGCGCCGCCGCCTATTATTGGCGCAACCTGTTTCCGCAGATTCCCAATTTCATTAGAGGTCGTGAGGAGGCACCGCCAAACAATCTGCTGAACTATGGCTATGCCATCCTGCGAGGGGTGATAGCCCGTGCGTTGGTCGGTAGCGGACTGCTGCCAACCCTTGGCATCCATCACCACAATCGCTATAATGCCTATTGCCTTGCAGACGACATCATGGAACCTTATCGTCCATACGTGGACGAGCTGGTTGTCAAGATTATCAGAAAGCACATCGACTATGCTGAATTGACGAGAGAACTGAAATCAGAACTGCTCGTTATTCCAGTCTTGGATGTGCTAATGGATGGTAAGCGTAGCCCTTTGATGATAGCTGCTTCTCAGACCACGGCCTCTTTGTATAAGTGCTTCAGTGGTGAACTGAGAAAAATCTGTTATCCCCAAATGGAGGCATAAAACCATGATTGTCATTGACGAATCATCGCGATTTAGCCAGTATCGTGTTATGTGGATTCTTGTTTTCTTCGATTTGCCTACCTATACCAAGAAGGAGCGCAAGGCAGCGGCAAAATTTCGCAAGGATTTACAAGGTGATGGCTTTACGATGTTTCAATTTTCTATCTACATCCGTCATTGTGCCAGCCGCGAAAATATGGATGTCCACATCAAGCGCGTCAAGGCTGCACTACCAGAGTTTGGCAATGTTGGCATCCTTGGAATTACCGATAAGCAGTTTGCTGACATTCAACTTTTCTATGGCAAGAAGGAGAAAGCCACGACTGCGCCTGGGCAACAACTGGAACTCTTCTAATCCCTCATCTTTGGATAGCGGATTCCGTCAGCAATGACGTTATCCGCTATCTATCCATCATTCATTTTTCTATCCTAATCTTTGCCATAAATCTTTGTATTATACCATCTTACATACATCGTGGTGTTTATGATGGTTCAAAGATGAAGAATTTCAAGCAATTCACAACAGACTGCATGGACGTGTCACAGATGATAAGGGTGTTTATGATGGTTCAAAGATGAAGAATTTCAAGCAATTCACAACGCCATTTATGACCTTATCAAATTATCGGTTGGTGTTTATGATGGTTCAAAGATGAAGAATTTCAAGCAATTCACAACAAGAGCAACAAACAAATTTAACATCTGCTCGGTGTTTATGATGGTTCAAAGATGAAGAATTTCAAGCAATTCACAACTGTGCGCTCTCGTTTGGATGATGGGGGTGTGGTGTTTATGATGGTTCAAAGATGAAGAATTTCAAGCAATTCACAACACCCTATTGAATTTTCTAAGTTAATTGCTGGGTGTTTATGATGGTTCAAAGATGAAGAATTTCAAGCAATTCACAACCCGAGGATTCTATGACCACCGTCACTGACGGGTGTTTATGATGGTTCAAAGATGAAGAATTTCAAGCAATTCACAACAGCTTGATAAAATGACAGGTGATTTCGCTCGGTGTTTATGATGGTTCAAAGATGAAGAATTTCAAGCAATTCACAACACAAACAATGACCTTGTACATTTGCAGAAGGTGTTTATGATGGTTCAAAGATGAAGAATTTCAAGCAATTCACAACCAGTACAAAATCTTTGGTTTCACGCCCCGCGGTGTTTATGATGGTTCAAAGATGAAGAATTTCAAGCAATTCACAACTCTCACTTGTGAGACCCCTTAAATATCTAAGGTGTTTATGATGGTTCAAAGATGAAGAATTTCAAGCAATTCACAACAACATCGCTTTTATTTATGGATAAAATTCAGGTGTTTATGATGGTTCAAAGATGAAGAATTTCAAGCAATTCACAACGTTTATTGTACGTGCCTCCTATGAGGATGAGGTGTTTATGATGGTTCAAAGATGAAGAATTTCAAGCAATTCACAACCAATATAAGATTTTCGGTTTCACTCCCCGTGGTGTTTATGATGGTTCAAAGATGAAGAATTTCAAGCAATTCACAACAATTCTATGATAACACCCTGAGCCTCGCGGGGTGTTTATGATGGTTCAAAGATGAAGAATTTCAAGCAATTCACAACGCACCGCACCCACTCCGGTGCGCCGCTGATGGTGTTTATGATGGTTCAAAGATGAAGAATTTCAAGCAATTCACAACATATCGAGAGAGATATTCATCTCGACCCTGGGTGTTTATGATGGTTCAAAGATGAAGAATTTCAAGCAATTCACAACTTCAGGATTGAACTCTCATCGAGAACGATGGGTGTTTATGATGGTTCAAAGATGAAGAATTTCAAGCAATTCACAACAAGAGCAACAAACTGGCCTTACTTCTGCTCGGTGTTTATGATGGTTCAAAGATGAAGAATTTCAAGCAATTCACAACTTGAAGTTTTCGCATAAGAACAAAGTGTTTGGTGTTTATGATGGTTCAAAGATGAAGAATTTCAAGCAATTCACAACCGCTTAATGATTTATCGTTTTGCTCCCCAGGGTGTTTATGATGGTTCAAAGATGAAGAATTTCAAGCAATTCACAACTATACGCCGATGAGGTCTTTATCCTCATGCGGTGTTTATGATGGTTCAAAGATGAAAGAATGTCAAAGAGCGTTTTTCTTTACCTACGTCCAATGGACGTGGGTTAGATGCCGCAAAGGTAGCCTTATTCTGTTTATGAAACAAGAAAAACGGGGAAAAATGATCATCTGCACTCAACAATAGTTGTTGAACCTCTCAAGAAAGCAAATCTCTTTCAAGGCGCAGCCTTTTTAAGTTTGATTTGTGTGAGATTTAAGTTCCTATGTGGCAGACGTTTCTGTTGCGGAGTGGGTAGGCGGTTGTGCTGGTTCGTTCCCGGCGTCGCTACGGCGTCGGTTGCGTCCGCCCCGGTGGCGGCGTTTCTTCTTCGGTGCGGCCTCCGTCTCTGCGGTCGGGGTGGCTGGTGCAGCCTCCTGGGGCGTTGTGTGTTGCGTGGCGTCGGCGGTTTTCTTGTTCTTGGCGCGTCCACGGCTGTTGTTACCCTTTCCGCCACCTTTTCCTCCGCGTCGTCGTCCGTTGCGTCCGCGGTTTCGGTCGTTGTTGCGGCTGCGCTGGCTTTTCGGGTTGTATTCGGGAGCCTCGCCCAGCTCTTCGGGTACGGGTTCCTTGGGCACTTCTTTCTCCAGGAAGCGCTCGATGGCGGCGAAGAGGGGCTGGTCGCGCTCGCTGACGAGTGTGACGGCGCGTCCTCCCTTGCCTGCGCGGGCGGTGCGTCCGATGCGGTGGACGTAGTCTTCCTCGTCGTGCGGCACATCGTAGTTAATGACGAGCTGGATGTCGTCGATGTCGATGCCACGAGCCACGATGTCGGTGGCCACGAGGATGTCCACTTGTCCGGTCTTGAAGCGGTACATGACGTCGTCGCGCTGTTCTTGCAGCAGGTCGCTGTGCATGGCCTCGGCGTTGTAGCCGTGGCGTTTCAGGGTGATGGCCACGTCCTTGGTGTGGACTTTCTTGCCGACGAAGACGATGACACGCTCGGGCTTCTGCTGGCCAAAGAGGTGCTCTACGATGTGCATCTTCTGGGCTTCGTAACAGATGTAGGCGCTCTGGCGTATGCCCTCGGCGGGCTTGTTGAGGGCAATCTTCACTTCCACGGGGTCGTGGAGCAGGTTGTGGGCCAGCTCTACGATTTTCTCGGGCATGGTGGCGGAGAACATGATGGTCTGGCGGTCGGCGGGCAGTTGCTTGGCTATCTGCATGATGTCGTCGTAGAAGCCCATGTCGAGCATACGGTCGGCCTCGTCGAGGATGAAGAAGCTGACGCGGGAGAGGTCTACGTTGCCGAGTGAGAGGTGGCTGATGAGACGTCCGGGAGTTGCGATGACGACGTCGGCTCCCATAGCCAGGGCACGCTTCTCCTGTTCGTAGCGGATGCCGTCGTTGCCGCCATAGACGCTAACGCTGGAGATGTCGTCGAGGTAGTAGGAGAAGCCTTCCATGGCCTGGTCTATCTGCTGGGCCAGCTCGCGGGTGGGCGACATGATGACGCAGTTGATGGCGTCGCGGGGATAGCCGCCGTCGCGCAGGCGGGAGAGCACGGGCAGCAGGTAAGCGGCGGTCTTGCCGGTGCCGGTCTGTGCCACGCCAATGAGGTCGCGGCCGTCGAGCAGGGGCGGGATGGCCTGTTCCTGTATGGGGGTGCATTCGACGAAGTGCATGTCGTCGAGTGCGTCGAGTACGTCGTAGTTGAGGTCTAATTCTTCAAACTGCATTCTTTTCGGAATATTTTATGTTTTTTCTATTACCTCTGGGACTTGCGGTAGAGGTAGAAGGCGATGCCTGTGAACAGGACGTTTGGCACCCAGGCGGCTACCATGGGCGGCCAGTCGCTGTTGATGGCGAAGGTGGAGGAGACGGTCTGCAACATGATGTAGCTGGCCGAGAGTGCCAGCCCGATGCCGAGTGCGCCGCCCATGCCTCCCTTGCGCTTGCGGAAGCTGAGGCAGAGGCCGATGGTCGAGAGGATGAAGGCCGCGAAGGGGTCGGCAAAGCGCTTGTGGTACTCGACCTGGAATATCTTGAGGTTGCCCGAGCCGCGCAGTTGCTGGCGTTCGATGTATTCGAGCAGTTGGCTGTTGGTGAGCGCCTGCTGCTGGTCCACGACGACTGTGAAGTCGCTCGGCTCCATGATGATGACGCTGTCGATATAGCGTTTGGTGGTGATTTGCTCGCGCAGGCCCTGGAGGGTGCGTATCTTCACGTCGGAGAGTTTCCAGTGGAAGCGTTCGTCGGCCAGCGTGTCGTATTGGATGCGCTGGGCCGTGAGGTGGCTGACGAGGCTCTTGTTCTGGAACTTGTCGAGTGAGAAGCGGTAGCCCACCTTGCGGTCGCCGTCGAAGTAATCGACATAGGCAATGACGCCCGAGTCCACTTGCAACTGCACGTGCTCGGCAATCTTTGGCTTGCGTCGCGTCTTGTAGCGCAGCTCGAATTCGATACGCTTGACCGAACCTCGCGGGATGACCTCGGAGCCCAGCCAGAAGCTCATAATCGCTATCAGAGCCGAAGCCAGCAGGTAGGGACGCAGCAGGCGGCCGAAGCTCATGCCCGTGCTCATCATAGCGATAATCTCGCTGTTGTCGGCCAGCTTGGAAGTGAAGAAGATGACAGCGATGAAGACGAAGAGTGCCGAGAAGAGGTTGGAGTAGAACGGGACGAAGTCCATGTAGTACTTCAGCAGCCTCAGGAACGGAGCGTGGTTCATCGTGAACTTGTCGGAATTTTCCGAGAAGTCGAACACCACGGCGATGGAGATGATGAGAATGATGGAGAAGAAGTACGTCCCCAGGAACTTGGCGATGATGTAGCGGTCGAGCCTGGAAAAGAGATTTCGCTTCAATGTAGACAGGAAAGAGCGGACTCTTCCCTCGCCCTCCTCACAATGAGGGAGGGATTGGTTACTGTTCGCTGTTTCGCTTTCTTTGCTTCTCATTTTGATGAGTTTCTCTTCTTGTTTAGTTTCTGCTCCCTCGTTGAGGGAGGGGTGGGTCTTATTTATAATCTCTGACTCAGCTTGGTTATCATCTTCTCCTTCCACGCACGGAAGTTTCCATCAACGATGTGGCGGCGGGCTTCGCGCACGAGCCAGAGGTAGAAGGCGAGGTTATGGATGCTGCCGATTTGTAGGGCCAGCAGCTCCTGAGCCTTGTAGAGGTGGTGGAGGTAGGCCCGCGTGTAGGTGTGGTCCACGTAGCTCGTGCCGTTGGGGTCGATGGGTGTGAAGTCCGTAGCCCACTTAGCGTTGCGCATGTTTATGACGCCCTCTGAGGTGAAGAGCATGGCGTTTCGGCCGTTGCGGGTGGGCATCACGCAATCGAACATGTCAACACCCAGAGCTATTGCTTCCAGTATGTTGGAGGGCGTGCCTACACCCATAAGGTATCGCGGCTTGTCCTGTGGCAATATTCCGTGTACAAGGTCTATCATCTCATACATCACCTCGGTAGGCTCGCCAACGGCAAGTCCGCCTATGGCATTGCCTTCGGCTCCCTTGGATGCTATGTATTCGGCCGATTTGGCACGCAGGTCTTTATATACACAACCTTGAACGATAGGGAACAGGGCCTGGTGATAGCCATACTTGGGTTCTGTCTCATCGAAACGCTGTACGCATCGGTCCAGCCAGCGGTGTGTGCGCTCCATTGACTGCTTGGCGTACTTGTACTCGGCG
>Ga0265299_10005769_pt1 | contig 11436 bp, 6 predicted proteins | sample AusTroGonzalo_MG_4_FD_193485 | JGI IMG/M metagenome (GOLD analysis project Ga0265299, IMG submission 193485) | Bovine rumen microbial communities from tropical cattle in Woodstock, Queensland, Australia - Gonzalo_02 | ecosystem: Host-associated > Mammals > Digestive system > Stomach > Rumen ...
CATGTCCTGATACTCCACCTCACCGGCAAACAAGGGAACATCGGCTGCCTGCAGGCCAAGGTCTGTCAGCATGTCGTTGTAGATTTTCTTCACCATGTTGGGCCAGTTGGGGTCGCCACAGTTCGAACATCCCTGATGCAGCAGGATACCCTTGATGACGCCCACCTCCTGGGCCTTCTTGGCCATGTCGATGATACGTCCGTAAGGATTACCGCCGTAGTAGTTCCTGGCAATTTGTGCCCACCACTCATTGGGGTTGTCCTGCATTTTCTGCTGATACTTGTCTTTGTCGAACATCTCTATAGGACTGCCACCCATGGCTACGGCAATGACACCAATCTTGTGGTCGGGCAGGTTGGCAACCATTGTACGGCCAAAGTAGTCAGAGGGTCCCAGCTTTCCTACGGGGCTGACGATAGGGCACTCAGCCTTATACCAGTTGCCGAGCGTACGTCTTGGAGAACTGAAATTGCAGGTGGCCAGCATCTGGAAGCGGGGGTCAACATTCCCCACGTCCTGAGATTCCCACTGGGCATTACCTTCCATGTTAGACTGTCCGAAACAGATGTAGACGTGGAAGTTGGGGTCTACTTCAGCATTAGCCTTCGAGAGGCAGGCCGTCAGGCCCAGGAGCATCATAAAGATTGTCTTTTTCATAATGTTGTTCGTCTCTTTATCTTATTGCTATTCAATGTGATTAGGGTTATCTCTTCATTATTTTCTTACCATTGACGATGACGATGCCTCGATAGTTCTCGTCCACCTTCACGCCGTTAAGGTTATAATAGGCAGGAGCATTGACTGCGTCGGTCTTCACAGCGCTGATACTCACTGGCGAGGGGCTGGTGACATCGAGTTTGCGTGATGCCGATAGCTTCACCTTTCCTTCTTCATTGGTGACGATGGCCGTGATATCATACGTTCCCATCTCGGAAGGTACGAAGTTGACGGTATAAGGATCCACGGTCGAAGTACCAACGAATATGTTGTTAGCATAGACACTCACATGACTGATGGGAGAGTTCTTCGATGTGGCTTTCATCTCGACGGGGATGACGTCGCCAACACCATACGTGCCGTTGAAGGCTTTCAGTCTGCACGACATGCCCTCACCCTCCTCATAGCGAGTGAAGGCAATATCCTTGAGGTAGAAGCCACCCTTGTCGATGAGCAGGGTGAACACGTGGCGGCCAGCCGTCAACTCCATCTTCAACTGTCCGTGCAGGGTCTTCCACACTGAGGAGCCACCTGTCTTGGGCACCACCACATACTCGGTGAGGTATGACAGGTTGTCAAGACCATATTCTGCCAGGTGGAACATGCCACCGGCCTTTGTCGAAGCCAGTGTGGCATCGAAGAAATACATGCCGTCTTCCTTGACATCGACGGTGTACTCCATCCACTGGCCGTCCTTCAAGGCCGTCGTAAGACTGCGTGTGGCGTTGTAATAGTTCACACCAGAAACACCCTTGTCATATTCAATGATGTTGAAGGAGCCAGGCAGCTCGGGTACAGTCTCGTTATACGGCTCGCATCTGTTTTTAGAACTCACCACGTTGAAGCGGCCATAACGCTCGTAGGTGGAGTCGTCGGTAGCAGTCACCACAGCCTTCGTGTTGTTCCAGCCAGTAACGGTTGGGGTATAGTCAACAATGTAAGGAGCCTCCGTCATGGTCTTCACCAATTCGTCTCCCACATAGAAATCCACCTTCGCGATGGTCTTGGTGGCCAGGCGGGCATGAACCTTGATTTTCATTTCCTGGTCCTTGATAACTTTCAGGGAAGAGGGGCGGATATAAATAGATGCCTCTTTCTTCGTGCCGGGTAATGGACCCACGGCGTTCTTGGCAGCATCGGTTTCCATATACTCCTTAATCCAGGTCATGGCAGGACGCTCATCGCCATTTTCCTTATATAGGCCGGAATTACCAACCCAAGTATGGCCAACGACATATCCCCAAAGGGTGACACCAGCGCAATAGGGAGCTTCCCACATCTTAGGGAGTACCATCTGGTATTGGGACTTTTGCTTGGCATCGTTTGCTACGTCAATATCCAATTCAGTGGCGAACATTGGCATCTGGAGCGCGTCTTGCTGCTTCTTCAACGCATTCACCAATTCGCTCTCGCTGATATCGGACAACTCGTGCGACTGGTTTCCGTAGGCATCGATAGGTGCTCCGGCATCGCGCAAGGTGCGGACGAGGGTGATGTAGTTGTCGAGGTCCCAACGGATGGAGTTGTAGTCGTTGTAGATGAGAATGGCATCCGGCCAGCGCTCGTAGGCCATCTCGAAGGCCTTGATGAGCCAGTCATAGCCCGTCTTACCGCCGCCGCCCAGGGTCTCTTTCATCATGGGGTTACCTTGCTGGTGCATACCCACAGCCTCGTTCACCACGTCAATCATGGGCAGGGTGTTGTACTTCTCCTTGGCATGGTCAAACCAATTGGTGAGAGCTTCAAAACGCTCACTTGCCGGCAGACTTTCCAGCCAGCCGGGGTACTGGGCACCCCATACCAAGGCGTGGAACTTGTAGGTGAAGTCATGCTGCTTGGCATAGTTGAAAGCCCTGTCAGCTCCGCTCCAGTTGAAATTGCCACGGGTGCCTTCCACAGAAGACCACTTCGACTCGTTCTCACAGGTAATCTGGTTCCAGAGCGTGTAATACTTTGGCACGCCGCCTCCGGCATCCACATTATAACTGGTAGTAATGTTGCCCAGGAACTTGTAGGGGTTCGTAGACAATTGTGCCTGCATACCCATGGAGGACAGCAGGACAGTCAGAATTGTTAGGAATGTTTTTTTCATTTTTAGTTATTTTTTAATTATTCATTTGGGTACAAAAGGAACTCGTCTATGAAACGTTGAACGATTGGGAACTGCACTTCTGGCAGCTGGCAGTGTCCATGACCTCCCACGATGTCGCAGGCCATGCGGTCGGCAATGCCGAAACGCTCCCATACCTTGTGGGCCGTCTCTGCCGAAGGACGCATAAACTCGTCGCACAGCCACTTGTAGTCGGGATTGCCCAGCAGCAACAGGGCACGTGGACATACCAGGGCGCAGAGCTCATGCTGGTCGTAGGGCAGACGGAAGACATTGTCGCCGGTGAAATGCTCCTTCTGGCTCTCCAGGAACCAGTGGTAGTCAGTCCTGTCGATATTCTCAACGCTGTCCACACCGTGTGACAGTCGCCAGGCAGCAGCACCTCCGCCGCCGGGTTCCTGGGCAATGGTCAGGGCTATGCGCTCGTCGAAGGCTCCGCAATAGAGGGCCATCTTGCCGGCATACGAACAGCCAGTGATGCCGATGCGACGGGTGTCAATCTTGGTCACCTCAGGGCCTAGCTGTTGAAGACCGTCAATGAGGCGGCTCACTCCCCAGGCCCATTCGCTGTAGGCGCCGTTGTCCTTCAGGGTTGGGTAGAGGCGGTCGAAGTGGTGGTCGCCACGGTCGTGGTGCTTGCCCCACTGCTTATAGTCGTTCACCTGTGCCGACTGGAAATTCATAGTGGCGATGGGACGTCCTTCAAAGAGGTTGCGCGGCAACGCAATCATGTCGGCACCAATCATCAGCGCGTAAGGCGGCTGTCCAGCTGACGGATAGTGTATGTGCGACTTCAACGTCAGGGTCTCGCCGCCTACGGTTACATCGACTATCAGCATGGTGTCACCGTCCATACGGGCCTTTACCTGAGAAGGGTCTACGGTGGGCTTTTTGCCAATGCCATAATGCTGGATGAGTGAGGCGATTTCAGCTCGGCGACGTTGCCAGTCGCCAAAGTCCTTCACACCTTCCAAAGCGTTAGGAAGGTCTTGAATAACAGGAAGTTCTGTAGGAGCCTTAAACTCTTTCATCATGTAGGCCACACCCGTGTTCTCCTTGTCGTAGACACGTGGCTGGGCCTGTAACTGTAGTGCTGCGAGCGCAGTAAGGATGGTAATAGTGAATCTCATAGTCTCTCTGGTTTTATTTTATGCCTGAGCACGTCCACCAGTCGAGGCGCACGTCACCTTTCACATTGTCAAAGCAGAGGTAGAAGTCATGCACCCCCGTAACGGTCTTGGCATCAAGCTTCGTGGTGAACGACTTGTAGCTCTCCACGTTGCCCGTGTCTTTGATGTTCACAGTACCGACGACAGGTCCGTTCTGGCCGTCCAGCCTCAGGGTGATGTTGCAGTTGCCCGTGGAAGCTGCCGTGATGGCAAATTCCTTGGCTCCCTTGCCGAAGTCCACGCCGCGCAGCTTGATGTACTTGCCGTCGGCGAGGTTGAAGACGTACATGTTTCGTTTGCCGGTAGACTCCGGCATGTCGTTCACCACGCCCGTATTCTTAATGCCCATCTTCGCGGTCTTCAGGCCGTAGCCCCAGTTCATGGTCTCGGCCTCCACACGCTGGTAGGGATTGAGCCACTGCAACTGCTCCAGGGGCTTGAGGTCGAGCCAGTAGGGCACCTCCTCGATGGTTCCGTCGGCGTTGTACTTCATCTCGGCGGCCGAAACCGAACGGCGCTCGTGGTGGGTGAAGGTCTCAATATGCATCAGGTCGTAGTCCTGACCGAAGATGTAAGTATGTCCTTTGAAGTCGGCTATGCCGGGATGGTTACCACGGTCACGCTGTGTGGGGCGCATGATGTAACCTGTTGAAGTCCAAGGGCCTGTGGGACTGTCACTCATGGCGTAGCCCAAGCCTTCAGGGCAGCAAGTGGAGGCAAAGCCCAGGTAGTATTTCCCGTTTCTTTTATAGAACCACGGGCCTTCCTGGTAATGGTCGATGTGAGGTAGCTGGGTGATGCCGCTCTTCAGCGAAATCATGTCATCGTTCAGCAATGCATAGTAGCAATGGGGGTTTCCCCAGTAGAGGTAAGCCTGGCCGTCATCGTCTGTAAACACAGAGGGGTCGATGTCGTTCCAATGCTCCTTCTGCCAAACGATGGGCTTGCCCAGCGGGTCACGAAAAGGGCCGTAGGGCGAGTCGCTGACGAGCACACCGATGCCGTGGCCGTGGAGTGGGGCATAGAGGTAGTATTTCCCGTTGCGCTTCACCGTCTGTATGGCCCATGCACCGTTCTCACGGCTACGCCAGGGGAAGTCTTTCAGCGAGGCTACGGCACCATGCTCCGTCCAGTTCACCATGTCGGTAGTGCTCCACAGCAGCCAGTCGTACATAAAAAAACCAGCCGATGACTTCTCGTTCTCGTCGGGAATGTCCTCGGGGGATGCATCGTGTGAAGTGTAGAGGAAAAGAGTGTCGCCCACCACAAGTGGCGACGGGTCGGCGGTGTACTTTGTCTGGAAAAGCGGAAGGTTCACCTGTGTCTCTTCGCGAATGGCAGACTGTAGCAGCAGTGAGTCTTGGCGCAGGTCGCTGCTGTGTCGTACGTCGTTAAGGAAGCGCACCATCTTTTTCAGGTTCTCCTCGCCGTACATTCCCATGCCGTGACCGCCTTCAGGAACAAAGGTGGCCTCTGTCTTCACGCCAGCAGCCTTCAGCGTTTCAAAGAACTTGCGTCCCTGGCAGCAAGGCACCACGTTGTCTTTCTCGCCGTGGAAGATGATGATGGGCGGGTCGTTCTTGTCAACGTAGGTGGTGGCGCTGAGGCTACGATACTTGTCGGGTTCCTTGTCCAGCTTCGAGGCGAGCAGCATGTCTTCAGGACTGTTGTCGCCCATCTGCATGTGGTCGCCGCAGTCCATGGCCGTCAAGTCGATGGGGCCGCTCCAGTCACAGGCAGCGTTAACAATGCTGCTTTCATTGGTGAAGTTGCCCAAGTTGCCTTCTAGGTCAATGTCTACGGTACCCACCTTCATCTGCTTCGTGCCGCTGGTTGTAGCAGTGGTTGAGGAGAGGTGTCCTCCGCTGGAGAAACCGCTGGTGGCAATGAAGCGAGGATTGAACTTGTACTTTTTGGCCTCGCCACGCACGAAGCGCACCACGGCCTTGATGTCGTGCAACTGTGCCGGCCACTTTGCGTCCATGCTCGAACGGTGGTTGGGACATACCACGGCATAGCCCGCATCGAGCAGCGCCTTGACGATAGTACCCAGGTCGGCGGCACCCTTGCTGTTGTTACTGAACCAGGCGCTGCCGTAGATGTGGATGACCACGGGGTAGCTCTCACGCTCTACCTTGGGCAGGTAGATGTCGCAGGTATGGTAGGCCTGGTCGTCGCCTGCATAGTTCACGTCCTTCCACTGTTGGCTGGTCTCCAACTTCACTTCCGGCATCTGGAAACCTCCGAAGCCACCTGCTGGCTGGGCTGCGGAATACTGAGAATTAACAATTCCTCCTAACAGAAACGATGCGGTCAGGAGAACGGGAAATAGTTTCTTTTTCATGCTTTGATACAGCTATTTTAAAAATTGCTGCAAAATTACTATATTCCTATATTATGCAGTTGCATATTTGTTGCAAAGGCTTTCAAATATGAATCCCCTTATGGTAAATGTATGGGTGTAGCCTCTTTTGAAAAGGCTACACCCATACTTCTTGGCAGTTGTTCGCAGAGTGGCGAACTTACCTTATTATTTTATCATTACCTTCTTGCCATTAATGATGTTCAGTCCCTTACGGGGAACATCGATGCGCTGACCGGCGAGGTTATAGATGACGGCCTTGCCACTCTTCTTGTCGTCGGTAATGTTGTTGATACCCACTGTGCAGGTAGGATTCTCTATCCAGTCGATGTATGACTTCTTGCACTCGTCAGCTCCGTAGTAGATGCTCTGGATACCAACCTTCTCCCATGTTTCGAAGACCGATGGATCGTCGTTGAAGTAGATGCCGTGGGAACCGTCCCATGAGTTGTAGTTGATGTTGTAAGGTACTTCTGACATATCCTCGTCGAAGTTCCAATACATTTCGGCAGCGAAGGTGTAGGGTGTCTGCTTGCCATCCTTCTCTATCCAGACGGTGTAGAACAGTTTCTTTGGATTCAGCGTCTCGCCATTAATGTCGACAGTGGGAATATCGCAGGTGATGCTATGCGACCATTCGTCGAAGTCTATCTTAGTGATAGTCGGGTCGGCGGGCGTGGCGGCCACCTCTTCGAACTTCGTGATAGTTACATCGGTGAAGGTCTGGTAGGGGTATACCTCCGTCAACATGGCATTGAGCACTAAGGTCTGGGAAGTGGAGAACTGAGACTTCTCGGCATCGAAGTCGAGCACGGCGTCAACCATCTTGCCTTCTGCATCGGTGGCGGTGAAGTAGTAGTCGTTGTCGGACATCCAGAAGGCCACAGAGCCCATGAACTGGTTGGCGGGTATGACATACTGTCCGGCCTCGTTCTTGGTGGCCTTCACCCACAGCTCGTCGGCATTCTCGTTGATGTCGGCAGCCAGGCCTTGGATGTAGGCGTCGTCGCCCTCGAAGCCCACCTTCACCCAGAGCGTCAATTCAGATGGGTCGTAATAGGGCTTCTCGGAGTTGGCCTTGAAGATGTAGGTCTCGGTGACCAGGTCTTCGGGAGCCTCAACGGCTGTGGGCACGTAGTCGGCGGGGAACACCTCGATGCTGTTCAGCTGGGTGTTGCCGGCGATGGTCACCACCACCTTCTGGGCCTCGCCCGTCCAAACATTACCCTCAAAGGAACCTGTGTCGGCACTGTTGCCATCATTCCACTTGCCATTATTGAACACCATCTTCTTGATGACCTTGCCGACGGGAGCCTCGAAGGTCAGCGTACCACCATAGACGCGCAGCTGCGGGCCGTTGTTGGTGCTCCAGAAGCGGTTTGCCGTATTTGCTGAGCTGGGTGAAACGGTCAGGGTCACGCCATTTGCCGTAAATGTGCGGTCTTCGGTGATATCACCGTCTTGACCGATATTGGAAGAGCAAGGCTCGTCTGTCATGGCGTTGAAGTCGAAGGTTGCCCTCTGGTATTCCTTGATGGTGAGCCAGTAAATCTCTGACTTGTTCTCCTCTCCGCCCCCGGCATAGATGGTCTGGAGACCTATCTTGTTCCACGTGCTGTAGTCAGACTGCTTGAGGTAGATATAAGTGGAGTAAATCAAATCGTTATCTGTGAAACCGTAAGGGAGTACGTCCATCGCTTCCGTCAGGCTCTGGTAATCGGCGGGGTCGAAGGTCACAGGGCTGATTTCCTGCTCCACGTCCTTCAGGAACTGGTAGCTCAGCTTGGAAGAAGCCATGGCGTCGCCGTCAACGTCGAGCGTAGGTATCGTGAACAGGATAACGGGACCGTCTGTCGAATCATAAATCTGTGAGATGTTAGGCGTGGCGGGTGTGGCAGCCTTATCCACGACCTTGGTGATGACGGCGTTCTTGTAGATGTCACCCTTCAGCAACGATGCGGTATAGATGGTGATTTCCTGCGTTACTGCCGTCATCTTGTTGGCTTCGGCGTCGTAGGTGAATACCACGTCCTCCTCCTGCAAGAACATGTCGTAGCCACTGTATGGCGAGTCTTGGTAGAAACCAAAATACTGCCTACCGGGGAAGGTGATGGTCGTACCGTCGAGCTTGCCCTTAATCCATGCCTTGGGAAGATGGGAGCAGAAGCCCTGTACATAGACGTCATTGCCGTCGAAGCCGATGTTCAGCGCGCCAGAAGCGGCGGCATCCATGTTGTTCGTGTAGACGATGGCCCACTCCTCAATCGTTGTTCCCTCGGGCGGAAGCACAGTCTTCATACTTTCTGGCTGCGTCTTGCTGAAAGTGGGCTTGATCCAGTAGCTGTAAGGACTCAGCGCCGTGGTCGAAGAGTTCTCCGTGATATAAATGGTGGAAGACGTCAGCGTGCCTTCTTCGGCATCGTAGCTGAACACGATGTCCTCAACCATTGTCTCCGCGTCATTAGTGCCGCAGATGTATTCCGGTCCGTATTGGTCTTCACCAACAAGCTGAGCGTTGGCAAAGCTGGCGGTGGAGCCGCTGATAGTGCCCTTGATCCATCCCTCAGGGAAATAATAGGCCAATCCCTGGATATAGATGTCGGCACCATCGATGGCCACATTGATGGTTGGCACCGCTGAGGTGAAGTCCTGCGTTCCGTAAGGGCCGTTCATGTAAAACTTTCCGTCTGAGGTGTACCATGTCTCCACGGCAGCTGTGGTTGGGGGTGTTACCTGTGCAAATGTCGTTACACTGAATAGTGCAACTAACATGCTAAGAAGCGTAAATCTTTTCATTCTTGTTTCATTGATTATATGGTTTGACATTAAATACAGTCGTTTGCAGCGGCAAAATTACACTTTTAAGACAAAACCACCAAATAAATCCCTCAAAAAATGAAAAAAGAAGGGAAAAAAGACGCGCTAGACTCCGCTATCCGTGGGCTTGGCGATAGAAGTCTGAAAAAAACTCCGAATCGTTTTGGCGGTTCGGGGTTTTTGTTGTAATTTTGCACCCCGTTAGGAGCTTTCTTGCAGTTACATGAAGGAAATACGCCACGACGGCATCATAGAATCAATAGGTAATGACGGGCATATTTGTGTGCGCATCACGCAGATGGCGGCCTGTGCCGGTTGTAAGGTGGCTGCCCATTGCAACGCTTCGGAACAGAAGGTAAAGGTGGTCGATGTGTACCTGTCTGATACGAATGGTGCGGAATTAGACAAGCAAGATGCTCAACATGCCTTCCCGTTTCGTGTGGGCGACAACGTGGTGGTGGCCACGAGTCAGGCTGCTGCGGGGCGTGCCTTGTTGCTTGGTTTTGGTCTGCCGCTTGTTTTGCTGCTCTTGGTGCTGGCCGCGATGCTCCTGGCTGGTAATAATGAAGGCATTAGTGCTATTACCGCCCTGGTCGTTCTCCTGCCTTATTATCTAATCCTCTGGCTATTACGCAATCGCATAGCTGGAAGTATCAGTTTTAAAATACTATCGACTATCAAATAATATCTTTATGAATCCTATTTTGATCGCAGTAATTGTTCTTGGAGCCATCGGACTCATAGCGGCACTTGTGCTCTATGTCTGCTCCAAGCGTTTTGCTGTTGTTGAAGACCCCCGCATCGCTCAGGTTAATGCTTTGCTCCCTGGTGCCAACTGTGGAGGCTGTGGCTTCGCTGGTTGTGGCGGAATGGCCGACGCGCTGGTGAAAGGAGCCGACAAGGGTAGCATCGAAGGACTGAACTGTCCCGTTGGCGGTGCTGACGTGATGGGGCAGGTGGCCAACCTTCTGGGTATGGCCATTGCCAACGGAGAACCAAAGGTGGCAGTCGTTCGATGCAACGGCACTTGTGAGTATCGCCCCCATGTGACGGAGTATGCTGGTCTGCGCACCTGTGCCGCCATGCATGCCACTGGTGCTGGTGAGACCCTCTGCGGTTACGGCTGTCTGGGCTGTGGCGACTGTGTGGATGCCTGTCAGTTCGGTGCTATTCACATTAACGAGGCGACGGGGCTGCCCGAGGTTGACGAAGAGAAATGTACGGCCTGTGGTGCCTGTGCGAAGGCTTGTCCGAGAAACATCATCGAGCTGCGTAAGAAAGGCCCGAAGGGTCGTCGTGTCTACGTCTCCTGTATGAACAAGGACAAGGGAGCCGTGTCGATGAAGGCTTGTAAGGTGAGCTGTATCGGATGCGGCAAGTGCGCTAGGGAGTGTAAGTTCGAGGCCATCACTATCGGACACAATCTTTCCTACATCGACCCGAACAAATGCCGGCTGTGCCGCAAGTGCGTGGAGGCATGTCCCACGAAAGCTATTCAAGCTGTGAATTTCCCCACGCCACCACCTGTTCCAAATGAAGGAGCTAAAGTCCTTAACTCCAACTCCCTTAACCCCCTTAACTCCCCCAAGAAATGACTACAAAAACATTCCGTATAGGTGGTATCCACCCCGAAGAGAACAAGCTGACCCACGAGTCACCTACCCAGGTGGCTCCTCTGCCAAAGCAGGCCATCTTCCCCCTGAGCCAGCACATCGGCGCACCTGCCCTGCCCGTTGTTCAGAAGGGCGACAAGGTGAAGGTGGGCACAAAGATTGCCGATGCCGGAGGCTTCGTCTCTGCTCCTATCTTCTCTAGTGTCAGCGGCACGGTGGAGAAGATTGATACCGCCATCGATGCTACGGGCTACCGTAAGCCCTGTATTATAATTAATGTGGAGGGCGACGATTGGGAAGAGACCATCGACCGCAGCGACAAGCTGGAACTGGTGAAAGACCACCCCGAACTGACGCCCGAGGAAATTGTCAAGCGCGTGAAAGCGGCTGGCATTACGGGCATGGGCGGTGCCGGCTTCCCCACGTTCATCAAGCTCACCCCACCGCCGACGGCCAAGGCCGAATGCGTCATCATCAACGCCGTGGAGTGCGAGCCTTACATCACAGCCGATTATCGCCTGATGATGGAGCACCCCGACGAGATTCTCGTGGGCCTTGAGCTGCTCATGAAGGCTACCAAGGTCACCAAAGGCTACATCGGTATCGAGACCAACAAGCCTGCCGCCATTGATTTGCTCACCAAGAAGT
>Ga0265299_10005772_pt1 | contig 11432 bp, 7 predicted proteins | sample AusTroGonzalo_MG_4_FD_193485 | JGI IMG/M metagenome (GOLD analysis project Ga0265299, IMG submission 193485) | Bovine rumen microbial communities from tropical cattle in Woodstock, Queensland, Australia - Gonzalo_02 | ecosystem: Host-associated > Mammals > Digestive system > Stomach > Rumen ...
GCAGCCTTTGCCAGTACCACCATAGGCCATCAGGGCACGCACATTCTCCCCCGAACCGACAATGATAATACCTGCATTGGCAATCTTGGCATTCTCATCGGCAGTGACATGATTTTCGTAGTTATACTCCGCCTCTGGGTTTTCCTGAGGTTCCGGGTCTTCCAATATCTCCTGTTCTTCCGGTTCTGCAGCATGGAAGGTGATATTCTCCTCGCCAGTGTCTAAGCGGATGAGATCCTTTACCTGCATACTGAGCCACATGAAATGGTCTCGGAAAGGTTCACTGTCGCTAAACCACGACGACACTTCACTGGTAAACGAGCCGTCGAAGAGTTTTTCTGTCGTGAACTCTGGGAATACAGCCAGTTCGCGCTTCTCCAATTCAGAAAAGGTACTGCGGGGGAAGGTGTTGAAGACCACCGCAAAGGCTGCGAACAGCAGTCCGAAGAGCAGGATATAGGCTTTACTGAATCTCATGGCTGGTGGTCTGTTTTTGGGTGAGATAACGTTCGTAAGCCTGTACAGTCTTCGGAGCCGAGGCATGAATCAGGTTATTGGCAAAGAGAATGTCAGTGATGGCATGAGCTTTCACGAACTCAACCATATTCTGCAGGAAATAGCGACAATCCACGACATGAATCTCTTCGAAAGAAGAGAAGAGGTTGGAGGGTAGGGCATTACCGTAACTATCTTTCAGGATGAGCAACCGTCGGTTATTTTTGATTTGAGTAACCACGCTGGTTGTGTTTGTATCGCCCCCCATGAAAACGCAATAGGCAGCACTGCTACCGTCTTCATAGTTACGGAAGAAACTGAAGGGCTCGGGCTCGCTGGCAGAGAGCCAACTGATGGTCCTGCGTCTCTTCTTGCGACCTACGCGCTTCGACATCTTTTTATAAGTAATGCGGGTAGCAGAAAAACTGCTATCACGAGGCACGTAATAGATAAACTCCTCAGGCGCCTCCTTCACTGCCTTGTCTCGGGAGAAGGTCCACATACTACCTACATAGTCATGAATCACACGTGGTTCGTATGCTGACAAGTCCTTGAAATCCAAATCTGCCACCTCTGCAAAGTGCTTGGCAGCATAAAAAGCCCCGAGTGGCGCCCAATGATGGTCTGTACGGGAGTAGATAGGCTCTTCCACATGGGTCTGTAATGCTTCGAAGATATCCACAGCCTTTACCTCTTTCGAAAGATTTGAAAGGATATGGTTGATGGCAGGGCGTTCTGCATCTGTCCAAGTCTTAGCCGTATCAGGACAATAGAAGGCTACCGCATTGGGGATGATCATGCAATAGACATTCGTATTGGGGAAGGTGCGCTTATATTTGTTCACAATTCTTGCGTAAGCCGTACCGTTCTCATAATTAGCCTTGTAGGGCTCGATGGCACGAACGGTCTTTCCTGTATCTACGATGATGATACCACTGCGGACACGACGTACGGGTTGGGCCGTCAACAACATCGTGACGGAGAGCAACAGGAGGATGGTCGGTATATATCGTTTCATGTTCAAATTCGTTTGTGGTTAGAATCGAGTGTAGATAAAGGCGTTGTTGGTAGCCCCCACCAGAAGGGAGACACTGAGCACCAGTAAGACAACGGAGAGGACGAGCCTTGTGAGAAAAAGTATCGTTTCCTGTATGGTTCCTCCCTCATGAGTAGTGAGTTGCAACAAGCTGGCTGCATATTGGCGAAGTGGCATACAGAACAGCACGCTAACCACCCACAACCAGCAATTGTCTGTCAACGCTGTGATGGTCACAAAGTCGTGGAGGTTGGTAGCCTGACCAAAAGCAATCTCAAAGAACTGTACCATACGGCTACTGTCATCGAAGTAGAAGATACCCCAGCCAATGACCACCAGTGCCAGACTATAGAGATGGAGCAAAGGTGAGGGAATATATTTTTGTACGCGTAGGAGCGTATATTTCTCCAAAGTAACGATGATGCCGAAGTAGATACCCCAGATGATGAAGTTCCAGCTGGCACCATGCCACATACCCGTTAGAAACCAAACCACAAGAATGTTCAATGCCTGATGACGACGATTGCCACCCATGGGGATATAGACATAATCTCGGAAGAAACTACCGAGCGAGATATGCCAACGTCGCCAGAAGTCGGTGATGGAGTTACAACAATAAGGATGACGGAAGTTCTCGTTGAAATGGAATCCCATGCAACGTCCCAAACCGATGGCCATATCCGAGTAGCCAGAGAAATCGAAATAAATCTGGAGCGTAAAGGCAATGATTCCCACCCAAGCGCCAGAGGTCGTCAGATCTTGCATCCCACCAGCCAAAAACTGATCAGAGACTTCTGACAATTGATTAGCGAGGATCACCTTCTTACCCAAACCGATGATAAAACGATAGATTCCATCGGCTAAATCGCTTGATGTCACATGACGGTCACTGATCTCTCGAGCTACTGTATTGTAGCGCACAATAGGACCAGCAATCAGTTGTGGGAACATGGAGATGTAGAGCAACAGGTTGCCGAAATGATGCTGAGCAGGCGACTCCCGACGATAAACGTCAATGAGGTAGGAGATAGATTGGAATGTATAGAAACTGATACCGATTGGTAGCGATATCTTCGGATCAGCCACAGGGATACCAATTGCTATGAGTTGTTGGGCAAAGAAACTCAGGTATTTGAAGGTGCTCAGAATCAGAATATTACCCGTCAGACCTCCAATGAGCGCCCATCGCCTTGCCCCTCCTGAAAGATGGTCGATGCCTAATCCTGCCAGGTAGTTCACCAACACACAGAAGAGCATCAGGAACACATAAACGGGCTCTCCCCAAGCATAAAAGATCAAAGAGAAGATGACAAGCACGCTATTCTGAGAGATGCGACCTGCAGACAACCTGCGATCCAACCACGTCGACAACAGATAACTCAGGGCGAACGCTGGCAGGAAGACGAAAAGGAAAAACAAGTCTGAGAATACCATGTCTGTTTGTCGTATTTATGGTTGCAGCAAGGCTGTTATCTGTCGTGCAATGAGTGTTCCTATTTTTTGCGCTCCCAACTCAGAGGTATGGGTGCCGTCGGAGGTAAAATGGTGTTTCACCTTCTCACTGGCAGCATCGATACCACCCTCTTTATCAAGCCGGATCACGTTGAGATTCATCTTATGAGCGCAACATGCTATGATGTCTCCTGCTTTCGTAATATTCTCTGTACCAGCGGCTACCGATTGTAAAGGGGTAAGCAGAACGATCCTGGCTTCAGGATAGGCTTCTTTCAGCAACTCACAACCATAACGAACGGATTCTGCCAGGGTAAGAATCTCATTGACAGGGCGATCAGTGATCTTGCAGTTATCCGAACCAAAGGCTTCGCAGCCACACATCGACAACGCCTTTGGTCTAGCTTTCATAAACCACGCATCGTTGGTGCCCGCCATGATTAAGATAAGTTGGGGAACATCCTGGATACCATTATCAACGGCCTCCTGCAAACGGCATATCTGGTTGTATATCACATTGTTATTGCCTAAGATCTCGATATTCTCCTTTGTGTTACGGTTTGTCTCAGGTGTGTTCGTCCAAGTAGCCCCACTGCGTGCATAGCTTTTGCAGGTCGTAGGCTGAAGCGCATCTTTAAACCATTTGTTCCACCCCTGAGGCTTATCACAATCGTCCCCACCAATCCAAGAATTTGAATCGCCAAGAATCACCACATGCAACGGCTTTTGCGCAACCGTTGTCAATGCCATCATCATAGGTAAAACGAGTGAAAGTAATAGCCTCATCAATTATGGTTCTCTAAATACGGCCGCAAAATTACAAATTAGCGAGCAAAATACCAAATTTATTTGTGTTTTTTCGATCGCAGAGGGATTTATGAAGTATTCAAATAATCTTCGATCAGTTCGACTAATCTGTACTCCAGTACGCCCTCGTACGAACTGGAGTTCGCTAACGTCCGAACTACAGTTCGCCTAAGCACGAACTCGAGTACGCTTTAATACTAAAATCGTGCGTACTGAAGGACTTCTATCACACGGGCTACTTCCTCGTTGGTTAGGGATGGGTACATGGGCAGGGAGAAGATTTCCTTAGCGGCAGACTCTGTTTCGGGGAGGTCGCCTGTTTTCCATCCTAAATATTCGTAGCCCTTCATAGTGTGGATGGGCCAGGGGTAGCTGATGTTGACGTGGATGTTGTTCTCACGCAGTTTTTTGATGATTTCATCGCGATTTGGATGGCGTACTACATAGAGGTAATAGACATGGCGACCATAGGAGGCTTCTTTCGGAAGAATGAGTTCCGTGCCTTTTAATCCCTCTTGATAGAGGGCTGCAATCTCTCTGCGACGATGGATATATTGTTCGATTTTGGGTAGTTTGGTCAGTAGGAGAGCAGCTTGGAGTTCGTCTAAGCGCGAATTATAACCATGTTCATTAGCGTAGTAGGTAGTCTCTGCCCCATAGAAGCGTAACCTACGGAGACGTTGAGCCAATGCTTCATCGTTGGTGTTCACCATACCACCATCGCCATAGCCACCCAATATTTTGGTGGGATAAAACGATGTGGTAGAAATGTCGCCCATGCTGCCTGCCTTCCTGCCTTTGTATTCAGAACCATGGGCCTGAGCGCAATCCTCAACCACGTACAGATGATGCTTCTTGGCGATGTCGAGAAGTGGATCCATATCAACGCATTGGCCATAGAGGTGAACGGGAAGGATCGCCTTGGTTCGTGGGGTAATAGCAGCTTCCACCTTGGTCACATCCATTAGGTAGGTTTCAGGATTGATATCGATAAACACAGGAGTGGCCCCTGCGGTGACGATAGCCGATACCGTTGGGATGGCTGTATTCGAGACGGTAATCACTTCGTCACCATCACCTATACCTAATGCTTTGAGTGCCAGCGTGATGGCGTTGGTGCCGTTATCACAACCCACACCGTACTTTACGCCAATATAGTCACTATAGGCTTGCTCGAAATCTCTGACTTTCTGTCCGAGAATCAGCGTGCCCGACTCAAACACTTCTGTCACAGCCTTCAGGAGTTCTTCTTTCGTTTCTTCGTACTCCTTCAGATAGCCCCATACTGTAATTTTCTCCATCTTATGTTGTTTTTATTATTTCATATTTTAGTTGCCAACTTGGTTTTGTACCAACCTGTCTGAATCACGCCTCGCATAGCCAGATAGATAATCATTGCCAACCAGAGTGCGTGGTTGCCCAACATACCTTTGAATATTTCATACACGCCAAAGAACAGTAGTGCAGAGATGAATGATGAAACGAGCATGCCTCGCGTAGCTGTGATACCGATAAACACGCCATCCCAGATAAAGGCACCAGTACCGGCCATAGGAATGAGCCATACCCACCCGATATAGGCTTTGGAGGTCTCGATAACCTGTGGTTCATCCGTCAGAATACTGACAATCCATGAGCCAAAGCAGAAATACAAGCAGCAGTAAACCAAAGTAACACCTATCGCCCAACTCCAAAGCCTCCTGAGTGTCTCGCGAAAAGCCACACCATTTCCCGCACCATAGCTTCGACCTCCTAAAGCCTCTCCAGCATAGGCGAAACCATCCATAAAATACGAGAAGAAGAGGTAGAGTTGTAACATGACTGTATTGACTGACAGGATGATAGCTCCATGACGGGCTCCTGCAGAGGTGAAGTATAGATTCACTGATACCAGACAGAGTGTTCGCAGGAAGATATCACGATTCACATGAAAGAACCGTCCCATTGCCTCCTTAACGAAAGTGCCCTTCAGTACCAAATATTTGTACAATCGCTTGTAGATTCTTAGTCCGCCAAGTGCCATCAACAATCCTGCATATTGGGCAATCACCGTTCCTAAGGCCACTCCTTCGATCTTCATGCCAAGTCCATAGACGAGTGTCAGAGAAGCGAGGATGTTCACCACGTTCTGCATGATGCTGACAAACATCGGGATACGTGTATTCTGCATACCGATGTACCAACCAGAGAGACAAAATAGTCCTAAGGAGGCAGGAGCGCCCCAGATGACGATATAGAAATAGGTCGTGGCAAAGGGTGCGACATCTGGCGTAGGACCAATCAACCAAAACATCAGCCAACGAAGCGGTTCCTGAAAAATGATCATCAGAAGGGCAATTCCAAAGGCAATAGTCACCGAACGTACCAGTATTCTTGTGACTTCAGTCAGATCTCTTCGTCCCAAGGCCTGTGCCGTCAAGCCACTGGAGCCCATGCGCAAAAAACCAAACAGCCAATACACAAGGTTGAAGATCATCGAACCCACCGCCACTGCACCAATATAGACGGCACTGCCCATGTGGCCCACGATGGCTACATCGATCAATCCAAGCAAAGGCACGGTGATGTTCGACACAATGCTTGGCAGGGCAATTTGCAGGATTTGGCGGTCTCGGATATTCATAATCGCTGCAAAGTTACGCTTTTATTTTATTTTTATTTGGCTTTTCTCTCGTTTTTTCGTAATTTTGCAGCCAAAATTACAGAAAGATGAATATTGAAGCATTAATCAGCAAGGCTGCAGGCGAGGCCGTAAAGGCTCTCTATGACATGGATGCCACAGAAAAAATGCTGCAGTTGCAGAAGACAAGAAGTGAGTTTGAGGGTAACTTGACTCTGGTGGTTTTCCCCTTTGTAAAGGCCGCAAAGAAGAGTCCTGAGCAGACAGCACAGGAGATTGGCGAATATCTACAGGCCAACTGTGCTGCTGTAGAGAAATATAATGTGGTAAAGGGATTCCTGAACCTGAGTGTGGGTGATGGTGCCTGGTTGCAGTTGCTCGAAGTCATCGACAACGACGAGCAGTTTGGCATGAAGCAGGCTACAGAGGATTCGCCTCTCGTGATGATCGAATATTCATCGCCCAATACCAACAAGCCTCTCCATCTGGGTCATGTGCGCAACAACCTCTTAGGTTGGAGCTTGGCCAAGATTATGGAGGCCAATGGTAATAAGGTGGTGAAGACCAATATCGTAAATGATCGTGGTATCCACATCTGTAAGTCGATGCTGGCTTGGCTGAAGTACGGCAATGGCGAGACACCTGAGAGCTCTGGCAAGAAGGGTGACCATCTGATTGGTGACTATTATGTAGCCTTCGACAAGCATTATCGCGAGGAAATCAAGGAGTTGGTGGCTCAGGGCATGGACGAAGAGAAGGCCAAGCAGGAGGCTCCGCTGATCAAGGAGGCTCATGAGATGCTGGTGAAATGGGAGCAGAATGATCCTGAGGTGCGCGCCCTTTGGGAGAAGATGAATAACTGGGTATATGCAGGCTTCGATGAGACCTATAAGAAGATGGGCGTATCGTTTGATAAGATCTACTACGAGAGCCAGACCTATCTGAAGGGTAAGGCCAAGGTGGAGGAGGGATTGGCAAAGGGCCTCTTCGAGCGCCATGAAGACAATTCTGTTTGGGCCGATCTCACCAACGAAGGTTTGGATCAGAAACTCCTGCTTCGTAGCGATGGAACCAGCGTTTATATGACTCAGGACATCGGTACGGCCGAGATGCGTTTCCAGGATTTCCCCATCGATAAGATGATCTATGTGGTGGGCAATGAGCAAAACTATCACTTCCAGGTTTTGAGTATTCTGTTGGATCGTCTGGGATTCAAGTGGGGTAAGGAACTCACACACTTCTCATACGGTATGGTGGAGTTGCCTAATGGCAAGATGAAGAGTCGTGAGGGAACGGTCGTTGATGCTGATGATCTGATGGCTCTGATGGTGGAAGACGCCTACAAAACATCGATGGAATTGGGGAAATTCGACGACATGAGCGAGGAAGAGCGTCGTGAGATTGCCCGTATCGTTGGTATGGGAGCCCTGAAATACTTCATCCTGAAGGTTGATGCTCGCAAGAATATGCTGTTCAATCCTGAGGAAAGTATCGATTTCAACGGTAATACTGGTCCTTTCATTCAATATACCTACGCTCGCATCCGCTCCATTCTGCGCAAGGCTGAGGCTGAAGGTCTGACTCTGACTCCTGCCAATGCTTCTGTATCGCTGGCAGAGAAAGAAGTTGAGTTGGTTCAGAAGATGAATGAGTTCGGAGCTGCTGTAGAGCAGGCTGGTAAGGACTATTCTCCTTCTGGCATCGCCAACTATTGCTATGAGTTGACCAAGGTGTTCAATCAGTTCTATCACGATTATAGCATTCTAAACGAGCCCGATGAGCAGAAAAAGGCCGTACGCTTGATGCTGGCCAAGAACGTAGCTAAGATTATCAAGAATGGTATGAGTCTGCTGGGCATTGAGGTGCCGGAGCGTATGTGATTTATTGAAGACTGAAAATTGAAAAATGAGAATTTAAATCCGCCGACAAACCGTCATGACACCGTACTTCCCCTGCCAATGGAAGTGCGGGCTGACGCTTGGGCGGTGGATGCTGCCTGTTCTGGAAATCCCGGGCCGATGGAGTATCAGGCCATCGATCTGCAGACGGGTTATCAAGTATTTCATTACGGACCCGTTCATGGTACGAATAATATCGGTGAATTCTTAGCTATTGTCCATGCTTTGGCTCTTTGTTGGCAAAAGGGATTGCACAATAAGACCATCTATTCTGATAGCTATAACGCGATTCTCTGGGTGACCAAACGGAAGTGCAAAACAAAACTGGAGCGCACACCCCAGACAGAACCGCTATTTCAGATCATCGCCCGAGCTGAGAACTGGCTCCAAACCCACAACTTCCGTAATCCCATCATCAAATGGGAAACCCAGAAATGGGGTGAAGTCCCTGCTGATTTTGGTAGGAAATAATATTAATATTTTTGACAAAACATTTTTTTTCTATATAATATATAGACACTTTAAATCTTTTTAACTCCTATAACAAGTCCTTTGTCTGTTTTATTTAATATATTTGCACACAATTTATGTGCAATTTGTTGCTAAGCAGGGATGAATGACATTCTCTTATCTAGTTTTCTTAGCTTGTTCGCTTTGTTTGGTAAGGAAGAACAAGTAGATAAGGTGTGGGCAAAAACCATGCTTGTAAACTATTTGCATCGTCATTTTGGTATCAGGAATGTCGATGAGTACATTGACTTCTATACGGAAATGAGAGATGCCTATGAGTTAACGGAAGATCTGAACACAAAAAATGTCGTATCATCTATCTGTTCCAATCTCATAGGAACAATTACTTCTAAAGATGCTGCTTTACTTTTGCTGAGACTCATGGAATTCTGCGGTGAAAACAGAGATCATTCTTCTGTTCTGTTTAATACCATGGCAGAAATGTTCACTATCCCAGAGGAACAATACCAGGACTTTAAGGATTTCCTGAGTAACCGCACGACGGCTCATGTGATGATGTACCAGCTGGAAGAAACGGATGGGCAGTTGAAAACATTGTTAGATCCTGTCACAGAAATGCTCCTGTTCACCTATAACGGCCATGATAATGTGACGCTAAACGATGTGCCAGTACTCCCAGGAGCTTTTCAGGTGTGGCTTCAGAGTAGTGTCATTAAAGGAGTAACCAGAAAGCCCGTCTATTACTCCACCATCCTGAATGCTTATGATGCCATGAATGGCAAGGACCAGGAAAGAGCTGCACGCGTGGAGTTCTGCGGACGTAACATCAACTACATCTTCCCTAACAGCAACAATGGCATGCACAATCTGAGCTTTAACCTCCATAATGGTGAATTGTTAGCCATCATGGGAGGCTCAGGTACAGGAAAATCGACTTTGCTCTCTCTCCTGAACGGGTCACTCATTCCTCAGGAAGGTAGCATCACCATCAATGGACACGACATCTCAGAGCCTGCCGCCAAGAACCTGATAGGCTTTGTACCACAGGACGATCTGCTGATAGAGGAACTGACAGTTTTCCAGAATCTTTGGTTCACTGCCAAACTCTGCTTTGCGGGGTTGAGCAATGAGGAGATCAATATGCGTGTCATGAAGACTCTTAAAGATCTCGGCCTTGATGCTACCAAAGACCTCAAGGTGGGTTCTGCCATCAACAAATATATCTCTGGCGGACAGCGTAAACGCCTCAACATTGCTCTGGAACTGATACGTGAGCCTGCTGCACTCTTTCTCGACGAGCCTACATCGGGCTTGTCCTCCTCAGATACGGAAAAAGTCATCAACCTCCTCAAGGAGCAGTCTCATAAAGGCAAACTTATCGTTGTGATTATCCACCAGCCTTCAAGTGACGTGTATAAGCTCTTTGATCGTTTGTGGGTGCTCGACCAAGGTGGCTACCCTGTGTTCGACGGCAATCCTATCGACGCCATTACCTATTTCAAGAAAGCCGCTGATTATGCTGATGCAGAGACCAGTGCTTGTCCCACCTGCGGTAATGTTAACCCAGAGGTTATGCTGAACATTATAGACGAGAAAGCCCTGACCAGTAGTGGTGAGATATCCGATGGCCGGAAGGTCTCTCCCAAGGAGTGGCATGAACTCTATCTGAAGAGCCGACCCAAACTACCGGAACCAGAGCGTAGTGACATACCGCCATCAGACCAGAAGAAACCGTGTGCTTTCAAGCAGTTCCTGATTTTCCTGTACCGTAATATTCGCACGAAAATTACCAACGTGCAGTATATGTGCATCACCATTTTTGAGGCTCCTCTGTTGGCCGTCATCTGTGCCCTGCTTACCCGCTTCGCGCCACCCGAGGGATATAGTGTGATGCAGAATAAGAACCTTGTCAGCTATTTCTTTATGGCCATCATTGTGGCTTCCTTCACTGGCATGAGTGGCAGTGCTGAGGAGATCATCAAGGATCGTGCCCAGCTCAAACGTGAGAAGTTCCTGCGCCTGTCGTATAGTAGCTATATATGGTCAAAGATCGTCTATATGGCAGGTGTCTCGCTGATGCAGACCTTCCTGTTCGTCCTGATTGGTAACTATATCATGGGTTTAAACGGCCTGTTCGGCACTTGGTGGCTCATTCTTTTCGTCACTGCTTTGGTGGCGAACCTCACAGGACTATTGCTTTCACAGTGTATGTCGTCTGTGGTGGCCATCTATATCAGCATCCCCATCCTGTTGATCCCACAGATTCTGCTCTGTGGAGTCGTGGTAAGTTTCTCTGACCTCACAAGTAAGAGCAAAACGGCTAACGTTCCATTGTTGGGTGATGTCATCCCCTCGCGTTGGGCATTTGAGGCACTGGCCGTTACATCGTTCTCTGACAATGCCTTCGAAAAACCCTTCTTCGAATTACATCGTCAGAAATATGAGACGCAGTTCTATAACATGGGGTTCCTCTATGAGCTCCAGTCACAACTGGAAACCTGGAAATCTGAGGCCGATAAGGGGAAGGCTCCTGATCCTACGCATATAGACATCATTAGGACAAACCTTCCTAAACTGACTGCCTACTGCGATATGAAACCCTATGAGGGAGACTATACCTATGCTTCGCTGAACGACTATATGACTACGGCAG
>Ga0265299_10005776_pt1 | contig 11429 bp, 9 predicted proteins | sample AusTroGonzalo_MG_4_FD_193485 | JGI IMG/M metagenome (GOLD analysis project Ga0265299, IMG submission 193485) | Bovine rumen microbial communities from tropical cattle in Woodstock, Queensland, Australia - Gonzalo_02 | ecosystem: Host-associated > Mammals > Digestive system > Stomach > Rumen ...
TTCTTTGCGCCCAGTGCGTGTGCCAGTATACATGCATTGATGTTGATGCTCTCCTCGGGGGTGACACCTACAAACAGGTCGGCATTATGTGTACCGGCCTCTTTCAGAGCCTTTATACTGGTGGGCGATGCGCAGTATGTCATTACATCATACTCGCTCATCTTGGCCAGTCGCTCCTCGTCGGCGTCTATCAGCACGCAATCCTGATGTTCTCTCGAAAGCAGTTTCGCCAGGTGAGTACCAACGGCGCCTGCACCTACTATTACTATCTTCATGACTCTAGAATAGCTTTCTTAATGCCCTCTTCGTCGATACCGACGATGTGTTGCAGTTCCTTTACTGTGCCGTGCTCGATAAAGTTGTCGGGCAGACCCAGTCTCTTCACCTTCGGTGTATATCCGTGGTCGTTCATCCATTCCAGTACAGCCGAACCCAGTCCGCCTCTTATCGCTCCGTTCTCAACGGTGATGATGCGCTTGAACTTCTTGCCTACCTCTTCCAGAATGTTCTCGTCGATAGGCTTTAGGAATCGCATGTCGTATAGAGCTACGCTGGCCTCGCTGTCCAGTTGTTCGATAGCACGCATAGCGTTGTTACCCATAGGTCCGATTGTCAGCACAGCCACGTCGTCGCCGTCGTGCAGTTTGCGTCCTGTGCCCACCTTTATCTCTTCCAGTGGGCATCGCCAATCCTGCAACTCGCCGCCGCCTCGTGGATAGCGTATCACGAATGGTCCCTTGTCGGGTAGCTGTGCCGTGTACATCAGTCGGCGCAGTTCGTGCTCGTCCATAGGCGAACATATTGTGAGGTTAGGTATTGGTCGTAGCGATGTCAGGTCGAAGGCACCGTGGTGTGTAGGTCCGTCTTCGCCTACCAGTCCTGCACGGTCAAAACAGAACACCACGTTAAGGTTAAGCAGAGCCACGTCGTGTATGATATTGTCGAATGCACGCTGTGCAAATGCGCTGTAGATATTACAGAATGGCAGCAGTCCGTCTTTGGCCATACCGCCGCTGAATGTCACAGCGTGTCCCTCGGCTATACCCACGTCGAATGTCCTTTCTGGCATCTCATTCATCATGATGTTCATCGAGCATCCGCTAGGCATGGCGGGTGTCACACCTACTATCTTCGGGTTCTGTTTGGCCAGTTCCAATAGGGTATGTCCAAACACATCCTGATATTTCTGCGGCTTTGTAGGGTCATTGTCCACCAGTCGCTCGCCCGTGTCGGGATTGAACTTTCCTGGTGCGTGCCATACCGTCACATCCTTCTCTGCCGGAGCATATCCGTGTCCCTTCTTGGTGTGCAGGTGTAGCAGTTTTGGTCCCGACATGTTCTTCAGCTGACTCAGTATGCGCACCAGTTCCTTCACATTGTGTCCGTCGAACGGGCCGAAGTACTGTATGTTCATACCGTCGAAGATGTTCTGCTGGTGCGATATGGCACTCTTCATCGCATTTGTCAGTCGGATCAGTCCCTTCTTGCGGTCATCGTTCAGCATGCCATGGCGATTGAACCATCGTGCCGTCTTAAACTTTATGCAGTTGTACGTCTCGTTGGTGCTCAGATTCAGCAGATACTGCTTCATTCCGCCCACGCTACGGTCGATCGACATATTGTTGTCATTCAGTATAATCAGCAGGTTGTTAGGACTGCTCGATACGTTGTTCAGTCCTTCAAATGCCAGTCCGCCGCTCAGTGCTCCGTCGCCTATCACAGCCACCACGTGTCGATCCTTCTTGCCTTCCAGTTCGGCAGCTACTGCCATACCCAGAGCAGCCGACACCGAGTTGCTGGCATGTCCGCAGGCAAATGTGTCGTATTCGCTCTCCAGTGGCGATGGGAAAGGCTTGATTCCGCCCAACTTACGGTTGGTGCAGAACTGCTTTTTACGTCCGGTCAATATCTTATGTCCGTAGGCCTGATGCCCCACGTCCCATACTATTCTGTCTTCAGGGGTATTAAAAACGTAGTGTAGTGCTACGGTAATTTCGGTCACACCCAGACTCGACGCCAGATGCCCCGGATTTACCGCCACCTCTTCTATAATGTCGCGACGCAATTCGTCGCACACCCGAGGTAGATCGTCCACCTTCAGTTTTCTCAAATCCTCAGGTGTTTCTATCTTATTTAAAAGAGTAAACTCAGTTTTATCCACACAAATAAATATTTATTTCGAGTGCAAAGTTAAACAAATTTTATAATATTACAAAATATTTCCGCAATTTTGCACCCTTAATATATAACAATTGTAAAAATCTTGAGCTAAATCTGTCCGCTCTCAACCATCAGTACCACGCGCTCTGTCAGTCGGTCCACTCCCTCTGCGTCGTACTCTTTTTTGAGCGATGCGCCGAATCCCCATGCAAACACCTGCCAGAATCCAGCTCTAACGGGCCCCATAAATGCCTTTATCATATCGTAGCTGCTCGAGTGGCACTCGCGGTCTATTAGTTTTATCAGTAGTTTGCCCTGACTATACGTCAGTTTCTTCATCTTCGGCTTGTATGTCTTGAATATATCCTCCTCCACGCGCTTCATGTGCTCGGCCTTAGCCTTGTCGTTAGGCAGAGTCTCCAGATACTCCGTAGTCTCTATTAGCATCATTCGTGCCTCCTTTGCTATCGGCAGCACCTTTTTTACATTAGTCACCAGTCGCATATACTGCGAGGCTTGTCGTTTGTTCTTAAACGTCAGTTGCGGATACACATACACGTTGTTCATCTCCATATACTGTATGCTGTCGCCCTCGTGCAGCACCTTTCCCACCTTCACGGTTGGCACAAACGTAGGCGAGTCCATCTCCGCCAGCACCTGCTCGGCGGTCATTCTCTGCTCAGCCTCCTGCGCCGCAGCGCCGATAGTCAGACATGCAAACCCTATGGAAACAATCAACCTTTTCATTTCGGCTGCAAAGGTACGGTAAAATGAGAAAAATACCAAATTTTATAAGAGTTTTTAGAAGAAAATATCAAAATAATCTCTCAATGCTCAGAGCCCCTGTGTTTATGCGGGTTTTGAGATGTTTGTTGAGAGATGGAGAGATTTTTATCAAACTCTGTTTAAATTATAATCTGTTATTGTGTTCGGATTATGTCTATGAGTTGTTCAGATTATCTCTTCCAGTTGTTCGGACTAGCCTTTATAGTATGTTCCCAACGTGGGAACAATTCATTCCTAACGTGGGAACGATTCATTCCCAACGTGGGAACGTTCCATTCCCAACGTGGGAACAAATGCAAGAAGCTACTTTTTTTCATTTCTCTCGCATAAATATTTGGCGGAATGGAGAATTGTGTGTACCTTTGCAATCAAATTAATAAACCATATATAATTAAAAATGAAGAAATCAATCTTTATTTTGCTGCTGGGCTCTCTGGCAATGGGTAGCTATGCTCAGGAAGGGCATCAGTGGGAAACGGTGCTGGGGCAGGTGATGACGGCAGAGGATATGGCGGATGAGGGGTGGCAACAGAATTATGAACTGCTGTGCGAACTGGAGCAGAATCCGATAAATATTAACAGAACGACTCGCGAGGAACTGGAGATGCTGCCTTTTCTGTCGGCACAGCAGGTGGAGGCTATAATGGAGTATCTGTACCGCTATGGCTCGATGAAGTCGCTGGCCGAACTAATGATGATAAAGGAGATAAGTGCGCAGGAGCGACGACTGCTGCAATGCTTTGTATATGCGGGTGATGAGCCTAAGGCGTCAATGCATGCTAAGCACGAACTGACAGCATCGGCACAGATTCCCCTGTATGAGCGCAAGGGCGATGTGGAAGGCTATCTGGGCGACAAGTATCGCCACTGGTTGCGCTACCAGATGACAATAGGCGACAAGATGAAACTGGGACTCGTGGCATCGAAGGATGCTGGCGAACCCTTTTTTAAGGATAAAAACAAGTATGGCTACGACTACTACTCGCCATACCTGGAACTGAAAAAACTGGGCAGGTTGGAAACACTTGTGCTGGGCAACTATCGGGTGAGTATGGGCATGGGAATGGTGATGAACAATAGTTTTGCACTTGGAAAGATAGCCATGCTGCAGAATTTGGGGCGGCAGACAAACACCCTGCGAGTGCATTCATCGCGAACAATGGGCTATCTGCAAGGAGCTGGGGCAACTGTGCGATTGGCAAGAAGCATGCGACTGACGGCCTTTGCTTCTTATACACCTATGGACGCCACGCTAAACAAGGATGGCGATGCACAGACTATAGTGACCACGGGCTATCATCGCACCCAAACGGAGATGGACAAGAAGCATAATCTGCATGCGATGAAGACGGGCGGACAACTGAGATATGATGCCAATGGGCTGCACTTGGGACTGAATGCACTATACGCTCATCTGGACCGAATACTGACGCCCAACAAGACGCAGATGTACAATATGTACAAGCCCGAGGGTGCCAACTTTATGAATGCGAGCATTGACTATGGATATGCCCGCCGTCACCTGGCAATAAATGGTGAAACGGCAACCGACGGCAACGGCCATATAGCCACCATAAACACCGTGAGCTATGCGATGAACAATGGTTTGAGCCTGATGGCTCTGCAGCGATACTACAGCTATCAATATGCGTCGCTTGATGCGCAGAGTTATAGCGACGGTGGGCGCGTACAGAACGAGAGCGGAGTGTATGTAGGTATGCAATGGCAGCTATCGCCCCACTGGCATCTGGTTGCGTATGCCGACTATGCCTATCATCCTTGGCCTGTGTATCGCGAAAAAACTGCAACAAGCCAAATGGACTATCTGATACAATGTACTCACAATAGTGGTAACTGGAAGCTGACTGCCAGATATCGACTGAAGCCATACGACAAGGCACATCGCACCCGACTGATAGCCGAATATGCCACTGAAAACTTCAGTACACGAACGCAATTAGATGCTGGATACATGGCTACAGGAGATTCGGAACTGGGCGCAATGTTAAGCGAGAGTATGGCATACACACACCGTTGGTTAAGACTGAATGTGGGGGCTGGATACTTTAATACCGATAGTTATAACAGTCGTGTGTATCTGTATGAAAGCGGTCCGCTATACACTTACTCTATGCAGCAGTTTTATGGCGAGGGCGTACGCTGCTGGCTGATGTTGCGAGCCAACGCAGGACGAAATCTGATGCTGACGGCAAAGATAGGCGTGACCAACTATTTTGATCGCGATAAGATTAGCAGTAGCTATCAGGAGATAGACCGCTCTAGTAAGACAGATGTGGATATACAGCTGCGCTGGAAGATCTAAAGAAGTTGCTTATATAATTGGAAAACCTGACCAGCTACATCCTTACCATCGAAACGCTTGATATAATCCTGGCTGCGCTGGATGCGCTCCTGGCGACCATCGGCACCCTTAAGGCTGCGACGGATAGCTTCGGTCATACCCTCGGCATCGTCGGGCGCAACGTATATGCTGTCTGGACCGCCTGCCTCTTCGAGACAGCTGCCTGTGCAGGCTACTACGGGCAGACCGCAACGGATGGCCTCGATGATAGGAATACCAAAACCTTCGTATACACTGGGATAGATAAACGCCTCGGCACCTGCATATAGTGCAGGCAGGTCGGCATCGGGCACGCCGTGGAGTATGCGCAGACGATGCTCAAGACCATTGGCACGGGCATACTGTGTGAGTTTGTTGGTATAGGCAGTATGGCGACCAACAAGCACCAGCGATATGTCGTCGGGCAGATGGTGCAGAGCCTTGAGTGCCAGCATGGTATTTTTGCGAGGCTCGATGGAGCCGACGCTTAGGACGTAGCGGGTGGCGGGTGATGGACTATGGGTGATGGCTGATGGCGTAAAGCGCTGGGCGCACGACTGATAGATGAGGGTGATGTTATCCTCGGATACAAGGTTGCCTCCGTATTCTAAGATGTCGCGCTTAGTGCACTCGCTGATAGCGATGATATGGTCGGCCTCTTTTAAGGTCTGACGAAACTTCCACTTATATATCTGCACATCGATGGGATTGTAGAACTCCGGGTGGCGCAGGAAGATAAGGTCGTGGATAGTAACCACGCTCTTGATACCACTGCGACGGATGCCTATAGGCAACTCGCCCGAGAGACCATGATACAGCTGTACGCCATCGCGCTTAAGATCGGCAACGATACCGCGGCTGCGCCAATAAGCCTTTGAAAGTGGAAAGTGGAATGTGGAATGAGGAAAGAGAAATGATATGTTCTCGTGTCCTTTGACTTGGCTGCGGAGGTCATCTCGGCCTTTGTCGGGGGCATAGAGGTTCAGACGCAGGGGGTACTGGGCCAGATCGTTGACCAGTGTGCGGCCGTAAGAGCCTAGACCTGTGCCGTTGCGAACAATGCGCTTGGCATCGATACCTATCAGTGGAGCAGATGAATTCATGAGCGGTGGAAGTGTTTAAAAACAAAACGTACCATTAGGAAATTAAGCGGTACGGCGATGGCCAATACTGCCAATGGTGCAATGGCGCGACTGAGACCAACCCAAAGGAAGAAATTGAATAGCACGATATGCATGAGATAGTTGGTGGCGTGGGCGCCGATGAAGCCCAGCCCGTTACGGGTGGATGTTTTTTCGCGGAAAGTGAATCGGGCCGAGAGAATGTAGTTGACGATGAAACTAACGATATAGCCCACGGTGTAAGCTACATTTACATCGATATAACGCTGCAGCAGCCAGTATGTGCCGTAGTGGATAGCTGCAGCAGTGGTACCAACCATTCCGAAGCGGATAATCTCGCCAAATATATCTTTTTTGCGCATTAAAACTTAAAATTTTGCTGCAAAGATACAAATATTTTAGATTTTTTACTATCTTTGCATAAAAATTGTCGATATGTTGGTATGATATTACTGAGTTTTGACACCGAAGAATATGATGTGCCTCGCGAACATGGCGTGGATTTCACATTGGCACAGGCTATGGAAGTGTCGATAGTGGGCACGAATAGAATACTGGATTGCCTTAAGGTCAATAACGTGAAGGCTACATTCTTCTGTACAGGCAACTTTGCGCAAAATGCTCCTGAGGTGATGAAGCGCATAGTAGATGAAGGACACGAGGTGGCTTGTCATGGTGTGGACCATTGGCAGCCTAGGGAAACCGACTTTGCTGAATCGAAGAGAATAGTAGAAGAGGTGACGGGCCGGCAGGTGTACGGCTATCGCCAGCCCAGAATGTTTCCGGTGGTAGAATCGGAGATAAAAAGAGTGGGCTATCGCTATAACTCATCACTTAATCCTGCGTTTATCCCAGGTAGATATATGCATCTTACAGCTCCGCGAACATGGTTTGTGAAGGACGGGGTGATGCAGATACCGGCATCGGTAACGCCGTGGATAAGGTTTCCGCTGTTCTGGTTGGCTTTGCACAATTTGCCACAGTGGCTATACCACTGGATGGTGCGCAGGGTTCTGAGGCACGACGGTTATTTTGTAACCTACTTCCACCCATGGGAGTTTTACGATCTGAAGCAGCATCCGGAGTTTAAGATGCCGTTTATAATACGTAATCACAGTGGGCGCGAGATGGTGGATAGACTGGACCGCCTGATTAAGATGCTGAAAACAAAGAATCACCAATTTATAACCTATAACGAATTTGTAAACCTAAAAACGATATGACAAAACTTGCTATAGTATCACCTTGCTATAACGAACAAGAGGTGCTACGTATGTCGGTTGAGCGACTGACAGGATTATTAGACCGTATGTTGGCCGAAGGACTGGTGACACGCGACTCGATGATAGTGCTGGTGAACGACGGTAGCAGCGACGCTACATGGCAGATAATTAGCGAACTGCACCAGACAAATCACTACGTGAGAGGAATAAACCTGACTAGGAATGTAGGGCATCAGAACGCTATTCTGGCCGGAATGATGACTGCACGGGAGTGGGCTGACGCTGTGGTGACGATAGATGCCGACCTGCAGGACGACATAGAGTGTATACCGCAGATGGTGAAGCACTACGAAGAGGGCAAGGATATAGTGTATGGTGTAAAAGTGAAGCGCGAGGCCGATCCGCTGCTGAAACGTACCACAGCCCAGGCTTTCTATAATCTGCAGAAGTCGCTGGGCGTGGAGAGTGTGTATAATCATGCAGACTTCCGCCTGATGAGCAGGCGAGCGCTCGATATACTTAGTACGTTTAAGGAGCACAACCTGTATCTGCGCGGACTGATTCCTAAGATAGGACTGCCATCGGCCACGGTCGACGATGTGATAAGTGAGCGTTCGGCAGGTGAGTCGAAGTACACTCTGAGGAAGATGGCTCATCTGGCAGTTGATGGCATAACATCGTTCAGTACACGTCCGATGTACATAATGTTCTATCTGGGCGGGTTGTTCCTGTTGATAGCCTTCGGTATAGGCATTTATGTGCTGCATGCACTTATAAGTGGCACAGCTATGCCTGGATGGGCATCGCTTATCATGTCTATATGGATGGTGGGCGGTTTTATACTGATAGCTCTGGGCATTACCAGCGTATATATCGGCAAGATATTTAATGAGGTGAAGCGACGTCCGCTGTATAATGTCCAGGATATATTGGATTGAGGATATGAAGAAACTGCTGACCAACTGGAAGTTTATGTTCGGTCTGGGGCTGCTGGTGGTGCTGGCAGCTACGGCTATTGAGACGCTGCGAGGCAGGGCCACAAACTTCTATGACTACTATGATGCCACAAATATGTTTTGGGCGGGCATCAACCCATATACGTCGGAGTATGTCGAGGCTCATAGTATCTGGTTCCTCTACACCCCTGTGTTTACCACCATCTATGCACCTATATTCCTGTTGCCCGGATGGTTGGGGCCATATGTCTGGAATGTGTTTAACTATGTGATGCTATGCATGGCCATCAGGCTACTGCCTAAACCGCTGACTCCTTTCAGATCCAAAATCTTCCTATTCCTGTTGCTGCTGATACTACAAAGCACATTCTGTTTCCAGTATAATATGGTGGTGTGCTATATATTCCTGTTTGCATTTATACTGCTGGAGCGCGGTAAACCGCTATGGGCCACTTTGCTCATCATGATATCGGCCACAACAAAGTATTATGGTGCTATCGAACTTGGACTACTGTTGTGCTATCCCAAGTTATGGCGCAATATAGGCTATGCGCTGATGTGGGGAGTGGTACTGCTGCTATTGCCTATGATCAACACCGCCTTTGACAATGTATTTGCTCTGTACGGGAGTATGTGGGATAGCTATGAGTCGCATCGAAGTGCGGTAGACTATTCAGGACTATTATTTGCCCGTGGACTGAAACCATTGCTTCTGCCCAACCTGCGCGTGGTGCAGATGGGAGTGCTATTGGTGATTTCTGTACTATTCTTCTGGCGATACAAACGGTGGCACGACTTCCGCTTCAGGGTTGAGACTTTGGCTGCAATGATGGGGTATATCATATTGTTCAGCGATAGTCCCGAGACACATACCTATATGATAACACTGGCAGGATATCAGATGGCGTTCTGGCTACAGCCACAACGCACTAAGTTTGACTGGGTGCTATATTGGCTACTGTTTGTAAACTTCTGCATTCTGCCAGTGGATGCCATCTGTCCTACGCCGGTATACAGATTCTTCCACGACAACTTCTGGCTGGATGTGTACTGTATGACGATAGCTTGGTTAAGAGTGATATGGTGGGCTGTAAAGCCCAATCGTACTGAGTGGGTGACGATAAGTCGTACAGCTATGCTGATAGTGCTGCTGGTTGGTGCTACAGTTGTGCATGCACAAGACAGACACTATACGGTGAACGGGGTGAAGTTTACTATGAAATACGTAAGGGGTAGTACTTTTATGATGGGTGCTGCTGACAATGATGCTATGGCCGAAGCCGATGAGAAGCCTGCACACAGAGTTAGTGTGGCCGACTACTATATAGGCGAGACTGAAGTGACACAGGAGCTGTGGAAGGCTGTGATGGGCGATAATCCGGCTAAGTTTAAGGGAGAGAACTGTCCGATGGAGAATGTGTCGTATAACGACTGTCAGAGTTTTGTAGAGAAGTTGAGCCGGATGACAGGCCGCCACTTCAGACTGCCTACAGAGGCGGAATGGGAATATGCAGCACGTGGCGGAAATAGATCAAAGGGATACATGTATGCCGGAGCTAATGATACTGCTAGTGTGGCGTGGCTTAATACTGACAGTCTGTGGGCACGCCACATGCCTGTAGCAACCAAACGTCCTAACGAACTTGGATTATACGATATGAGCGGGAGCGTATGGGAGTGGTGTGACACTATGTACGAGCCGTATCAAGGGAGCAAAGGCAACTGGTTTAACAGGTTGATACGCAAACGGTTCAAAGTGGTTCGTGGTGGTGGATTCAGGGGATATGCACGCTACGCCAGGGTGACAAACCGATATGCCGTGGCTGCATGGCGCAACGACCATACTGTGGGTTTAAGACTTGCTATGCAACTGAAATAAGGGCCGATTTGCGCAAGAAAAGCAAATAATTTTGCATCGTACACGTGCAATTCATAATTATTTTGTATCTTTGCACCCAAATATTGATGATTATGGAGAAGGAAATGAATTTTCTGGATAGAAATGAGTTTAATTTCGATCCCAGTGAAAAGGTTGTTGAGGCTATCCGCAATTTTGACCCGAAGACATTATGTTTTTATACCCGAATTTACGATCAGGGCAAAAAGAGCGTCGTATCAGTTAAGTTGAGCGAGATATATAGAGTGCCCGAAGAGCAGGTGCTGTTGGCATATGGTGGTGAGGACATACTGAAGAATGCCATCCACTACTATCTGATGAAGGGCGACAATAAGAAGATACTTATACCAGAATACTCATGGTGGTACTATAACAAGGTGGCTAGCGAGTGCTATGGCACATTCGAGATGTATCCTCTGCACGAACAGGAAGATACATTCGCATACGATGTAGACGAGGTGATAGAGTATACCAACCGCATACATCCAAGAATGCTGCTGCTGGCATCGCCAAACAATCCTACGGGTAACTGTCTGACACCCGATGAGATTGGCCGTATAATGGAGAATATCCCCGAAGACACTATGGTGCTGATAGATGAGGCTTATGCAAGCTTTATTACTAGCGATACCGACTATATAGCACCGCTGGTGAACAAATATCGCAACCTGATTATCTCGCGTACGCTGAGTAAGTTCTACGGACTGCCCGGGCTGCGCTGTGGTTTCGGTTTTATCGGTGCAGGACATGACCACTTTGTAAGCTATATCAACAAGTATCTGGGATACAACCGATTCTCGGAGGCTGTGGCTCTGGCTGCTCTCGACAGCGATGAGCACTATCGCCAGGTGGCCGACGATATGGAGTGGGGACGCCAGTTGTACAAGAAGGCACTGGGTGATAAGCCTGGATTCAAGGTATATAAGAGCGTGGCTAACTTTATCC
>Ga0265299_10005778_pt1 | contig 11421 bp, 8 predicted proteins | sample AusTroGonzalo_MG_4_FD_193485 | JGI IMG/M metagenome (GOLD analysis project Ga0265299, IMG submission 193485) | Bovine rumen microbial communities from tropical cattle in Woodstock, Queensland, Australia - Gonzalo_02 | ecosystem: Host-associated > Mammals > Digestive system > Stomach > Rumen ...
ATGCCTTGCGGATAAGGTCTTCAAGACCGATGCCGTCTTCGTATGCCGCAGCCACTGCGTCTGCAGCTTCCTGATCTTTATATCCTAACACAACGAGAGCTCCAACAGCGTCCTGAATGACACCGGCATCACCGCTGCCTGCGGCTGCAACTGCAACAGGAGTAACGCTTACGCTGGCTGATGCTCCGAGCTGTGACTTGAGCTTGTCCTTAAGCTCTAATATGATCCTCTCAGCAGTCTTCTTGCCCAAACCCTTAACGCCTGTAAGAAGCGCCACATTATTGCTCATAACGGCTGCAGCGATCTGTTCTGCGGATAATGACGCACAAATCGTGTGGGCAACCTTAGGGCCGATTCCGCTGACGGTAATGAGCTTCAAGAACATCTCCTTCTGATCTCTGGAGTTGAATCCGTAGAGCGAGATATCGTCTTCCTTAACGCTCTGATAGAGATAAACGGTAACCTCATCACCTAAGCCTCCGATCTCAGCTGAGATTCCAAGAGGGCAGTTGATCAGATAACCGATTCCGTTATTCTCGATTACGATCTGCTGGTCGTTGCGGTCAGCTACGATGCCTTTGATATATGCGTACATTCAAATTCTCCTTAAAACGATCTAACCTATTCTATCAATAAATCAGACAAATCCTTCATTGCGCTTGGTATATCCGTAACGTCCGTACTGATAACCGGATACGGCCTTGCCTGCGTATGCGAGGCCTGTATTTGCAAGCGTTATAGCAAGCGCCAATGCGTCTGCTGCGTCATCAGGCTTGGGCATCTCCTTAAGGCCCAAGATGGATTTTGTCATGACCTGAACCTGCTTCTTTTCAGCCTTGCCGTAGCCTGTAATCGCAAGCTTAACCTGGCCCGGAGTAAACTCATACACTTCGATGCCGGCTCTGGCAGCCTCTACGAGAACTGCACCTCTGGCCTGGGCAGTACCGATAACAGTCGTATGGTTATGTCCCATGAAGAGTTCCTCGACTGACATAAGATCAGGCTTATACTGCTCTAAGATAAACTTCAGCTTATCGCTGATGGCAAGAAGTCTTAACGGGAAATCCACGCCTGCCTTAGTCTCGATAACACCGTAATCAACGGCCGTGAGTTTATTCCCCTTCTTATCGATAATGCCGTAACCCGTGATCGCATAACCCGGATCGATTCCGATTATTCTCTTAACAACGGGTTCTGTAGCCATAGTAGTCCTGCCTTATATAAACATTTGTTCGTATTATACAATAACCGCTTATTTAATCAAGTAATTACATCAATAATGGCCGGCTTCTTCTCGGGCTTCTCAGGTCCTATCGTATAGGCTTCAAGTATCAAGTCCATGGCGTCAAAAAGGCGTTCTTCAGGCAGCTCGCTCTTCTCTCCCTGATAAAGCGCGCAAAGAGAATCTCCGCGCTCTACCTTATCGCCTACCTTAACGAAGAACCCGATACCTGCACCGTAATCGATGGTGTCAGTCTTCTTAAGACGCCCGGCACCGAGCAAGACGGAAGCCTGTCCTATAAGATCAGTCCTGATGCTCTGTACATAACCGCTGTCAGGCGAATTAACATGCATGCAGTCAAAAGGCGTATCGACATAAACGGGAGCACCGCCTGCAGTGAGCTTACCTCCCTGCGACTCAATGAGTTCCTTATACTTCTCGTAGCACGTACCGTCAGATAATCTTGCCCTGATCTCAGAACGCAATACATCCTCACTCATGCCGCCGTCTTTGCCGGCAATGGTAATCAGGTGGTAAGCAAGTTCTACAACTACTTCAATGACGTCTTCCTCGCCCTTACCTGTTACGGTGTTTAAGACTTCCTGCATCTCAAGGATGTTGCCGCAAAACCTTCCCAGAGGCTCATCCATATTGGTGATAACTGCAACGGTCTTCCTGCCGGCGAGTTTGCCGATCTTGATCATGGCTTCGGCAAGTTCTTTTGCCATCTCATAATCCTTCATGAAGGCACCTGAACCGCATGTGACATCAAGCACTATACCCTTCGCGCCGCCCGCGATCTTCTTACTCATGATGCTTGATGCTATAAGCGGTATCGAATCGACGGTACCGGTTACGTCTCTTAATGAATAAAGGATCTTATCTGCAGGCGCCAGATCCGGAGTCTGTCCTGATATGACCATGCCGGTCTTGATAACGTACATATGGAAGTCTTTTGTATCGACCTCAACATTAAATCCTTCGATGGATTCGAATTTATCAACGGTACCGCCCGTAAATCCCAAGCCTCTGCCGCTGAGCTTTACGACCTCAACGCCAAAAGATGCGATGAGAGGCAGCAGGATCGGCGTGATCTTATCGCCTACACCGCCCGTACTGTGCTTATCTACAGCTACGCCGTCGATATAAGGGAGTTCTAACTGTTTACCTGAAGCAGCCATCTCAAGCGTTAACGTGGTCATCTCGCGGTCATCCATGCCGTTTAAGACAATAGCCATGAGAAGTGCTGAGGTCTGATAATCGGGAATCGATCCGTCTGTAACGCCCTGAACGAAGAACTTTATCTGCTCATCAGTAAGGCTCTGCTTATCTCTCTTGGCGATAATAATGTCTCGCATATTCATGGAAGATCACCCCCGATATGGTCCTAATAAAGATATTATAATCAATATACGTGCCAAATTATCCATTTGTGCTAAACTATTTCAAGCATAAAACCATACGGAGGCTTCTAATGGCCGAGAATACAAACACAGCTTCAGTATCAACACCTTTATCCGTGATCATAATCGGTTGCGGAAGAGTTGCCGTAAAACATCTTAAGGCCATCTCGAAGCTTAAGAACTTGGAGCTCAAAGCTGTTGTTGACGTTAATGAAGAATCAGCAAAGAAGCTATTAGGCTCTGTTAAGGGCTTCGAAAACACTAAGTTTTTCAGCGACTATAAGGAAGCCATTGATGAAGTTAAACCTTCAATCGTATCCGTAACGGTTCCTTCAGGTCTTCACTTCCAGATTGCAAAGTATGCCATGGAGCACGGATGCAATCTCCTTTTAGAGAAGCCTATGACCATGTCCGTTTCCGAGGCGCGCGATATTTTCGAGCTCTCGAACAAAACAGGATTGAAGCTTGCCATGGGCCACATCTACCGTTATCTCCCTATCGTAGGTCTTGTAAGAGACGATATCGCCAAGGGTGAATACGGCAAGGTTACACACGGTACTATCTACGTCCGCTGGGGTCATGACGAAGAATACTATCAGAGCGCTGCTTGGCGCGGAACCTGGAAGAGTGACGGCGGCGCCCTCATGAACCAGACTATCCATGCAATCGATCTTCTCGTATGGCTTATGGGATCTGAACCTGAAGAAGTAACTTCCATGATCGCACAGCGTTTAAGAAACATCGAAGCTGAAGATCTCGGTATGGCCGTCTTAAGACTTGAGAACGGCGCTCTTGCCCAGATCGAAGGCACGACTGCCACAAATCCTGCAAAGCACACAGCTGAGTTCTCCGTCTTCTGTGAGAACGGACAGCTCAGCATGGGTCTTGATTCGGGCAAGCCCCACCTCAACATCTGCAAGGTCCTTCCTAACGGCAAGATCAAGAAGCTCAACGGCTACTATATCCGCAAACAGTTCAAGACAGGCGGCATGTTCTCATATAAATGTGCGCTTAATCCGCACCTCGGAATCTACAAAGATCTTGCAGATTCCATTATCGAGAACAAGAATCCTATTGCTGATGCATACTCTGGATTCTCCTCTGTTGACACGCTTTTGGGCATATACAAGTCGGCAAAAGAAGGTCGTCCCATCAAGCTCCCTCTGGAAGGCGATTTCAATTCAATTGATATGTCTGAATTTTTTAATTAAAATAAGTGTTGACTTGTAAAACCCTAATAGCTATAATAACTCACGTTGCTTAACGCACCTCTAGCTCAGATGGTAGAGCAACTGACTCTTAATCAGTGGGCCCAGGGTTCGAGTCCCTGGAGGTGCACCAACATAAAGAAGGCTGACTCAATGAGTCAGCCTTTATTGTTTCTATTGTATTTATCGGTTACTCGTCGCTGCTGCCCAGATCAAGGAATTCCTTGAAGTCATCGTAAGTCTCTTCAGCTGAAGCAATACCTGCTTCACGCTTCTCATCCTTAACGAATCTCTCAGGGTTAACCTCAGGAGCCTTTGCCTCAGCCTTAGGTGCAGCTTCAGCCTTGGGTTCTTCCTTAGCAGGTTCGGAAGCAGGAGCTTCCTCTGCCTTAGGCTCTTCCTTAACTTCTTCAGCAGGCTTCTCTGCTGCGACAGGTTCTGCTGCAGGCTTTTCTTCAGCAACGGGCTTCTCTTCTGCAGGAGCCTTCTCAGCTGATTCTTCAGCAGGCTTATCCTCAGCTTTAGCCTCAGCCTCTGCTGCGGCAGCCTTCTCCTTGGCAGCACGCTCTTTTGCTTCCTCGTAAAGTCTTAACTGGAGCTGACGGCGCTCTTCACGAGCCTTCGCCTTAGCATCCTCTTCTGCCTTCTGCTGCTGTTCTGCAGCAAGGCTCTCTTCGATCTCCTTACGCTTCTCATCAGTAACCTTGCCCATATTGGAAGACTTGAGATCGCTGATGGACTCGGAAGCGTGGACAGCTTTCTTCTTTATCTCGTCCATCTTCTTCTTGCTCTCTGCCTGAGCACGAGCTTCATCTTCAGCAACCTTGTTACCGAGCGACTGGAGATTTGCAAGTTCTTCAGCTGATACAGAAGGAGTTACGGAAGCAGATATGGACTCTGGTTCAAACTTTATCTCATGTACTTCAACATCTCCGACATCGGAAATGCTGAAGTCAGAAGCTGCTTCCTTGATCGTCTTGAAATCCGGAAGTTCAACACCCGGAAGTATCTCGTATTTCTTTTCTTCTCTCATAAATCTATCATCCTTTTAGTGATAAAACTAAAGCTATTATTCCTATTACACACATTACTGCTCCGGCGACAAGCATGACAACAGATATCTTGCTTATCTTCGAAGGTTCCTTAACTACTTCTGTCTCAGTCTGTTTAGGCTCAGCGGCCTCAGTCGGCTTCTCTTCGCCTTCTACAGCCTGTTCTTCAGTTCCTGCACACTTCTTGATTATCTCGTGTGCGTTCATGAGTTCAGGCTTGATAGCCTGTGACAGTTCCTTGAATGTCTCGCCTGATGAAGCAAACTTTTCTGCCTGGCTCTCCATCTGATCGGGGTCAGGTGCCTGGGTGCCTTCGAAATACATAACACCAAAGCTTGCATCATCACTGGCATTGCTCGAGCCTACGATAAACTTCTGTACGGTCTCAAGCACCGATTTCTCCGCTTCTTCCCTGCCGGATGCAAACGTCTCTGCCATCTTGGCTACAACGGGCTTTACGAGTCCGGCTTCTTCGTTATATACGCTGTCCTGAACGCCGTCAGTCATGAGGGCGATCGCATGGACATCGTCAACAGTCGTCTTGAGAAGACGCATGTAATTATCTGCATGAGCGGCAGTAACAAAATATGTCTTGCCGTCCTTATCGTTCTGAGGCATTGAGATGGGGCTTACACCTGAAGGAGAGATCCTTACGATAAGTCCGTCTCCGATGTGACCGATCATCATTCTTCTGTCCTTAACTGCAACAAAGAGCAATGTGCAGGACAGTCTGTCGATAACATCGATAGTGCGCTCTTCCATAATTCCTGCGAAAGCAACACGGAGCTTAGCCATGAGATAACCTCTTACGGCTGCTTCCCTGTTCTCAGCATATAAAGCATCGAAATGATCACAAAGTGTATCCGTGATTACATGAACGGCGCAGTCAGAACCGAATCTTGCATCGGTATACTGCTTTCCGCCTGCACCGTCAGCGATACATACAACGGAAACGCCGTTCTTGGTAACAGCATAAGACGCGTCCTCGCAAGGAGTGCCGCGGTTAACGTGCTTGTTACCTATAGTCGTGATAGCTCCGACTGTAATCCCTTTATACATTACTCGTCCTCATCAATGAACTTCATGAAATCATCAACATCAACGGCTGTGCCTTGGGGCGTAGTGTCGATGTTATAAAGAGCATCGTCATTCATACCGGAAGATACGATTGAAGATGAAGACGAACCGAGGAATTCGAAGAGCTTTGCAAAGTCTGTTGAATTGATCGAGATAGGCTCATCTCTCTTGATGGAAAGTCTCTTAAGGCAATCGAAGTCAACGCCTGAGCCTACACCGATATTGAACACAACGAGCTTATCGTCGCGCTCAAGCTCGTTACAAGCCTTGATAGCGAGCTCCATGTTCTGGACAGCATTAGGACCCTGCGGAGCACCGTCTGTGATAACTACGAGCCAAGGCTGGAAATACTTGATACCCATCTCCTTGTAGCCTTCCTTACGTGCGTTGAGAAGCTCTAACGCTGTAAGGACACCTTCACCGATAGGTGTAAGTGTTGTGGATGCCTTGATCTCAGGAAGACCCTTCTCCTTGGATATCTTACCGAAAGGCATTACGATATCGACCTTGGAACCGAATGTAACGATTGCAATATCTGTTGAGGATCTTGTATCGTCATTAGCCTTGATTGAAGCTACAAAGTTCTGAAGACCCATGTTGAGCTGCTTTATCGGGGTTCCCATCATGGAACCGGATGTATCTAATGCGAAACAGATCGGGAGTCTTCTTTTTGTGCTCGAACCGAAATCGGAACTCGAAAAGTTTTCCAACATAATAGTCCTCCGATATAAAGAGAGTTAGAGTTATCCAATTGATTATATCAAACTATTAATAAGAGATATATCAGAACAGGCCAAAAAACTTCTTATTCTTCTTCGCCGGATCAGGAGTTGTCTGATTATCGGGCGCAGTATTGGCAGCAGGAGCCGTCTCAGGCTTGTTATCGCTCTCATCATCTTCTTTCCTGATGGGTCTGAAAGCAGCATTACCGCCTACACTGGAAGAAACATAACGGCCGGAAGGAGCATTAGCGAACACCTTCTTCTCATATACGGGCTTGGGCTCAGATCTCTTAGCCTCAAGAGCCTTCTTCTGCTCGTACTTTGTTCTGCACTCCTGAATATTTACACTCTGCTGAATGTAGTTCTCGCGAGGGAAAAGCTTATATGCTTCAGGATCATCATATGCACATCTCTCGAGATCGTTCTTATATTCCTGAACGGCAGCCTTCCACTCGACAGCCTCGTAAGACTTGCCTTCGCGGAAAGTGTTAAAAAGCATGATGCGAAGACGCTCAGGGAGATACTCCCATATATGATCGTAACCGCCGAGCGGAATATGCTCGGTGTCTGAATTATCAAGTGTATAAGGGAAGTTACGGTTAAGGATCTCTTCTCTTAATGTCTCAGCGCCGTTCCTGGTCGCATAAGGATGGAGACCGCAGAACAGAACTGAGAAAACCAGCATGGCAATCGAATAGTCCTCATCCTTAAGTCTTCTGACAAATCCTGAGAAGTCCCTGCCCCAGAGTCTCGGATCAGTAAAATCCTCTGTTCCTACGGGACAAGGTAGATTGCCGACCTGAACACTGTCCATGTCGATCAGGTACTGGCATGTCGAAGAATAGATCAATGCGTTCTTGAGCTGGATATCACCTGCAATGACGTCATGCATATGAAGATACAGATACTTCGATATGAGAGACAGCAATGTATTACATACGTCAATCCTTGTCCAATAAGGATAACGCTCTATCATTGCGTCAGGGCCGTCGAAAACATTGCTGAGCGTCGTACCCTTACCCATAGGCATCGTATAGCCTACAGGAGCGCCCTGGAAAAATAACAAGTGCTGCGGAATGCAGAATTCCGGAGAGGTAATGCCGAGTTCCGAGAGCTTCTTGAGTTTAGCCCATCTGAGAGGTGTAATGACGCCTTTGTGATAAATCTTAGCAACGAGCTTGGGATTGTTGGTCGTAAATACCATACCCTCTGCACCGCCGCTTAATCTCGTATCAAGAACGAACTTCTCGCCGTTACTTGCAGTTACCACGTCATTGATGCTGGCTCTTGCATCAGAATCAAGGAAAGTGTCGTTCTTAGCAAGCTTGCTGAGCGGCGGCATGGGACATTCATCGATCATCTGCTGGATGGATGAATAGAACTGAAGTCCATCCTTAGTTACGATGGCAATGTCACCGTTAAACACAGGAGACTTCTCATAAAGTCTCTTTGTGAAGATGCCCTTCTTTGTTGTGAGAATACATGATTCTGAGAGGTCTTTTACCTGTTCGATGAATTCTTCGGTATTGCATGTGTGAACAAGATGCAGCCTCTCTGTTCTAAGAAGACTCTGCATGAGCGAACGCATAGCATTCTGCGCATTCTTGTCCTTAGATGCCTGCTGTTCAACGACGCAATAATGGAGAAGTTTAAAAGTGTCGCTGACATAACAATCGATCCCCTTGTCACCAAAGAGATCAATCAATTCATTGATAGCCGGCGTATCGGAATACTCCATGATAACGGAGTAATCAAGAACGATCGACAGATACTTACTTAATCCTTCGAACATAAAAGCACTTCAAAACCTCTCCATTTGTGATTTTATACATAATCTTGATATAAATCAACAATATATATAAACGAAAATTGATTTAAGAGGACAAATTTATTCAGATAAAGACAACGAAATTTGTTAAATTATCAAATCAGTCGATACCGACTAATTTCATTAGGTATTTGGCATTTGACTGCCTGCTGATTCCGGACGTCAATTTGTAGTCAAAAGTGATACCTGTATCCGTATAAGACTCAGAGAAATGATAGTATCTGATGTTATTGAAGTCATCTCTGGTCTTGTCGATCATTGCATAATCATGCGTTGTCATAAGTCCGCAGATTGAAGGCTTCGAGAGCTTCTTCAAAACAGTAAGAGCTCCTTCCGTTCTGTCGTCAGAATTCGTTCCTCTGAATATCTCATCGATAAGGAACATGAGAGGCTTATTCTCACCAGCAGCATTAACAATTCCCGAGATCCTTAAGAGCTCTGCCTTGAACGTACTCATATTCTCTTCAAGGCTGTCGACGATCCTCATGGAGCTCATTACTCTCATTCTTCCTAGCTTAAGGCTTGAAGCAGGAACCAGACCGCCTGTAAGCGCCAGGATGGTGCATACGCCGACTGTTCTTATCATCGTTGTCTTACCTGACATGTTAGATCCAGTAATGATCGCAATATCTTTGTTAACAGTAACTGAATTGCTTACTACAGTCTCGTGATCGATAAGCGGATGAGCAAGATCTGTTCCTTCGAAAACGCTGTTATCTTCAGGCTTTTCCGAGTCTACGAAAACAGGGAATGAACTGTCAGGCAGAACTAATCCTGTCTGTGCTGCACACATCAGTGATTCAAGTTCTGCAAGATCACTGATCTGCGAAGGAAGACTCTTACCGTACTTAACTGCCCAGTTACCGAGAAGGTATGAGATAAGGCAGTCCAGAGGTGCGATAAGGTTAAGTATAAGAGCAAAAAGAGGCTGGCTTCTAAGAGCCGCAAGTCTTAATACTGCCGTAAGGTTTTTAAGTGATTCAAATGCGCTCTTGTGACCGTCCTTGCCGCTGATTAATGACTTAATAAGTTCGTTCTCAAAACCGCTCGCAACAAGGATCTCGTAGAGCTTTAAGATAGTCTTGACCTGTGTGGGCATTCCTTCACAAGCCTTGATGTATTTATCGTTGAATACATGTCCTACGACCCAGATGATGAAGTTGATAAGAAGACATGTGGGAACTGTTGCAAGAGCATAATCAGGAACAGCAATAAATGCTATCGGAACGATTATCCAAATAGCGCATCCGATAATTCCGAGAACGTTTGATATGGTCTTTGTTTTCGAGCCGTTAACAGCAAAATCAAGAAGGACTTTGGGATCCTTAGTCATCTTGCCGCATCTTGCAGTAGCCTGATAATCCATGAGCACATCAGCCTTTGAGCAAAGCTCTGCTACAGCTGCCTGTCTGGCCTTCAGTTCATCAACGGAGATGCCTGATACATGGGGCTTTAAAAGGCTGTCTGCAAATCTTCTTCTGCCGAATGACGTCTCGGAAACATTAAGGAGCGAGAACAATGATTTCTTGCCGAACAGATCAAGATCAACACAATAATCGTGATCGGGTTCTTCGAAATCTTTGCCGTATAATCTGTTCTTCGCAAAGCCAATGTCTTCTGCCCTCTTCAGGCCCTTGACTGCTATGTTGCGGAGCTCGTTGAAGTCGCCCTTGATCCTAGCCATGTAAGAAGAATTGACCTTCTTAAGCTCGTTAAGATATTCGACCTTAGCGATAACGCCGCCATGTATAAAACACAATACGATAAACAGTACGAATATGAATCCGCCGGCGATATAGAGCGCGGGGATTTTACTTACGATGCCCCATACGATAGCTATTGCGGCGCACACAAAAGTTAATAACCTTAAAAATGATAAAATGCCGCTCTGCCCTTCGTATTTGGCAAGATCGGCAAGTATAACCTTTTCTTTCTCAATGTAGCGATTTAAATCAGCCTTCATCCTTCTTAGCCTTTGAAGAAGCAGGTTTCTTTGAAGCAGGCTTCTTAGCCGGTGCTTTCTTGGAAGCCTCCTTCGCGGGCGCCTCTTTCTTTGAAGTACTCTTGGCAGGAACCTTAGCTGCAGCAACCTTAGTTGTAGTCTTCTTCGTAGTCGTTTTGGATGTGGTTTTCTTCGTTGTTGTCTTGGCAGCTGTCTTCCTTGATACTCTCTTCGGAACACACTTATCAAGGACTTCACCTACGTTATCGTGGATGGTAAGCATTGCCTTAAGATCCATGTATGTAGAACTCTTATTGATGATAACAATACGGTTATGCTTCAGGAATTGAGCAAATGTAGCAGCAGGATAAACAGTAAGTGATGTACCTGCAATGATCATGAGGTCACACTTCTTAACAGCCTTGATAGCGTTATCAACGTTCTCGTGCTCTAAGTTCTCTTCATAAAGAACGATATCAGGTCTTACGATACCGCCGCATCTGTCACAGTGAGGAACGCCTTCCTGCGCAGCAATGTATTCGATATTAAACTTCTTGCCGCAGTCCATGCAGTAATTTCTGAATACGGAACCGTGAAGTTCGATAACGCACTTACTGCCTGCTTCCTGGTGAAGATTATCGATATTCTGAGTGATTATTGCCTTGAGCTTACCCTGTCTCTCAAGTCTTACGAGAGCCTTGTGAGCCTTGTTCGGTCTTGCATCAGGATAAATGAGCTTACGCTTATAGAAGTCGAAGAAATCTTCAGGATGCTCCATGAAGAAATCGTGAGCGATGATATCGATCGGTCTGTACTTGGTGCCGCTCTCAGTATTATAGATACCTGCACCGCTTCTGAAGTCAGGAATACCACTCTCGGTAGAAACACCTGCTCCTCCGAGGAACACGATGTTGTTGGACTCTTCGATCAACTCCTTGAGCTGATTGAGCTTGTCTTCACGAACACT
>Ga0265299_10005783_pt1 | contig 11418 bp, 6 predicted proteins | sample AusTroGonzalo_MG_4_FD_193485 | JGI IMG/M metagenome (GOLD analysis project Ga0265299, IMG submission 193485) | Bovine rumen microbial communities from tropical cattle in Woodstock, Queensland, Australia - Gonzalo_02 | ecosystem: Host-associated > Mammals > Digestive system > Stomach > Rumen ...
GCCGAAGAGGAAGAGCTCCTCAACGCCATGCTCCCCGAGCTGTTGCCTCATATGACGAAAGAGGCACGCGAGGTCGTAGAGAAACAAGGGATAGCCTACAACGACCCATCGGGCGAACGAGTCCTCTCCATCGTCAACGACAAGGATTGTATCTTCGCCCGCACAGACCACAACGGCTGGTGCTACTGCCTGATTGAACGCGAAGCAAACAACACGCAGTCAACAACACGCAGTCACCAACACGCAGTCACTAACACGCAGTCAGCTACACGCGAGTTTAAGAAGCCCATATCCTGTCATTTGTATCCGATACGACTGACGAAAGTAGGCGAACGCGTGGGCGTGGAATACCATCGCTGGGATATATGCCACAGTTCGCGGCAGCTGGGACATAAGTTGCACTTGCCGCTTTATAAGTTCCTAAAGGAACCCCTTATTCGCCGCTTCGGACAAGCCTGGTACGACGAGCTCTGCCTTACTGCCGAAGAATGGGAAAAAAGTAAATGTTAGTGAGCTACGCTGTTTGTGATTGCATGTTAGTGAGCCTACGGCTGTTAATGATTGCATGTTAACACGAAGTCACCAACACGAAGTCACCAACACGAAGTCACTAACACGAAGTTAGAACGCCATGAAAACGATTCTTGCAGAGATCATTTCTATCGGTGACGAGTTGCTCATCGGGCAAGTCGTGAACACCAACGCCACATGGATGGCACAAGTTCTGAACCAAGCGGGCATCACCGTGGTGGAGGTAACCACCGTGCGCGATGACCGGCAATCGATATGGAACGCGGTTGCCACAGCCATGTCGCGCGTGGATATTGTGCTGACAACGGGCGGGTTAGGTCCTACCAAGGACGACATAACCAAAGGCGTGTTGTGCGACTATTTCCATACACGTCTGGTGGAAGATCTGCGCGTACGTGCACACGTGCATGCTTTATATAAGAATCGTCCGGAGGTGCTGAACACACTCACCGCCACACAGTGGATGGTTCCCAGCCATGCAACCATACTCCCTAACCGCGTTGGCAGCGCCCCGATCATGGTGTTCGACCAAGGCAAACACCTGCTGATCAGTATGCCCGGCGTGCCACATGAGATGAAGATCGCAATGAACGAGCAGGTACTACCCTACCTCACTGAGCGGCTGGAGCTGTCGGCCGACATTATCCACCGCAATGTGGTTGTATACGGGATACCCGAATCGACCCTGGCGCTGAAGATTGAGAAGTGGGAGAAGAACCTGCCCAAGACGATGCACCTGGCGTATCTGCCCAAGCAAGGTGTGGTACGGCTGCGATTGTCATCTTACGGCGAAGCCACCCCCGAACAGATTGACAAGCAGATAGATGAGTTACTGCCGCTGATTCAAGAAAACGTGATTGCCACCGAGGATGTGACGCCGAACATGGTGTTAGGAAAGTGGCTGACAGAGAGTAAGCAGACCATCGCCACAGCCGAGTCATGCACCGGCGGACGCTTGGCAGCCCTGCTCAACGAGCAATCCGGCAGTTCGGCTTACTACATGGGTAGCGTGATAGCTTACGACAACAGTGTGAAGCAGCGTGTGCTCGGCGTGAAAGCCGACACACTGGCTACCGACGGAGCAGTCAGCGAAGCTTGTGTACGACAGATGGCGGAAGGCGTACGCAAACTGCTGCACACAGATTATGCCATTGCTACCTCGGGCATAGCAGGACCTACAGGCGGCTCGGAAGAGAAACCTGTAGGCACAGTATGGATAGCCTGGGCATCGGCCGAAGGCACAACAGCCGAGTGTTGCCACTTCAGCGGCGACCGCGCACAGATAACGCAAAACGCCGCCATGGCTGCCATAGGCAAGTTCCTCTTGCAACAGATTGCAAAAAAGCAGTAAGCTCTTGTAAAATAACGTACTACCGCACCAATCGGAGCGATATACGTTTGCGTTCACGGTCGAGGCTCACAACCTCGACCGTTATGTGTTCGTGCAGTTGCAGATTGATACCGCGCAGCTGAGACACATGGATCAGTCCATCCTTATGCACACCCATATCCACGAATGCACCGAAATTACTGATGTTCGTCACAATGCCGGGCAGCTTCATACCTTCCTGCAGGTCTTCGAAACTATGCACGACTTCGTCGAAGCGGAACTCCTCCATCTGCCCGCGCGGGTCACGCGAAGGCTTCTCCAATTCGCGCCATATATCTTCCAGCGTAGGCAATCCCACCTCGTCGGTCACATAGTCCTGCAGACGGACTTCTTGCCCTGCCTGTTTGGCTGCTTGCAGTTTGGCGGCTATGGCATAGCGCTCGGGATGTACTGCCGTGTTATCCAAGGGGTTAGTTCCTCCGGCTATGCGCAGGAAGCCCGCACACTGCTCGAAGGTCTTGGCTCCCATCTTAGGCACTTGCATCAGCGACTTGCGGTCGGGGAATGCGCCATGCTCGGCACGGTAGTTAACGATGTTCTGCGCCAGCGTGGCTCCTAAGCCCGAGATATAGGTGAGCAGGTGTTTGCTGGCGGTATTTACATCCACGCCTACATAGTTCACCACGCTCTCCACCGTCTGATCCAGACTGTGTTTCAGTTCCGCCTGATCCACATCATGCTGGTACTGCCCCACGCCTATGCTCTTGGGGGCGATCTTCACCAGTTCAGCCAGCGGATCCATCAGTCGGCGACCGATGCTCACCGCCCCGCGAACCGTCACATCTTCGTCGGGAAACTCCTCGCGGGCAATCTTCGATGCCGAATAGACCGACGCGCCGTTCTCGCTGACCACAAACACACTGACTTCTGATTTCTGATCTCTGACTTCTGATTTCTGATCTCTGATTACTCCTCTAACAAACGCTTCCGTCTCGCGGCTGGCTGTACCATTGCCGATGGCGATGGCCTCGATCTGATAGTCGTGCAGGGCTTTCTTTAGGATTGTTTCCGCTTCCTGCCGGCGGCTGACAGGCGGATGCGGATAGATGGCAGTATGATAAAGCAAGTCGCCTTGCGCTGACAGGCAGACGAGCTTGCAGCCCGTGCGGAAGCCAGGGTCGAGTGCCAGGACACGTTTCTGACCCAGGGGATTCTCGAGCAGCAGTTGGCGCAGATTGGCGGCAAACACGCGGATAGCTTCCGCATCGGCCTTCTGCTTCGATGCAGCCGCAAATTCCGTTTCGATGGAAGGTTTGAGCAGACGTTTGTACGAGTCCTCCATCGCCTGCTCCACTTCGTAGGCAGCATTGGAATTGTTCCTCAGCCACAGGTGAGCCAGCTTGTCCAGGGCTTTTTCCTGGTCGCAAGATATATCCACGCGGATGAACCCTTCCGCCTCCGCACGGCGTATGGCAAGAAGCCTGTGTGAACTGATGCGCCGCAGCGGTTCGTTGACCTGGAAGTACTCACGGTAGTTAGCCGCCTGCTGCGCCCTGTCGGCTGTCAGTTGCTTGATTTCCTTGGTGGTGATCCTCGCCGTATAGCTGAACTCCCGACGCACGGCGTTACGCGAACGCTCATCGATATTGATCTGTTCGGCTATGATGTCGCGTGCCCCTTGCAGCGCCTCATCCGGCTTACCGTACTTCTGCGCCTCACGGCGTATATCGGTGTGCGGGTCTTGTCGGAGCAACAGGTCTGCCAGCGGCTGCAATCCTGCTTCACGGGCTTTGTCGGCACGGGTCTTGCGATGCGGCTTGTACGGCAGGTAGATATCTTCCAGCTCCGTACTCTGCTCGCAGGCTTCAATGCGCTGACGCAACTCGTCAGTCAGTTTGCCCTGCTCCTCGATGGTGGTGAGAACGGTTTGCTTGCGAGCTTCAAGCTCCTCGAGTTTGGTGTTCTCGTCGCAGATAGCGGCAATCTGCACCTCATCCAGCGAGCCGGTGCGCTCCTTACGATAACGGGCAATGAACGGGATTGTGGCTCCCTCATGCAATAAAGATATAACTGCCGAGACTTGTTTCTCGCCAAGCTGCAACCTGCGACTGATGACCGATGGTATATTCATATATGACTATTTTTGTAAATTTCTATCAAATTTTGATGCAAAGATACGAAAAATTATGCAAAAATGCAAATATTTCGCAATAAAAGTAAAAATATTTGTAAAATATTTGCATATTTCATTTTTTTTTTGTAACTTTGCGGGCGAAAATGCTTTGGAGTAACTCTTTTGATTAATTTGTATGCAAACGCGCATTTTTCACTTACTATCCATCAGCCTGCTTTTGCTGGCATGTATGCTTGTGTCGGTTCAAGCCGATACACCGGCATATCCACCCGATCCGGGTGAATTGTATGTCCCGCCTACGATTGTGATCATGGGTGATACGATTGTGATATCCGACACTACGGATACGACAGCCGTTATCCCCAAGGAGATTGATGTGTTCGGCGATTCCACGGTGGTGTATGATACCGAGGATAACACGCTGGTTATCACTTCTGCCACGCTGACTGTAGGCGATACGACCAGGGCAGCTATCAGTTACACCGGAACGGATACCTTTACCATTGTGCTCAACGACAGTTCAACGATTATTGCCGACACGGTTATTTCCTCCACGTCGGACATCGTTATCAAGGGCGAAGGCACATTGGTTGCCGAAGGTACTGTACCTATCATCGGTACTCCCACAGCCTCTATCCTCTTCGATTCGGTCAGCATGATTGTCCGTTCGCTTCACGGTCCTCAAGCCGTGCGCCGGCGTATTCGTTACGGCAGGAAGCTTGATGAGAACGGAGGTCCGGCTCTGTCGGGTTTTGCCAGTGCCGACTTCAACAAGACGGCCGTCACCCCGCCCGAAGCCGAGTATGGCGAGGTGGAAGTAGAGGAAGCTTCCGGAGGTATACCCGGGCAAACATCTACCATCAACGCATTGTACGTTATTAACCAACAAGGTGAACCCGAGGTGCTGACCGAGTTCGTCCTCACGGCCATTGCCGACAAGCAGGATGACGCAGTCGAGAACACCTACTCCAAACGCGAGCTGGATACCAACCGCCCGATGTACAACCTGCTCGGTCTACAGGTCGATGCATCTTACCGGGGAATAGTGGTACAAGACGGGCACACCTTCCTGCTGCAATAAGTCAAACAGAATTTTTATTAATCACAAAATACCCAAACAATTATGAAGAAGATTTTTAGCTTTTTTGCCATTTGCGGTATGCTTCTGAGCGCCAACATGATGGCTGAGACCTCCTTCCCGGGCGATCCCGGTTCACTGGTTGTGGACTTGGAGCTGTTTGCCGTGCAGGTAGGCGGTGAGACGATTGCCGACTATGCTCCTATCGGAGCCGGCACGTACAATGCCGGTGATTCGGTTACGATCACCGCACAAGAGATTCCGGGATTCAAGTTCCTGTACTGGACGGATGCCAGTGAAGAGCAATCCCGCAGAATCGGACTCACACAATCCACTTCCTATACTGCCGTATATGAGAAGTTGATGTACACCATCGTTTTCCAGGTTGACGGCAATGACATTGAGAGCATGCAGTATTCGTACGGTGATACGATCGTAGAGCCTGCAACGCCTATTCGCGAAGCTACGGCACAATATCGTTTCGAGTTCGCAGGCTGGGAGCCTCAACTACCTTTAACGGTTAGCGAATCGGCTACCTATGTAGCTAAGTTCGACTCTATTCTGCAATACTACCGCGTTCGTTTCCTCGACTGGGACGAGAGCGTGCTTCAATCCGACTCGCTGGCATATGGTGCTATGCCGCAGTTCACCGGCAATGAGCCTACGCGTGAGCAGGTAGAAGGTACGGTATACCGCTTCGCAGGCTGGGAGCCTGAACCGACAGCTGTTGAGGAAGATGCCGACTATTATGCGCAATACAACGACTCAACAATCATGTACACCGTGGTTGTTACCAACGGTGCTCAACAGACTACCAGCGTATATGCTTGGGGTACACAGATCGAGCTGACTGCCAATACTCCTGAAGGCTATCACTTCGTATCGTGGAGCAACGGCTCAACCGACGAAACGATCATGGTTACCATCACCAGCGATACCACCTTCACTTCGATGTTCCTGATCAACCGCTACCAGATCACCTTCATGAACTGGAACGATACGATCCTGCAACAGGATAGCGTCAACTACAACGTTGTTCCCGTGTTCGCCGGCAAGGATCCTACCCGCGAGGAAGTGGAAGGCGTTCGTTACACCTTCGCCGGTTGGGAGCCTGAGATTGTAGCTGCTACAGCCGATCAGATCTATACCGCTACGTTCACCTCTGAGGACATCGAGTACATCATTTCGGCATTGCTCATTGTGGACGGAGATTCTCTTTCGCAAACATACAGGGGTATCTATGGTCAAGAGATCAGCTTCAGCTTCGACCTGGCCAACGACTACCACTTCCTGGGTTGGAACGACGGTGAGATGGAACTCAACCGCACCATAACAATCACGGGCGATGCTTCTTATGAAGGTAAAGCTGCTATTTCCTATGTTGACATAGCTGTTGAAGGCGGCAAATGGACATTCATCTGCTTACCGATGCAGCAAGATATCCCGTCATGGACGGAACAAGAGTTCGTATACGACGGTTTGAACGATGTAGCTTGGGGTACTTACAACGGTGCTGTGCGTGCACAGGCTAAATCCGGTTGGGAAGTAGCCACGGAGTTCAATGCTCAGCAAGGTTATATCATTTACAGCTCCACTTCGGGTCGTCTGCGTTTGGCTGCATGGCCGGAGAATCTCATCAGCAGCGAACTGACCACCGATCTCAACATGTATCCCGCAGCCCATGAAGCCAACGCTAACTGGAACTTCGTAGGTAACCCGTACAACGCACAGATCAGCGCTTCGTCGATCACTGTATTGGGTCCGGAAGAAGCAACAGCCACGATCTGGAACGGTGAAGGTTATGACAACGAGCTGCTGTCCAGCCAGTCGCTGATCTTCACTCCGCTGCAAGCATTCTTCATCCAGACTGAGGAGGAAGGCTCACTGATCTTCAACGCAGCCAACGGTGGTGCACCGCGTCGTAACGCTCCTGCACAGGTAGCCGAGAACAGCCGCATCGACATTCACGCTACAGCCGGCGGTTATACCGATAAGTCGCGCGTCATCTTCCGCAGCAACTCCAGCCTGAAGTACGAGGCCGGTCGCGATGCTTCGAAGTTCATGACAGCTACTGCTCCGATCCAAATGTACTTCCTGGATATCGACAACGTTCAGTGCGCTCAGATGGTTCGCCCGGCTGGTGAGGACAATATCCGCTTGGGTTACATGATCCGTCAAGCAGGTGACATCGAGATCAACATGCCGGTATATGCCGAGGATTATCAGTTGTACGACGCTCTCACGGGCAACTACTACGACCTGAGCCAGGCTATCAGCATCTACTCGGAGGCAGGCACGTACGACAACCGTCTTGAGCTTCGTCCGATCCACCGCGTGGTTACAGGCGTAAGCAACACCAACGCTACGAGCACCACTACCAAGCTGTTCATCAACGGTCAGCTCTACCTGCTCCGCGACGGTAACCTCTACTCCATCCAAGGTCAGGAGGTGAAGTAATCAATCAGTACCGACCTCGAGTCGGTACTGACACACAATAAAACGAGCAACCATCCGGCTGCTCGTTTTATTTATCGGGTTCTCTTGTTGTTTCGAGTACGCTGTTATATTATCACGTTACTCGTAACAGATCAATCAACCTTGATATCCTGATTCACGTTCTTCGATCCTACCAGCGCGTAGAACAGGATGTAAGCAACACCGATAACCGGTACGATATAACTGAGCAGGATATTGTTGGCTGCTATCATACTCTGAACCTGCGGAACAATGCCGCCGCCTACAACCATCATCATGAAGATACCCGAAGCCTTGGCGGTATATTTGCCCAGACCTTCCGTAGCCAGGTTGAAGATGCAACCCCACATAACTGAGGTGCACAGACCTACAAGGATGATCAGCAGCGCTGCAACAGGCATCTCTGCCATAGCAAAATCCCAACCTGTCGGCATGCTTACCTTCACGCTGTCGCCCATAACCATAGCCAGAACCATCAAGGCAATAGCCACAATAGCTACACAGGTTACCATCGTCTTGCTGCTTACTTTGGCACCGATTGCTGAACCGATCGTACGTCCTACCAGCATCAGCAGCCAGTACAGTCCTGCTACGAATCCTGCGGCTGCAAAACCTACCATCGGGTTCAGGTACGATATCAGCGTAGCGGGAACGCCTACCTCTACACCTACGTAGAAGAAGATAGCAATCACGCCCAGCGTCAGGTGACGGAAAGCCCACGGGCTGCGCTCGTACGTAACCTCTTGTCCTGCACCTGCAGGCTCTGCCAGCGGCGTAACGAAGATGATCAGGAATAGCAGAGCAAATACACCCATAGCGATGTAAAGCATGATGTTCACGTCGGCAATCGTCTTACCTACTAAGCTCTCGCCGATGATAGCACCTACCAGCATCGGAGTCAGCGTGCCGGACAATGAGTTCAGCGTGCCGCCGATCATGTTCAGCTGGTTGCCTTTGTTACCGCCGCCGCCGAGCAGGTTAAGCATCGGGTTCGTCACGGTGTTGAGCATACATACGCAGAAACCGCAGATCAGGGCACCTGTCAGGTAGATAGCAAAACTGCTTGCAGCACCGCTAAGCCACTGCACGGCTATACCTACAAAGCCCAAAGCAATAGCGGTCAATGCGGTCTTCTTGTAGCCGAACTTGGCCAGGAAGTTACCCGCAGGAATACCCATGATCAGGTAAGCCAGGAAGTTGAACAGGTTGCCCAACATACCCATCCTCTCTGCCTGAGCCGGGTCGTCAAACGAAGAGCCCCAGATCTTGCCGACAGGAGCTGCAAGGTTGGTTACAAACGAGATCATCGCATACAGAAACATCATGGCGATGATCGTGATAATGCGCAAGGATGCGCCGGATTGTTTTTGTGTCATGATTTGTATATTTAGTTAATAATCTTTACTTGTTGTTGGTTGCTGTGGGTTGTTGTTGACTTATATAGCCCCTACTCCTCAAGAAATTTGAGTAGTTGCTTGTGCAAGTGCTGATAGTGCTTGTTCTTCTTCAGGAAGTGGTTGTCGTCAGGATAGATCAGCATCCGGTAATCCTTGTCGGCATCAATCAGCGCCTCCACCATCTTCCAGGTGTTCTGTACATGCACATTGTCGTCGGCATTGCCGTGCACGATCAGCAGTTCACCTCTCATTCCTGCTGCCAGGTGCGTCACATCCGCCTCGTCATAGCCTCCTTCATTCACCTGCGGACGACGCATGTACCGCTCTGTATATCCGCTGTCATACAGTCGCCAATCGGTCACAGGTGCGATGGCTATACCTTTGGCGATCAGCGGTGTTCCATCCGTCTGCAGCGGTTGCGTGCACAGCGTGCGCAGCACCTCATACCCGCCATAGCTCCAGCCGGCCATACATATCTTGTGGTTGTCCGACCAATCTTGGTCGGCTATCCACTGTGCCACACCGATCATATCATCCGCCTCACGTCCCATCTGCATATAGGCATAGTTGCGGTAGGCTCTACCCTGCCCGTCTGTGCCGCGCGGATCGGCAATCACAACCACGTATCCCTGGTCTGCCAAGCCGTAATCCCAACGTCTGCGCCAACGATCCGTCACGCGCTGCGAGGCAGGACCACCATACTGCAACATCACCACGGGATACTTCTTTGTCTTGTCGAACGCCCGCGGATAGAAAATGCAGGCTTGCAACTCCGCACCGCCTATAGCTATTGTCGTGAACTGCTTGGCGGGCAACTGTTGCTTCTGCCATTGTTCGGCAATCGCCGCATTGTCTTTCAGCACTTTTTCTACGCCTTGCTTGACGCTCCACAAGCGATATACTACAGGCTCCTGATCGCTCTCATGTGCCAGCACAGCTGTCTTGCAGTCCTTGCTCAGCCGCATACTGTTCCAGCCGTGCTCCTCGCCAAGATTGGCGAGGGTGTTCTTCTTTAGGTTCAGCGCATAGCACACGCGTTCGCGCGGTGTGGGCGCTGCCTGATAGTACAACGTTTGCGCCGCCTCGTCATAGCCATACAGAGCCGTTACATCACGCTGCTCGTGGGTCAGCACCGCCGTCTGTCGTCCGTTCACGGCGTGCATGTACGCGCTCTTCCAGCCCTCTTGCTCCGACAACACGATGAACCGCCCGTCGCTGAGCCACAGCCACTCGTCGAACAGCGTATAATCCACATAATACTCCTTGCTGCTCTCCTCATACAGCAGCGTACAAACCTGCGACAAGGGGTTGCACGTATATACCTGCATCTCATTCTGGTCGCGGTTCACAGTCAGGATGATCAGTTGTTCCTGAGGTGCTTGATCTTTCTTCGGTGCAGGCAGTTCACGCCAGGCGATGCGCGGGATATATCGGTCATCCTCTTCGGGCAACGTAGCCTGACGGATATCCTTGTTGGCTATAGTATATAATTGTACGCTCGCACGCGCATTATGCTCGCCCGCGCGAGGATACGATTGTACCACGGTCTCGGGATGTCCTGCGCCGAGCATCATTTGCCATGAGGTCTCCGGCACACCGGCATCATCCAAACGGATATAGGCCAACTGCTTCGAGTCGGGCGAGAACTGCATCAGGCAGGTCTTGCCGAACTCCTCTTCATACAGCCAGTCGCTGATGCCGTTGAAGATGTGCTCTTCCGCCTTGCTGCTCGTCACCGCCACTTCTGTCCCGAAATCCAGCTTGTGCAGATAGATATTGTTATCGGCCTTGGCAAAGGCTATATACTTCCCGTTCGGCGAGATCACGGCATCGCGCACCGGTGTGTCGCTCAACGGTTTGCGGGTGTTCTTCTGCGTATCCACGATCCAGTATTTCGCCACAAACGAGTGCCGGAACAGCTGTTGCTTGTCGGTATATTCCAAGCGGTAACGCTGCTCGGGCAGGTTGCCGAGTATGCTGTCCTGTTCATGCTCGCTCAGCGTCTGCTGGTTATACACGCCTTCGAGTATATCGTGCATCACCTGCTGACCGTGAGCAGTCATCACAGCCAGCAGCAAGCCAATAATCATCAGTCTTCTATTCATTGATTTGCAAGTATTTTTGTCCGTTTTGTATGATTAGTGTTACTGTGCCCATATTCATCCTGTATGTCATCGGCGCATCCGTCTTTGTCGATTCTATGGCATCAAATCCCAAGGGATATGAGGTATATCGCGTCTCCGTTGGTTCCGGCTCATCATCCAGAGCATACAGCAACAATGCGTAGTCTTGCACACCGGTCACAGGGCGGAAATAGATCTGCCCGTCATTAGCCAGATACGTCGATATCACATACTCCTTCCCGCCATATTCGCCTGACAGTTGATGATAGGTCATCTGATCCGCCTCGTTGTAACGGGAGCGCACATTCCAGCTGCTGCTTCCCGATGTCTTGAACTTCCCGCCCGAACCA
>Ga0265299_10005788_pt1 | contig 11413 bp, 8 predicted proteins | sample AusTroGonzalo_MG_4_FD_193485 | JGI IMG/M metagenome (GOLD analysis project Ga0265299, IMG submission 193485) | Bovine rumen microbial communities from tropical cattle in Woodstock, Queensland, Australia - Gonzalo_02 | ecosystem: Host-associated > Mammals > Digestive system > Stomach > Rumen ...
CATGATGAGTAGAGCAGAGTCGTCAAATGAAAGGTTTGTGGTTATTGCACCAGAGACCTTATCTCTGTCTGTGGAAAAAAAGTGTCTCGAGATGAGTGCTCGTGGCGTGCTAACTAATGTGGAAGTAATGTCCTTTGTGAGATTGTTTAATGCGTTATCTAATGGCAAATATATGCAATTTTCTAGCCAGACTGGTACAATGCTGGTAAAGAAGATAATTCTAGAAAACTTGGACAAGCTCGTGTGCTTCAAAAAGACGGCGAGATCCCAAGGTTTTGTCGAAGAAATGTATGCGACTATCCAACAACTAAAAAGTTCGAAGATATCTCCAACTGACCTTATGGCCATGCAGGGCGAAAAGACGGTTTCACTACGTATCAAGATGCAAGATATTATATTTATCTATGCAAAATATGAAGAATACCTTGCAGATAAGTGGCTAGATGATGCAGGTAGACTGAATGCATTAGCGACCTTGATAGAGAGCGCGCAAGATGTTAGGCAGACTCACTATGTGCTAGTCGGACACGAGAATTGGACAAGTCAAATGAAGGCTGTCATAAAACTGCTGGTGAGATACTCCAAAGGTGTAATCGCTGGAGTTTCTTTTGCACATCCTGATGAGAGTAATGGGTATATTACAGAGAATGAGTGTCTAGAGAATTTAAAGGCCATTGGTGACGAACTTGGTGTGAAGTATACATCAAAAAATGTGGATTTTGTGGGCAATAATTGGCAAAGACATATGCTAGATAATCTGTTTGCTTATCCGTATCACAAAATGTCAGCAGATGAGCATTTTGAGGCTTATGAGGCAAAGAATCCTACTGAAGAAGTCGAATATATTGCATCTATCATTTCACGCGAGGTGATAGATGGTGGGGCGAGGTACAAAGATTTCGCTGTTGCATGTGCAAATATAGATGCGTATGCACCCATTATACATAGGGTATTTGCCGAGCGTAATATACCTGTGTTTGTCGATCAAAAAACTCGATTAGATGGGCATTTCGTGTTTTCACTAATAAATACATTATTCAATGTGGTGCGTAAAAATTTTGATGCAGATGAAATGATTTTGTTGTCGAAAAATGTACTTTTGGGCTTGACGCCAGATGATATGGGTGTATTCGAGAATTATATAGTGAAATATGGTATTAATCACAACGACTTTAAATCGCCATTTTGGTTGGGTGCAAATGGCGATGATAGCGCAAAAGCGGAACTCAAGGTGGCCGAGGATGTAAGGTCAAAATTATATGCGAAACTCGCGATTATTGCAGAGGAGATGCAAAGTTGTGGTACCTTTGATCAGTATGCAGATGAGGTTGTGCGCATGCTAGAACTTTTTGATGTGGAAAAAACGCTTGCCGGACTGATAACAGCACAGCAGGATATGGGCTATGCTGAGGATAGTATGGTCAGCAGTCAAGTCCTCGAGAAACTGGGTGAATTTATCCGCGAATCGAGTGAAATGCTAAAGGGCGAAAGTATGGACGTGACTGAGTTTTTAAGCGTGCTATTTGCCGGTATTGGCTCGATAAAGATTGCTCTTATTCCTGTATCTATAGATGAAGTATTCGTGGGCGACATTCTAAAGTGTGAGGGGTGTAAGAGGTTATTTGTAATCGGTATGCAGGAAGGGGCTGTGCCATTGACAAAAGATGATTGTGGCATTATAAGTGATACGGATATTGACCTTTTGTCAGGGGATTTTCATAAGAAAATAGAGCCAAGTATTAGAACTGTAAATCGAAGGGAGAAATGGAAATTTTTCCAAGGTGTGTTAGGCGAAACAGAGAGTCTGAATATATCTTATTCTTTGTATGGATTTGGAGGGGGAGAGGATCATCCATCTAGCAGTGTGCGAGATATGCTCAAACTATTTGATGGCATGGCAAAGAAGACGAGGGAAGATTATAGTGGCGTATTCTTGGGAGGAAAAGACCACATTGGGAGCAGAGAACTGGCCTTCCATTTCCCAACTTTGAAAAAGGCGGAAAAGGAACTGGTGCGCTATGTGAACAACTACAAGAATAATGTGGATTATCCAAATCATGAACTTGTACAGGCATTGTATTTCGCCACGGAAAAACATTTTTCAGATGTGTCGAGTAGATACTTTGACAAAATTAATCAAGAGGAATCTTTTGAAACTATTGATAATGCGAGCAATTTGTTCTTCCCAGAAGGTAAAACTAGTATATCTCAAGTGGAGACGTATTTCGATTGCCCATTTAAACACTTTATCTCATATGGTTTACGTGCTAGGGAGAGAGATGAGGCAAATATAGGTGCGATGGACGTGGGTACTATCATACACAGTGTTTGCGAGAGATTCGCAAAGTACTTAAAACAAGTGAAAAGCGGTGATATTGACGTAGAAAAAGTATCAAATAGATTGCTCTCCGAAGTGTTGGATGAGGAAAGTTACAAGGTTGGCTTAAATGAATTCTTGCGCAGGATACTTGTAGCTGAAGCAAAACGCGTCTGCAAGAATATTTATGATGAGCAGCAGGGAAGCGAATTTCACCCTGAAATGCTGGAAGCGAAGTTTGGTGCTGGTGGCGTGATGGATGCTGTGAAATTTGATAAGACAAAAGTCGTCCTACAAGGTAAAATAGACCGTGTTGACAGCCATGGTGGGATGCTATTTGCGGTGGATTACAAGACGGGTTCTCGCCCTAAGATGAGCCTTACGAAGTTATATTATGGTAAGCAATCGCAGTTGTTTATATATCTAAAAGCGCTAGAGCAGAACCGCCAGGGTGTAAGGCTAGTGGGAGCCTTTTATATGCCGGTTAGAAACACGTTTGAGATGAGAAAAAATGATAAGCCACACCCTTATAGAATGATTGGTTATAACATAGCAGATGCTAGCGTACTAGATATGATGGACAATATGGCTATGGAGAGCGGTGAGAGTGTATATTTCCCATTTAGCCTTAATATCAGCAAAGGTGACGTCAAGATAAATGGTCGCAATACTAGTTTTGTGACCGATGAAGAGTTGGCGATTTACATTGACTATGTGAAGAACATAGTAGAAGGGGCAATTACCGAGATAGAATCTGGATTTATAACGCCAACGCCACTAAAAGTGGATGGCAGAACTGCGTGTGAATATTGCGATTGTAGGTGGATTTGCAGAGCGAAAAAGGCGCAATGTACACGAGAGACAAAAACTAAAAATAAAAATTATTTTAAACAGGAGTAGAGATGTCTAATTTTAACTACACCGAGGAGCAGAAAGAGGCAATATTCGATAAATCGCCTAAGATGATTGTGTCGGCATCTGCTGGTTCTGGCAAGACAATGGTGATGATTAATCGAATTATTGACAAAGTTGTAAATGGTAGAGAGAGTCTATCATCATTTCTCGTGGTAACTTTTACTAATGCGGCTGCATCTGAGATGAAAGCGAAGTTAGTAGAGGCGCTCGAAGGTATTGAAAACAAAGATGACTTTATAAAAAATGAACTACGAGATATTGCTTCTTGCAATGTGTGTACGTTAGATAGTTATTGTGCAAAATTGCTTAAGACATATTTTTATGAGATTGACCTAGATCCTGCGTTTATTGTGATTGATGCAAAGGAAGAATCTGCTCTTGAGGATAAGGCTTTTGAGAGACTGTTTGAAGAAACCTTTGAGAATATGGGCAAAGAGGAGTTTGAATTATTAGATATCTTCTCGAGCAATCGTAAACTTGATAGATTGAAAGAAATTATACTCAAAACTTATAGGTTTTTTATTGTGCAACCTGATATTGATGATTTCTTTTCTAGGACGTATAATGAGGCGTATAGCGAGAATATATCAAAAAATAGTTGCATTAAACTCGTTAATCAATTTATTTGGCAGAGAGTGTCAAAGTTGCAGAGTAGATGTGATGCTCTAGCGAAGATAAAACCTCTCCGAAACGATGAAAAATTGATGGAGATATTAAGTCAAATAAATGGCAATCTGTTGCTATTTAAGGCAGAGAATGACTATGTTGCTAATATGCGTGCGATAAAGTTAATGAGCAAAGTTCGTATAAACAAGCCTGCTAAACGAGGACAAATGGAACTACTGACCGACGAGGTGGCTAAACTAAAGCAGGATTATCACAAGATGGTAGATGATTTGCAGGAAATGTTTGACACGGACATTGATGTTTTGGCTAGTATTAACGAAGGCGGAAAACGCGCAAAACAGATATTTGCACTAACCAAGCGATTTGCAGAAATATATGGCGAACTGAAAAAAGAAAGTGGGGCGTTAGACTTTGCTGATCTAGAACGATTCGCAATGAAACTATTGGGGAAAGATAGTGTACTATCTAGTATTAAGCAGAAAATAAAGTATGTGTTCGTTGATGAATATCAAGATATCAATATGCTCCAAGAGAATATATTAGAGAAATTGGAAATCAATGGCAATGTGTTCCTTGTGGGTGATGTAAAACAGAGTATATATGCATTTCGTCACTGTGAGCCACAAATTTTTCTAGACAAACAGGCGTATTTTGAAACATTAGATGACGCAAAGTGTGTGAGATTAAATCATAACTTTCGCTCCCACAAAGAGATATTGGATTTTGCCAATGCTGTATTTAGCAGGACAATGATGGCTGAATTTAGCGGAGTAAATTACGCTAAAGATGCGATGCTGGTGAAGGGGAGTAATGAGATCTCTAATCCAGCGGGTGATAATGCTGTCACTGTGATGGAGATAGTAGAAGACAAAGATGAGAAAGACACTGATGAGTTTGAATACTATTCGGTTAAAAATCACAAGCCAGATGCAGACGAAAAATTCGAAAATGGCGAGATAGAAGGAAGGCTTGTCGCAAATGAAATACTGTCGCTCAGAAACAAATTTATTTTTCTCCCAAAATCTAAAACAGTAAAAGAACGCAGAGTGAAATATTCTGACATCACCATACTTGTTAGTAGTCGTGACACTGCACTGGAAAATCTTTGCAATGAACTTAAGCGCAGTGGTATACCATATGCGACTGATGTGGATGAGGATTTATTTGAGGATGAAACGATGGCGACCCTGCTCAATATGCTCAAGATTATCGACAATAGACGTTTAGATTATGAATTAATTGCTGTCATGACGAGTAAGTTTTTTGGATTTAATTTTAACGAATTAACCAAAATAAAAACAAGCACTGCAAATCATAGATTCTTTTTTGAATGCGTAGAGGAGTATGCAAAAGAACAAAGTGACAAACTAGCGGAAAAAGTAAAAACTTTTTATAACGACATTAATTTGTTTGTACGGCTGGCACAGTTTATGACTGTGAGCGACTTGATTTGCGAAATAATAAAAAAATATAATTTGGAACTAATAGCACTCGAATCTGATGAGGGTGAAAAAACTATACTGAAATTATCCAAATTACTTGAGTCTTTGAGCGGCAAATCGTACAACGACAATTTAGCAAAATATATAATTAATCGCGCATATGAAAATACAGCATTTCAAAATGCTAGCGACAGCGATGCTGTAAAAATTACTACGATTCATAAATCGAAAGGTCTCGAATATCCAATTGTATTTATGCCATTTATTTCGAAAAATTTTAATGAGCAGGATTTTAAATCAGATATTTTGCTGGATAAAAAATTCGGTATTTGTGTAAATAATTTTGATTTTGAAAGTCGAGAAAAAATGGTTAGTTTATCAATGCTTGCAAGTAAAATCAATTCGCGAAGCGAACTTGTAAAAGAGAAATTAAGATTATTTTATGTTGCACTCACTCGTCCAATTAACTATTTATATTTAATTCAAAAAAGCAGTGGTGAAGATTATAAAATAAAAGATATAAAAGATGCAAAATCTTTTGCGGATTTTCTTAATGTATTTACAAAAGATTATGAAAAAAATAATGGCACAATATTTACATACCAAAAAATACAAAAAAATAGCATAATAAAACTCGATACAAAAATAAAAACACGTGACGTAATATTTTCTGATAATTTTGCTGGGTTTAATAATTTAAAAACCAAACTAGAAAATGCATTTAATTTTGATTATAAATATACTAAGGCAATTAATATACCGCAAAAAATAAGTGTGTCCGAATTAAATAAAAATGAAGATGAAAATACATATAGTTATTTTTCAGATGATAAATCAGCTGCGAATATTGGGACCGCATATCATAAGTTGCTATCTTTATTGGATTTAAAAAATATTTTAAATTATAAAAATCAAATAGAGCAAATTATAAAAAACGGTGCTATTTCCCAAGATGAATTATCACAAGTAAATTTAAATGAAATATATACGCTTTGTGAAAATAAAGAATTTATAAAATTAATAAATGAAAGCGATATTGTTTTAAAAGAGCAACCATTTTTTGCATCATTTGAAAATCGAGAATTTTTTGAAAATGGAACTGATGATAAAATAATTGTCTTTGGAATTTGTGATGTTATAATAAAATCAAAAAATAAAATAGTTATTTTGGATTACAAAACTTCACGAATAAAAAATGAGAGCAAATTAATCGCACAATATAAAAAACAACTTGACATATATAAAATGGCAATAGGGAAAAGTGATAATAAAAAAGTTGAATCATATATTTATTCTTTTGCTCTAAATAAATTTATCAAAATAAATTAAAATATTTTTGTATAGTGTATTTATTTGTTTGGAATTATATTTAATTTTTGATATAATTTCCCTTGAAAATATGTAATATATTTTTGGGGGATTTTTTATGGAGATTTATGAATCAATAAAAACCATACTGAATATGTTTGTTGCAAACATTAGCGTGGATGCTATGGTGAGTATCGCATTGGTGTTTCTTGGTTTGTTAATTATTTGGGTGACGCTTGATTTATTTTTTTGCTACGAAATGGATTTTAAATTAGATTGCGAAAGAGTGACTAGATATCTACAGGCTAATAGTGTCACGCGAGATAATTATGTGGAATTTACATCATTATTTTTGAATATGAGCAACAGCATACGTAGAGCATGGAAATCTTATGAGTTGTGTGTCAACGGGATGCCGAGTGATTATTTAAAACAGTTTGAGTGTCTAGATATGCAAGTCGGGGCTCGTGAGGGATTTAAAAAAATAATTAATGCTACTATTTATGTGGTGTTTGGATTTTTGTGCGTTTGTGGACTCGCTGTAAACAATGCATTTACTGAAGTTATTAGTGCTAAGATATTACTAGATAGTCTGGCAGTGCCACTTGTTGCACTATTGGTGTACAAGGGTGTATATTTTTTGTATCTTGGTATTCGCAGTTTGATATTCCGTGATGCTGTAGATAGTTTCAATGATATGGTAGACTTGCTAGATGAGAAAGTGAGCCTCGCTGAAATATTCGAAGGATATGAAGATGCTGTTGCTATGTGTTCAAATGTGTATTCTAACGAGACTGTTAACAAGATAAAGAAGGAAGAAAATCGCGAGACACTAAGAAAAATTAAGCAAGAAGAATACGCGCGTCGTCGAGAAGAGCAGGAGAGAGCACGCGAGGCAAAAGTGATGGCAATAGTGCAAGAGCGTGAACGGGCAGAGATTGAACGTAAGATGCAAATGATAGAGAAAATTAAATCCGAGATGCCTGAAGAAATGCAAAAACAAGAAGCCATCAATAAAAAGCAAAATGAGTATAATGCTAATGTCGTAGGTAAACTAGCACTAGAAAATGAACTGCGTGAGGGAAAGCGTGGCCGTGGTAGACCTAAGAAAATAGTGCCTGAACCAGAATATAAAGAAGAAAAGCGTGGTCGAGGTAGACCTAAGAAGATAGTGGCAGAACCTGTAGTTCAAACTCCAAAGCGTGGTCGTGGTAGGCCTAGAAAAAACGCAATTGAAAAGACGACTGATGCGGAGTTGGTATTCGAGCCTAGAGCCACAATACTTAGTGAAGAATATAAAGAAGGTCAGATAAATAGCCAAAGCGAATTTATAGATGCAATGAATGAATTGGAAAGATTGTTGGATGCTAATGGTGTAACTACCATTTCTCCTAGTGAACTAGAAGAGAATAATGCAAGAATAGATGAACTAGTTGCTAAGATGATGGAATATAAAAAAATGAATGAAGAGGCATAATATGAAAAAAAATATAAAGATTACAAAAACTATGACACTTGAACAAATACTGGATAAAGATCCAAATGTGGCACCTATTTTATTAGGTTTTGGCTTACATTGTTTAGGTTGTCCTATGAGTAGGATGGAATCAATAGAGGATGCTAGTGCCGTTCATGGCATAGATGCTGACCTGTTGGTTGAGAAATTAAACGAATATTTTAGCGGGAAAAAGTAATTTTATAATTTTACACGAACCAGATTTGGTTCGTGTTTTTTTATGCACAATGGGAAAAGAAAAGGGTAGAGGTCGCTTTTTTATTTATCTTATATATAATATATATCGTTTTGTACAATTATTATAAGAGAATTTTTTAAAAAAATGAAAAAACTTTTTAAAAAGGCTTGACACGGGGCCGGGTGTGTAGTACAATAATCACGCTGCATAGTGGGTTGATGCGGAAGGTTACTTTGCCAAGATAACTTTCGCGGACAAGTAAAGCCTACGAGCTTTGCGACACAGGTCGAGCAATATGGTGCAGCATAGCTCGATACTACTATATATTTGGAGGATTAAATGGCAACACAAAAAATGAGAATTAGACTCAAAGCGTATGATCACAATCTAGTAGATCAATCTGCTGAAAGAATTGTTGATTGCGCAAAAAAGGCTGGTGCTAAGGTTTGTGGCCCTATACCTATGCCTACAGAAAAAGAAGTTATTACTATACTTCGTTCGCCACATAAACACAAGGATTCTCGTGAACAATTTGAAATGAGAACCTACAAGAGATTAATAGATATCTATAATCCATCTGCTAAAACTGTAGATTCATTGATGAAGATAGATCTACCAGTGGGCGTGGACATAAAGATAAAACTGTAAGAGGAGGGAGTACTTATTTATGGATAAAGCTATAATCGGTAGAAAATTAGGTATGTCTCAAATCTTTACAGACGCTGGTGTCGTAGTGCCTGTTACAGTTGTTGAGGCAGGTCCTTGCTTTGTATCTCAAATTAAGACAAAGGAAAAGGACGGTTATGAAAGTGTTCAACTTTCTTACTTTGACCAGAAAGAGTCAAAATTGACTAAGCCAGAACTTGGTCATCTAAAAAAGGCTGGAATTTCACCTAAGAAATATCTTAAAGAGTTCGATATCCCAAGCGAGAATCTTACTCTCGGCGCGGAGATTAAATGTGATGTTTTCAATGTTGGTGACAAAGTGGACGTTACTGGAATGACAAAGGGTAGAGGGTTTACTGGCACTATTCAACGTTGGAATACTCACAGAGGACCTATGGCTCACGGTTCAGGTTATCACAGAGGTGTTGGTTCACTTTCTGCAAACTCTGATCCAAGTCGTGTTTTCAAAAACAAGAAGATGCCTGGTCAATATGGTAACGAGCAAGTTACTATTCAAAATTTGGAAATTGCAAAAGTGGATGTTCAGAGAAATCTACTACTTGTGAAAGGTGCTATACCTGGTGCAAAGGGTGGACTCGTAACAATCCATACAGCAGTTAAAGGTTAAGGTGAAGTATGCAAGTTAAAGTTTTTGACCTAAAAGGTGCAGAAGTTGGTAAAATGGCACTAAATGATAAAGTGTTTGGTGCTGAAAAAAACGACGCTCTAGTTCATCAAGTAATTGTTGCTACACTGAACAATGCTAGACAGGGAACAAAGAGCACTCTGACTCGTTCAGAAGTAAGAGGTGGCGGTAAAAAACCTTGGAAGCAAAAGGGTACTGGTCATGCTCGTCAAGGTTCTATCCGTGCTCCACAATGGATAAAAGGTGGTGTGGTATTTGCACCAAAGCCTAGAGATTATTCTCAAAAGGTAAACAAACAAATGAAGAGACTGGCTTTCATTAGTGCTATATCTAGTGCTGTGAAGGAAAAGGAACTCATCGTAGTTGATTCACTTTCTATTAAGGAAGCAAAGACTGCTACAGTTGCAGAAGCTTTAAAGGCATTGGGTGCTAATAAATCTGCAGTGTTAGTTACTGCTGGAGAAAATGGCAATTTGTACCTTGCTTCTAGAAATATGCCAAAGGTTGAAGTGGCTACAGCAAATCTTCTTTCTACTTACCAAATTGTTTCAAATAACAAGGTCATTGTAGAAAAAGATGCAATCAAAGTGATAGAGGAGGCGTACAAGGATTAATATGGCAGCACAAGATGTTATTATTAGACCGGTTTTGACCGAAAAAACTTACGCTGATATCCCTAACAAAAAGTATACTTTTGAAGTGCTCAAATCTTCTAATAAAACTCAAATTAAACAAGCCATTGAGCAACTATTCAAAGTAAAAGTTGAAAGCGTAAACATAGTAAATGTTGTTGGAAAAATTAAGAGACAAGGCAAACACGAAGGATTGACAGGAAATTACAAAAAGGCTATCGTTCAATTGACTAAGGATAGCAAGGCAATCGAATTCTTCGCTAGTCTGTCTTAATAGGAGGGTATAATGGCTATAAAGAGATACAACCCAGTTACTCCTACTACCCGTTTTAAAACTACAGCCTCTTTTGAGGAGATTACAACTACTACTCCAGAAAAATCACTTCTTGAAACTAAAAAGAAGACTGGTGGTAGAAACTCGTATGGTAGAATCACTGTTCGTCATATCGGTGGCGGAAACAGAGTAAAGTACAGAGTAATTGATTTTAAAAGAAATAAGGATGATATTCCAGCAAAAGTTGCAAGTATTGAATATGATCCAAATCGTTCAGCTTATATCGCATTACTAAATTATGCTGATGGTGAGAAGAGATATATTCTTGCTCCATTAGGACTCGCTGTTGGCGATACTGTAATGAGTGGTGCAAATGCTGAAATTAAAGTGGGCAACTGTCTTCCATTTGAGAATATCCCAGTTGGTTCAGTTGTTCATAATATAGAATTCCAACCTGGCCGTGGTGGTAAAATCGCAAGATCTGCAGGTAATTCTGCACAACTTATGGCCCGCGAAGGAAAGTATGTGACACTCCGTATGCCTTCTGGCGAAATGAGAAAAGTGTTAGTAACTTGCCGTGCAACTATTGGACAAATCGGCAACCTAGAACACGAGATCGTTTCTCTTGGTAAGGCTGGTAGAAAGAGACATATGGGCGTTCGTCCAAGTGTTCGTGGTGTGGTAATGAACCCAGTAGATCACCCTCATGGTGGTGGTGAAGGTAAATCACCAGTTGGTCGTCCTGGTCCAGTTACTCCTTGGGGTAAACCTGCTCTTGGATACAAGACTAGAAAGAAAAAGAATATTTCTAATAAGTTTATTGTTAAACGTGTTAACTAGGAGGAATTATGAGTAGAAGTATTAAAAAAGGACCTTTTGTTGAAGAATCTCT
>Ga0265299_10005790_pt1 | contig 11413 bp, 15 predicted proteins | sample AusTroGonzalo_MG_4_FD_193485 | JGI IMG/M metagenome (GOLD analysis project Ga0265299, IMG submission 193485) | Bovine rumen microbial communities from tropical cattle in Woodstock, Queensland, Australia - Gonzalo_02 | ecosystem: Host-associated > Mammals > Digestive system > Stomach > Rumen ...
AGAGAGCAAAGGGTATCGGTCTTCCGGTAACAGAACTTATTACACATAAGTTCCCGCTCAGCAGAATTCAGGAAGCATTTGAAACAAACGTAAGACAGGAAGGTCTCAAGATTGCTGTAATGGCAAATCAGTAAAGACTATTAATCATAGGAAACAGTTAAACGGAGTAAAAAATGGGAAAAGCTGTTGGAATCATTGAATTATATGGGCTGGTAGCAGCATTTGCGGCTTGCGATGCAGGTTGCAAAGCAGCAAATGTCACAGTTGAAAATTTTGATAAAAATAAACCGGCCAATGCTGACAAGTTGCCGGTGCCGCTTCTGGTTGCCGTCAAATTCCGCGGCGATGTCGATGATGTTAAGGCTGCAGTGGACGCTGGACTAGAAGCAGCCGCAAGAGTCAGCGGCATAGTAACTCATTACATTATTCCGAATGTCGAAGAAGACACTGAGAAGATGCTCAAGTTGAACGGATTCGACAAAAACTAGAAAGTGTGAGTTATGAAAGCATTGGGATTTATTGAAATAACCGGGGTCGTAGCCGCACTTGATGCACTGGATATCATGTGCAAGTCTGCAAACGTAGAACTTGTCACTTGGGAAAGAAAGCTCGGAGGAAGGCTGGTTACGATTATCGTCGAAGGCGATGTTTCAGCTGTCAATGCAGCAGTGGAAAACGCATCGAACTTGGCAATCAAAAAACCGGTTGCAAAACTGGTATTGGCAAATCCTCACGAGGAAACACGAAGAATTGTTGATCTCAGCGCTCAACGATTAAAAAAATAATGGAGATGGTATTATGGCCGCAACAAAAAGATCAGGCACATCAAACACAGTGGTGTCCAAAGAAAAAGCAGTCGGAACAACACCGGTTGTAAGTGAAAAAACTCCTGTTGAGCTCGAAGCATTGGGAATGGTAGAAACCAGAGGACTTGTTGCTGCAATTGAAGCAGCAGATGCAATGGTTAAAGCTGCCAATGTAACACTCATCGGAACGGAAAAAATCGGAAGCGGACTCGTATCAGTAATGGTCAGAGGCGACGTAGGCGCAGTCAATGCAGCTACAGAGGCTGGCGGCGCAAGAGCAGGAAAGCTCGGCGAAGTAATCGCAGTTCACGTAATTCCTCGTCCTCATTCTGATGTTGAGATGATTCTTCCCAAACTTAAATAAGAAAAAGAAAAAAGAGATTATATTTTTAAATGGAGGCAAAAAATATGACACTTGAAGCTTTAGGAATGGTTGAAACCAGAGGTCTCGTAGCTGCTATCGAAGCTGCAGATGCTATGGTAAAAGCTGCAAATGTTACACTCATCGGCACAGAGAAGATCGGTAGCGGACTCGTATCCGTTATGGTTAGAGGTGATGTCGGTGCAGTCAATGCAGCTACAGAAGCCGGTGGCAAAGCTGCTGGCAAACTCGGCGAAGTAATTGCAGTTCATGTAATTCCTCGTCCTCATTCTGACGTGGAGAAGATTCTTCCCGTACTCAAATAGTCAATAACCCATGATTGAAATCACGGGCTTGAGAAAGCAAGTGAAGAAATCAGCTACGCGAGTAGATTGTTGACTACCCTAAGTCTTGAGACAAAGGCTACGTTGGTTTAATCATCACACCTGCGGACGTTTGTCCTAATCTGCAGCACTGTGGTTCGTCGTTAAAAGTCCTGATGGGTAGGGACGGTGCGTCGAACGAGTAAGTTTCACCAACATTGGGGAAGGGCACATTACGGTCTGGCGTGTACCGGCTTATAGCATTAAAACACGCCAACATATTAAAGAAAGAGGCAAGGCTCTCCTCCCACGACTGAAGTCACGGGTGTCCGAGCCTAAATGTCATGAAAAAAGAAAAAAAGAAAAAATAAAATTTAATGTGGAGGGACATTATGGCACTTGAAGCACTCGGAATGGTTGAAACCAGAGGACTTGTTGCTGCTATTGAAGCTGCAGATGCTATGGTAAAAGCAGCTAATGTTACTCTCATCGGCACAGAAAAGATCGGTAGCGGACTCGTTTCCGTTATGGTTCGTGGCGATGTCGGTGCGGTTAACGCAGCAACCCAGGCCGGCGGTGCAGCTGCTGGCAAACTCGGCGAAGTAATTGCAATTCATGTAATTCCTCGTCCTCATTCAGACGTTGAAAAGATTCTTCCTGTTCTCAAATAATAGGAAATCTTCGAAAGTCTCAAAACCGTCTGCCGCTTAATTGCGGCAGACGGGACACAAACCCATTGAAAGGAAATTATTATGATAGTCGGAAAAGTTATATGCAGCATCGTTTCGACTCGCAAGAATGAAAATCTTGTAGGCCATAAGTTCATGGTTGTTGAACCATTGAATGAAATGGGCAATCCGGAAAACAAAATAGTTGCAATAGACAATATCGGTGCCGGAATCGGCGAACTCGTTTTGGTTGCAACCGGAAGCGCAGCGAGAATTGGCTGCAATTTGGAATCATCACCAATAGATGCCGCAATCGTCGGTATAGTTGATGAAGGAATAGGAATATCAGGACTTAAGAAATGAATTACGAAGAGCTCACTGCAATAATGCGTGATGCCGGAATCGTAGGTGCAGGTGGAGCCGGTTTTCCATCATATGCAAAACTGGACAAGCGTGCCGATACGATAATACTTAACTGCGCGGAGTGCGAGCCGCTTTTGAGACTGCACAGACAGCTTCTTGAAAGAAAAGCTTACGAAATACTCCAAGCACTCAATTTAATAGCGAAAACAGTCGGTGCAAAGCAGGTTATCATAGGTCTGAAAGCAGTATACAAAAAAACCATTGCGGCCTTGGAACCTCTTATGTCATCGTTTGATAATATGAGAATTTGCCCTTTCAGGGAAGTATATCCAGCAGGGGATGAAGTGATTCTGATATACGAAGCGACAGGCAGGGTTGTACAACCAGGTGCGCTCCCAATAACAGTCGGAGTCAACGTATTCAATGTTGAAACAGTATACAACCTGTACAGAGCAATCAACGGAAAACCGGTTACGCGTAAATACGTGACAGTAACCGGCGAAGTTAAAACCCCGGGAACATATTATGCTCCGATTGGTATGACAATCGGTGAATTGGTAGCACTTTCCGGAGGCGAGACGACAGACAGACCGGCTTACTTGCTTGGCGGACCAATGATGGGAAATCTTGGGACGAAGAGTGATGTTGTCACCAAGACAACAAATGCTGTTATAGTATTGCCGGAAGATCATTACGTTGTACAAAGAAAACAAACAAAAGTATCTATTGACCTGAAGAGAGCAATGGCTTCTTGCAGTCAGTGCAGATACTGTACGGATATGTGTCCAAGACACCTTCTCGGACATCCCATTGATCCGGCAGAATTCATGAAGGTGGCATCAAACCACGACTGGCACAACATACTCCCGTATCTAAACTCGGCATTCTGTTCGAGCTGCGGTTTGTGTGAGATGTATTCATGCCACCAGGGATTATCACCCAGAAATCTTCTCGCCGTTGTCAAGAAGGGCTTAAGAGCTGAGGGTGTTAAGCCGCCGGTGATTACAGAACCGGTCAAAGTGGTCAAAGACAGAGAATTGAAACAGGTTCCGCTGTCAAGACTGCGCAAGAGAATGGATCTCGAAAAATACAACAACTCAGCACCAATTTCAGACAATGAAATAAAGACCAAGAGAGTCAAAGTGATGCTGAATCAACACATAGGCGTTCCTGCCGTTGTTGATGTAAAAGTTGGTCAGGACGTAAAAGAGTATCAAGTACTCGCAAAAGCTGCTGAGGGAAAACTCAGCGTAAACATTCATTCACCGATTAACGGTCACGTGAGTGAGATTACAGAAAAATTTATCATTGTTGAAGGATAGGAGGTTGTACCATGGCAAAAGCAATTGGTTTAGTTGAATATAAAACAGTGTCATCCGGTATGACTGCCGCTGACATCATGGTAAAGACATCGGAAGTGGACATTATACAGGCGGAAACGGTCTGCCCAGGCAAATACTTTGTACTGGTTGAAGGAGAGTTGTCAGCAGTCAAGGCTTCTGTTGAAGCAGCAAAGACACAACTCCCGGAACAGCTGATCGACAGCTTTATTCTAGGTAACCCGCATGACTCCATATTCGGAGCAATCTGGGGAACAACCTTTATTGAGCAACCGAAGTCTCTCGGAATACTTGAGACATACTCAGTTGCTGCTGCAATCGTTGCTGCGGATAATGCAGCAAAGACGGCAAATATCCAGCTCGTCGAAATCAGACTTGCAAGAGGTATGTGCGGAAAATCATACATACTTATTACAGGTGAAGTATCAGCTGTTTCAGCATCAATAGAAAAAGCCAAAGCGGAGGCGGGAAAAGACGGAATGTTCCTCGACAGTTCAGTCATCGCCGGACCTGATCCCAAAGTATGGAATAAAGTTCTGTAAAATAAGACATAAAAAATCTAAAGAAGGGAGGAGTACTCATGTTAGCTATTGAACGACGCAATGCAATGCTCAACGCTCTGAGCATAGAGGGCAAAGTTGTAGTTTCCGAATTGGCTAAGCAGTTCGGTGTTACCGAAGAGACAATCAGACGTGACATTGAAAAGCTTGAAAAAGAGGGAAAAGCAAAAAAGACATATGGCGGAGCAGTATCAAATGTTGCACCGAGTATTGACCTTCCATACAATGTCCGCAAAAAAGAAAACACTGATCTGAAGCAGATCATAGCAGAAAACGTAGCGGCAATGATTAAAGACGGTGATCACATCATGCTTGATGCATCATCCACTGCAATCTTTGTCACAAGAAAAATAAAGCACAAAAAGAACATAACAGTAATTACAAACTCAGTTGAAATACTCATAGAACTCGCTGACAAGTCAGGCTGGACAATCCTCTCAACGGGCGGTGCTCTCAAGGAAGGCGCATTTGCACTAGGCGGAGCAACTGCAGAGAAGATGATAAGATGCCACCATGTAGATATGGCTATCTGCTCGGCAAAGGGAATTGATGAGAAGATGGGCATTACGGATTCCAATGAAAAGGATTCTGAAATGAAACAGGCTATCTACTCCTCAGCTGACAAGAAAGTACTCGTTCTCGACAGTACAAAGTTTAACAGAAAGTCATTTGTCAAAGTCTGTGACATAAAGGATGTAGACATTATTGTTACTGACTGCGAGCCCGATGAGAAATGGCGCAATCTCATCGAACAGAACGGCGTCAAACTAGTTTATTGATTGGAGAAAAAGAATGAAGATATTGGTTATCAACGCAGGATCCTCATCACTTAAATACCAGCTTTTTGACATGGAAAAGGGAGAAGTAATGTCAAAGGGCGGATGCGAGAGAATCGGTGCAGGTGGTTCAATAACACACAAGGTTCCCGGACAGGAAAACTACACTATGGAAGTTTCATTGCCGACACATGATGAAGCACTCCAGATTGTTTTCTCACTTCTGACAGATAAGGTTCACGGAGTTATTTCGGGAATCGATGAGATTTCAGCAGTAGGACACAGAGTTGCACACGGCGGCGAGAAATACACAAAGTCTTCCAGAGTGGACAAAGAACTCATTGATTACCTTGAGACAATAGTTCCGATTAATCCTCTCCACGGACCACCGGCAATTCTTGGAATGAGAGCTTGTCTAAGACTTCTGCCGAATGTCCCGCAGGTAGCGGTATTCGATACTTCATTCTACTCCGAGATTGAAGATTACAGATACATATATGCGCTTCCGTATGAATACTACACGGAAGACAAGATAAGAAGATACGGATTCCACGGAACTTCACACAGATATGTCTCCCAGAAAACAGCTGAAGTTCTCGGCAAAGACATTAAAGATCTTAAGATGATTACATGCCATCTCGGAAACGGTTCTTCTATTACAGCAGTTGACGGCGGCAAAGCAATAGATACTTCCATGGGATTTACTCCTCAGGAAGGGATTGCGATGGGAACGAGATCGGGAAGCATTGACCCGACAATTATCCCATACATTATGAAGAAGAGAAACATCTCACCTGATGAGATGTCGGATGTTCTCAACAAGAAATCCGGCTTACTGGGAATTACCGGACTGTCAAATGACTTCAGAAACTGTCTTGCAGCGGCACAGTCCGGAAACAAGAGAGCAGAACTTGCTCTGAAGATACTTGCAAACGGTATAAAGAAGCACATAGGCGCATACGCAGCTGAAATGAACGGACTTGATGTTCTTGTATTTACGGCAGGAATCGGTGAAAACCAGAGTGAAATACGCAGGATGACATGTGAAAACATGGAGTGGCTCGGCATAGAAATTGACAATGACAAAAATGACAATTTCACGAGAGGTGTTCCGTTTGACATAACAAAAGAGGGCGCTAAAGTTAAAGTCATGATAGTTCCTACAGATGAGGAATACATGATAGCTCTCGACACTCAGAAATTGGTTAAATAACAGAGAATTTGTAGAGGTGTAATATGGCACAGATAACAGAAAATGAGATTAAGGAGATTGTTTCCAAGGTTATTGGTGAACTCAAATCCAGTAAGCCTGCTGAAAAGAACTGGGACTCAACTCAGTACAACGGCAGAAAGTTCATAGGCATCTTTGATGACATGAATGAGGCAATCGAGTCTGCAAACAGAAGTTATAAAATAATCCGCGCGATGAGTGTTGAAAACAGAGAGAAAATCATTTCTTCAATCAGAAAGCTTACACGCGAAGAAGCAGCTATCATGGGCGAACTCGGCGTTGCAGAGACAGGAATGGGAAATCCTGAACACAAGAGATTAAAACACATCCTCGTTGCAGATAAGACTCCCGGCACGGAAGACATTGTTCCGACAGCTAAGACAGGTGACAATGGCCTGACACTTATTGAAATGGCTCCATTCGGAGTAGTCGGAGCAATCACTCCGAGTACAAACCCGAGTGAGACAGTTATATGCAACTCAATGGGTATGCTTGCTGCAGGAAATGCGGTTGTATTCAACCCCCATCCGAACGCAATTGCAACATCAAACTATGCAGTTGACCTTGTAAACAGAGCAAGTAAACTTGCAGGCGGACCTGAAATCCTTGTATGCTCAATGAAGATGCCGACAATGGAATCAGCTGCAATCATGGAATCACATCCGCTTATTAAACTTCTTGTGTGCACAGGTGGTCCGGGTGTTGTTAAGGCTGTTCTTTCATCAGGAAAGAAAGCAATCGGCGCAGGCGCAGGCAACCCGCCAGTTATTGTTGATGACACTGCAGATATACCGAAAGCTGCAAAGGACATCATCGACGGATGTACATTCGACAACAACCTTCCGTGCATTGCTGAAAAGGAAGTATTCGTATTCAACAACGTTGCAGATCAGCTGATTGAAGGCATGAAGAGAGCAGGTTCTTATCAGATAACAAAAGAACAGGCAGATCAGCTCGCCAAGATTGTTCTTGTTGAAAAGACAAACAAGGCAGGCAAAACAGTCAAGACTGTAAGCCGTGAATGCGTTGGACGTTCTGCTCCGGTTCTCCTTTCAAAAATCGGAATCGAAGTCGGAAGCGATATCCGCTGCATCATTGCAGAAGTCGGATTTGAGCATGACTTTGTACAGAATGAACTTATGATGCCGATTCTCGGAATCGTAAGAGTAAAAGACATTGACGAAGCAATAGAACTCGCGTGCAAAGCAGAGGGCGGAAGAAGACATTCAGCTCACATGCACTCAAAGAACATAGATAACCTCTCCAGATTTGCAAGAGAAGTTGAAACAACAATCTTCGTAAAGAATGCACCGTCATATGCGGGAATCGGATTCGGCGGAGAAGGACACACAACATTCACAATAGCTGGTCCTACGGGAGAAGGCATTACATCAGCCCGTTCTTTCACAAGACAGCGCAGATGCGTAATGGCTGACAGCTTCAGAATCATTTAATTTGAGGAAAAAATTATGAACGTTGATGAAAAATACATATCGGAGATAGTTGAAAAAGTTGTCAGGGAATGTGTTGCCGGCAAATCAGTATCTTCCGATGGAGATATTCCTGTAGGTGTATCAAACAGACATATACATCTGACACAGGAACATGTAGAAGTATTATTCGGTAAAGGGTACCAGCTTACCCCTCTAAAAGACCTGTCACAACCAGGTCAGTATGCTTGCAAGGAACAGCTCACACTCATCGGTCCCTCTCTCAGGGCAATAGAGGGTGTTAGAGTATTGGGACCTGTGCGCAAACAGTCACAGGTTGAAATATCCAAAACAGATTCTTTTACATTGAAAGTTAAGCCTCCTGTAAGAGAATCTGGTGACCTTGCAGGGTCAGCTCCAATTACAATCATCGGACCCAAAGGACTTGTCCAGCTGAATGAAGGATGCATTCTTGCAAACAGACACATTCACATGAGCCCGGCAGACGGTGAAAGATACGGAGTTAAGGACGGAGACTACGTTTCAGTTGAAACAGTGGGCGAAGGAAAGAGAACAAAACTGTATGATGTTCAGATCAGAGTGAGCGACAAATTCATTCTCGAAATGCATTTGGACACAGATGATGCGAACGCATGCGGAATCGGAAACGGCTCCAAGGTGAAACTAGTAAAAGACTGAAAACAGAAAACTACAACCGTCTGGTTGTAGTTTTTGCAAGGAGTTTATTATGGAAAAATACCCTATAACAAAAGAGACTTCAAATGCCAGTTTGCCTGAAAATTATGAAGTGCCCGAGATAGAATTTCACAACATTAAGGATAAACCTTTTTCAATTCACGGTCTTCTCTGGGATGATGAACTTGGATTTGTAAGACTGCCTAAAGAAATTGCAAAAACCGATGAACTTGAAGACCTGAACCAGATGGACACAGGCGGAAGAGTCAGATTCTCAACAGACTCCCAGTACGTAGCCATTAAGGTGCTATACAATGATAAATGCTGGTTCGCAGAACACATGACGTCAATCGGATGCTGCGGATTCGATCTATATGAAAAAGTGAGATCCGGAAGAGTGGATTACCAGGGCTCATTCATGCCCATCAACAGAAACACAGACGGTTACTGCACGACAGTCAATCTTCACAGCAAAAAGCAGAGAGATTTAATCATTAATTTCCCGCTGTTTGCAGGTGTCAGGGAAATGTATGTCGGAGTTATGAAGGGAAGTACTCTTGAGGCAGGAAGTAAGTACAAGATCGAAAAGCCCGTCATTTTCTACGGTTCATCTATTACTCACGGTGCATGCGCGAGCAGACCTGGAATTGCTTATCCATCGATGCTCTCAATGAAGTACGACTTCGAATTTCTCAATATGGGATTTTCAGGGCGCTGCAAAGGTCAGAAAGACACCGTTGAATACATGGCGGCTCAGGACATGAGTGTATTTGTTCTTGATTACGATCACAATGCACCAAATGAAGAACACCTTCAAAAAACGCATTATTACGTATATGAGACAATAAGAAAAGCTCATCCTGACATTCCGATAGTAATGGCATCAAGACCCACGTATGACAACAAGGAATTCAATGGAGTTAAGAGAAGAGAGATCATAAACAAAACATATCTCAAAGCTTTGAAAAACGGAGACAAGAACGTATACTTTGTCGACGGCAAAGTTAAGTTCAAAGACTTCTACAAATCCGGATTCACAGTCGACGGAGTTCATCCGACGGATGTTGGATTTGAAGTTATGACGAACGCGTTCATTGAACAGTTTGAGAAGTTCATCAGGAAAGTAAAATAGGTTATAAAGTATTTTGGGCTTTCATCCTGCCGCTTGTCGGTGGGTGGAAGCCCTATTGGACTCAAGATTATTGAGGTGTTGATAATGGGAGTTTATTATGTTAAACTATTGTTGTGTAAAAATCTATCAAAAGGAGGAGACAAAGCATGAGTAGCAGGGTATACTCAATCGATGAGATTCGTAGAATTGTTCAACCTATTGCAAAACAATATGATATTTCACAAGTCTACTTATTCGGGTCATATGCAAGAGGATTGGCAGATGAAAACAGTGATATAGATATTTGTATAGATGCATCAGAAATAAAGGGAATGTTTGCCATCGGTGGTATTTATTCTGATTTGTCTACTGCCTTAAACAAGAACATCGATTTAATAACACTTGGTTCCCTCAATAACTGCGATAACAAGGTGTTTGTTGATAATGTTAGAAAGGACAGAGTACTGATTTATGAGAGACCAGAATAATAAAGATTCTTTATTGCAAGGAATACTGACACATTGTGAGCGAATTGAAAACACAATTGAAAGATTTGGAAAAGATGAGAATTTGTTTGAACGCGATAATGACTACCATGATTCTGTAGTTTTCAATGTGCTTCAGATAGGTGAATTGGCTGGGAAATTGCCGAGTGATTATGTTAAAGAAACAGAGAATGAAATGAATTGGAACTCAATATATGCTATGAGAAATATCATTGTTCATGCATATGGTACGGTTGATTTAAAACTAATTTGGAAAGTGGCAAATTACGATGTGCCTGTTCTCAAGGAATATTGCATTGACGAGTTGGACTACGGAAATCAAATGTACGATGATGGTCCACAAATGAGTTTTTGAAATAATAGTGGTTGTTGCTCCCTAAAGACAAGGTCGATAGCAACAACCACTTTTTTGCGTTGTGTATTATAAATTTGTTTTGTTTTCATCCCTCATTTTTTGAATCAAATCAGATAAATAACCTTCTCTGACTCCCGCACTGCTTACAACCACCTTTTCTGCACCGATGTATTTCATAATGCATTGCATGGCCATCGCGCCTGCTATAATGGAGTCTTTTCTGTCAGGACATGCTCTGGAGATTAGTTTATCATGCTTTTGACCAAAGCAAAGAGCCTTTGCGGCGCCTACATATTTTGCTGCAGGCAGCACCTTTCCGTCGGTTGACTTGTCCTTTTCGTCATCAAGAAAATATACTGTTCTTGCAATTGCTCTTCCTGTGCCGCCAATAATGTATGCGGTTTTGGCACAGTTTCTGAATTTCGGATTGCTCCTCAATGTGCCGTTAACATGCTTAATGACTGCATCAAACTCTTCTTCAGTAGGATAGACCGGATCCTTGAAAAACTGTTTTGAAAGTGCAAGGGAACCGATGGGAAGAGATATTGCGGGTCCGTTTTTTGAACCTGTGAATGAAGCCAGCTCGGTACTTCCGCCTCCCATGTCTATGACACAGCTAGGGGTGATAACCGGGACTTTAAATCTTTCTCTGATGGCAATCCTGTCTAATACGGATTCTCTTATTCCTGAAATGATTTCAACTTTTATTCCTAGTTCACGCTTGATTCTTTCGATGATATCTCTTGCGTTGGATACGCCTCTCAGGCTGGCCGTTGCAAATGAGACAAACATGTCAACAGGGATGGAGTTGGCTATGGATAAAAATTCTTTCAGAACGGTGAACAGTTTACCTTCTCCGTCCTTTGTGAGCATTCCGTCGACCTTAT
>Ga0265299_10005792_pt1 | contig 11409 bp, 8 predicted proteins | sample AusTroGonzalo_MG_4_FD_193485 | JGI IMG/M metagenome (GOLD analysis project Ga0265299, IMG submission 193485) | Bovine rumen microbial communities from tropical cattle in Woodstock, Queensland, Australia - Gonzalo_02 | ecosystem: Host-associated > Mammals > Digestive system > Stomach > Rumen ...
CGCGCGCCTCGTAGTGCGAGATCGGGGCCTCGGGCGTCTCGAACCAGCCAATGCCGATCTCGAGGATGCTTCCTTCCTCGCGGATGCCGCCTATGTGGTCGAGGTGACGCACGCACTCCTCGGCCGCGACGGAGAAATGGCTCGTGTCGTTTCCATCGAAGAAGACAAAGACCGGCATTCCCTGCGCGACCTCGGTGTGCGAACGCGCGCCCCAGTTCGGGCGCATGCCGCAGTCGCCTGTGTTGACGTTCCAGGAATAGTCCATGCCGACCTGAGGAACTTTCGCCGACAGCCAAGTCTTCGGCGGAACCTTCGTCTCCGCGCAGTCGAGCGTGATCTTCGCTATCTCCGCGCCATCAGGCGCAACTTCTCGCGCAAACGCAAGCTTCCAGCCGTCGCGATCCTCGCAGTGGACCTTGACCTCTCCAAACGAAAACGTAGCCGCAGCAGCAGCGGCAAGAATCACCGATGTCATGTCTATTTCTCCTTCTTGTCCTTGTCGTTAGTTTTCCTGTCGTTAGTTTTGAAGAAGAACTTCACCGGGCCAAGAAGTCCGGCGGCGTGATATGAAGCGTCGGCCTTCGGTCCGTTTTTAGTCCATGTCGTGCGTTCCGCCTCAGGCAAGGACGCATCGTGCACAAGCGCGTTGTACCATGTAGATACGGCTTCGACGCGGATCTCGGCAGAGGCGCCGGGCTTCACATATGGCATGATATCGCAGGCGTATGGTTCGCACCATAAATCCGCGACCTTGCGCCCATCTACGAAAACCGTCGCCCAGTCGCGCACCACGCCGAGATCGAGCCGGCACTCGGAAGTTCCAGACGGGATTTCCAGCCGCCCAGCGTATATGCGCTTCGTCGCCCACGCAGGATAGTCGTCTTCTGGCTTCAACTCGACTACGACGGAAGCTGGCGGAACACGCGAGGCCTTCATAAGCTCGTCGAGGAAATCGGACACCTTCCCCGTCACAGGGTTGAATATTTCGCATCGCTCCTTGTCGCCGATCACGCGAAGGAACAGCGCAGAGCCGTTCTTCTCGACTATGAAGAAAGTGTTCGTGTCGCCGTCGCGCCGCTGCTGCCATCCTGCGACATTGGCTCCATCGCGCCCGAGAAACTCCTTTATCGGCGACGGCCAGTCGGGAACGAAATCGCCGCGCACGACGCGCGCGCCCTGCTCCTCGAGCTCGCCAAGCTTCGCCTCGGTCGACGGCAAAAGAAAGGTCCCCTTCGGCACCCAGATGACGCGGTAGCTCATGCCATCGGGAAGCACGATCTTTCCGTCCTTCGCGTCTACGCGCGTCATCAGCGCATCGTTGTTGAGGTAGTCGTACTTGTAGCGGTTGTCGAACATCAGGTCATGTTCGCTTGGCCTGTAGCCGACATCATCGCCGAGATACAGCAGGATGTCCACTACCGGAAGGCCACGTTCAAGTTCTGCACCGCAGCGCTCAATGTACTTCGAGAAATGCTTCATGTACGGCCACCAAGTCTGCTCCCTGAGAAGCGGAGAGCCGATGCCCGCGCCAAAGCTCGTGGACGGAGGCTTGCCGCCGACAACGGGGTTGTGCGTGTAGGTGTGGAACACAATATGCGTCACCCCTCGGGCAAAATGTTCGTCGACGATCTTCTTCCAGTCCTTGAAGTTCTCGTCGAAGGTAAGCTCGAAACTCGTCAGCGCCTCGGCGGAAACGCGGCGCTTCCCATAGATGTGCGCCGCAGAAACGCACGGAAGCATCGGCTTGAAGTCGAAGCTTCCGACGAAGCCCTCGTTGCGGTGCGGGCTCCAGAACTCGCACATCGGCTCGTCGGCGAACTTCCAGTAGCGCAGCAGGTCGCCCGGAATCACGTCGCCAAACGCAGTCTCGTACTGCACGGACATTCCGTTTTCGCGCGCAAGGCGGGCGATCGTGCCGTAGTAGTTCTCCTCAATGAGCCGCGAGCAGACGTTGCGCCAGTCGAGAAGGAATCTCTCTGTCTCCGCTTCGCTCTTGAGGACATAGCCGAAAAGCGCGGGAAGCCAAGGACGAAGAGAATATCCGGCACGGCGCTCGAACTCCTCCTCCATCTTCCACGTCCAAGTCTGGCAGCCGCACTCCCAGCTGTCCACAAGCGTTCCGTCGATCTTCACGCCCGATTTCAGGAGCTTGCCAAGATAGCCCGCGAAGTTCGCCTCGAATCCACGGGCATCCATCTTGTCGCATTCCCAGCCAGTTCCCTCCGGCGGCGCCGGGTGGTTGCGCTTTTTCGCGTTGACATGCCCAAAGACAAGCGTTCGCTCGCCCTTGGTCTTCACCGGCGACGAATTCGTCGACATCATGAAGCTGCGATACGCCCAGCCCGCCTTCGCCTCCCACATGTCGAGGCGCGGCTCCGGCATCCACGAACCGTTCAGCTCCTTACGCGGATAATGGCTGCTCTCGACGTAGTAGAACAGCTTCCAGCCGGAAATCGGAAAGCCCGGGACGCGGAAAGTCATCCCGACTTCGTCCTGCCAGGCGCCACGCGGGCAGCTGACGCGGAACTGCTCCTTCGGCCCGTCGCAAAGGACAATGTCCGCATCTGGCTCGTAGGCCCATGCACGGTCTATCTGCTGCGGGTTGGGGACGGTTATCGACAAGTCGGATGAATCCTCGAGGGGGAACGTCACAGACCCTATCTCGTGGTAGTCGTCATCCTTGTCGAAGTCGGGCTTCTTGCCCGGCTCGAAACAGACGAGCTTACGCATCGCCTTGTCGGGCGTAATCCACGGCCCGCCAGACATCGACCACCCGGAGCAGTTCTGCATCTTGAAGGAGAGCCCGCGCCTGTGGCACTCCGCCTCCGCGAACTTGACGAGATCAACCCAGTTCTCGCTCAGGCACGGAACCATGTTCGTGACGCCGGGCCATGGCTCGTCCTTCGCCCAGCCGCCGTGGAAGAACTGGATTCCAGAGATGCCGGCGTCCGCGATTGCGGCGATGTCGGCGGCTACGCCCTCCTTGGACGCATTTCCCCCGATGACGTGAAACCACGTCTCCGGTGCCGTGGACGACACCGCGAGGATTGCGGAGAGGGCAAGGGCCGTCATTTTCCGATGCGCTCGATCTTAAGTGTCCACTCGACGGGGGCCTTCGGGTCGAAGAGATACTTCTTCATCGGCGCCGGGCCGCAACTCGCGCCGCCAAGCCCCATCTGCCTGACGTCGAGGTTCAGAAGCACGTCCTCGCTCGGGACGAGCGTGGCGTGCATACGGCGCTGGCCGTTGATGTGACGCGAGTACGCGAGCGTTTCCCAATCGTAATGAAGCGCCTGCACGAAAAGCGGCTCGCTCGCAGAGAACTTCACGCCCCTGCCGAATCTATCGGTGAACTCCGCCCAGCGGACGTCGCACTTCATGCCGCAGTCCTGCGGACGGACATAGTCGACGAACTGGTCGGTGACGGTGGAGCGCCAGATTCCCACGAAGCTCGCCGTCTTGCGGTCTACGTAGTTCTCCCACGGCCCGCGCCCGTACCAAGCCATGTTCTCGTAGGCGCGTCCGAGGCGGAGCGAAAGGCCGAGGCGCAGCAGCGCATTCGGCATGCGTCCAAAGGGAACGACCTTGTTCTTCAGCGTGACAGACCCGTCGGATGCAAACGTCCACTCGCACTCGTGTTCGAAACCGGCGCTCTTCATGCCGTCCACCGAGACCTTGGTCCTAACGACATTGCCGTCGACGACGATGCGGCCGGGATGGTAGTGGAGCTGCGTGAGACCGCTCCCCTCAAAACCCTTCGTGCGGTCGTCTTTCCAGGAGCCGCCTAAGAACGCCCAGCGGTCGTTGTCGGTCCACGCACGGGCGCAGGTGAGACGCGGGCCCGCGGAGATGCCGTCGAAGTCGGAGAGAATCGTAGCGCCCCTCATGACAAGGAGCTTGAGAGTCCCCGTCTTCTTGCTGAACACGGCATACGTCTTGCCACGCTCAATCGTCACCTCGTCGCCGTCTTCGTCATGCGCGGCCACAGCGTCGCCGTCTGGCTTTTCCTCGGTGGCCGGCTTCTCGTTAAGGAGAAGCTGGTCGCGAGCGACGGCATAGCCCTTCTTCGCCCACGGCGCATCTGTCTTTGTCAGGAACTCGAAGTTGACGAAGACCTCCTTGTCCTTCCCGATGGTCGCGAGAGCCGCGTCGAGCTCTGGAATCTTGAACTCGCCAGTGGCGAGCGGGGCGACAGACGGAACCACAAACAAACCTTCTCCCGCCTTCTCGCCGTCAGCGAGAAGAGTCCAGCGGCCGTCGAACTGAGAGGCATTGGTGAAGCAGTGCCTATTCTTCAGCACAAACCCCGTTCCACCATTACCCGTTCCCCTCTCCACAACGATATTCTGGTAGACATGCCCCACTTCGACAAGCTTGGGGCTTACATTGCGCAACGGATCGACAATGCCGTTGCAGCAGAACGGCCCGTCGTTCGGGAAGTCGTCGAAATCGCCGCCATACGCAAGGAAGTGTTCGTGGCGGCCGGTCTTCGGATCGATGCGCCCCGTGTCCTTCCATATCGCCTGGTCCACCCAGTCCCAGATGCAGCCGCCGATGAGCGCGGGATAGGCGTAGATGACGTCCCAATACTCCTTCAAGTTGCCGACTGCGTTGCCCATCGCGTGAGCATACTCGCACATTATGAATGGCTTGCCGGCGGTGTGGCCGGAAATGGCGTATCCCTCGCCGCCGCCCTCGCCGGACATGGCGACGCCCCGCTTCTCGTTGCCGAGCTTGCCGCGCTTCTCGACCCATTCAACGGACGGATACATCGTCGAGTCGACATCAGCGTCTTCGTTGCCACGCTCCCAGTGCACGGGGCGCGACGGGTCAATCTTCTTCACAGCAGCAATCGCATGGAGGAAGCAGTCGCCGTGTCCTGTCTCGTTGCCCATCGACCACATCGTGACCGACGGATTGTTGCGATAGAATACGGCGTTACGCTCGTTGCGCTCGACGATGGAATGATCCCATTCCTTGAAGCGCCCAAGCCCCTTGTCGCCGTAACCCGGCTCGTGCGCCTCGACGTTCGCCTCGGCGATCACGTAGACGCCGTAGCGGTCGCAGAGATCATACCAGAGGCGGTGGTCGGGGTAGTGGCAAGTGCGAACGGTGTTTATGTTGAACTGCTTGAAGAGCGTGATGTCCTTCAGCATGTCGCCAAGCGACACGGTGCGGCCGTTCTCCGGGTTCGTCTCGTGGCGGTTCGCGCCCTTCATCTTGACTGGCATGCCGTTCACGAGGAACGTGTTGCCGACTATTCTTTGCTCCTTGAAGCCGATTTTCTTCGCGCGGATGTCGCCGCCCTTCTTCACGACGAGCGTGTAGAGATACGGGGCTTCTGCGCTCCAGAGGCGCGGCAGGGAAGAAAGTGGAAAGTTAAAAGTTGAAAGTTTAAAGTTTAGGGTGGCGACGGGCTTTCTGCTCGCGTCGTAAAGCGTTGCGTCCCACTCGCCGTCAATGCCATCGACCGAAATGGAGGCCTCTTTGCACTTTCCACTTTCAACTTTCAACTTTTCACTTACCTTGAAGTCCCAAATGCCGTCCTTCGGCATTGACCAGAGCGTAACGTCGCGGAAAATGCCGGAATAGCGGAACATGTCCTGGTCTTCGAGATAGGAGCCGTCGCACCACTTGAAGACTTGTACAGCAAGAGTGTTTTGGGCTGTCAAAAACTCAGTGATATCGAACTCGCTCGGCAGCTTTGAGTCCTCGGCATATCCGACTTTCTTCCCGTTGACCCAGACATAGAACGCTGAGCCAACGCCCTCGAAGCGGAGGATCACCCTGCGGTCCTTCCACGCCTCAGGCACGGCGAAAGTGCGGCGATAGCTGGATACGGGATTATAGTCCGGCGTCCCCGAGTCGCGGTCGAGGATTTTCGCAAAGTCCTTATCCGCAGGATTCGACACGTCCTTGTGCGGATAGCGGATGTTAGTGTATATCGGCGATCCGTAGCCGCGCATCTCCACGCAGCTCGGAACGTCTATAGTCGCCCAATCGGCGTCGTCGAAGTCCGTCTTCCAGAAATCGAGCGGACGCCTCGCGGGATCGCCGACCCAGGAGAAACGCCAGTCGCCGTTGAGCGACATCTTGTATGGCGTCTCTGGCTCAAGCGCGTCCGAAAACGCCGCCTGCTCGTCCGCAAGCGGCATCGCGTATGTCCTCGCCGACAGACGGTTTATCGAGTTGACTTCAGGATTCTCCCAGTCGTTGACTTCCGCGGCAAATGCGCCGCACGCCGCCAAACCAATCGCCACCGCTATCCTCTTCATGGACGCCCCTTTCTATTTTTAGACAATCAGCCGTGTAGAACATGCAGATCATGCAGAAAGTCTACACGACCTACACGTTCTACATGGTTTTCAAGTTTCACTTCACGCGCCCAGTGTATGCATCTACGCCGCTCGAGTCGACAGCTGACTTGAAGAACTTCTCTGACGCCTCTTCCCTCTCCTTGTCCCACGGACGCGGACCGCCGCAGAGCTGGACGGCCCAAAGCTTGAGCTGCTTCTTGTGCCAGTTGACGGAGCAGTTCGTGCCCCATGCGCCGCCGTGCCCGAACCACTGGTCCTCCTTGTCGGTCTCAGGAGCGGAAAGGCCGAGGGAGTAGCCGCCAAGCCCCTTCGGACGAGTGGAGACTGCGAGAATCGACTTGACTGTCTCTTCCTTGAGGATGCGCGCGCCGTTGTCGCCAACCCCGAGATTCATCAGCATCTTGTAGAACTTGTACTGGTCGTGCGCCGTCGTCCAGAGGCCCGCGCCCGCAGATGCAAACACGTGGCTGTCGTTGTAGGGACGCTGCTGCATTTCGTTCTCGAGACGCCACTTCGCCGGCGCGCCCTTCTGGCAGTCGTACATCTCAATCTGCGTCTTGAGTTGTTCGTCGGTAGGCCAGAACCAGGTGCTCTTCATGCCGAGGGGATCGAGAACCTCCTTTTTAAGATAGTCCTCCCACTTCATGCCGGTCACGACTTCGACGACCGCCGCGCCGATGTCGATGCCAGTGTTGGAATACTGCACCTTCGTGCCGGGCTCGAAAAGAATAGGCGATGCGGCAGCAATAGCCGCCGTCTGGCGCAGAGGTGCGCCGCCGGACCAGCCACCGCCCTTGATGTTGCCCTGTTTCGCAGAGATCTCGAATGGGAATCCGCCCGTGTGGTTCAGCACCATTCGCACAGTAAGGACGTTCTTCGCCTTGACGAGCGTCTTGACGCCGTTTGTCTCGCCGCCGTTCACCCAGAGCGTCGCGAACTCGGGAAGGTACTTGGAGACGGGATCGTCGAGGTTGAGCTTTCCTTCCTCGACGAGCTTCGCGACCGTCACGCCGCAGAAGCCCTTCGTCTGCGAGCACTGCATGTAGACGTCGTCTGCGGTGATCTTGCGCTTCTTGGCGACATCTGCGTAGCCGAGGCACGCAGTCTCGGTCACGCCGTCGCTGTAGAGCATGCTCACCACGCCAGGGAGCTCCCCTCTTTCGATATACGGCGCGAGAGCGTCCGCCATGTATGTGGTGCCTGAGTCCTTGATTCCGTCGCAGGGCTGCGTGCAGCAGCCGACCATCGCCACCGCGGCGACGAGTCCAATCATGAGTTTTTTCATTTGTCCCCTTGTGTTTTAGTGTTCATATAAAGCGAGTATTGGAGTATTGTACCATATTTCCACGCCCCTGTGGATTATGGCTTCGCGTTATATGTTGGCTGTTCATTGCCGATCTGCGTGGGTTGCAAATCAGCCACTGACCATTCTCATTGGCTTCTATTTCTATAATCATAAATGGTCTGGAGGCCTATAACGCTTGCACCAAACTTAAACTTGTCTGCAATCTCAAACATATGGTTAAAGTAGTCTACGCCTGCATCTACATTTTCATAGTCAATGGCAAACGCCCTTTCCCCACACAGTCCATAAATGTAGTGGCCGTCAATCTTGAGCATAATCGAGCCAGACATCAAGACATTTGTGCCCCACATTATCACACTGTCATTTGGATCGCCCAACGATACATTCCATTGCAATCCACCAGGAAGTTCAAGTGCTCGCCTATGAACGAATTTAACGCGCAAAACTCCGAACGCAATGACTGCAAGACAAATGAAAGGTAAAAGGGCCCAATGGCGAGACACCCCTTTTGCGTTGCTGTTTTTATCGCCCATTTCGTAACTTCCCGTCACTTTCCTAATTTCAACAGCTTTGAGGTATATTATAGCGAAACCTCCACATAGAAATCAACCACGCGGAAATCTGTCGTGGACAAGGTTAAGGGAGTCGATGGAACATCGACGAGCGCAGATGCTACGAAGAAAAACGCGCCATAGCGAAAGGTCGGGACAAGGCGCTGCGCAAGCGTGGGACTACTCGGCGAGGCGCCAGACGCAGATGCGCGTGCGGCCGTAGGAGCGGTCGCGAAGGAGCTCCCAGCGCGGCGCATCTGCCGCGGACTGCACCGCCGTCATCTCGGCGGCGAAAAGCCCACCTGGGCGGACTACCCCGCGAGCGGCAAGAGTCTCGAGAACAGATGCATACCCCTTCTCCTCGCCGAGCGCATACGGCGGGTCGGCATACACGACGGAAAAGCCGGGGCCGGAGTAGGCAGCAATCCAACGATAGACATCGGTAATGACGCAATTGGCGGTCGTGACGCGCAAAGTGGAAAGATTCTCCTTCAAGACCGCCATGTGGCGACGGTCTTGCTCGACGAAGGTCGCGGACTTAGCGCCGCGCGAGAGCGCCTCTATGCCGACCGCGCCTGAACCCGCGAAGAGATCGAGAAAGTCGGACCCTGGAACTTCGCACTGGATGATGTTGAAAAGCGCCTGCCTCACGCGGTCCTGCGTCGGGCGAATGGCGTCCGTCTTCGGAACCTTCAAAATCCGTCCGCAGAACTCGCCGCCAGTTACCCTCATGCCTGCCTGCACTCCGCGCAGCTGTCGGCCGTCTCCCAGACCTTCACAGCGTAAAGCCCGGGGATCCGCGACTTGAGCTCGCCGAAGAAAAGCTTCGCGAGGTTCTCGGCAGTGGAGCGGAAAGGTATCGCCGCCGTGCGCATGCCGTACCGCTCGACGACAGCGGCAATCTCGCGCTCGCCCTCGCTCTCGGTGTTGTAGATGAACGCATGGTCGAAGCGCTCGCAGACGACCTCGGTTGCGATCCTCTTGAGGTCCTTGAAGTCGATCACCATGTCCTTAGTGTCGCCTGCGGGCTGCGCGACCGTCACGTCCACGCGGTAGGTGTGGCCGTGCAGGTTCTTGCAAAGCCCCTCGTGGTTCGTAAGAACGTGCGCGGCGTCGAACTTGACAGTCTTCGTTACAGTAACCATGACGAAATTATACCATTTTACGCGAGGCGGCGCGACGCGAACATCGAAAGCGACACGGCGAGAAAGACGAGGACCGCACCAGCGAAGAGGAATGCGGCGAAATGCTCGTCCCAGCGGTCGTAGGCGTCGGCGTCAAGCTTCGTCGTCTCAAGCTGGTCGATCTCGGCAAGCGCCTTCTCGAGCGAGTCGCGGTCGTTCACGGGAAAATACATCGCGCCCGTCGCGGCTGCGATTCCCTTGAGCTGTCGCTCGTCGAAAGTCATGCGGTCGGCGACGACTCCGTAACGACCATAGCCGTCGCGCACGAGGCGCGGAGTACGGCGCAGAGCAGTGCCGATGCCGATGCAGTAGACCTTGACGCCCATCTTTGCCGCGGTCGCCGCTGCGTCCTTCGGCTCGACGACGCCGGTGTTCGATACGCCGTCGGAAAGAAGAATCACGATTTTCGACTTGGGCTTCGCGTCCTTGAGTCTGAGGAGCGCCGTCGCAAGGCCGTCGCCAATCGCAGTGTTCGCCTCGTCCTCTCCGCCGATTGCGTTGCCCTGCGCATCGAAGACTGTCGAGGGAATCTCGACGCCCTTGAGCGCATGTAGCAGCATTTCGTGGTCCATCGTAAGCGGTGCGACGGTCGTAGCATAGGTGCCGAACGAAACGAGGCCAATCAAGTCGTCCGGACGCTTCTCGACGAACTCAGCGAAAAGGCGCTTAACCACCGAAAGACGCGTCCACTCTTCAAGCTTCTTCGATGGGTTCCTGAAGTCAGTGCCGGACGGCGCGAGGTCGAGCGCATCCATAGATCCCGAGACGTCGACGGTCATCGCGATTGCAATCGCGTCGATAGACTTCTTGTCATGCGCCAGTGGAGTGCGAGGACGCGCCGCTGCGACGACGAGCAAGATGAGCCCCGCGAGGAGAATGAACGGCGTGAGCGACGCGAGCTTCGCGCGCCATCCCGCCGTCTTTGCAGGAAGGCGAGAGGTCGCGGAGAACCTTATCCCCGAACGCCGACCACGACGCAGCAGCCGCCACGCAGCAAGGCCGAGCGGCAGCAGAAGAAGCAACATCCATGGAGTCGCAAAAGACATGTTTTGTATTATACCACAGCGCGGCGCCTCTGCCAATGCCGCCAAACCAGACAACGAAAAAAGCGCGGCAAATGTGCCGCGCCCTTTTACTGGATCAAACAAGTGCTCAGGCGACCGAGCCGCCCGCCTTCTCGATCTTCGCCTTCGCGGAGGCCGAGCAGGGAACCTTGACGGTGAGCTTCTTGGTGAGCTCGCCGTTGCCGAGGATCTTAATCTTCGGACGCTTGTTGTCCGAGAAGCCCGCCTTGGCGAGCGTCTCGACCGTGATCTCGGCACCCGCCTCGAACTTCTTCTCGAGGTCGGAGACGTTGACCGCGAGCGCCTTGGCGTTGAAGCGGGCGTTGTTGAAGCCGCGCTTCGGCAGGCGACGGACGAGCGGCATCTGGCCGCCTTCGAACGTCAGCTTGTGCTTGTGGCCCTTGCGAGCGCCCGCGCCCTTGTGGCCGCGAGTGGAGGTCTTGCCCATGCCCGAACCGCAGCCGCGGCCAACGCGCTTCCTGCGCGAGCGGGCTCCGGGGGTGTTAGTCAAGTTATGCAGTTCCATCTTGTGATTCCTTTCACTTATGCGCGGATCGCCGCGATCTCCTCGGCCGAACGGAGCTTCATGAGCGCGTTCATAGTGGCCTTGACCACGTTGAGCCGGTTCTTCGAGCCGAGCGACTTGCCCACCGCGTCGCGGATGCCGGCCGCCTCGAGGACGGGGCGCATGCCGCCGCCGACGATGAGGCCCGTGCCGTCAGGGGCGGGCTTCAAAATCACGCGGCCGCCATCGCAGACGCCTTCGACGTCGTGCGGAATGGTCTTGCCCTTCATGGTGATCTTGCGCATGTCCTTGCGAGCGGCCTCGCCGCCCTTGCGGATTGCATCGGCGACCTCGTTGGCCTTGCCGAAACCTACGCCGACCTTGCCCTCCTTGTCACCGACGACGATGACGGCGGAGAAGCTCATGCGGCGACCGCCCTTGACGGTCTTGGCGCAGCGGTTGATGAACACTGTGTGCTCGTC
>Ga0265299_10005795_pt1 | contig 11407 bp, 10 predicted proteins | sample AusTroGonzalo_MG_4_FD_193485 | JGI IMG/M metagenome (GOLD analysis project Ga0265299, IMG submission 193485) | Bovine rumen microbial communities from tropical cattle in Woodstock, Queensland, Australia - Gonzalo_02 | ecosystem: Host-associated > Mammals > Digestive system > Stomach > Rumen ...
ATCGTGAAATCGGGTCCGAAAGAGCTCGCCCTCGAACTGGAAGAGCGCGGTTACGACTGGATTAAGGAAGAATACGAGCAGGGCAAGTTATGAGAGCGTTCACACAATTCATCCAGCAGCTTTACAGCGAAAACCAGTCGCAATATCCTGACGGCGGGCAGGCAGCTATCCGCGACCTCCGTCAGAAGGCAATGGACCTTTTCTTGCAGAAAGAGCTGCCCGACAAGCGTTTACAGGGCTGGCAACAGTCGGTGCTGAACAAGAAGGTGAAAACCGACTATATCCAAAAATTGCAACCCGATCCCTACCGTCCGTTGGCGGAGTATTTCCAGTGCCGTGTGCAGGACTTGCATCCTACGGTACTGCCGGTCAGCAATGGTTGGTTTATCTCTGAAAACCAAACGGTTAATATTGACGAACTGGGCGTGATCACGGGCAGTCTATTCGCAGCCATCCGTCAATATCCCGATTTAGTTTTGCCGCTGTTGGCCCATTCCGATTTGGAGAAAGAGAACGGTTTGGTGGCACTCAACGAAGCCCTCTTCAACGACGGTGCTTTTGTTTATGTTCCTGACAATGTAAAGGTTGAGAAGCCCATGCAGATTGTCTCGCTGATGAACACCGGAGATCCGCTGTTGGTAAACAACCGTCATCTCATTATTTTGGGTAATAACGCGGAACTCTCTGTCATCCAGTGCGATGACTCCATCCAGAAGGAATCCTCCTTCTCCAATATCGTTTCGGAAATCTATTTGGGCGAGAATGCGCATCTGCACTATTACAAAACCGAGAACAAGGATGCGGCTTCCATGCTGCTGAACCACGTTTTCGTACACCAGAAGAGCTATTCGACCTTTACCTCCACGGCCATCACGTTCAATGCGGGCTACATCTGCAACACCTTCCATGTAAATTTGAACGAGCCGATGGCGGAGACCAAATTGTACGGTCTGTATCTTGTTGACAAAGAGCAGGTTTGCGACAATCATATCTTCATTAACCACGCTGCGCCCGACTGCAAGAGCTACCAGCTCTACAAGGGCATCATGGACGATGAGGCTTCCGCAAATTTCCACGGACACATCTTGGTAGCGCCGGATTCCCAGCGCACGGCGGCCTTCCAGACCAACAAGAACCTGCTGCTGACCGACAAAGCGCACGTCACCACGAAGCCGTTCCTGGAAATCTATGCCGACGACGTGCAGTGCAGTCATGGAGCTACAGTGGGACAATTGGACGAGGAAGCGCTCTACTATCTGCGCACCCGCGGTATCGGCGAGGCGGCGGCCAACCGTCTGCTGATGTTCGCCTTCGCCAACGAGATCGTTCAAAACGTGGCCATCGAGGCCCTCCGCGACCGTCTCAGCAACATGGTCCAGCACCGCCTCCACGGCGAATTGAACGTCTGTGCGCAATGTATGTTGAACAATAATATTGTGTTCCCGATTTCGTTGGAGGAATGATGGCTATTGGCTGTTGGCTTTTAGCTATTGGCTACTAATCAATCGCAAAAGCCAAAGGCCAAAGGCCAAAAGCCAAAAGCTAAAAGCCGAACAGACGTGACTTCATCAGAAGCTGTTGTAAAGACAATTACAGGGTAAAGTGAAAGTAAAGCTGATATGGATTGGCAAACCCGATGGCGATGTTTTCGACACCGCCATCCGGCAGTACACGGCCAAAATCGCCACCTACATCTCGTATGAGACGGTGGCGATTCCGTATTTGAAGAATGCCAAATCCATGCCGGTGGAGGAGCAGAAAAAGCGTGAGGGAGAGCTGATTCTCAAGAAGATAGATTCCGACGAGTTTGTGGTCTTGTGGGACGAGCGCGGCAAGGAGCTGACCTCCAAGCAGTTCGCCGACTTCATCCAACAGCGAGCCAATACGGGACTGAAGACGCTCACCTTCGTCATCGGCGGCGCGTACGGTTTCTCCGATGCCGTCTACGCCCGCCAGAATGCGCAGTTGGCCCTCTCGAAGCTCACTTTCCCGCATATCATGGTGCGGCTGATTTTCGCCGAACAGCTGTACCGGGCGTTCACGATACTGAAAGGGGAGCCGTATCATCATTAATGGTTATGGGTTATGGGTTATTGGTTATTGGTTATTGAAGGGTTAAAGTTTAGGGTTAATATGAAACGTTTCATTCTTACGATATGCATGTTGGTGGTAGTTGCAGGTGCTTTTGCGCAACGGGACTATTACATCGGGGTTCCGCTTCATGAAACGAACATGAAAGATTCTGCCAGAATAGTGCTCGACATGCTGCCGTGGAATCTCAATGGACGGCTGGATGCGGGTAAAATGCCGCGCTATATGGAGCCGCTAAAGCATTTTTTGATTGAGCACCCTGGTTTCAAATGCAACATCCATCTGTACGGGGTTGAATCTAATGAAGAAAAAAACCTTGCCTTCACAACGTATCAAGCTAAGAGGCTGGGCGAGTATTTCACATACGAGGATACCCTTTTCGATAGAAATTATCTCAACGGAATCATCCCGCATGGTACGTATAACCCATTGTTCAAGGATGTTCAACCGGACAGCAGCAATCGGATATACAAGGGGAGGGCTGCCTTTTATCTTCGGGAGTGCGTGATTGTGGAGCTGATTCAACCAAAGCCCCTCCACAAGATGGTGCAGAAATCCGTGTTCACATCGCATCCTGTTGATACAGTTGATAGGGAACCTTCCTTCCCCGGAGGCTCCGCTGCCTTTTTCAAGTTCCTATATGACCGTATAGACTACTCTGTAGTTGGTCAATCTAATGTTGTGGGAGCGGTTGTGGTGGAATTCGATATTGACGCTTTCGGTCAGGTCAACAATCCGAAACTGACTCGCAGTCTGTTCCCCGCCTTGGACGAGCAGGCACTCCGCCTTGTCAATGAGATGCCCCGTTGGGTTCCTGCCACAAAAAACGGTCATCCTGTGAACTGCCGTTACCAGCTGATTCTGTATTACGGTCTTTTTTAGCGGTCATCCACGTATCTCATGGAATAATTTCCGCGCGATTCTTTCCAAAATCCTTGACAAAGGCTTGTTTCGGTTGTATATTTACAACATTAACGTTGGCGTGCCAGAGGCACGCTATCCTAATAACCCCACATCAGCGAAACGAAGTGGAGCGCAGTGTGGGGTTGCGGCGACATCCGCGTAGTCAGCGTGCAGGATGCACGCAACTACATCAATCCAATCGCCCCGCAAACGATCAGTCCTCCCCCTGCGGTTGGAAACGTCCCTCAACACCCGCCAAAGGATAGTTCTCCATCCACCCTTGATCAATATAGGAAAGCATACTGAAACGGAGGGCGTGAAGATTCAGTTCGGGAAACTCATTGGTGACAAAGGTGCGCAACGACTTGGACTTCACATTTTGCTCGGCCTTGACTTCGCATGGGAACACCTGACCATCATATTGGATAAGAAAATCAATTTCAAGCGTAGAGTTGTCCTTGGTATAGTAATAAACGGGTATGCCCCCCATACCGATAAGTTCCTGTAAGAAATAGTTCTCGGTGAAGGCCCCTTTAAACTCGGTAAAGGCATTGTCACCAAGGAGCATATCCTGCGGACGAGCCTCAGACAAATACGCGAGGAGGCCACAGTCGAGTAGATAGATTTTGAAGGCATCGTCATCCTTATAGAACTTGAGTGGATATTTGGGTGCCGAAACGCGACAGATCTTGTAAATGAGCCCCGCATCGACAAGCCATTGGATGGCAGCCTCGAAGTCGGCGGCACGGGCACCTTTCTTGACGGCACCAAAGATGAACTTTTTGTTTTCCTTGGCTAGCTGAGCAGGGATGGAATCCCAGACCTGGCGTATGCGATGCACCATGGTCTTGCCTCGCTTTCCAAAATCGAGGTAATAAGTCTGGAGGACATCTTTCTGAGCCTTGCGGACGGCCTTGGGGTCAGAAGTCGCCGCCCATTGAGCCACCGCCTCGGGCATTCCACCAACAAAATAGTACTGTCGGAGCATCTCGGTGAGGAGGTCGTGGAGGTGGCGTAGCAGTTCCCAGTCGGCAGATAGGACCGCATCGCATAGCTGACTCCGGCCCATGGCGAGGAGAAACTCTGTGAAGGTCATGGGGAACATCTTGATGGTGTTCACTTTGCCTACGGGAAAACTCTCGTCCTCGCGCAGAGCCAGCCCTAAGAGCGAACCTGCCGCCACAACATGTAGGGATCGCATATCTTCGCAGAAATACTTGAGGGAAGCGACACCGCCTTTCACTTCCTGGATTTCGTCGAAAAAGAGAAGCGTTTTACCGATTTCGATTTTCACCTCATACTTGACCTCAATGGCGCGGATGATACGCGGTATGTCAAAATCGCTGAAAAGATTGGCGGCAAAGGAGTTGTTGTCGCAGTTAATATAGACGATATTTTGGAATTCTCGTTGGCCAAACTCTTTGAGAATATAGGTCTTTCCCACCTGACGCGCACCCAAAAGCACCAAGGGTTTCCGATTCGGCGACTCTTTCCATCCGATAAGTTTTTGATATACAGCTCTTTCCATTATAAAAACACAATAATTATCCAGCTGCAAAGATACACTTTTATGAGGGAATATCAAGATAAAACAACATTTTTATGAGGGAATATTAGAGGACAACAACATTTTTATGAGGGAATACCTGGATGAGACTACACTTTTATGAGGGAAAGATGCTGGCGGGAAACATTAAGGCCATGTGTACAAGGCAGGAAGACTCTTTTGTTTTCGCCCATTTTGGATATTTTTTTCCGAACCATTGTTACCTTTTGCTATTTTTGCGTCGTATTCATGAACAAGGCGAAAAATGGAGAATGCGGCATTTTGGGAACGGATGTATGCGGCCAACATCGGCAGGATGATCGGGCTTTGTCACCGCTATGTCAATGACTTGGCGTTGGCGGAGGACTTGGCGCACGAGGCGTTCCTCAAGGCGATGGAACGCTCCGACACCTACCGTGCCTCCGGCAATTTCGAGGCTTGGCTGATGCGCATTACCGTAAACCACGCCATCCAGCATCTGCGGCAAAGCATGGATACCGTGCCGTTTGTGGAGGAGGAGACACCGGATGTTGCCACGGAGGGGACATCCATTGGGGAGATGGATTTCACCCAGGAGGAATTGCTTGAGGCGGTACAACAGTTGCCGGTTCCGCAGCGAACCGTCTTCAACCTCTTTGCCATTGACGGGCAGTCACATGCCTACATCGCCGACCTGCTGAACATATCCATTGCCAGCTCCAAGGAGACGCTCTACCGCGCCCGCAAACGGCTGCGGCAGCTGCTCTCCCAAATGGCCCAAGAAAAAGAAAAACGCAAAAAGGGAGTTTTTGTCATGATACTATTATTCTTATTACAACATTCCGAGGCGGCCCGTACCGACCGACTGTTCCGAAACGGACTTTCGTCGCTAGAATATGCGCCAGCGAAACCGCTGTCGGCCACCAAGATACGGCAGGCGGCGGCAGAGGCTCCGTCCAGTCCGGGTGTGTTTGTGGCGACGCACCGTGCGGCTTTGGCCACCGCCACCATCGCGGGAATTGTCGGCGGAGTCTGCATCTGGCAGTTTGCCCGTACTGCGCTGGAAAACAGTCCATTGCAAGAGCCTGTTGCACCCACCGAGTCGCCAGCAAGCCTTCCTTCCGATACTATTACCGAGAGCAATTTACAAACTGCGGCCAACTTACCGACCGAGGCTTCCGAAACAACTACGCTCGCGAAAGCCCGGAAGTCGGAAAGCAAACCCAAAATCATCGTCGTCACCAAAGAAATCGTGGTGAACGACACGGTCTTTGTCCGTGACACCGCGATAGTGAAAGACACGGTCTATTTAATGCAAAAGCCATGAAAACGCATCGCATCATCGTATTTTTAGTACTGGTATTCAGCACGATAGGAGGCCTTCTCGCACAGAACACAGACACTATGTACGTGGTGAAACGGCATGTGGTGCGCGACACCGTATATGTGCGCGACACGTTGCGCGTGCAGGACACTATCATTATCTCTGATTACATCCACAGCGACGAATTCAAGCATCTGTTTTACGAGTTGAATGGTGCCGATGCACAGACGCCGCCCGATTCGTTGGAAAAATTGTGGGCTCAGACCGTTACCTTTTTGGAAAATCGCGTCGTACATCATGAACAGCAAAACATTTCAACAATGGACAGCATCAAAAAATACGGATTGGCGGGGCTCATGCTTTTAGGGTTGAACTCTCTTGCGTCCGCACAAACGGAGGCACCGCAGCCCGCGAGCTCGCATCCCATCAAGACAGAGTCGGTTCTTCGCGACAGTCCTTTCAACGGATTCCACTTCGGCTATACGGCGGAGGCGGACATCGTGCATCCCGTGGAGATGATCTCATACGCCACTGCGAAGACATCTTTTTCCTCAGTTCGCTATGGCGGGCGGGTCGGATTGGAGTTTTCCTACCATTTCGCCGATTATTTCGGGGTCTCCTCCGCATTGGATTTTGGCTATATTGGAAGTGACAAAAGCAGTATCAGTTATCCCTACTACGGTATGTCAATGCCCCTTAAGTTCGAATTTCACTATCCTGTCGCCGACAATTTGTGGGTAACAGCAAATGCAGGTATTCAACTACGAATGCCATGGAGAACTTTTCTCTATGGTTATGACTATTCAGATGGACGTTATATAAATATCATCACTTATGATTCTACGCAGTTTACTTATATAAACCAAGATTTTGAGTACAACAGAAATGTTTTTTATGCGGATATAATGGCTGATGTAGGGCTATATTATCAGTTACCCAACCAAGATCACCTTCGCTTCTTGGTGGGGCTGAACATAGCCACTACAGATTTTTCGAAAGGATTTACTGGTCGCGAACCAAGCGACTGGCCGTATATTTTTGAACGTAACCATTATCTCTACTTCCAAATGGCCTATCTGCACAGTTTCAGCAAGTTGCGGGCCATCAAACAGGCGCAACCGCATTGGAACGCCGACAAGTCGTTGTTCCGACACGAGTTCCGGTTGGGTGTGAGCGACCACTTCGGTTTTCTGTTCCGATGGGCTCGCCTATATACCACTCTCAACTATGGAGGAGAAAGTCTCGACTGCGCATCCACGGATTATCACTTCACGCCTGTGGTTTCGTTGGATTATCATTACCGTGCCGCCAAATGGTTCTGGTTGGGGCTTTCCGCAGGTTATAGTTTTATGAAAGAGAAACTCTATCCTGGGAATGTAGTATCACCAGATGGTTTTCACTGGAATTGCAAGGAACACCATTTTCTGATTATGACTTCGTTGCGGTTCTCCTACTTAAATCGTCCACATGTAACCCTCTATTCCGGACTTGCCGTGGGCGTGCTTATCAACCGAGGCAACCGCTACTATGGCGATCTATCCACACTGCCGGAGTTCGTGCCTGCTGCGTGGGGTTTCCTGCCGGCAGAGCTGCCTGATCACACCTCTGCAGCTTCCGCCTTCCAACTTACCGCCTTCGGGGTGAAGGCAGGTGCAAAGCATTGGTTCGGTAGTTTCGAGGCAGGCGTTGGTATAAAGGGGCTCGTCAATTTGGGTGTGGGGTACGAATTTTAGTTTCAAGTTTCAAGTTTCAAGTTTCAGGTTTCAGGTTTCAAGTTTCAGGTTTCAAGTTTCAGGTTTCAAGTTTCAGTAGAAAAAATAGCATTGGTTATGAAAAAGAGGTTTTATATTGCATTGGTTTTGGGCATAGCGGTTCTTTGCTTATGTCAGTGTCGCAGGATGCCGTTCTGCTATTATGTTCCCCAAGATTTTTGGAACGACTATTTCCCATATCAAGAAGGGCAGACCGTGACTTTTCAAAATGAGAATGGCGAGACCAAAACATTCGTTGTGGAAGATGTTTACGTGAACTTTGGCCTGTTTGAGCCCTACATAGATGATGCGGATCCCGATCCTCATTGTGACTCTCACGCGTCAGTTGGACTTGCTGATGGGGATGATGCTGTTCGGATCTATTTTGAGATGTTTAGTAACTTTGGCGAATACGGGAAAGAAAAATACGCTTTCTATTACGCTCTCCGTTTCGATTTTTCACAAGATGCGCTTCCCGGGGCGGAACATGACTGGTGGAAAAAGGCTCAATGTTTCACGAATCATCAATATGGTAAAATCCAATCGCTGTATAAGTTATTCGGGAAAACGGTGGAGTTTGAGAAGGAAAGCTATGGAGGAGAATCTCCCGACAATATTTATGACGTGAAGTGTGTGAGAGGCAAGGGACTGAGTGAGTTCAGCGAAAAGAAGAAAGGGTGCACGTGGAAGTTGGTGGAATGAAACCTGAATCTTGAAACCTGAAACTATTTTTTGTACCTTTGCATCCCAAGTCTATAAATTGTAACATTATGGATTGCAAAGAGATACGCCACCGATTGCACCGCATCGCCGAACCTTCCAACGAGGAAATCGAAACTTCAGCGTTTATCCGCCATCAGTTGGAAATGATGGAGCCTACGAAGATTCTGACTTTCCCAACCGGCCATCACCTGTTAGCCGAGTACGATTTCGGGGGCGGGAAGACCGTGCTGGTTCGCGGCGATATGGATGCCGTGCGGGTCAACGAGACGTTGGAGTTGCCGTATAAGTCTGAACATGACGGTGTTTCGCACAAGTGCGGGCACGACGGGCACAGCACGATTCTGCTGCGGTTGGCGGAGATGTTGCATGAGAAACCGCTGCCGTCGGGTAAAGTGCTGCTACTTTTCCAAGGGGCCGAGGAGACCGGCGAGGGTGCGCGGCAGATTCTCGGCAGTGGGATTTTGGATGCGTACTCGATAGACCGTGCCTACGCCCTGCATAACATCCCCGCTGAAAAGACAGGTACAATCATCTGCAAACCAGGGAGTTTCACCTGCTCCGTGGTCAGCTGCGACATTGTGCTGACGGGCAAAACTGCGCACGCCGCTGAACCTTGGAATGCGGTTTCGCCTTTTGCTTCCGCACAACGCATCACCGATTTTGTGATGTCGCTGAACCAGCGGGATGTACAACGGGAGGACTTCTGCGTGGCCACGCTTATCGAATTCCGGGTCGGCAGCCAAGCGTATGGCGTTGCCGCTGGCGACGGTGTGCTGCGTTTCACCATCCGCACCCGCGAAGACGCTCACCTGCAGCAAATTATATCCGAAATCGAAACCAAAGCCAAAACGGAAGCCACCAACGAAAATCTCCAATGCGAAATCTGCTGGTTAGAATATTTCGCCGCATCCAACAATGCGGAAAATGCGGTTAATGCCATCAAGGAATGTGCTGACAATCTGAATCTTACCTATCAAAATAAACCGATTCCTTTCTTCTGGGGCGAGGACTTCGGGCTCTTCACGCAACACTACCCGGGTGCACTGTTCGGATTAGGTTCCGGCACGGCACAACCACCGTTGCACCATCCCGATTTCGACTTCCCGGACGAGATTGTGGAGACAGGGGCGCGGATGTTTTATGCGCTGTGTGGTAGGGTCGAATAATTATTCACCCCAACGGGATGAAAAACCATTCACAATTCACATTTCACCGTTCACAAAAAAATTGTATTTTCGCCAGCTGTAAAAAATTTTGCGCAAAGATGTAGTAAATTGTCTCTAACCCATTAAAAGAAAGGAGGTTATCATGGTTGACACCATTAATTTCGGTGCCTACAAATGGCATCACATCACCGATCCGACCGTTGAAGATTTGGACTTCTTGAGGGATAACTTCCATTTCCACCCATTGGATATAGAGGACTGCTCCAGCTTTGTACAACGCCCGAAAATCGATATTTACGACGACTATTTCTTCCTCGTGCTGCATTTTCCGCTACTCGACCAGCGTTCCAAACTGGTCAAGACGGAGGAAACGAAGATTTTCTGGGGTCAGGATTTCCTGATCACCGTCGGCAACTCGCATTATGTGGTGCAGGAACTATTCAACCTTAAGAAAATCGACCCCGAGCCGGAAGACGAGGACGAAATCAGCGGTACCTCCGACGCCATGCTCTACCACATCCTCTATCGGATGATGAAGGAAACCTTCCTTATTGTGGAGCGTCTTGGCACCCAAATCGACTTCATCAGCCAGGAACTGTTCAGCAGCAAGTCGGAGACTATCATTGAGCAGATTTCCATCATCCGCAAAAACATCATCCAGATGAACACCATGTTCAAGCCGCAACTTCGTCTGTTCAAGATGTTTGAGAGCGGTGAGGTGAAAGGGTTTGCCGACGACATGGAAGAATACTGGGGCAACATTTTGGACTTCTACCAGAAGATGTGGGATATGGTGGATGATTACGGCGAGTTGGTGGCCGGCCTCTCCAGCACCTTCGACTCCCTGCAGGCCAACAAGACCAACGAGATCATGCGCGTCCTCACTATCATCTCCACCATCATCCTGCCATTAACCTTCATATCAGGACTTTACGGCATGAACGTCGGACTACCCATGGCTGCCTCCCCCTACGCCTTCCTCCTCGTGATAGGCATCTGCCTGCTCATCTCCGTCCTGCTGATTTTCTTCTTCATCCGGAAGCACTGGCTGTGAACGGAGACTTGAGACTTGAGACTTGAGACTTGAGACTATTCTCCTTAAGCAGCCTCGAAGAGGCAAAACGCGCGAAGCGCAATTAACCCCACATAAGCGGAGCGCAATGTGGGGCAAGCAGCAACGAAAAAGAAACAAGCGTAAGTAACCCTCACAAGCGAAGCGCAGTGTGGGGCAAGCCCAAAAACATAAACTATAATGTACAAGACTCCTCTGAAAATACTTCAACTTGAGCGCGGCGACTTCCATACGCTGCTGAACGGTACGGTGGCGGGCCACAAGGTGCGCATCGTCTTGGACACGGGCGCGTCGCACACATGCGTGGACCGGCAATTCGTGAACGAAATCCTGCCCGACCTGCACCTTGAGGCAAACGAAGGTGTGAACGCGGGCATCGGCGGCACGGGCTTCGAAGTGTTAGTCGCCGACCTACCGGATGTCCGGATCGGCCGTTTCCACCTAAAGACTTTTCCTAACATAGCGGTCATCGACTTCACGCACATCAACAACGCCTACCGAAAACTGCGCCGCAAACCGATACAGCTCATACTCGGCAACGACTTCTGCGTCAACCACAAAGCCGTGATCGATTATGATAAGAGGTTGTTTGTTTTTCAGAAGTTGGGTGAATTGTGATTAGTGAATGGGCAATAAAAATAATTTCTTATGCAGCCCTGAAAGGGCAAGATATGTCAGCCTAGGGTAAGGCCGCAGGCCGCACCCTAGGTCAATAGTCAAAGAAAAATGAACGACAATACAATACGGCATCGAATCTTAGGCGTGGACCCCGGCACGAACATTATGGGCTACGCCATTCTCGACACGGAACTGAACAAGTCGAATGTGGAGGTGCTCAGTGTGCTGCAGATG
>Ga0265299_10005797_pt1 | contig 11404 bp, 6 predicted proteins | sample AusTroGonzalo_MG_4_FD_193485 | JGI IMG/M metagenome (GOLD analysis project Ga0265299, IMG submission 193485) | Bovine rumen microbial communities from tropical cattle in Woodstock, Queensland, Australia - Gonzalo_02 | ecosystem: Host-associated > Mammals > Digestive system > Stomach > Rumen ...
GCATATTTGCCGCCGCCCCCACAGGCTTGCCCACCACCGCCCCCACCGCTTGGCGCAATGCCGGCCACGAGGACTGCGGCAATTGGGAAATCGAGAACCCCACAGATGAGAACATCGCCCAAGTCTTCGAAATCACCAACATGGAGAGTCTTAAGCGTGCCAACGTCGCCGTAGCCCGCGAGTTCTTCTTCACTGATTTGGACGGCAATGAAGTCCCCTACCAGATTACCCACGACGGTCGCGTCCTCGTCTTCTGCAGCGTGCGTCCCCATAGCAGTATCACCCTCTCAATGTGCAAAGGCCAACCCCTCGACTACGAGCTCATCGCCAATGGCCGCATCTACCCCAACCGCATGGACGACCTCGTCTGGGAGAACGACCGTTGCGCCTGGCGTTTCTACGGCCCTGCCGCCCATAAGAGTATGAAAAACAACGCCTACGGTTTCGACACCTTCGTCAAGAACACCATGCACCCCATCCAGGATCAGCTCTATCACAACGAACTCACCTCATACGGAGTCCATGAACGCATGAACAAAGCCAAGAGTCCCCTCGACTGGAACCAAGTACACCGCGGCTACACCTACCACCGCAACTTCGGTGCCGGCATGGACGCCTACACCGTCGGCGCTACCCTCGGAGCAGGAGCCCCGGCCTTGATGGCAAAGGACAATGGACAATGGACAATTCTATATCCGCTTTATTATGAGAAAGCCGAAATCCTTGACAATGGCCCCCTGCGTTTTACAGTCCGTATGACCATGCCTGCCCAAACCCTTCCCCCAACGGGGGGAGCTGGTGAGGGGCTTTCATACCGCGAAGTCCGCCTCATCTCCCAAGACTGCGGTAGCCACTTTGCCCGCGTGGAAGTCACCTACGAAGGCCTTTCAAAGTCCACACCTGTCTGTGCAGGCATCGTTGTCCATGAGTCCGCTCCCAAAGCCTACACCCTCAACAAGAAGGAAGGCTTCGTCACCTACGCAGAACCCCTCGACAACGCCGACAAGCGCATGAACGGAGAACACTATATCGGTATTTTCATGCCTCAAAGTAAAAAAGGTCAATTGAATTATCTTCCTTTGGCAGAAAAGCGTGCCGGCGGCATTGGCCATGCCCTCCTCCAGACCACCTACACTCCCGGTCAGCCTTTTGTCTATTACACAGGTTCTGCCTGGAGTCTCTATGACGTACCCACCTACGCTATCTGGCAGGAGACTCTGCGCCACGAAGCCAGCATCCTCGCTAATGGTCTCCGACTGGTAGAGCACTAATCCTACACAGAGGAAGTCGTAAATATCACCATACAAAATATTTGCCAAAACAGGGAGTTTATGAACTTCATGTGTCTGCAATTGAACGTAAAAAAATTACTGCGTTTTCTCCTATTCTTCCTGCTGGTTGCCAATCCCCACGATTCCTCGGGTCAAGATTATTACAAAATCCCGAAAAAGGAGATGGGAATCACGCTGTCCAAGGCAACCTATGATTTCGAAGGGCTGGCCAATCAGATTACGGTTGACTATGCAGACAACTTGCAGAAGGTGGCAGCCATCTACAAATGGATTTGTGATAGCATAGCCTACGACACGTCCTTCCGCGTTCGCACAGCCGATGAGTGCATCAGGACTCGTCGGGGTGTCTGTCAGGCCTACTGCGAAGTCTTCTACCAACTGGCTCAGGCCGTTGGCATCAAGGTGGAAATCATAAACGGCCTGTCCAAGAACAGCCTCGGAGAAGTGGAAAGACGAGGCCATGCCTGGCTCTTCGCCTATACCTCCGAGGATCGTGGTATTATTGTAGATCCTACATGGGGAGCAGGGAGCGTGATAGACGATGTTTTCGTTCGCAGTAAGAACTGTTGGCTATGGTTCAACGTAGACCCAGAATGGCTCATTTTCAGCCATTGGCCCAGGGATCCCTCCTACCAGTTGCAGGAGCAGCACATGACGGAACGGGATTTCCGAAACGCTCCACCTGTCAACGAACTTTGGTTGGAATACGGGTTGGACGCACACGAACTTGCTCTGAAGATGCGTGCTGGCACCCTGGAACTGCCCAAGTTCTACAACCGCGGCGAGGGGGACCTCAGCATCGTGGACATCCCCCTGTGCCGCTCGCTGAAGATGGGCGAAACATATCCCTTCCGCATCCGCGTGAAACCAGGTCGTGACTTCCTTCTCCACAACAACCGAACCCGCTGTACGCAGGAAGAATGGACATTGGAGGCCGATAGCTCGTACAGCGTCCGCTTCATGCCAAAGGAAACGGGCGACCTCACTCTCTGCCTGCTCGACCGTTCCGGCCAAGGCTGGAACGGCATTATCAGCTATGAGATAGAGGCTCCCACGTCGGAAGACTGGCAACGGGTGGAGGAAGCCGACCCGCTCTCTGCTCCCGAGCTCAAGAACATCAAGAACCTGCACGCTGCAAAATGGGACAGCGCAGGAATCGACGCACGCCATCTGCTCCAACTCGTGCGGGAACAGCAAGTGCAACAGCTTCCTATCCTCTACACCAACAAGGGACAGCAGCTTACCATCGTCTCCGTGCCCATGAACTATCGTCTGAAAGCCGGAGAATCCTACACGTTCAGCTTCCGTCCCCGTTCGGGCATCAAGTGGGCCATGAAGAACAACGACAAGATGCGCACCGATTGGGAAATCGGCGACGACAACCTCCACAGCATGACCATCGCTCCAGAGCCTGGCATCCTCTACCTCTTCGTCAAGATGAGGGAGGGTGAGTCCTATTGGTCTTGTATGAAATACGAAGTTATCCCCTGAGCGTCTCTTCAGTTGAGAGCGTTTTTTAACATAAAATCGGCTCTTTGTTTAAGTTTTTTAGCATTTTCCTTGGTTGTCAAACAACTTTTGGCTAATTTTGCAGCGACTTTTAACATAGATAAAGATTTTTATGAAACGTCACCACATACTTACAAGCCTTATTCTGCTACTGGTAGCAGCCTGCTGTGTTGGGGTGTGGAGTTGGCGTTTAGGCAGTCATGAGGCTCCCCAGCCACGCGTGCAGATCCAACGGTTTGACCGGGTTTTGGATGAATACGTATCCTTGGGCAGTGGTACCGCCCTGCACAGAATGAATACGGAATACCCGCGCGAGACCAAGCTTCTTATCGAAAAAGTACTGAAACTCGGAAATGTGGAGACGCCCTATATTGAACGCAACCTTCGTAAGTACTACTTGGATTCCGTCGTCCAAGTGTTGCTAGACGAAGTCCATCGGCAATACACCGACGTCAGCGATTTGGAAGACGATTTCACCCGTATCTTCCAACGCCTGAAAGAAGAAGACCCCGATTTCCAGACGCCACGTATCTACACCCAGGTTTCCTGCCTCAACCAAAGTATCATTGTCAGCGACAGCCTCATCGGTATCAGTCTCGACAAATACCTTGGCAAGGATTTCCCGCTATATCAAGAATTCTTCACACCCGAACAACTTGAACAGATGGAACGTGGCAACATCGTGGAAGATGCCGTCAACGCCTATCTCCAGTTACACAAAGTCCCCTAACCCGACTTGTCCGTTGCCATGTCCCCCGCCCTCTACCTCATCCCCGTCGAGCTTGGAGACACGCCGCAAGAGCGTGTGTTGCCTTCCTACAACCGCGATATCATCCTCGGCATCAGGCATTTTATTGTTGAGGAAGTGCGGTCGGCACGACGTTTCCTGAAACGGGTGGATCGCGACATCGACATTGACGCCCTAACGTTCTACCCAATGGGAAAACATGCCGACGCTGTCCTCTTTGCCAGCTACCTCAAGCCGCTGGAATCAGGTGAGAGCATGGGGGTTATCTCGGAAGCAGGTTGCCCGGCTGTTGCCGATCCAGGCGCAGACGTCGTAGCCATTGCCCAACGCAAAGGTCTTCGAGTGGTTCCCCTCGTAGGTCCTTCCTCCATGATAATGGCTGTGATGGCCTCCGGGCTGAACGGACAGAGCTTTGCTTTCCACGGTTATCTGCCCATTGACCCGGCAGAACGGGCCAAACGCCTGAAGCAACTGGAAGTTCGTGCTACACAAGAACATCAGACACAGCTTTTCATCGAGACACCCTATCGCAATGCCAAGCTCTTCCAAACGCTGTGTCAAGTGCTTCGTCCACAGACACGGCTCTGCGTGGCAGCCGGCATCACGACAGAAGACGAATGGATTCATACCCACACCGTGTCGGAATGGAAGCGTTATCCCTTGCCAGACCTCTCGAAAACGCCTGCTATTTTCCTATTTGGATAGGCTGAATGCACTTCCATGAATAAGAATTGCTATATTTGCGACGGAATATCCACTAAAACCTTCACAAGACATGACTAAACGATTCTCCACACTCTTCCTACTGGCTACCTTCGTTTGTGCCCTCGGAAATACCCAGACTCTGAAAGAATGGGACGACGTGAGTGTCACCAACCTGAACCGCCTGAGAGCTCACACGCTGGACATTCCTGTAGCCAGTGCCACCGACGCAGCTTCGACCTACACTCCTACGAATGCCCTCGAAGCCTCACCCTATTTCCTGAACCTCAACGGAACCTGGAAGTTCCAATGGGTGGGAACGCCTGAGCGAGCCAGCAACACCTTCTATCAAGATAGTTTCAACGCCTCCGCTTGGGACGACATCGAGGTGCCGTCAAGCTGGCAGGTTTACGGATTACGCCATGGTAAGCAGTGGGACAAGCCGCTGTATGTGAACACAAGCTATCCCTTCAGTTACGACAATTCGACGTGGAGCGTCATGGCCGACCGTCCGGGCTGGTTCACCTATACAGGTACGAAGAAGAACCCCGTAGGTTCCTACCGCCGCGAGTTCACATTGCCCACCGAATGGAACGGGCGCGATGTGTTCCTGCGTTTCAACGGTTGCGGCCATGGCTACTACGTATGGGTCAACGGACAGTTTGTTGGCTATGCCGAAGACTCCTATCTGCCCAGCGAGTGGAATATTACAGATAAGGTACGCGAGGGCGTGAATAATGTCAGCGTGCGGGTATATCGATTCACCAGCGGCTCGTTCCTCGAGTGTCAGGACTACTGGCGACTGACGGGTATTACTCGCGACGTCTACCTGTGGAGTGCTCCGAAGACGCGCATTGCCGACTTTTTCTTTCGCACTACGGCTCTGAAGGACAACAATACCTCGGCCTGTGCAACACTGACGACAACCATCAGCGGCCAGGCGCCCAAGAACGCCACGCTGGAAGCACTGCTCATGGACGGTAGCCGTGTGCTGGCACAGCAGTCCGCCACCATCACGAAGACGGGTGACGTAGAACTGACATTCGACAACATCAGCGGCATCACCGTCTGGAGCGCAGAGCGTCCACAACTTTATGACCTCGTCCTGACCCTGAAACAAGATGGAAAAGACACCGACATCCGTTCACTGAAAGTGGGACTGCGCACGGTCAGCGTCCGCAAGGACGGAGCCCTGCTAGTGAACGGCAATCCTATTATCTTCCACGGCGTAGACCGCCACAGCTTCAGCGAAAACGGCGGACGCACCCTGACAAAAGAAGAAATTGAGACCGACATCCTTCAGATGAAACGTCTGAACGTCAACGCCATCCGCACTTCACACTATCCCAATAACCCCTACCTGTATGACCTCTGCGACCGCTTGGGTTTGTATGTATTGGCCGAGGCCGACGTGGAATGTCACGGCAACATGGGCCTCTCTCATGAGGAAGCCTTCCGACAGCCGATGGTCGAACGTTCCGTTCGCCATGTACTAACCCTGCGCAACCACACTTCCATCATCATCTGGAGCGGTGGCAACGAGAGCGGCAACGGCAATAACTTCCAGACCGTCATGGACAGCATCGGTCGGCTCGACCCCACACGTCTGACCCACTATGAAGGCAACAGCACCTGGAGCAGCGTTACCTCAACGATGTACGGGAACCTCGGCTTTATCGAAAGCACGGGCAAAGACCGCCTGCGGGACTACCAACAGGGCAAGAGTGGCATTCGTCCCCACGTCCAATGTGAGAACACCCACGCCATGGGAAACTCGATGGGCAACCAACGCGAATTCTACGACCTTTACGAGAAATACCCCGCCCTCTGCGGTGAGTTTGTCTGGGACTGGAAAGACCAAGGTCTGAAGGTCAGTGCACGAAGTCTGCCACTGACATTCGAAGCGCTGGGCCGCGAAGGCAAAACCGACGTCAAGTCCACACTCGCCATCAGCAAGGGCGAATACTGGGCCTATGGTGGTGACTTCGGCGATAACCCCAACGACGGAGACTTCTGCTGTAATGGCGTTGTGCTGGCCGACAATACGCCGACGGCCAAGAGCTACAACATGAAGAAAATCTACCAACCGATAGACTTCTTGATGAAGGACAGCGTCAACGGTACTTTTACCTTGAAAAGCAAGTTGCAACAGCGTACTCTGGACGATGTCGTGGTCCATTACTCCCTGCTGGAGGACGGTATCGAATACGCCCACGGCACTATCGAGGAAATCAACCTCGGCGTGGGTGAAACGGCAGACATCATGCTGCCCGAAGCCAAACGTGCCGTGGCAACGCCGAATCATCCCGAAGCCGAATACTTCGTTCGCTTCAGCGCCCGACAGAAAGAGGCCACGGAATGGGCCGACGCAGGCTTTGAAGTAGCCACCGAAGAATTCCGCATCCGCGAGGCTACAGGTCGGGAGCCCTATGCCGCCGCCAAGTGCGAAGCCTTGGAAGTAACCAAGACGACCACGACGACCACGATCAAAGGGCAGAACTTCAGCATCGCATTCAGCAAAGGACAACTCAGCGGCTACTACGTAAACGGAAAGAACCTACTGTCTGCACCACTGACGCTGCAAGCCTTCCGCCTGCCGACAGACAATGAAAGCGGACGCGCAGGAACCTACGACGGAATGGGCCTCCGAAGCCTGAAAGTGACAGCGGGAGAACTGCAAATTAGCGAGGCTGAAGACCACCAGAGCGTAGAGGTAAACGTTACGAATACGTATAAAACAACGTCGGACTATACCTTCACCGTACATCAGACCTTCCGCGTACTGGCCGACGGCACTACCATCGTCGCAGCTATCATTGATCCCTCATCGAAGGGTGTCGAACTGCCCCGTCTGGGACTGCGCACGGAACTCCCCAAGGGATTCGAGCAAATGCGCTGGCTGGGCCGAGGCCCGCAGGACAGCTACCGCGACCGCAAAGAAGCAGCTCTCGTAGGACTGCATCATAGCCGTGTCAGCGACGAATGGACGAACTACGTCCTGCCACAGGAACAAGGCAACAAAGAAGAAGTCCGCTGGATGGCAGTGACCAACGATGACGGTCAGGGATTGCTCGTGGTAGCACCCGATTGGATTGCCGCCAGTGCCGGACATTGGCGCCCCGAAGACAACTATACCAACAAGAATGACCGCAAGAAACATCCCTACGAAGTAAAGTTCTGCGACCAGACGGTGCTGAACCTCGACGTCTACAACCGTGCCCTCGGCAACGCCAGCTGCGGCCCGGACGTCCTCGACAAATACCGTATCCGCAGTGCCAAGAGTTACCTCAACCTCCTCCTCATGCCCATCGCTGAAGCACAGAGCGACCAGCAACTGGCTGAACGTGCCCGTGTGATTTCACCGCTCTGCTCCCTCGTCGGGATCAGTGCCAACAAGGGTGTCGTCACCCTCTCCTGCCAGACTCCGAACGCCACCATCCACTATACTATCGACGATGGTGAGGAACAGATTTACAGCAAACCTTTCTCCCTTGCCAAGGGTGGCACGGTGAAGGCTTACGCCACTGCCGACGGCCTCAGCAAGAGTCCCGTCAACGAGGAACACTTCGGCATGTATGTGAACAAGAGCAAATGGACCGTGCGCAGCGTCAGCAGCGAGCAAGGCGGCAACGAGGCAGCCAAGAACGCCATCGACGAAAGCAGTTCCACCATCTGGCACACGAAGTACAACCCCACGACGCCTTGTCCCCATGAAATCGTGGTAGACATGAGTACCTACTATCGCATCTCGCACTTCGTCTACCAAGGTCGCGAGGATATGGGCAATGGACGCATAGCAAAGTTCGAGTTCTACGTCAGCAATAGTCCTACCGCCTGGGGTACTCCCGCGGCTACTGGCACCTTGCAGAACACGTCGGAGGTTCAAGAAATAGAGCTGTCTTCACATCCCATAGGCCGTTACTTCCGCCTCATCATTCTCTCGACCCACGACAACCAAGGCTATGCCTCCGCAGCTGAGTTAGGCATCATCCCGGAAGCCGAGAGCGAGAAGCCAGAAACGCTCAGTGCAGCTTACTCGACGACCACCTCCTCTTACTATTACCTTCGCCACAAGTCTTCCGGGCTGTTCCTTCACTTTGTGGAAGGCAATAACGATGGAGCCTTTGCATTGGGCGAGGTAAATATGGACAATCTCGACGACCTCAGCTACGTCTTTCATTTTGGCAAGATTACGGGATTTACGGCCTTCGTGACTTTGAACACACGCCAACCTCTTCGCTATATGACCGTCAGCGGCTGGCACGTCAACGCTGCCGAGAAGCAAAATACTTCGGATCATGTCCAATGGCTACAGACTGAACAGACGGCCGAAGCCACTATTCGTTTGCGTGGGGCTGAAATGGACGGAAAGTATTTCAACTTCGACCACCAAAGCATCGGCTCTTTAGTCTACTCCAACAAGACCACCGCCACGGAGTTCGAAGTTATCAAACAAGCGCAAATCGGACAGGTCGTGGCAGTAAGCGACCTGACCGCTCCCCGCACACCACTCCCCACCTATGACCTCAACGGCAGACGAGTGACAGGAACGCCACAAAAGCGAGAAATCATCATTCAGGACGGCGTCAAGCGCGTCATCTGAGCAACTATCGCCTCTGCAAGATTTCGCTGATGTGCTTTTCCAACAGGCCAAAGGCCGGATGAACCATCGTACCATGGTCGAACCCTTGAAGCTCGTAGAGAACCGTTCCCTGGTGACCTACGAGCTTCATCATACGTGCCAGGTACTGGTTCTCGTCATAGCGTCCATACAGTTCCAACTCACGATCACCACAAATGAGTACAAAAGGCGGACAATCCGAACGAACCCAGTACAACGGCGCAAACTCATCAATCGTAGGCTGCAAAGGTTGTATCCCTTGCATCTTGCGGACGTTGTAGTGCGTGATGGCCTGACCGCTGAAAGGGATGTATGCCGCCACGGAGTCGGCATCGACCTTGTATTTCGCCAGCCACGCCTTGTTCAGGCAGAGTATCATGGAGAGGTAGCCACCTGCTGAATGACCCGTTACAAAGATTTTTCGAGGACTTCCGCCGTAGTCCGCAACATGACGGAACACCCAAGCCACGGCCTCGGCAGCATCGTCCAACGTCTCTGAGACGTGAACCTTTGGCAGCAGACGATAATTCACTCCTACTACCACGTATTCCTTGTTCTGCAACTCCCGAGGAACCTCCTTTTGTCCAGCCTCGAGGCCTCCACCGTGGAACCAGATAACAACGGGGCAGTCAATACGTCCCTCGGGATAATACACATCCAATTTCAGGCGTTCGCGGGCGTAAACATCCTCTTTTACGGAATAGGAGATGTCACGTGCCCAGCGGTACTCTTGTGCGGAAACGCTCAAAACTGCGAACAGGAAAAGGTTCAGGAAAAACAATTTCTTCATGATGGCTTTCATATAAAGGGGTATTTCGTCTCCGTTCAATCCTTCGTCGGTTCCATGTGGATGGTGACGTGTGTCTCCGGGCCAAATCGTTCCTTGAGACGATGCTCGATGTCGGTGGCACGTTCGTGAGCATTCCAAAGCGACACACCGCCATCCATGCGGACATGAACCTCGATGGCTATATGATTGCCGATGCGTCGGGTTCGCAGATTATGAGGCTGTCGCACGTCGGAGAACTGACAGATGAGTCTCAATATTTCTTCCTCCGTCTCCGCTGGCAAGGAACACTCGGTCAGCTCTCCCACACTGCTACTCAACAGCTCCACGGCCACCTTCACGAGCAAGAAACCGACGAGGATGGAAGCCAAGGGGTCGAGCACCGTCCAGCGCTGTCCCAGCAGAATGGCTCCTCCAATGCCGATGGCAGTTCCTATAGAGGAAAGGGCGTCGCTACGATGGTGCCAGGCATTGGCCACCACAGCCTGAGAGTCGAGACGTCGGCCAACGCGCAAAGTATATTGATAGAGGAGTTCTTTCACAACAATGGAAAGGAGCGCCGCCCAGAGAGCCAGCCAGCCGGGAGCCTCAAGCTCCACCCCTTGGAGCCAGCTCCAAAGCTTCATGCCTCCCGAGAAAATAATGCCCGTGGCTGCTGCCACAAGCGCCAACCCAATGACAAAGGAAGCTATGGTCTCGAACTTCCCGTGACCATAGTCGTGCGACGAATCCTGCGGCTTGGAACTGATACGCACGAAGACAAGTACAATAAGGTCGGTAATGAAATCGGAAAGCGAGTGCACAGCATCGGCAATCATCGCTGAACTATGACCAAGAACACCCGCTATGAACTTGAAAGTGAGCAGAGCCACATTGCCAGCACTGCCGACCAATGTCACTTGATATATTTCCTTGGCACGAGTCATCTTTTCGCTATTATACCTATCGAATTACCCGACAAAATTAGCCCTTTTCCCCGAACCCTCCAAATTTACCTCGCTTTTTCTTAGATTTTCCTTTGCGAAAAGGATTTCATTCCCTACCTTTGCTCCGAAATAACAATGCGAAACACCCATGACCATCCTACTCTACCTCATTACGGGAGCCGCTTTGGGCGCAGTCATCGTCTGGCTCATCATGCGCGGCAAACTGAACGTCTCGAAGACCATTCTCGAAGAACGCACGGCCGCACAAGAGAAACTGAATGCCGAAGCGTTGTCGGCTCAGGAGAAACGGCACGCAGAAGCGCTTGTGGCACAAGAGAAACTGCACTCTGAGGTGTTGGCAGCTCAAGAAAAGCGCCACGCTGAAGCACTGGCAGCACAAGACAAATTGCAAAAAGAGGCATTGGATGCTCAGGAACATCGTCATGCCGAAGCCATTGCCGCACAACAGCTTCGCTTCGACGAGACGATAGCCAAGGTCATGGCACAGATGAAGGACGCTACAGGCGACATGCTGCGCCAGCGTCAGCAGGAATTCCAGGAAACCTCCGGCGCCAGCATCGGACAAATTGTCGCCCCGTTGCGCGAGACCATTGACAAGATGCAACACGCCATGACGGAGAACGGGAACCGTCAGAGCGCAGACAGCGGTGCCTTGAAAGCCCTCATCCAACAAATGATGCAGGCCAGCGAGGCCACCCGCAAGAGCACCGACCACCTGGCCAACGTCTTCCGCAAGAGCAACAACGTCCAAGGCAACTGGGGCGAGACGGTGCTCGACGAACTCTTAGAGGGACAGGG
>Ga0265299_10005799_pt1 | contig 11394 bp, 11 predicted proteins | sample AusTroGonzalo_MG_4_FD_193485 | JGI IMG/M metagenome (GOLD analysis project Ga0265299, IMG submission 193485) | Bovine rumen microbial communities from tropical cattle in Woodstock, Queensland, Australia - Gonzalo_02 | ecosystem: Host-associated > Mammals > Digestive system > Stomach > Rumen ...
TGCCAATAAGAATGATTTGCCACATCCCAATATTATCACGGAGAGTGGTCGTTCGCTGGCTGCCCACCACAGTGTGTTAGTTATTGACGTGCTAGAGACAGCTTCCCTGCCGGAAATGCCTGAAGAGTTTGAACCAGACGAGAATTCACACCAGTTGGTTAAGGACCTTTATGAGATTTGGGATAACCTGTCACCTCGTAATGTGTTGGAAGACTGGCACGATGCAGAGCAGATTCGCGAAGAGGTACTTAACCTTTTCTCACATGGTATCGTTGATTTGAAGACACGTGCTGAGATAGAGGCCATGTATTGGAGTGTCTGCCACGAAATCAATGCGTTGGCAAAGAACATGAAACACGTGCCAGAGGAACTGATGAATATCGATAAACTACTTGCAGACAAGTATTTCTGCAACTTCTCGCTGTTTCAGAGCCTGAGTGACTCTTGGGCTATCGACCAGTTGTTCCCCATTATGCCTATCCAGCGGCTTGATGAGCGTCCTACCCGTAATGCCACTATTCAGGACATTACCTGTGACTCGGACGGTAAGATTGCCAACTTTGTTACCAATCGTCATAACTCGCATTCATTGCCCGTTCATGCTTTGAAGAAAAACGAGAGCTACTATCTGGGTGTCTTCCTGGTAGGTGCTTATCAGGAGATTCTTGGTGATATGCACAATCTCTTTGGCGATACCAATGCCGTTCATATCTCCGTTAAGGACGACCATTACCATATTGATCAGATTATTGATGGTGAGACGGTAGAAGAGGTGCTGGAGTACGTACAGTATAATCCCAAGAAGCTGGTGCGACAATTGGAGATATGGGTTGCCAAGAGCGTCAAGCAGGGTAAGATTACCCTTGAAGAAGGTAAAGAGTTCCTCTCGAACTATCGCAGTGGCCTCTATGGTTATACCTATCTTGAATAACATGATACTGTTATTCCGATATACTGAAAAAAGAAAAGAATGAAAGAGTCATTAGTGCTTGTCAAGGTTGGTGGTGCTGTTGTGGAGGATGAGGCACAACTCATGCAACTGCTGAAAGACTTCTCTGCCATAGAAGGTCGTAAGGTCTTAGTCCATGGTGGGGGTCGTAAGGCCACGAAGGTGGCTGAGCGACTGGGTATCGAAACACAGATGGTCAACGGACGTCGTGTGACGGATACCGATATGCTGGAGGTGGTTACGATGGTTTATGGCGGATTGGTTAACAAAAACCTTGTCGCCCGTCTGCAAGCCAATGGCATCAATGCCTTGGGACTCACAGGTGCTGACGCTGATGTTCTTCGTAGTCACCGCCGTCCACCTGTTGCTGTCAATGGTGTTCCTGTCGACTTTGGCTTCGTGGGTGATGTCGACCATGCTGATGGTGCGATGCTTAGCCGGCTCATTGAGGCAGGTATAACTCCTGTTTTGGCACCTCTGACCCACGATGGCGAGGGACATATCCTCAACACTAATGCCGACACCATTGCCTCAGAAGCCGCCAAAGCCCTGGCTGCCCACTATGATGTAACCCTCATCTATGCCTTCGAGAAACCCGGTGTGCTGAGCAATCCTGACGATGACAACTCGGTGATACCCATTATTACGCATTCTTTATTTAATCAGTATAAGGCTGACGGCACTATCTCGGGGGGTATGCTGCCCAAAATAGAAAATGCGCTCGCTGCCATTGAGGCAGGTGTCAGTCGTGTAATTATTACTAAAGCCACTGCCATTGACGGACATCATGGCACGGTCATAAAGGCTGTTAGCTGTTAGCCGTTCGCTATTGGCGAAAAGCCAGATGCTCATGATTAGTTTCCAGAACGACATATTACCGCTGAAGAACGAATTGTTTCGACTGGCCCTTCGCATCACGCAGAATCGTGCCGATGCAGAGGATGTCGTGCAAGATACGATGCTGAAGCTGTGGAATCGTCGCGACGAATGGGAACAAATAGACTCCATTGAGGCCTTTAGCCTCACAATCTGCCGTAACCTCGCTCTTGACCGGGTCAAGCGTATGGACAATCAGTTGCGCTCCACCATGCTTCCCTCGGATGAAACACAAGATCATAGCTATAGTGCTAATCCAGAACAGCAGACGATTGGTCGCGACCGTCTTACTTTGGTAAACCGTCTCATAGCGCAACTGCCTGAAAAACAGCGTACTTGTATGCAACTGCGCGACATAGAAGGCAAGAGCTATCGTGACATAGCCAGTATCTTGGATATTACTGAACAACAGGTAAAAATCAATATCTTCAGAGGTCGTCAGACAGTAAAACAAAATTTTTTTCATCTTGATTTGTAACTTTCCTATTTTCTATTCGTCATTATATTGTATGGACACCAAGACGATCGAACATATCGACCTATTGCTGGAGCGTTACTTCAACGCTGAGACCACGCTGGAAGAGGAGGCACGGTTGCGTGCTTTCTTCTGCAGCGACGAAGTTCCTGCCCGTCTGGAGCAGTGGCGTAATCTCTTTGTTGTTGCTGACGACGAAGTGTTGGGCGACGATTTCGATAGTCGCATCCTGGCTATGATAGACGGCGAAAGTCATAAGCCTTCCGTCAAGGCTCGCGTTATCAGCATGCGCTCTCGCTTGATGCCGTTATTCAAGGCTGCTGCTGTAGTGGCTATCATCCTGACGTTAGGCGGAGCCCTACAGGCACCCTTCGACAGTAGTTGGCAGACGCCAGATGACTATGCCGCACTGCCTCAGCCGCTTGACAGCGTAGCAGTTGTCAGCCCCATACAGGCAGAGAATATCAGTGAGGTTGCTGTTGACAGTACCCTCAACATGAAGCATTAAATGAAAATATCTATGCTTTCTCTATATTACAAAAATCATGTTAATTAAAACACCGGTTGGGCTGTGAAGCTAAACCACTTGAGCAAAATAGCTCACCACATGCACCCGAGAGGGTTGCGCATTTCTCTCAAAATTTCATAACATACTAACTGAGGACGGGCTGCTATTGAAGAATTTCATGGCAGTCCGTTTAACTGAGAAAAAGATAGAATGAGTGAAACGCTAAAAGAAAAGACGGCAAAGGGACTCTTCTGGGGAGGACTGAGCAACGGCGCACAGCAGGTATTGAACTTGGTGTTCGGTATTTTCTTGGCGCGTTTATTGTCGACAGAAGACTATGGACTGGTAGGGATGCTGACCATCTTCTCGCTGATAGCCAGTTCGTTGCAGGAGGGAGGATTCATTGCTGCACTGAACAGAAAGAAGGATACCAGCCATAAAGACTATAATGCCGTATTTTGGACATGCTCCCTGATTAGCATCAGCATCTACTTACTGCTGTTCCTGTTGGCTCCACTGATAGCTGATTTCTATGACGAACCGCGACTGGTGGCATTGTCGCGCTATATCTTCTTGGGATTCTTTATCAGCAGTCTGGGTATTGCTCCCAGGGCTGTGTTGTTCAGGAATATGAAAGTCAAAGAACAGAGCATTGTAGCGTTTGTCAGTCTGCTTCTTTCAGGCATTGTGGGCGTCTCTATGGCGGCATTAGGTTTTGCCTATTGGGGTATTGCCACGCAGACACTGGTATATGTGTCGCTGTTTACGGGTATGACGTTCTTCTATGCCAAATGGCATCCTACGCTGCCTGTGGACTTTTCGCCTATCCGCGAGATGATAGGTTTCAGCAGTAAGCTGATAGTGACCAATATCGTTATCATCATCAATACTAACGTCTTCAGCGTCATCTTAGGCCGACTGTATTCGCCTCACGTGGTGGGAAACTACACACAGGCCAACAAGTGGAACTACATGGGTTGGTCGCTTATCAACAACATGTTATATGGAATCTCGCAGCCTGTGTTTGCCAAGACAGATGAGGACAAGGAACGCCAGCGAAATATCTTCCGCAAGTTGCTACGCTTTACCGCTTTTGTCAGTTTCCCATTGATGTTCGGATTGGCATTGGTAGCGCGTGAGTTCATTGTCATCTTGTTGGGTGAGAAATGGGCAGAGAGTGCCTGTCTGCTGCAACTGCTGTGTGTGATGGGAGCCTTCAGCCCTATTAGCTATCTTTTCTCAAATCTGCTGGTGGCACGAGGGCATTCATCCATCTACATGTGGTGCAACATCGCCTTGTGTGCAGTTCAGCTGGCAGCTGTGCTCTTCTCTGCCCCCTACGGTATAGAAAGCATGATACAGGTGTATGTGACTATTACTATATTATGGATAGGGGTGTGGCATTATTTCGCCCATCGGGAGATAAAACTGCGACTGTGGGAAGTAGTAAAAGACATTTCACCGTATCTTCTCATCACTTGCGTACTTATTTGTTTAGCACAGCTATTGACACAAAACATCAGTAGCCTTTATCTGAGCTTGTTGGGCAAGATTGCCTTTGTTGCTGTCTGCTACTGTCTCACGTTGTGGTTGCTACACTCCACTATTTTCCGCGAAAGTATTGCGTTTTTAACTTCCAGACGTAACGGTGGTACGCCTTTCTAAGACGGAAGTCCAGTGACTGCGTCTGACGGATGCGGTCGTCGACATACATTCTTCCCCACATCAGACGATTGCGACGCTGGGCAAGGTCAAGAGGCTGACTGATAATATGCCGTATCCATTCTTTAAAATTGGAATAATAGGTCTCTTTGGCGTATTGTTCATCGCTCAGCGCAGGTGCCTCATGTAGCTGCTGCCAGAGGTTGTCATCGTTGTCAACCTTTTGAACGACATCCATCAGCGCAGTGAATGACGGGAAGTCGCTGACGTTAATCATAGTCTTGGAATTAAACACCTTGCTGATTTCCGGGTCGCCCCAATAGATGGGGATGCACCCTGCTGCCAAGGCCTCAACGATTTTCTCAGTGGTATAACCTGGGTGAGCAGTGTTCTCGCAGACGATGGAGAACTTATGGCTGCGGTCAAAGTCAAGCTTGGAGGCTACAGGACCACCGATATTATTGCGCCAACGACCACCCGAATCAACTTTTTTATATTGTGACAAGATATCGAATAACTGACTGAACATGGGATGGCGGTTGCCGTTGCTGATAGTAATGCTGCAGAAGTCGGTTTTTTGTTTCTTCAGTGCAGCAAAAGGCTGTTCATGCTTGTGCTCCATGAGTTCGCAGATGTCAGGATACCAATAATATAGCGGTAGCCGAAAATGGCGGTCGCCATATTGCATCTGCTCGAAACTGATGGCATAGTCGCATGCATTGAAATCAGGAGTCAGGTCCTCAGTGGTATAGTATATCTTGATGCAATGGTCAGGAGCCTGCCAGTGGCTATTGCCATTGTCTGAGAATACCACGTAATCAGCATGTTGCATATCCGTAATCTCCAGGTCGCATAGTTCTCGCAGCACGCGACAGAGGAAATAAGTGTCGGCATGGAAACTAGGACCGAGGTCAACAAAGGCAAATTTCTTCTTCATGTCACTTTACTTTTTTTATCTTCCAAAGAGGTATTTGCGGAAGAACGGACTGACGCGCAGGATATTCGACGTGATGATGGTAAAGCCGATGATCAGCAGGGCTATCACAACAGATAGGGTGGTATCGAGCACGAAGTTATGGCGATACTTGTCGAAGAACACGCCAATGGTCGGAATGTTGGGCAGGAAGAAGAAGTGCAGCAGGTAGATGTCCAGCGTGCGACGTCCGATATACTGCAGTGTAGCACCAACAGGCGAGAGCTTCGTAAAATGGTCTTTGTAGTAACGGAAATACATAAAGGCAATAATCAGCAGTCCGAACTTCGCTATCGTTGAGGGGACGTTAGTCCACTCCATGCGCAGGTTATGCCATTTCAACACATCCATCGTACAAAGGATGACAACGACAATGACGATGGGGAAGAACCATTTCGAGTCCATCAGCCGCTGAGCCCGTTCCCAATAGCGATGAACCATATTGCCGAAAATGAAGTATGGCGAGAACTTCATGACCTGTATCAGACAGGTGTCATCGAGCCATTGAGGATAGGCCACCTTGCTACCTTGTGCCCACGAGAAGGAGTGGGGCAGGTAACAGGTCTCATAGACAGCCAGAGACACTATAAACAAGATGGTGATGGGAACCCACGATTTCCATTTCAGTTTGCTCTCCAGATAGCAGAAGAGGTAGTAGATAATGAACATCCACAGCAGGGCAATGGTAAACCAGTAGCCGCCTTTCGTGGGCAGGTGGAAGTTTACCTCGATGCCATTCCAGAAGTTCGGCCAGATGATGGCATTGAACAGCAGGAAGAAGACCACCGTGGGAATAATCTGAATCTTCAGTTTCTTTGAGAGCAACTGCCCTAGGGTAGGTAGGTTCCATACAAGCCCGGACTTGTAGGCAAGGAATCCGCTGACAAAGAAGAACAACGGCATACGGAACAGTAGCAGGAACGACAACGAGGACGAGTATTTCCAGTTCTGTTCGAAGCCCACACTGCTTACATGGAAGGCCACGACGAGTATCATGGTAAAGCCACGCAGGGCATCGAGCCACTCCAGGCGTTGTTTCTTCTGAGGGGTTGCTTGTGTTTCCATAGTTTTCCTTATTTGTATTTCTTTCTTCCTAACAGTTTGGTGATACGGTTTCTGATAGCCTTTCCGATGTAAGAGAAGTTGCCGTATTTCAGATTCAGCCACAACTCTTCTAAGGAATAGCCTATCTTTACCCACGGGTGACCATAAGCATTGATACGATAGAAACGATGCAGGTAGTCTACATTCTCAATGATGTAGCGCGGATGCTTTAGCGGAAAACTCACCTCATAGCGTTGCATGGTGAATATCTTGCGCAGTCTTTTGGGCAATGTCTCCAGCGAACCGGCATAGTGTGTACTGCCCCCTGCCGTAGCTCCCAGATTGTTTATCATATTCTTGGTGGGCACGATAGCCAGTCCGTGATTGAACATCATCGACGCCCAGAAAATACTCTCGTAGTAAGCCTTGCTTAACTGACGATGCTGGGGAGCCATTCGTAACATGGTCTGACGGTAGCGACGCTCCTTGGTCAGCATCTCTAATTGGTGCATGTTGTATTGATCGTCGAGGAAGGTGTAGTGCTCGTCCCAACGCTCAATGACACGACGCCACGATGCCCATCCCCAAATGCTGAAGACGGTTGTGAACAGATAGTCGTCAGGGATGTCGGGCGAAATCTCGTCAGGGTTAAAACCCTCTATCATCACAATGCGCTCATCGTGCTCATAACGGTCGAGCAGTTCCTTGCAGAAACGAATGAACGACACAGAGGGTATGCTGTCGTCTTCGAAGATAATGCACTTGTCACTGAGTGAGAATGCCCATTTTTGGGCATTGTAGTTCGAGGGGTCACAGCCGGCATTCTGCGTTTGGTAGTTTCGTTGCACGTCACACTCCCAGTCTATCTCGTCGTCACTCACCACCTGTCGGCAGGCCTCAATACCTTCCTGGTCCTGTTCCCCTCGTGGCCCGTCCTGATAAAGATACAGCTTCGAGGGCCTTGCCTGACGGATGGCCTCAAAAACCTTCTTCAGCGGCTCAGGTCTTGTAAAGAACAAGATAAGTACGGCAACGTCGACTTCTGCAGGATGCTTCATAGTTTTAATAATGCTGGCTTGTGATTCACTTGCTGCTCTTTGGGCAGGTCTTTCTGGATATGTCCATAGTGGCGCAGCAGATATTCTTTCAAATACTTGGAAACACAGGCGTTCAAGGGTCCAAAAGGTACCTTGTCGCAGGGGGTAATATCAAATTTGTTGATAGTGTCACTCTTTGTTACGATGTTCTTGATGAACACATTGTCGCGGCGTACAAACCACTGCTGTACCCATCGCATCAGTCGGAAGATGGTCTGTTTACTTAACAGCGTATCTATGATACGTGTTGCCCAACAGCCTAGCACACCGCGGGGTAGGGGATTGTCCACCTCGCATCGCCCTGCATGCTTCCATTGCCATACCTCCTTGCCGATGAAACAGGCGTGGAGGAATCCGAATGCGTGATATTGCAGAAGCTCCAACACGCGCTGTGGCGGAATGTCGTCGAAGGGGAAAATGTCAACAAAGATTCCGTGATGAATCTTCAGTTTCCTGAAATGTCCCTCAACATACAGAGTATCATTCTCCCTGACCTTTGCAAACCAGAATGGTGTATGCGGTTCTGTGTCTGGGTGTTGTAGGAAGAAGTCTTTGGGAAGTTCCTGTGGGGCAATCTTCAGGAATTGCTCATAATCCCTTCGTGGCATTCCGATGTCTATGTCGTCGTCCCAGGGAATGATGCCCTTCCAGTAGTATGCGCCAATGGCTGAGCCGCCAATAAGGAAATAACGTAGACGATATTTCTCGCAGATGCGGATGACCTCGGCAGTAATTTTGTAGAGGTGTTGGTGCAACTGCTCCAGCTCTTCTTCAGAGTAGCTGTTAGTTGTTGGCTCTTGGCTTTTAGCTTTTGGCTTTTGGCTCTTGTTTTTGGACTGATAATACTTGTTGACAAGGGGAATGATGCTTTCTGGCATCAGCCCTTCGATGCTTTTGCCTTGTCTGACCTTTTGGCGAATCTCCGTACTGCTGACATCCAGTAGGGGTACGTCGATGGTGCCGAGGTGCTGGTCACGAGGATAGACGATGATATCGTGCTTGTGCAGAATGTCCTGCCAGTGATACCACCGCTGGAAGTGTGCCCAGTTGTCGCCGCCAATCAACAGCGTGAAGGTGCAGTCAGGGTATTTCTTGCTAAGTGACTGCAGCGTCGTCCACGTATATGAAGGCTTTGGCAGGTGCATCTCGTAGTCGCTCACCACGATGCCCTCTACGCCCTCTACCGCTTTCTTTGCCATCTCCAGCCTCAGTTCGTCAGCCAAGAGGTCACTCTCCTCCTTCAGTGGATTCTGTGGCGAAACCATCAGCCATACCTCGTCCAACTGACACTGTTCCCTGACAGCCTTCGCCAGGGCAATGTGTCCGTTGTGAATGGGGTTGAACGAACCACCGAAGATGGCTATTTTTCTCATCCGAGGAAAGCTTTTACTATTTGCAGCGCTTCTTGTTTGGCTGTTTCCAAGTCGTCATTGACGACAACCTTGTCAAACTGAGGTGCGAAGGTTAGTTCATATTCTGCCTTGTCCAACCGTTCCTGAATGGCCTCTGGCGTGTCCGTGCCGCGACCTTCCAGTCGCTTTCTTAATTCTTCGACTGAAGGTGGTTGGATAAAGAGGCTCAGGGCCTCGTCGCCATAGTACTTCTTAATATTGATGCCACCCTTTACGTCAACGTCGAAGACAACGTTCTGACCGTCATTACGCTGACGTTCCACCTGCTGTTTCAAGGTGCCGTAGAATCTGTCGTGATACACCTCCTCATATTCCAGAAACTCGTCGTTTTGTATCTTCTCCCTGAATTCCTCTGGCGAGATAAAGAAATACTCTACGCCGTTCTGTTCCGTACCTCGAGGCGCACGACTGGTACAACTAATGGAGAAATAGAGCCTCAATTCCGGATGCTCCTGCATCAACCATTGTACGATGGTTGACTTTCCGCTGCCCGAAGGAGCAGAAACTATCAACATTTTGCCTTTCATCAGAGTGCGTTTAATACTTGTTCCTTGATTTGTTCCAGCTCGTCTTTCATCATCACCACGATGTTCTGCATTTCTGCCTGATTGGACTTCGAGCCGGTGGTATTGATTTCGCGACCCATTTCCTGCGCGATAAATCCGAGTTTCTTTCCCTGTCCGGGTTCGTCGGCCATCGTTTCGCGGAAGTACTTCAGGTGGTTGGCCAAACGCTGCTTCTCCTCGCTGATGTCCAGCTTCTCGATATAGTAAATCAGCTCCTGTTCTAAACGGTTCTTATCGTATTCAGCTTCTGGTATCTGCTTCAGGCCGTCCACAATGCGACTGCGGATCTTCTCTACCCTCGACTTCTCGAAAGGCTCTATCGACTGCATCAGTCGCTCGATGTTATCTATCTTCTCGGCAAACTTCTTCTGTAGAGCGGCACCTTCCTGTGTGCGGAAGTCTACCAGTGCCTGAATAGCGTCAGCCACACCCTGACGGACGACAGTCCACTCCTCGTCGCTCAGTTCCTCCAGCTCTGTTTTTGTCAGCACGTCGGGCATGCGCACCAGTATCTGCATCCAGTCGGTATTCTGAAGCTGGTGCTCAGCGGCGAAGCCGTTCAGCTCTTGCAGATAGCTCTGCATCAGTGCCGTGTTGATGGGAGCAGCTTCGCTGGCGGCATCCTTTTCTATCCACAGACAGAACTCCACCTTGCCTCTCTGTAGCTTCTGGGCTATCAGTTGTCTGATTTCCATCTCTTTCTCACGATAGAGTGGGGCAATGCGTGTCGTCAAGTCCAGCTGTTTGGAGTTCAGCGACTTGATTTCCACATTCACTTTCTTGTTGTTGTAGGCTACCACGGTCTTGCCGTAGCCAGTCATGGATTGAATCATATCTTTTTCTTATTTACTGATATCTTTTTGATGTTATTGTCGGCAAAGTTAGTGTAAATAGTGCAAAAAACCAAAGAAAAACATATTTTTCTTGGTATTTGCCTTCTGTTACTCAGCCCTTCTCATCCATATATGCAGCTGATAGAGTGCCGGCAGGAGGATGAGCAGCGAGAAGCCTACAGCCATCAGGACATGCTGCTGCGAGCCATGAAATAGGTCGATAAGACGCAGGTCTGGGTTGGGGTAGAGGTTATACAGCACATAAGCGATGGAGTTGTTGACCCAATGGAAGCAGAGTCCAGGCAGGATGCTGCCCGTGCGCCAGTACATCCATCCCAACAGCAGTCCGGCCAGAAAGGCATGAGGCATCTGTGCAGGATTGAAATGAATCAGTGTGAAAAGCAGGGCAGAGAAGATGATGGCTATGAAGGCCTGCTTGTTAGGCGTTGACTGCTGGCCGTCGTTGTTCCAGTTCAGCATCGCCTTCAGGATGGCTCCACGGAATACGATTTCCTCTGCTAGCGGAGCCAGTAGCCCTATGGTGAGGTAGCCCCAGCGGTTGGCCAAAATCATGTCGAACTCGTTTTCTATGATGTTGGGCAATTCAGGCATTTGCTCCTGCAGCCATGTTGAGGGAACGATGGTTCCCAGGGCGGCAATGGCACACCAGAAGAGTGTCATCCAGGGACGGCTACGCAACCAGTTGGGCGATACCTCCGTCCAGCGTGCCCACAGAAAAACGGTAATGGTGAGTGCGCTGACGACGACCGTCGACGTGATGAGCATGGTGGCAGTAACGTCAGGACTGCCAGTAACCATTTTCCACGCTGCCTGCGTGATGGCTCCTCCGGCAAACTGAATGCCGATGAATACTAATAGGTAGGTGAGAGTTTGTTTCATATAGCTTTTATATCGTGATTTCGTTCTTCTGTAATACTTCTTTTGCCTGTTCGGCGTCTTTCGCCAGTTGTGCCTGCAGGGCCTCAATACTGTCGAAGA
>Ga0265299_10005801_pt1 | contig 11391 bp, 9 predicted proteins | sample AusTroGonzalo_MG_4_FD_193485 | JGI IMG/M metagenome (GOLD analysis project Ga0265299, IMG submission 193485) | Bovine rumen microbial communities from tropical cattle in Woodstock, Queensland, Australia - Gonzalo_02 | ecosystem: Host-associated > Mammals > Digestive system > Stomach > Rumen ...
AGGAAGCGCAGCGCTTAATTATCAATGGTATAATGCAGATATTACAAAAAATAAATATTATGATAAATATGATATTGTAGATTATACCATGTTTGAAACATTAAAACAGTTAAATATATAAATGAAGGAATTTTAATGAATAAATCTAATATTATAGAAAAAGAAATTTTACTTACAAGAATTGAATTCAAACAGTATTTTGAGGCATTTGACAAATATATTAATAATGAAAATAGCAATGCTGAATTGACCTATATAGCACTTAAAACCTTAAATAAATTTAAACCGGAATATAATAAAATTATTTCCGGAATTTATAATCCGGATGAAGATATAAAATTTCAGGAATATAAACGACAAGTCAAGCAATTAGCAATTAAATATGCTGATCGTGATGAACAGGGTGAAATTTTACTAAATGATAATAAGGAACCTATTATTACAGAACAGATTATAGAGTTTCAAAACGAATTGAAACAATTAATCGATAATAATAAAGAGCTTCTTGAACAAGTTAATAGTACAAATGAGAATAATTTTAAATTTTTAAATGAACAAGTAAAATTTAATATTTATGCATGGAAAACTATTGAAATGGTACCGAATAAAATTCCAGGAATAATTATGTATTTTATGTTTAAAGAAGAATTTTAATGACTGAAGAAGAATACAGACAAGAATGGTTACAAGGATTACATTCGAGCGATTATAATAATTGTAGATTTGCTGAAAATAAAACGCAATTTGCCATAGATTGGATAAAAGAAAGACTTCCGAATGTAAATTTAGAAAATCCACAAAATATTGTGGATAGGATAAATTGGTGTAAGATTTATGATAAAGACATCCGAAAGGTAAGTTGGGCAGATAAGATTTCTGCATTAAATAATCTTAAAGATATGGGTATGGAAGATTTAATAATTCCTCCTGTATTTTTTACACGCGGTTATCTTACCAAAGAAGTTTATTTATCATTACCAGATGGAAAGTATATTATTAGATGCAATCATGGTTCTGGTTGGAATATAAAATTTGAAAAGAAACCTGGATTTGACCCATCTTACATATTGAATAAAATAAAAGAATGGTGTAGTTTAAATTATGCCTATATCAGCGGCTATGAATGGCAATACGAAAAAATTATTCCGGGTATAATTATTCAACCAGATTTAGGGCAGTTAAAGGACTGGAATTTTTGGTGTGAAAACGGTGAAATTAAATATGTTCAAACTGTAAGAAAATTAAGAAAAAATTTAGAAGAATTTTTAACATTTACAGATAAAGACGGAAATGTACCTGACATTTATATTGGAATGGAACCTATACGATTTCATTTATTAAATAGTGAAAAAATAATATTAGAAAAAATGAAACCAATTGTTAAGAAATTGGCTTCAGATTTTAAATTTGTAAGAGTTGATTTATATTCTATAAATAAAGAAATAAAATTTAGCGAATTAACATTTAGTCCTTGTAGTGGTAAATTAATTATTTCTAAAGTCTAAGTTCTAAATATATATTTTAATGCCATAATTTTTATTTCCGGCATATTAAATAAATGTGAAGTTTCATAAGGATTATAAGCATATAAATTTATATTACCGTCTTGACCAGTATCTTCAATTAAAGTTATATTAGTCATACCACTAAATGCTGGGTCATTTATAATTTGAGCACTAATTGGAACTATATCAGCTGTAGTCATAAATGCTGCCATAGCAGATGTATGGTTATTTGTTGTCCAATGACTTACATAGTTTTTAGTATCACCACAATAATAATATGTTAAACCATTTTCTTCTCCATAAAAATGATATATTTTAGACCCCTCTTTTGGTTGAAATATTGCAGAATTACAATCGAAAAAATATGGTTGTGAAAGGTAAGTACAATAATCACCAGTAACTATAGAATAATTATAATCCGATTCATATGCACTATAAGCTGTCATTACATCATATGCATTAGTATTATTTGAAAATTTAGTAGAATATGAAGAATTAGAAACCCATTGTATATTGGCAGTATTACCAGGAATATTCGGGCCATTAAAATATTCAACATAATCATTTTTTTCTCTTGAAATCACATATGGAATTTTTAAATTTAAATAACCCATAAATTCATCTTTTATTAGATATAAATTAGTAGTTTCATTTAATGCTTTATATGAAAATTCATTATTACCAATATTTAAATTTTTATCAAAGGTATAAAGTTTAGTTAAACAATTTTCTGTACCAGTATAATTTGCAGCAAAATCCGTTGAATATCCACCTTTAATTTTAACAGCAAATAATCTATTAATATTTTTTAAATTTGGTAAATTTTGAATATAATTTGTCAATCCTTCACCAGATATAATTGCTTCATAACCAAAACTAATATTAGGGTTAGTAGATGATGTACTTACAAATACGTCATTTAAATAAGGTTGTTTTGCATTAATTCTAATATTACTTGTTGCAGATATAGGTGAACCATTTACAGATATTGATGATAAGGTTTTAAGCGGTATTATAGCAGTAGATACTGTTGTTCTATCTTCAAAATATGTATAAATTTGTTTATAAGTATCAGATGACAATGTAGGATTACCTATAAAACTATCTAAGTTTATTTCATAACCCGACCAACATGGAAATGTTAAATCACTCCAATAATGATTTGTATTAAATGAACTTAAAACAGTTCTAAAATTTGTTCTATAATTTTCATTAGCAGAAATATTTTCAGAAAAATTTTGTAGGGTAAAAGTTGAAATATTCATAATATGTCCAGTTGGAACACCAGTATTGGAATTACTTATATTAAAAGAACCTGTTAAATAATTCAATGTAAATGGTAATATAGTTTCATTATCCAAATCTTTACATATAGATTTTAAATCATATCTATTATTTTCATATCCCCAATCAGGTGTACTCTGATTGGGCAAATATGCTGTCATATTTGGTCTATCTTCTGGTGGAAATGGTGTTGCTCTTGCAACAATAGCACAGGGTCCGTTTGAGTTTACTATATTAGCCATGTTATCCTCATACAATAAAATAATGATCAGGTGGAATTATAGTTGGTAATGTAGCAGTTACAACTAAAGTAATTTTATTATCTGCACTAAGTATACTACCAGAAGCATTTGTACTTGCATAAACGAAATTTTTACCTACTAAATCTGACCAATTTACTTCAAGTGATGTACCCATAGTACCACGACTTACACCAGTAAGTGAAATTGTAGTAGTAGAATTACCATAACTCATTTCTATTGATTTACCAGCCATATGTATGTCACCATTACCAGAAATCAAAAACAAATCACTTCTATGTTCATTATCTGTACCATTACCAATAACAAAAGCAACATCAGCAGAAGTTTTATTATTTTGTCCAATAGCCATACCACCGACAATAATATTATTATCACCGAATGCTTGGGCACAATTATATGCTTTATTATATTTACCTTGTGCTATTGAATAAGTATTAGCAGAATTTTCTAAACCTTGAGCAAATGATGCAGAATTAGCTGTATTATTTAGACCATGTGAAAATGCTGTATTTAATGCAGTATTAGAAGTATTTGGTAAATTTATTTCTGAAGCAGTCCATGGAACAAATGCAGATGCCAAATCAGCTGATTTTACCGATATTGTATCGCTTGCAGTTGAAATAAAATCTCCTGCGCTATATGTTGTTCCTTTCGCGCTTATTCCTAAAACATTATTACTATCGGTTATAAATTTTACGCCTGTACCAGCACTTAATGTAAGCGTTGAATTATATGACGATGGTGTATTAATATTACCACCAGCGCTTATTGATGTTAAACCAGTATCTTTTGCATCAATTTTTATAGTATTATTTCCAGTAGCAATAAGCGTTAAATTATTACCTGCAGAAAGTTTAATACCACCTGATAAATCATAAATTCCACTATTACTTGTATTGGAACCATATGCGCTTATTTTCGCACTATTGGAAAAAATATTATATGCATATTGACCAGATTTAGCAGAATTTATTAATGCACTATCTGCTAATATTCCTAATTTATTATTTGTTGTATCAAATGTAATACCATTTCCAGCAGATAAATATAAAGCTGATAAATAAGCGGTATATGGACTTGTTATTCCATTTCCTGCAGCAGTATATGCCGCAGAACTATATATAAATGCACTTGCTCTTGTGTTTGGCATTGCATCAGCAGTAATAGCAGTATTATTTGTAGTTATTATAAATGTATCATTACTGTCTCTTTCACCAAATAAATAATCACCTAATCTAAATTTAAACTCATCAGAACTATTATTTGCATCAAATACAGTATTACTATGTTGTGTACCTGATGGATCTCTATAAAAAGTAACCTTTACTGTTGAAAATGCACTATGTGCAGAATTTAAAAATTTACCACTATTTGCCGTTATATATGCACTCGCAGACGCGCCAGCTTCAGCAGAATTAATTATAGAACTACTGACTGAAATACCAAGTGTATCAGTTGTTGCATTAAATTTGATACCCGTATCAGCAGATAACTTAAAGCTACTTAATGAAATTGCAGAATTATTAGTAATTCCATTTCCAATAGCTGACATTTTTGCAGAAAGCGTAATATCATGATCGTTAATCGCTATACCATTATTACCGCTATATGCAACAGCACCGGCAGTAGCAGCAGTAATTAAATTATCAATATTAATACTTGTAGTAGCACCATTTAATGTAGTTCCTGATATATTAGTATAGCTAGCTTGATTACCTTGTGCTGTTAAAGCGGTTAAGTTTGTGGAACTGATATTATCAAATTTAGCACTATAACCATAAGCTGTTGTAGCACTTAATGTAGTTGCTGATATATTAGTATAATTTGCTTGATTACCTGATGCTGTTAATGCAGTTAAGTTTGTGGAACTGATATTATCAAATTTAGCACTATAACCATAAGCTGTTGTAGCACTTAATGTAGTTGCTGATATACCATCAAATGTAACATGACTGGATGTTTCAATTTTAATATGTGGAACATTATCACCATCAGGTTTTGTAATTACAAGGTTATGACCAGATTGAATTGCTGTTCCATTTGCAGATAAATAATTACTTGAAACCGTAGATGATAAAGTAGTTATTTTACTGTCTGTTTCTGATTTATTATAATATGGATCTAAATCTCCAACATAAGCCCATTTTGCAGAACTAGGATGCGCAGTAGTTTTATCTACATATCTAAAATAAACCTGGTCACCACTAAAAGTATATGTATTTCCGCTTACATCTGTCCAACTACCATTTGCATTTAAAACTTTAATAATATCATCTTTTGTTATACGTTTATCGTAATTACTTAAATCATTTAAAGTTCCAATAACATCAACGACATCCGTTGCTGCTTCTAATGTATCTATTTCGTTTTGTAAAAAACTAGAAGTTGCACTTATTTCATTACGTAAATCTTGTGTATTGGTATCAATTTCATACTGTAAAAAACTAGAAGTATTAGATATTTGAGTAGTTAGATCTCCAGAAACATATTCAACTAAATTTTGAAATGCTACTGCATTATTATCAACTGTGGCAGAAACATAATTAATTTCATCTTGTAAATAGCTAAAAGATGCACTTAGATTTTCATAAACTTCATCTATACTGTCGTCAATATATGTAGTTAGATTTGCACTTGTATCATGGATAGCACTTGCTAAAATTCTGTCATTTGCAGAAATTGGATCTAATGTATCACTTTGTAGCCATTTACCATCAGCTACTGTAGATCTACTCCATTTTGCTTGATTATAAAGTTCAATACCTGTACCATCAACTAATTCTTTATGTTGTGCCATATATTTCCTCTCTTTAATTATTTATAATATAAAAAATATGAATTTTTAAGAGAAAAAATACAAATTTTTATTATTTTTGTTTACAAAATTCAAAATTTGACTTATATTTGTTTAATAATTTTTACATTTAAGCCCTATTACTGGCTCGGAGCTCAATTCAATGAGTTGTCGGATAAGTTTAGGCTAGTTGGAATCATAGGTGTGGTTCCAGGTAAAAACTAATTCACCATCGACGTATTACTATAGCATGTAATACTTTAAGCCGCCATTGGTATTGAAAGATGTAGCTGGAGTACAGGATGACCGACCCATAAGCTTTCAAATAAATCCACTTAGTCGAAGACAGATGTCTTTTGCCTATTTTCCTAAATAGGCTTATTGTCTCAGAACAGATATTTTGAACGTGTGTATAGATAGATTTAATATAAATAATATATGAATTTTAAAGATTATGTAGATAAACACATAGATTTATTAAATGAAGTTAAAGGTATTGATTTAATCAATAATTTTAAAAAAGTATTTCCATTTTCTAAGGAAAATAATCTTACAGTAAAGCATTTTAATATAAAAGGTGAAGATACCGATACTTTAGAAGCCACTGGTACAGTTTCTTCAGAATCAGAACCTGGTAAATCATATGTTTGTAGAGTAAAGTTTCATAGGGATAATACAGAATTACCATTTTCTTTACAAAATATGTGTAAAGTTACATGTGATTGTAACGCTTATAGATATAATTTAAGCCATCCAAATTCCAAGAATTCTTCTCAAACTGAACCAATTCCAGGATATGCAAGTATAGTTAATAAAGTAAGAAACCCAGATAAAAATGTAGGTGTTTGTAAACATTTATATGCATTTCTGCACTTTTTATATGAAAAAGGAATTATAAGAAATAACTAGGAGATAAAAATGTATAAAAACAAGTATTTTACAAAAAATGATGAAATTGACGTTACAGAGATGCTTAACGCAATTCCTGCAAAGATGACTCTTGACGAAAAGACTGACTGGCTCGAAGCTTTTGATTGTCTCGATGAAGAAACTCAAGATGAATTAGTAGGTGTTCGTAATATCATGTCTGAACGTCGCCATACACCAGTTGCTGATGATGAAGTTGAAGAAACTGAATTTTCTGACGAACCAGAAGATGAAGCTGAAGCTTATTTTATGCGTAAAGCAGCTGAATTCGATAGAAAGAAATCAATGTCTCGTTAATTAGAATAATTAGAAAAAAGTAACGTATTGTTTACATAGCAATACGTTTTTCTATATTTGTAAATATGATAAATTATAATAATCCTAAATTAAGAGTCATTAATTGTACACATGCGGATATTGACGGCGCAGGTGCTTCTATTGTCTTAAAGAATTTCTATGAAGATGTTATTGTAGTTCCTGTAACTTATAACACAGAATGGAAACTTCTTGATGAAATTCATCAATATGAAGGAAAATATGATGCAATCATTTGCACAGACTTCTATCCAGCACAGACAATCAATGATTTAAGAAAGTTGTCAACTATATTGGTTCTTGACCATCATGAATCAGTTGTCGATAAGAATAATGATACTGATATTATTATCAATACGTTATATTCTGGAACTAAACTTGCCTATAAGTTTATTAGTAAATTCAAAGACATTTCATATCTTGAAAAATTAGTTGATATTATTGACGATTATGACATGTTTAGACTGAAGATTCCAGCAAGTGTATATTTCAATAACCTTTTCTGGGAAATGGGTCATAAGTGGTTTATCAGGCGTTTTATTACTGGAAATACTGTAATGTATCCAGAAGAAAAGAGATATTTTATCGATGCTAAGAAAGAATTTGATAAAATGTATGAAACACTTGAAATTGTTGATTTAGCACATAATGGGGTTTATTTTGAAAGTGATAGATTCCATTATGAATGTATCGAAGCACTCAAGAAAGATGGTTATAAATGGTTTGCTATCAAAAATAAATCTAATCTCTCCATTAGATGCGATGATATTGATTTGACTGAAATTTGTAAAAAGATAGGTAGAGGTGGAGGTCATAAATCCGCTTGTGGTATACCATTAATTAAAAATGAAAATGTAGTTGAATTAGTAAAGAAAATTGAATTATTTATCGATACTGAGTATAATAATTTAGAAATTGCTAATTCTTAAATTAAAAGCTACCTTAATTGGTAGCTATTTTTATATAAAGATAACCAGAATAAATGTAAAATTTTATTTACAATAACCAGAAAATTTCTATATTTTATTTGTTATAATATAAATAGAATAATAAAATATGGTTGATATTGTAATTGAAAAATCTAACGAATCTTTTGCTCAGCTACATTGTAATGAAGAAATAAACCATGAGATAAATAATTTATTTTCAGCATTTGCGGTTGGATATCGGTGGAATCCTAGGTATGTCAATAGACTCTGGGATGGCCGGGTTCGTGTTTATTCTCCTATTACACAGTTGCTTCCAATTGGGTTAGTTTCTAACCTTATGAAGTGGTGTGATACTAAGAAATATACTTATAAAATGGATTTTTTTGATGATTTTACAGAAGAAATTGATAAGGATGAATTAAGAGAAACTATCAATGGATATGTAAAAAAATTCGATGTAAGAGAATATCAGTTTAAGGCAGTTTATGAAGCATTAACCAATAAGAAAGGTATTTTGCTTTCTTGTACTGGTTCTGGTAAATCTTTGATGATTTATTGTATTTTTAGATATTTGCTTGAAAAGAAGAAATTGAAGCATTTATTGCTTATTGTTCCTAATACATCGCTCGTAGAACAGATGTATACAGACTTTATTGATTACGGTTGGGATAATATTGAAGATTCTGTTGAACTATTGTATTCTGGTAAGAAACCTACTTATAGATTACCAGTTTTGATTTCCACTTGGCAAAGTTTACAAACCCAAGATAAGGGTTTCTTTGATAAGTATAATTGCGTTCTTGTTGATGAAGCACATGGTGTAAAAGCAAATGTAGTTTCAAAAATAATGAAATCATGTTTTAATGCGGAGTATAAATTAGGAACAACTGGTACTTTACCAACAGAAATCTCAGAACAGTTAATTATTAATTCTGTTATTGGTAATGTTATTTTTGAATTAAAATCTAAAGAATTAATTGATTTAGGACATCTTACAAAGCTTAATATTGCAAGCATTTTCTTGAAATATCCAGATGAATTTATTGCAGAAAATAAGAATAGAACCTATCAAGAAGAAGTAAAGATGGTCGAGGAATATGAGAATAGAAATTCAGTTCTTAATATGATTATAGATCATTCAAAAAATACAGATAACATTCTAGTATTAGTTAATCATAAAAATCATTTAAAAGAAATTAAAGATTATTTAATTAAACAATATCCTAATAAAAAAGTAAATATATTGATGGGAGATATTAAGTCAACAGAAAGAGAAACAATACGAAAAAATATAGAATATGAAGAAGGAACAATAGTTATAGGAACATATGCAGTTTGTTCCACTGGTCTTAATATTCCAAGATTACATGCGGTAATTCTTTATGCAAATAGTAAGTCACGTATAAAAGTATTACAGTCAATAGGTAGAGGCCTTAGAAAACATAATTCTAAAAATAAAGTTATAATTTATGATATTATTGATGATTTAAGTTATAAAACAAGAACTGGAAAAACCAAGAAAAATTATTGTATGCAACATTATGATGAACGTTTGTCATATTATACAGAACAACAATTTCCTGTTATTAATCTTGTTAAAAATATATGAAGTTAGAATTTAAAATTAATTGTATTTTTTGTAATAATTTTTTTAATAATGCAATTAAATTTGCATTACATTTAAAAATACATAAAATATCATCAAAAGAATATTATGATAAATATCTGAAAAAAGAAACAGAAGGATTTTGTAAAGTTTGTGGTAAAGAAACAAAATTATATAGTATAACTACTGGATATAGAACATATTGCTCTATAAAATGTAAAAATATAGATAAAGAATTAAAAGATAAAATAAAAGAAACAAATAAAAAATTATATAATGGAACTGGTTTTGCCTCGAGCGAGTTAAATAAAAAGGGTAAAGATACTTGTTTAAAAATATATGGGGATAAAAATTATAATAATATAGAAAAAGGAATAAAAACAAATTTAGAAAAATATGGAGTATCTAATCCATCTAAATCTTTAGAAATACGGAAAAAAATAGAAACTACTAATTTAAATAGGTATGGTTCAAAATATTTTTCAAATCCTGAAAAATGTAAACTAACAAAGAAAAAAAGATATAATAATGAAAATTTTAATAATATAGAAAAAATTAAGCAAACATGTTTAAAAAAATATAAAGTAGATAATATAATGAAAACAAAAGAATTTCGAGAAAAAAGTCGAAAAACATGTTTAGAAAAATATAATGTAGAATATCCAACACAAAATAAAGAAATTAAAAATAAAGTTATAGAAAAATTTTATAAAAATATAGATAATCATAAAATTAAAAAATCTAAATATTTTTATAATAATATATATTTTGATTCACGTCCTGAATTAGCTTATTATATTTGGTTATATGATAATAATATAAATTTTGAATATCATCCTAATATTAAATTAGAATATTATTATGAAAATAAAAAACATATTTATGAACCAGATTTTTTAGTAAATAACGAGTTACAAGAGATTAAAGGATTACATTTTTTTATAAATAGGAATCCATTAAATGAAATGTGTAATCCATATGATCATAATAAAGATAAAATATCAGAAGCTAAACATCAATGCATGATAAAAAACAATGTAAAAATTATTTTTAATTTTAATGAATATTATAATTTTATAGATAATAAATACGGAAAAACATATTTAGATAAATTTAAAATATAAATATCATACACACAAACGTATAAACAAAAGTGAGGAATAAAAAATGAACTATCTATATATTGGCATTCTATCAATTGCCGCAATCATAATAATTGGCTTGGGTATCAAGCTTGTAATCACAAAAGCAAACATCAAGAAGAAGAAGGAACTTGCAGCAAAACGTAAAGAACTTCTTGCAAAGCGTGACCATGAAATCATGGAAGACACTGCTAAGATTCTTGAAAAGTTCCCGCCTGCAAATGGTCCAGAACCTATTACGGAACCAGATTATGATAACCAGTATACTTCTGAAAATACAGAACCATTGGTTATTGCAGAAAAGGATGAAATTACTGAACTTTCTGAAAAGTTCGATGAAGTCGATACACATGGTAATGTTATTAAAAATCCAGCTAATAAACTTGGAATTACCTCAACTAAGCCTATTCCAGTCGAAGGTATTATTGATGAAGAAGCCTTGAAGACAATCGGTGAAGCAGTCGCAGCACTTGAACCTAAGAAGACTAGAAAGAAGACAACTAAGCAGGCTACAAAGAAGCCAGCCAAGAAACCAGCTAAGAAGACAACTCCTAAGAAGGCAGTTAAGCCAGTAAAGGCTAAGGATATTGGTATTACAGTTGTTGAAGAACCAGTCAAGCCAAAAC
>Ga0265299_10005802_pt1 | contig 11391 bp, 7 predicted proteins | sample AusTroGonzalo_MG_4_FD_193485 | JGI IMG/M metagenome (GOLD analysis project Ga0265299, IMG submission 193485) | Bovine rumen microbial communities from tropical cattle in Woodstock, Queensland, Australia - Gonzalo_02 | ecosystem: Host-associated > Mammals > Digestive system > Stomach > Rumen ...
GTAGGGGATGGATTGCACGATGTCATCGGGGGTCGCGTCGCGGTTCTCCTTGTAGTGCTCGTACTCCACATGCCGGAACGTGGGCGCGCCCGTGTCGAACGCCACGGCCACATGCGTCGGTTTCTCGTTCTTGAGAACCTCGTACAGTGAGTTGGTGAAGCCTAACATCGCGGAGGTGTTCAGCCCTTTGGAGGTGAATCGCGGACTCTTGATCATCGCGTAGTACGCTCTGAAAATCAAGCCCATGGCATCTATCAGGAGGAGTTTTTTCGTCATTGCCTTTGGTGTTTTTTAGGGAAGGCAAAAGTACAAAAAATTGGGACGTAGGACGTAAGACTTGAGACTTTGGGGTTTATCGAAGTTGTTTCTTCAAGCCCCAAAAGTCTTAAGTCCCAAGTCTCAAGTCTCCGTTTGGCCCTTTTTCGTACTTTTGCGTCTCTACTATTGCCTCTTCACTGTTGCCTATTTCCCTTTCTTCCCCGTCAACAGCCCTTGTATCTCATTCAGTTTCATCAGTGCCTCCACGGGGGTGAGCCCGTTGATGTCGAGGCCTACGATGGTCTCTTTGACCTCAAGCAGCAACGGGTCGTCCAAATTGATGAAACTCAGCTGGTAGTCGTCTTTGGATTTTTCGATGTGTACCTCCTCGCCTTTTTCCTCGCGGCGGGCACGGGACTCCTCAAGCTGCTTGAGAATCTCCTCGGCGCGGCGCAGCACGGCGGGGGGCATGCCGGCCATGCGGGCCACGTGGATGCCGAAGCTGTGCTCGCTGCCGCCCTCCTCCAACTTGCGCAGGAAATAGACCTTGTTGTCGAGCTCCTTCACTGACACGTGGTAGTTTTTGATGCGCGGGAACTGTGCGGCCATGTCGTTGAGCTCGTGGTAGTGCGTGGCGAACAGCACCTTGGCGTGGTGAAGCGGGTTCTCGTGCAGGTATTCGGCGATGGACCACGCGATAGAAATTCCGTCGTAAGTACTTGTGCCTCTGCCGATTTCATCCAACAGCACTAAGCTTTTATTGGTGACGTTGTTGAGGATGTTGGCGGTCTCGTTCATCTCGACCATGAAGGTGGATTCGCCGGTGGAGATGTTGTCGGAGGCCCCCACGCGGGTGAAGATCTTATCGACGATGCCGATGGTGCACTCGCGGGCGGGCACGTAGCAGCCCATCTGCGCCATCAGCGTGATGAGGGCGGTCTGCCGCAGCAGCGCCGACTTGCCCGACATGTTCGGACCGGTTATGACGATAATCTGCTGCTTGTCCGTGTCCAAGTGGATGTCGTTGGCGATGTAGGGTTCCTCGGGCGGCAGCTGTCGTTCGATGACAGGGTGGCGGCCGTCCTTGATGTCGATACTTTGGAAGTTGTTGATGGTCGGCTTGGTGTATTGGTATTGTACGGCGCAGTAGGCGAAGGCGTTAAGTACGTCCAAGCGGGCGGAGAGGCGGGCGTTGTTCTGGATAATAGGAATGTAGTCGGCCAGACTAAGAACCAGTTCGTTGTAAAGCCGCACCTCGATTTCCAAGATCTTCTCTTGTGCCCCTAAAATCTTGGTTTCCAACTCTTTCAATTCCTCGGTGATGTAGCGTTCACTGCCCGTGAGGGTCTGCTTGCGGGTCCACTCCGCTGGCACTTTCGACTTGTAAGTGTTGGTCACCTCCAAGTAATAGCCGAAAACGTTGTTGAAGCCGATTTTTAGCGAGTTGATGCCGGTTTTCCCGGCTTCGCGCTGCTGGATGTCGGCCAGGATGCCGCGACTGTTGGTCGCCAGATCGGTGAGTTCGTCCAGTTCGGCGTTGACGCCGCGTTGGAAGATGCCGCCTTTGCTCGGCACCACGGGCGGGTCTTCGCGGATCTCCTTCTCGATTCGCTTGCAGACATTCACGCAGGGGTTCAGCTTGTCAGCAATCTCTTGCAGGATAGGGGATTGTGACTTCTCGCAGAGGGCTTTCAGCTGCTCGGTGGCACGCAAAGAAGTGGCTAACTGCAACGCTTCACGCGGGTTAATTTTGCCTGTGGCGATTTTCGAGACCATGCGCTCTAGATCGCCCATCTGTTTGAAGATGTCCGTCAGCTGAAAGGTGAATTCCTGGTTGTTAATAAGATACTCTACCACAGAAAGTCGTTCCTCAATGAGGGACTTCTCCTTCAGCGGCATGAGAATCCACTTGCGCAGCATGCGGGAACCCATCGGGGTTTGGGTCTCGTCGAGCACGTCCAACAGCGTGACGGCGTTTTCGTTGGGTGAGTGAATCAGTTCGAGGTTGCGGATGGTGAATTTGTCTAACCAGACGTACAAATCCTCTTCAATGCGGCTTATCTTGGTGATATGTTGTATCTTATGATTCTGTATCTCATATAGATAATGTAAGGCGGCACCAGCGGCGATGATGCCGAGAGGCAGGTCTTCCACGCCGAAGCCTTTCAGCGACTTGGTATGGAAGTGCTTGGTCAGCAGGTCACGGGTGTAGTCGGTTTTGAAGACCCAGTCGTCGAGTTGGGTGAGCAGCATCTTCTCCCCGAAGCGCTGTTTGAAGGTCGCAGCTTTGCCCTTTTGGATGACCAATTCCATCGGCTTGAAGTTCTGAAAGAGCTTGTCAAGGTATTCGTCATTGCCTTCCGCGATGTAAAACTCACCCGTGGAGATGTCCAAAAAGGAGATGCCGCTCTGTTTGTCGGTGAGGTGGATGGCGGCGAGGAAGTTGTTCTCGCGTTGTTCGAGTACTTTGTCGTTGATGGAGACCCCGGGGGTCACCAGCTCGGTGATTCCTCGTTTCACGAGGGTTTTGGCCAGTTTGGGGTCTTCCAACTGCTCACAGATGGCCACGCGGTAACCTGCCCGCACGAGTCGCGGCAGATACGTGTCGAGGGCATGGTGCGGGAAACCCGCCAGCTCGGTCTGTGATGCGCCCTTTCCGTGCCGTGTCAATGTAATACCCAAAATTTTGGACGATTTGATGGCGTCCTCCCCGTATGTCTCATAAAAATCCCCCACTCGAAACAGTAAAATGGCGTCCGGATGCTTGGCCTTGAACTGGTTGTACTGTCTCATCAAAGGAGTCTCGGAACTCTTTTCCATCTTTTAATTTTTAACCCGCAAAAGTACGATTTTTCTTTGGAAATTTTCCACTAATCCTTTTGTTTTTTACACGTCTTACGCATTATTATGATTTCTTAACAGGTTTTATGCAATAATAGGGGGCAAAAGTTCAAAGTTTAGGGTTTAAGGTTTAGAGTGACAAGGTCATGTCTGAATGTTTTTGCGACGAAAATCTCATTTTTCTGCCAAATTTCTGCGTCTTTTCGCAATAAAAAAATTCAATGTATCCGTAACCAATTGAATTTCAACAAGAAAAAATTTTTCAAAAAGTGTACATCGTATGGATAAGTGTATTACTTTTGCAGTGTCTTAGTTCACTAATACAGTAACAATTTAAAATATAAACGAGATGATACAATTAGACAATGTACAATTCGGATATGTGAAGACGCGCCCGCTCTTCAACGGCGTGACTTTGCATTTGGAGCCGGGACACCTCTACGGGCTCCTGGGTCGCAACGGGGCTGGCAAGACCACGTTGCTGAAAATCATGACTGGTTTGTTGTTTCCCCAGGCGGGAGATGCCCTCATTGGCGGCGAGCCCGCGCACAGACGCACCGCAAAACAGTTGAGCGACATCTATTTCCTCCAGGAGGAGATTTATGTCCCTCATCTGAAAATCAACCAGTTCGAAGCAGCCTACGCGCCGTTTTATCCGAACTTCAGCCACGAACAGTTCATGCAGTATTTGACGGAATTCGAGATGGAAAGCATGCTCGGTTTCATCGACAAGTTCTCGCACGGACAGAAGAAGAAAGTGATGATTGCCTTCGCGTTGGCTACCAACGTGCCGCTGCTCATCATGGACGAACCCACCAACGGCCTCGACATCCCCTCCAAGAGCATCTTCCGCAAAATCATGGCTTCCTACGCGGACGAGCAGAAGACCGTGCTCATTTCCACGCACCAGGTGCGCGACCTGCACAGCCTCATCGACGCGGTCTCCATCCTCGACAATGGTCGCATGATCCTCAACGCCTCCACAGACGTGATCACCGACAAGCTGCTGTTCGATGTAGATAACGAGAAATCGCAAGACGGCAAAGTATTCTATACAGAAGAAACTCCGCGCGGTAATTATCAGGTAAAAGAAAACCTCAACCACATCGATTCTCCACTCGACCTCGAATTGCTGTTCAATGCAGCTGTCCAAAACAAGAAAGAGTTCACGGAATTATTCAAATAACCTTAAAATCAGAAGATTATGAAAAAATACACCAATAAAATCTTAATCATCACTGCCATCGTTGTAGTACTGGCTATGGTAATCGGCTACACCATCGATTTCCAAACCGGCTATCGCAGCGGCCGAATCAAATATGAGGAACGGAATCTGGATTCGTTAGAGACGATTACCTTCGACAGCTTGGAAGATTTGGAGGAATATGCCGATTCCGTAGAGACGTTTCATGAAACGTCTCTACAGGACGGAACCAATCCCGATGCGAAATAATACATTAATCACCCTTAAAACCGTAAAATTATGAATATCAATAATATCATAAAATTAATCAAGGCCTATTTTTATGAGAATTGGCAAAAGGACCTGTATTATTCCTTTGCCATTGCGGCCTGTTTGTCTTTGCTTTACATGGCATTTGGCGTATTCAGTTTATACTTAGTATTGTGTTTTGCCGTTGTGATGTTGGTGATCTATCCAACTCGGGTTTTCGGTAAACTTTACCAGCCATCCAGCCGGATGCAATATTTATCCCTCCCTGCCAGCAACAACGAAAAAGTGGTGACGAACATGTTGCTTGTTAATATCTATTATGTAATCGGGATGGGGATTTCCATTGGAATTGGACTTCTGCTCGGTTACGCCATCGGATATGTGAGAGATCCGGAACTTGTCCGAATAAAATGGCAACACATAACGGAAGCTATGAGCATCTCAGCGCGACCTATTATGCTCATTTATACCTCGATGGCGGCAATGTTTTTTGCTTCTATCTATTTCAGAAAGAATCCTGTTGCCAAAATGGTACTTGTAGGATTCGTTATTTCATTGGTTTTAGGAGCTATTATGGCGTGCACAGATTGGTTGAATTTTGTGCTGACTGTTCCGGCGGAAATTCGCAACGGAAACTATTTCAAAACAGAGCATTATGTTACAACTTCATCGAACTGGTTCCCTTACGTTGCCAGCTGTGTGTCTATTGTTTATTTCTACGCCATGAGTTTCCTGAGAATGAAAGAAACGGAGGCATAGTATGGATTTCAAGAGCACACAAACCATTTATAGGCAGATCGAGCACTGGGTGTATGAGCAGATTCTGTCGGGCAGCTGGAAGCCGGGCGAGCGGGCGAAATCCGTGCGCGAGTTAGCGGTCGCTTTCGAGGTGAATCCCAACACCGTCATGCGCTCCTACGAACATCTTCAGCAACAGGAGATTATCACCAACAAACGCGGCGTCGGCTTCTTTATCAACGAAGACGCCCTTGACAAGATCCATGCCCTCCGCAAAAAAGAGTTTCTCGAAGAGGAGGCACCGGAGTTCCTCAAGAATATGAGGTTGTTGGGGATAACGATGGAAGAGGTGATGGCGGTAAATTAAGAATTCAAAATTAAGAATTAAGAATTAAGAATGATAACGATATTGTTCTGACGTAGAGACGCAAAATTTTGCGTCTCTACGTTGTAAAAATCAAGAAAAAACATAAAATGATATGTATATGAATAAAATCGCATTATTTATCATCCTCTGCGCCATTCTTGGCATTGCCAACGCGCAGAATTCCTATTGGGTGTTCTTCACGGATAAGCAGAACACCACCTTCGACCCGTATCAATACTTTGATACGAAGACCATAGAGCGTTACGCGCAGTGCGGGGCGGATCTCTACGACATCACCAACTATCCCGTGAACAGCAGCTATGTCGCTCAGGTGGAGACTGCTTCCGAGGAGCTGATCGGCGTGTCGCGGTGGCTCAACGCGGCGGGTGTCATGGCCACGGAAGGGCAAATCTCCGTTATCGCGCAATTCCCGTTTGTGGCAGGAATACAGCAGATTGCCAGCGATGTGGAGGTGGCTTCCGTGACGGAATCCGATGAAACGGAATCCGGCACCACGTTGGATCAGATTGCCATCCACCACGGGGAGCTGTTCATGCAGCATAACCTCAGTGGCAAGGGCGTGCGCATTGCCGTGCTGGACGGAGGTTTCAAGGGTGCCGACACGCATCCTGCCTTCCAGCACTTGCGCGACCACAACCAGATTGTGAAGACGTGGAACTTCGTGAAAAAGAAGGAGTTCGTGTATGAGGCCGAAACACACGGCCGCATGGTGCTGAGCTGCATCGCGGGTATGAAAGCCGATGGCACGATGCTGGGTATGGCTCCCGACGCGCAGTTCCTGCTGGCCCGCACCGAAGTGGCTACCGAGCCGAAGAAAGAGGAAGTCTGGTGGGTGCAGGCGCTTGAATGGGCAGACCAGAATGGTGCCGACATCGTGAACAGCTCCCTCGGCTACGGCAAACAGCGTTACATGCTCAAGAACATGGACGGCAAGACCTCCATGGTGGCCAAGGCGGCCCGCACCGCCGCCCGCAAAGGCATGCTGGTGTGTAACTCCATGGGCAACGAGGGTTCCGACAAGGATTGGAGAATGCTCATCACACCTGCCGATGCCGACAGTATCTTGTCGGTGGGGGCCGTGAAACGTCTGGATGTCATCGCCAGCTTCAGTTCGTTCGGTCCCACAGCCGACGGTCGTATGAAGCCCAACGTGGTGGCTTGGGGCGAGAACAACTTGGTGGCCGGCGAGAAGGGCAATTACACCCATGCGTCGGGAACCTCCTTCTCCTCCCCGATGATGGCCGGTTTCGCCGCTTGTGTCAAGCAGTTGCATCCCGAATATACCGCTTGGCAGTTGAAGACCGAGATTGAGAAATCCGCCAACCACTATCCTTATTTCGACTACGCATTCGGATATGGCGTGCCGCAAGCCGGCTACTTCTTTGGTGAAAAACCTGTGGTCAAGGACAATTTGGCCTTGTTTGAGGATGAGGAGGCCGTTTACATCACCTCCAAAGATCCCGAATCCAAGATTTTCTTCAAGATCACCAATGGGGACGGTACCGTGGAAAATTACGGTGAAACAACCTTATACAAAGGAAAGAATGTGGATAATGCCGGGAAATCCCTGAAATATCCCAAAAGCACTTTGAGAGATGGACAGACATTGGAGTTTTGGAGCGATGGCCAGCTTTTGAAATACGTTTTCGGTCAGCAGACATTGCCGAAAGTTGACAGTCTGGTGGCGGCAGACCATCAGTGGCCCTATTGCAACCAACGTTTTGGTGCCCCCGACAATGACATTTACACCCGCAAGTTCCCCAAAAAGCATAAATTCAGTTTTGCGCTGAACTTCTCTTTCATGCTTCCCTCCATGTGGAGTCCGGAAGGCAACAGTTGGAGTTCTGACAGGGTTTCCAATACGGTCACGTTCGCTTTCGATAATTGTTGGCGCTTGGCGAAACCATATGCGTTAGGTTTCCGAGTCGGCTTTGGGTCTTCCTGGTATGCCGTGAAATCCACAAGCACAACCGAAGAATATCCTGCCAACGTGATGAGTGAAAACATGAAGATTGTCGATAAGAACATCAAGGTTACGAAATTCGACCTGGAGCTTTACCAGCGTTTCATCCTGGGTTATGCCGGAAGTGAGTGGTGGTATTTGGACACGGGTATCTTTGGAGAGTGGAACACCGGGAGCCGTTACAAGATTGAGACGAAAGACCAGACGGGGAGAGGCGATGTGGTCAACACCTACACGATCTACAAATTCCTCAACAATGGCACTGGATACGAAATGAATCCTTTGGATTACGGGGTGCGGGTGCGCGTGGGCATCACCCGTCGCATTGCCATTTTCGGTCAATACCGCATTTCCAACCTGCTGAAGGTGAAAAACACAGGAATCTCCGACCTCCCGAAATGGGAAATCGGATTCCAACTTTTCTAAAAAAAGCCCGCGAGACTCGCGGGCTTTTTTTTTATTACTTCTGCATCGTGGTCGGATGCATGTCGGCGCGGGTGTAGATTTCGGGTTTGAAGTATTTCTTCATGAACTCGATCATGTCTTTCTTGGTGATGGAATTGACCATGTCGTCGTATTCAGACGGGTTGGTCATCGGCTCGTTGTTGATGATTTTGCCGCTGATGTAGCTGAGCCAGAAACGGTTGGTCTGGATGTTCTTGGCACGGGTGCTGAGCATCTGTTTCTTCACCAAAGCCATTGTCTTGTTGTCGGGACCTTTCTTCTTGAAGTCGTTGAGGATCTTCAGGCTGGCATCGGCCAGTTTGTCGGTCTTGACAGGGTCGCAACCCAAGAGGATCAAGAGGGTGAGTTCGGGGTTCGGCAGTTTGCTGGCGCCCATCTGCACCATCGGGGAATAGACATCGCCCATCTTCTCGCGCACGATGCGGACGAATTGGATATCCAAAGCCTCGCCAATCATGTCGGCAATGATGCTGTTCTTGTAGCTCCATTCGATGGGATTGGTGATGTACATGCCCATATAGCCTTGTTCCTCGGAACCGGCATAGACGGTTTGTGTGGAGGCTTTTTCAGGAAGGGGTTTCAACACGCTGACATTGTAGTTCTCTTTCTTGCTGTTGGTTTTCATGGAGCCGAGATAGAGTTCCACATATTCCTTCATCTCTTTTTCGTCGTAGTTGCCCACAAAGAAGAAGGTGAAGTCGGCAGGATTGGCGAAACGCTCTTTGTAAATCTCCACGGCACGGTCGAAGTTGACTTGGCTCAGATACTCTTCATCCATTGTGAGCGCGGATTTTCTATAGGGATCGTGGCTCATGGCAGCGTCGATGAGCTGTCCTAAATATTTGTACATCGGTTGTGCGCTGAGCATTTTGATTTGCTCTTTCGTCTCTTGCATCACCAATTCATACGCGTTCGGATCGATACGTGGGTTGGTGAAGAAGGCGTTGAGGTATTGGAAGAAGAACTCCAGATCTTTCGGGGAGGAAGAACCGGAGAAACTCTCCGTCAGGAGGCCGACCTCAGGGGACACGCCCACGTTTTTGCCTTTCATCTTCTTCATCAAGGAGTTGTAGTCTATGCCAGCGATACCGCCACGGTCGATAATGTCGGCAGCGAAGTCAGCAGAAGCGAGATCTTTCACAGGATAGAGCGTTTTACCGCCCTTGCTGGAAGCGGAGAAGAGGATTTCATCGTTCTTATAATCGGTTTTCTTCAGATAAATGGTGATACCGTTGGAAAGGGTCCACTTTTCAGCACCCACAGCCTCGATTTTCTCCACAGAGGTGATTTTGCCGGGTTGCAGGCTCTCCTTTTCGAGGATTTCCTGATCCTTATAGGTGTCCACGTAGGGTTGAACGTTGGCTAAAGATTTGTCTTGCAAAATGTTAAGGATTTCCTCTTTGTTCGGAACGGTCACGCCCTCTTTTTCAGGAGCAGTGACGATAGCCACCATATTGTCTTCGGTGACCCAGTTCTTGGCCAAAGCATTGATTTCTTCCAAGGAGATGCCCTCGATCAATTTCTTGGCGTAGTTGTTTTCGCGTTTGGCGCCCGGGATGGGGTCTTGACGCAGGAAGTTGTTGATGTATTGGGAAGCGAAACGGGCGGATTCGGTCTTGTCGGCCTCCTTGGCGGCCTTGTCGTAACGTTCCAACAGTTCCTCTTTGGCACGGTCGAGTTCCGTCTGCAGGAAACCGTATTTCAGCACACGGTAGTCCTCCTGCATGAGCACGCGCAACGCTTCGGGGATGCGGTTTTCTTTGGCTGAAGCTTGTGCGGCGTAAGCGTCGGTGTTGCCGATGAAGTCGCCATAACCGGCAGAAGCATACAAGAACGGACATTTAGGATCTTGCGTCATTTCTTCGAAGCGAGCATCATACATAGTATTGTAAAGGTCGATGCAGAGTTGTTGGCGGAAGTCACCGATGGTCTTCATCGGAGCGTGTTTGTGTTTGCGGATAAGCATCACGGAGTTGCCGGTAGCCTCTTTATCGGTGCAGACTGCCACGAGGGGCTCTTGGTTGGCACCGATGCCGTAGGTCTCTTTCTTGCGGGGATTCAGTTTGGCAGGAATGTTGCCGAACATCGTTTTGATCTTGGTTTCCACTTCCTTCACGTCAATGTCGCCAACCACGATAACGGCCTGTAAATCAGGGCGATACCAATCGTGATAGAAGTCTTTGATGACTTGGTAGTCAAATGTTTGGAGAATGTCCAACTTGCCGATAGGCATACGGTCGGCGTAGCGGGAATCCTTCATCAGGACAGGCCAGTACTCCTTGCGCATACGGTCGTCGGCACCGAGACCGAGGCGGTATTCCTCGATGATGACACCGCGTTCCTCGTCGATTTCCTTGTTGTCGTAAAGCAGACCGGCAGCCCATCCACGGAGGATTTTGAGGCCGAGGTCGATGTTACCGGGATCGTCCGTCGGCATGGGGATCATGTAAACGGTCTCGTCGAAGCTGGTGTAGGCGTTGAGGTCAGCGCCGAACACCACGCCCTTGCTGCGCAGGTGGTCCACCACGCTGTTGCTCGGGAAACCTTCAATACCGTTGAAGGCCATGTGTTCGGTGAAGTGCGCCAGACCTTGTTGGTTGTCATTTTCCTGGTTGGAGCCGGCGTTCACGGCAAGGCGGAACTCCACGCGGTTTTTAGGATAGGTGTTTTTGCGGATGTAGTAGGTCATGCCGTTTTCCAGCTTGCCTATCGTTACATTCGGATCCGCCTTGATGGGATCGTTCAGGTTCAGGTCGCCTTTCTGCGCGAAAGCGAATACGGCGCAGAAGCAAGCCATCATTAACACAAAAAGCTTTTTCATAATGGGTTAAATTTATTTATTGGAATCTCTTTTTTCCCTTTAGACGTAAGTTTTTCAATTTTACTACATACAAAAATAAAAGCGGCGGCAAAGATACTATTTTTTAGGCAACAGGCAACAGGCAAGGCAATAGGCAACAGGAAACTTGAAACCTGAAACTAAGGGAGGGAATTTTTATTACTTTTGCCACCGAATTAAAAACACGGATTATGCTGGAATATTTTCACAACGTACCCTTTTCCGTCACGGTTTGCGACAAAGACGGTAAAATATTGGAAATGAACGAAACCGCTGAGCGTGTGCTCAGTCACGGCCAACACATCATCGGGCAGAACCTGCTGGACTGCCACCCCGAGCCGGCACGCACCAAACTGGTGGAAATGCTTCAAAATCATAATCTTAACGCCTACACCATTGAGAAAAACGGCGTGAAGAAACTGATTTACCAATCCCCATGGTTCGAG
>Ga0265299_10005803_pt1 | contig 11391 bp, 14 predicted proteins | sample AusTroGonzalo_MG_4_FD_193485 | JGI IMG/M metagenome (GOLD analysis project Ga0265299, IMG submission 193485) | Bovine rumen microbial communities from tropical cattle in Woodstock, Queensland, Australia - Gonzalo_02 | ecosystem: Host-associated > Mammals > Digestive system > Stomach > Rumen ...
TTTCCTCACTAGTGTATTAACTTGTTATTTATACTAAAACTTGACCGTTATAACGGAGAGCTCCATCAGAGTCTTTTCTCCAGTTATTTATAAATGACGAGAGGTTCTGACAATCAACTGCGAAATCCGATGTCGGATCCTTTGCAATCTTTATTGCTGCTTCTGTCACAGTAATGAACTTTTCCCCGTCATACATCATATGGTTGTCACCAGATTCCGTAGAAAGAACTTCTTCTTCATATACTGCAGGTAATCGTTCCAAGTCAAGTTTTTCATACCCACAATCTTTCTTGACGTATATATAACCTTCTGCATCAGTAAATGTACCGTCTTCGAGTTCTTCCAGGTCTAATGCTTCATCCGGGTGTAACTGTCCCCATGCAGCTTTAAACGAATCGATAGTTGTACTCCAGTAACGTACAGCTTTAATCTTCTTCCAGGAACCGTCTTTGAGATTACTCCACTTAAGATCATCTCCTTCCAAACCACCCGGGAATATGTTTTTACTGAGGTTATATGCGTTGTTCGCGTTCTTCAGTTTATGTGGATCCACGCAGAGTTTATAAGTCGAATCTATTTCGGTCTTAAGATTACTTATCTGTACCTGAGCTCCTTCTAATCCACCGTATATACTATTACGGTACTCAGTAGATATATTATAACTGTCACCGGACTTCTGTAGTTTGAGTACACTCATACTATGGTTGAAGAAGTTACTGGCAGTTGCAATCTCAGCGCAGGACTTACTGTCATCGAATGCACACTGGAAGAAATCACATAGTTTCTGCAGGTAATCAATGACACCGTAATCTATCAGCTGGTCCAGGTAATCTTCGCAGAGTTTCTTCAACTGTCTGATCTTACGTGCAATCCATCTATAATATGTTTCCAGCTGATCCTTACACCAACCCAGGAATTCCTTTATGTACGAAATACCGAACTCTACAGTGAATCCCGCGGAACAAACCATCTGCTGGAATTGGGAGAAATCACTTATCACTCCCCTAATATTATTGATTAACGGTTCTACTTCGATACATTGTTTCTTCCACCACTTGATAAGTTTCTTCATTAACCATGAATCCGGGTCAAGTAACTCATTAAGCAATGCAAGACATTTCCACAGTCTGTGACACCAGAAACTCTTATCTGTACCGAACAACGCGTTATATAACATGTCGAACAGTTCTTTTTCATACTGTTTGACGAGATCCACAATCAGTTTGATGGTATGATCCATCATGTATTCAGCGACTGTGATAGCGGCAGTGGCCACGGATTCTATACGGTTAAGTAATCCTTTTGCCAAAGCTGAATAACCTTCAATCGCCGCACGGATTAATTCGAGGGATCCGTACAAGTATGTACACATTAAACTGGTTGCGCTCATTAAAAATTTCCGGGGAAGTTTTTTATTTTTATATATTTATAACGAAAAAAGGACAGAGCAGATCTATCCATTGAACTTTAGATGTTCGGAGATGTCCATGTTAGGGTGATCGTCTTAAAGTCAGGTTCTTTGAGTTCTATCCTACACCAGCGAGTTAAACATGGACCGGAGACATCAAGCCTATCCAGGAACACTGAATAGACTGACAGGTATGGACCATCAACCTCTGTGGGATTTACTTATAGGCTTACGATGCAGGCATTCCGGCTCACCGACTACATCCTATAATACCGATGCGGCTATCTAGGTTCTTTGTTATCAGAACCCTCTGCGGTAATATACGCTAGACTGTTTCTTGTAATACCACGGATTAGGTATAACTCGGCCGTCCGAGCCAAGAAACTTACTGAAAGGACTTACCTCATCCCCAGCGGCTTACCCTCTACCGACAGCATCATTGAGTTGAGTTTCGCTCCGAGGAATAAGACTTACTATGTAATTGCGTTTCTTAGGGAACCTAAGTTCATTATTATATATAACAGTTTTCCACTGGAACCTTTTGTCCCAGTTTATTAATAATATACTAACAGTTTACTAACATGTTATAAACACAGTTACAACATATTGAACCCAGTTACCTATTTTTTGGTTTAAATATAGAAAAGTTTTCTGTTTTGTAAAGTTATAGAAATATTTAGATTTTAATGTTAACGTTTATAAACATTTACTTTTTTACTATATTTGTGTATATGTATATTGAATTTGAAAAGCTTTCGTTTTGTAATATATTGTCCTATGGTGCCCAAGGCGCAGAGATAAAGTTCCAGCCGGGCCTCAATACAATCAGAGCTCCGAACGGTTCAGGTAAGTCTACTATGTTGGACGCTCTTACATTCGTATTGTTCGGCAAACCCTATAGAGACATCAAGCTGGATGAATTGATCAATGAAACCAATAAGAAGGGTCTGGAAGTAACGATCGACTTCCGTATTGGTAAGGATAAGTATTCTATCACACGCGGATTGAAACCGACTGTTCTTACGATCATGAAGAACGGAAAGGAAATGGATCTTCTATCCACGAAGAAACTCACGCAGGATGAAATCGATAAGTTACTGGGGATTAACCTCAGACTTTTCAAGAATATTGTCGCCGTCGCGTGTACGAATAACAAACCATTCCTGTCGTTACCTATCGGTGATAAGCGTGCTCTGATGGAAAACATATTTAACATAGACAAGCTTGGAGCTATGTTAAAGGATGTAAAGAAGCAAAAAACAGCTTCAAATGCGGAATATTCTATAAAAAATACAGAATTATCTGGTATAAACCAGCAGATTAACGATAATAATAACTATATTTCGCAGATGGAAGAATATATTTCCACGTTTAATGAAACTCGAAACGCGAACATCGAAAAGTTAAACGAGCAGATCAAACAGTACCAGACACGAATCAATAAAGCTGGTAAGAACATTACGTTGGCGGAAAATAAGATTACGGAGTTAACGGAATCTATTAAAGGTAAGTCTGTACAGGACGAAATCGAGCAGATAAACATAGAGATCGGTAAAACCATGTCGACTATCGAGAAAAACGGTACGACACTTGAGAAACTTAAGAAGACAAAACTCTGTCCTATCTGTAAGAGTCCATTGGATGAAGGACATGCGAAGAAACACCTGGAAGAATTACAGCAGGAACTCGATGACATGGAAAAGAACAAGTACCCGGTTCTTCAGCAGAAGTATGCAGAGCTTGTTCAGATTCAGAAAGAGTATAACGAATCTGTTGGATTCATTCGTGAAATCAGGGAAAAGCTTAATGCAGAAAAGAACATAAAGTCCCAAGCAGAAAACGATCTTTCCAAGGTTGAACATTCATTAGAGACAGAACAAAATAAGACATGTCCTGCAAACCTGGACAAGTACAAGTTAAAGCTTGAAGAGTTACAGGTACGATTCGATGCGATTAAATGTGACTGTGAGCAGTTGATAGAAGACATGAAGTTGCAGAACGAATTGATTGATATCCTTGGTGATTCTGGTATCAAGACATACTTCTATAGAAAGCTTATCGCTTTACTTAATAAGAACGTTAATGAATTCCTGGTCAAGTTCGAGATGAATAACATTCATATAGAATTTGATGAACAAATGAAGGAATGTATCACGAAGAATATGAAGGGTAGATCCTATAATTCGTTCTCTGGCGGTGAGAAGACTCGTATTGATATGTCTATCCTACTGTCGTTCTTTAACATCAGCAGATTGATTTCTAACTGGAGTTCTAACCTGGTATGCATAGATGAATTGCTGGATCAGAACATAGATAAACCAGGTATCGACCAGTTCGTATGTACGTTATATAATATAATAGCGGAAGGTAAGAAAAACCTGGGAATATATATCATATCACACATGCTGGGAGAAATGAAGGTTCCAGTAACGTCATCAGTGATAATAAGAAAAGTACATGACTTTAGTACATTAGAGGTTAAATATGGTTAATTGGCAACAAGTAACCCCAGCAGATGCAATCATGCTCTGTGAACGTTGGGGATTCAAGATGAAGGAAATTGATTTCTTCGCAATGGAAGAGAAGGAATATTATGTACCTGAAACCGGATTCAGTTTCAAGTACAAGATTCAAAACTCTGACCCAGTAAAGTTCTTTATCGATCCGTACATCAACGGTAAATCGGTTACAGTGGAAGAATTCAAAGCAGCAGTTACTGACTATTATAATTCAAAGAAGTAGGTTTGATGAAAGTCGCATTACTAGCAGATTTACATTTCGGTGTTAAACGCGGTGACCAGATCTGGATGAATTCGCAAGTCAGATTCTTTGAAAAACAGCTTGTACCGGAATTAAAGAGTAAGAATATTACGGAGATATGGATTCTTGGCGATGTATTCGATACCAGAGAATCAGTGAACGTGAACGTCATCGGTACTGTAATCCACGTTTTCAAGGACATTTTAAAGGATTTCAACGTGACATGTATCGTTGGAAACCATGACATGTACCTTAAAACCAGTACAGAAATACATTCCCTAAAGATCCTAGATCTATTACCGAACGTAAAGGTATATGATAAACGTGCAGAAATGGAAGTAGACGGCAAGAGCATACTACTCTTACCTTGGATAACTGACTATGCTGAACCTCTGGGTTTAAAGAAAAAGTACGATTACTGTCTGTCACATTTAGATATCATCGGTTATGACATGGGATCCGGTCGTCTTTCTGACTCTGGAATCTACGCGAATGAACTCCTGAAGAATATCAAGCATGTATATGCTGGACATTATCACGAAGGTGTATACCGTACATACGAAGGTGGAAAGTCCATCTGTTATATCGGAGCTCCGTACCAGATCACACGCAATGATTATAACCGTCCTAGAGGGTACAGAATCCTGGACGTGGGTACAGAGAAGGATGAATTCATACAGAACCATGAATCGATCATCTTCACGAAACATACGTACCCGGATGACGTGGATGAATCCGTTATCTCAGGAAACGTGGTCGACATGGATGTACCTATCGAACTCGCGGATAAGAAGTTCAATGCATATATAGAAAAGCTGGAGAAGATGAATCCTGCTTATCCTGTCAACGTGAACGTACTTATTACTGAATCAGAAGAACTCGATATCATTGATACTGATAACCTGAACATCGTTACGTTATTCAATGAATTCATTAAGACACATGAGACGGAAGTAGATAAGGATAAGCTGACAACTGCGTTCATGGATCTCTATAACCAGTATAAGGAAGATTAATATGAATTTTGTCGTAATGGGAATTGACCGTATTGGTAAGAATACTTTTATAGAAAAGATATTAAAGGATTTCGATCCTGAACTTAAAGAAATACATCTCAGCAAACCTCCCGCTGACGTGGATCCGTTAATGTTCACCAAAGCAGAGTATGCAGAATACTTCATGGAATTAAAGAAGAAGGACCATCTCTGTTATAACCGCGGACATATCGATGAATTCGTGTATGGACCGTTGTACCGTGAGCAGAATACGTACTGGTTAAAGATCTACGAAGAAGAACTTTGGGATGATGTACAGAATACGGTATTCATACTCCTTATCTCAGAGAACTTTAACGTAATGGAAGATGACGGCAACTCGTTGGATTATTCCAGGAGACAGGAAGAACAGGATTTGTTCATCAAACATTTCCAGGAATCACCGATGACGAATAAGATTATCATCAGAACGATTGACCGTAACGGTTACAGGTTAATCTCTTCTATTAAGGAAGACCTGATTCGTGAAATTGTAAAAATCACAGAGAAAAACGCAAAGCTTAACAATAACCTGAAATAATTTCTATATTTAACAGTATGAAACAGTATTTGGAAGTATTAAATAGAATCCTTACAGAAGGTAAGATCAAACATAACCGTACAGGTGTCGATACTCTATCAGTTTCAGGTACCATGTTGGAATTCGACATGTCTACCGGAAAGTTTCCGCTGATGACAACAAAGAAAATGGGTCTGAAGAACATCTGCGCTGAACTGGAAATGTTTCTCCATGGGATTACAGATAAGAAGTTCCTACAGGATCGTAACTGTCATATTTGGGATGATTGGTGTAACCCGAAGAAAGTTCCGTACGGTACAGACGACGTTACCAAACAGAAAATGAAGGACGAATCCGATCTTGGTCCTATCTACGGAAGTCAATGGGTTAATTTTAACGGTGAAGGGGTAAACCAGTTACAGAAGGTACTCGATACTCTTAAGACGAATCCTACCGATCGTAGAATGATTGTTTCCGCGTGGAATCCACTGAAGCTGGACCAGATGGCGTTACCTCCATGTCATTACTGTTACCAGATCCTATGTAATGACGGTTATGTAGATCTGTTATGGAATCAACGTTCATCGGATTATCCTATTGGAGTTCCATACGACATCGCATCGTACGCAATGTTACTTACTCTTATCTGTAAGCAGGTAAACATGAAACCCGGTAAGTTAATTGGTTTCTTCGCAGATTCCCATATCTATGTCAATCAGATTGAAGGTGTCAAGGAACAACTTTCCAGGGAACCGTATGAATTACCAACAGTAAAGATTACCAACGCTGACGATCCTAACTGGACTATCTGGGACTGGAAGTATACTGATTTTACTCTCGAAAACTATCAGTGCCATCCGGCTATCAAGATGCCAGTAGCAGTATAAATATTACAGTTACGCTTACCTTTCCTGGTAAGACTGGCTCTCTACGGGGAGCATTGAGAGAACCTGTCGACGGGTTCTCTTTTCTATATCCAGTCAGTTTACGTAAACCCAGTCAACGGCAATTATAAATAATACAGATTAAACATTTAATTTAAAGGAGTTTATAATATGCCACTTAATTTTACAGCAGACCAGTTAGCCCAAGCCAGAGAACAGGAAAGAGCTATCAATGCTATGGATGACCGCGATTACATCGTAACCGTCTGTAACGTTATTGCCAATGCCCTTAAGTCTCCGACTACCAGAAATCTTGACCTTTCTGAAATCCGTCAGTTGGTTGCAAATGTTCAGGAACAGATTGAAGACAAGATTTATGCTCAGGCTGACAAGCTCGAAGCTCCGGAAGAAGAACCTGGCCTCGGCGACGATGACCTCGATGATCTCGATCTCGGTGAATCAACCGAAACTTCCAAACAGTTCACTCTCAAGGAAGCAAAAGAGATTCTTCTCAAGTCCGGCTACAATATTGACTAGTTTTTGCGTTTAACTAGGGAATAAAACAAAATCGGTAGTTTTAACTACCGATTTTTTAATTTAAAACACCAATTATTAAGCGATTGCCGCCTGATACTTTTCAAGAACACAGGCTTCAATATGTTCTCGAAGCTGTCGGGTAATCGGACAGCAGATACTGCGGTAATCTTCACCCTTATAGAAGGGATCATTCGGATAACCGACGAACAAACCGTTTTCGCCTTCCATGACACGAAGTCCGCGAATCTGAATCTGGTCATTCAAAACAATCGTGGCCAAACCCTTCATGTGTCCCATGCTAGGACCTTCCTTGAAAGGGAAAACCTGAACATTGGTTACGGCCAGGCAGTCAAAGGCTTTGGATGTTTCTCTGATTTCGTTTTTCATTATTAACTCCTGTTAATGGTTATCATTGTCGATAACAATATAGGAATTATTGAATACGAATTGGTACAACTTCTCAGGATTATTTTCAAACCAGTCCACCAATACTGTAGAATCTCCACCTTCAGTCGGTGCACTCTGGTGATCGATATAACCGACATACTTCGGCTGGACTCTGTAATTGCTGCTGACCGAGATTTCACCGATATCGTCTTCCCATTCTACCATGACTCCATGCTTACGGAAACAGTCAGCAACTCCAGCCAAGGCGGTATTAACCTCGGTTTTCATCTCCGAAACCAGTTTACTACGAACACGTTCCAGGTCACGGAGAGTCGTATCTAGCGGAATCCACTTCGTCTTGGTAGTGAGATAGGCCACCAATGCATAGTCGAGCTTTTCTTCCGGGTTATACAGGTTTTCCGGTCCCCAGCCGTATTCACCGTTACCCGAGATATACAAAGTCAATCCTTTCAGATCCCCGATAACATCGTCACTGAACGTAATACTGTGACATGAACTGGAATTGGTTTCAAATACGTTATTTCTGGATTTTTTCATTTTCTAATTATCGTCCTCAAGGTCTTGAAATTCAAAATCAGTTTCCGAACAGTAGTTCTTGTCAATAAGTCGTTCGCAACCGTGATCCTGTGCTTCCTGCAGTCTCTTCTTGAAATCATTGGCCACATTGATAATACTGTCCATACGAGCAATAGCATTGTCGATCGTTTCGTCATCGTCGAAATACACTACGCTATCATGTTCAGAATCAAATCCCTTATATGGATCGGCATACAATCCGTTGCTGATCGAGTAACCTTCTTTCTGATTCATCTTCGTTGCATACTCCGCGAAATCCACGAACAGGACATTACGCCGACGGGTACAGAATTCATCCTGCACTACCGGTTTATCAGCCTTCTTCCAGATTGCCAGGATCTGCGCCTTAATCTGCTTTTGCTGCGCAGTCAATACCTTCAGTTTTTGCCAATCCAATTCAACTTCACCCTTCTGGCCACAGTTCACTTTCTTCAGGGGAATGGTCGTCTTCTTGCTCTTCGTCGTGATCTTGTGTTTGCATGTTGGCATACTGTAACTCCTTGTTTTTCTCCAAATATAGCAAAACTGTCAATAACCGTCAACCTGGCATATTTTATTTCGGTTATTCACCATTAACCCAGTTCTCGGTTCATAAACCAGTCCGCTCTACAAATCCTCGATCGCCAGACAGGTTTCCAGTTCGCTCTTGAAAACCAGGTATTCCGTCTCAGTCTCAATCTTCTCACACTGGTCGACAAACTGATAGAAATTTTCAGAATTTAAAAAATTCAGTACTTTCTGTATACCGGTCAGCCATCCTTCGCCGATCTTCACAGGCGACCGTGAATATTCGTCAGTATTCCTAAACCAGTCACTGTCAATCTGGTTATAATGCCACGGACGGTCCTTATAATATGAATTTTCAAGTTTCGGTAAAAAACGGTAATGGAAAAACCGAATACAGTATTTCGGGATATCGTCTTCCGTCTGTCCGGTAAACCGTTTCACTTCAATCAGTTTATGATAACCGTGTTTTTCGGTTTTCCTGTGAATATAGAAATGCCTGAGGTTTTGATATCGGTCAAGTTTCTCGACATCCTCGAAATTCCTGCTATCGTTTATTATAACCAACAATCCATGATCTTTATAGATTGCGTTCATGTAATCCGTGTCCATAGTCTATATAATATAATAAATTCCGGATTTTTTGTCAATATACTTAATACACTATACTTAATACAGTCCGACTCGGTTAACCCGGTCAGCTTTATAGAAACCGGTCAACCTTAATACTTTATAGAATAACTATGATTTCCGCGGTTGACTTAACAGAATATACTTAACACTTTATACTTTATACACCTTAACAGATTTACTATATTACATGACATGAAAGCAAAACAACAACCAACGGTCGTCAAGTTCGAAGACTTCATAAAAGACATGGATTCGGCTTTTGTCGCAGGAATTACCGTATATCTCGGCGACGCGAATAACCGGACCATCCTGGAAATCGACGAAACGCTGAACCGGATCATACCGGAAGACAAAGACTACCGGAATACGATAGTTTTCCAGAATGTCACCTTCAGGTCGGCCAAACGTGTAAACTATTCCAGAATTTTCGAAATCTACTGCGACTGCAGATTTATAAACTGCAGGTTCGAAACCAACATGGAACTCCGCACCGAACGTTCCCTGCAATTGGATAACTGCACGACCATTTGCGATGTCAAACTCTACGGCGGAAATCCATCTCTAAAAAACTGTAACTTCAGTACATCGGACATATCCTTCGAAGCTTGCAGCAATGTCGTAGTATGGGACAGTAAGTTCTACGGTGTTCACTTCGGTGGTTTCTGTGAAGCCTACGTGACGATGCAACGTTGCGAGATTACCGAAAATGTCGATGTCGAGGAATCTCATTTCGCCACATTCAACTTCATCGGCGGAAAACTGAAGACTTTCCAGTTTGAGGAATGCCATATCCATAGCCTGGATCTTTCCAGTCAGGATTCTTCCACTATAGTCAATCTCAAGGTTGACCAAATCTATATAAGAAGTTCTTTTATAGATCATGCTACGTTCCTTTCCGACCGTATCAAGGAAATCAATGTCCGTATGTCAATGCTTAACAGATCGGTTACCTATGACAGTAAACTTCCGAAAATCTTTTCCGAAAGATCCGTCGGTTTCATTCCTACGCAGCAACACCTGACGCTTTATAAAAAGGCCAAGGTAGTCTGTAAGGACACCGGGAAACAAGTCGACGAGGTTATCGTAAAACTGGAAGTTCCGGACGACGCAAAGAGAGTATATTGCGATTACGGTAAAATCAGGGTTTCGAAAGCCGTAACCGTCGGTTTCTATAAGCTTAATGGAAAGACGTATACTCTTAATACAAAACGAGGACATATTGTCGTCGCCCAATACGGTAAAGATTACGAATACGAAATCGGAAAAACCCAGAAACCTACAGAAGCATTCGATTCGACATTCGGAAGATGCGGTTCCGGAATCCACGGTTTCGAATCCTTCCAGGAAGCGGTTGACTATATTCTCTAATCTGGTTAACCTGAACTGGGTCGGTTAACCGGGGATGAACCGGAAAACTGACTGAGATAAGAAAAATTCAGAATTGAGGATATAGAACGGGGAGGGGATGAACCTTAATAAAAAATTTCCTGGAAAAATTTCCGGGAAAATTTTTTTTATGTCAAAAAATTTGACGATCTTAGATCAGGTTATACCTATACCGGTTATTTTGGTTTATCAGTTTATCGATTATACCTATACCGGTTATTTTGGTTTATCTGGTTTATCGGTTATACTCCCACCGGTTTTTCTAGGTTCATCAGGCTTATACCAGCTTAATAGAAAAAGGACCAGGTTTACCTTAATAGAAATCTGGACATGTCTGGGTATATATTGTCGTATTATTAACGACTTATTAACGGTTATTTCACGCGGAAAAAATACAGAATTTTTTACTTAACAGAAATTATCTTAACTGAATTCTGGATATTCTATAGACGGATATTTTTAGATATTGATGGTAATGAAACCGGCTCTGGGACCGTCAGCATCTACGGGATCGATTGACTTGACATCACGGCCTCTGAGATAGGAAGGACAGTCGGAAATAAAGCCGTCATAGACTATATCGTCCTTTGATAAATCGAAAATGATTATTTGTTGAGGACCGTTGAAAGCGGTTAATAGGGTATAAAGTGGGATATTCATTATTTAGTCTTCTTGTTTTTCTCTGAGGTGTTTGAGGAATATGTAGTCCAGGTGGTCTCTTACGTATTCCAGGATAGTTTT
>Ga0265299_10005804_pt1 | contig 11391 bp, 13 predicted proteins | sample AusTroGonzalo_MG_4_FD_193485 | JGI IMG/M metagenome (GOLD analysis project Ga0265299, IMG submission 193485) | Bovine rumen microbial communities from tropical cattle in Woodstock, Queensland, Australia - Gonzalo_02 | ecosystem: Host-associated > Mammals > Digestive system > Stomach > Rumen ...
TATGCTTCACGTGACCGGGTCGCAAACTTCCTGAATTTCGTTAAAATCTCTTCGGCCATATTTTTCTCCGCCTAGAAACTACACTGTAAATTACTCCACTTCCCATAAAGGTCTGTGAGCGGATGTGCCACGCAGCAAATCGTTGCCGCCCATGAGAAGCCATAGCTTGAACTTGTCCGGTTCAGTCTTGTGACCGGTTACTAGAATATCAGGATTCTTTGCAACATCCGCAAGGAACTTCTGATCTTCAGCAGTAAGCGTCCCATTACGTGTACCGGCTTCAAGAACCTTGCTTACCTGGCTCTTCTTGCCTTCGAACGCAGCCGTATTGCGGTTTTCCTCAATATCGTCCTTGAACGCACGGACAACTTCCGGAGCGTACTGGGACTTACCGAGCTTGTTGATTAACAAGCTAGGCCATGCCTGATGCACCGCATTCTGAACCTTGTCCCACTTCCCTGCGCCGCCGGAACCTTGTCCATGCCAGTATGCGTAGTTGTACAGTTCTGGATTGTCTTGGAAAATCTGACGAACTTCTTCAGGATGCATGACATTCTTGTTCGAAACGTCGCCAGTAGTCGCAGTTCCACGAATTATCTGCGACGGCTTGGCTCCTTCAATAGTCTTGCCGCTCTTTACAAGCATATCCATGTCAATAGCCTTTCTAATGTTTTCAATATTAGCAGCATTGTCACCCTTAACAGCAGCTTCTGCTGCAAGATTCTTGTAGTGATCTTTCCAAGCATTCAGAACATCAACTTTCTTGGCCTGATTCTTTCCTATTTTATTAGCGATCGTCTTAGCGTCACGCATGGTAAGGGTACCATCGTCAATCATGTTGATGACACGTTCCTTCGCAGCTTTATCCAAGAATTCTTCGAACGAAACGCCTTCTGGTATGATGTTCACGCCACTAAGTATGGAATTCAGTTCATTCGACGTAATACGTTCCCCTTCCGGGAAAATTCTTACAACAGGTTCCTTCAGAGCATCCTTAACTTCACGAGCGAAATCGTCACCGATTGCAGATTCGGAACGTCCCAGAGTGTTGAAGAAGTCACGCATCTTCCTGGCACCGAATGACTTAAGTTCTCCGCTATAGCGGTCGATGTAAGGAGCTACTGCCCTAACCAATCCACGCTGGACAGCCTGGTTAACAGCACCGCCTACGGCGACATCTCCGGCAGAGAATTCAGCCCTGTCGTCCATGCCTTCACCTGGGTCATAAATGAGATCGTCTACAACTTCCGTAGCAAAAGGCACGACAGTGTTACCAGCTGTATTGGCAATAGCCTTTCCAGCCCAAGGAATAGCACCAAGCTTTGCGTTACGCAAAGTTTCTGCTGCCTTTCCAGCTGAATTGATTATCCTGGAACCGTACTTGGGAATAGCACCGACGCCGATACGTGCTCCCTTCACGAAGCCAGTACCCGGTATGCTCATGGCGAGGTTTTCGCCAACATCCATGAGAAAGTCTTTGCCGCCCAGTCCGTTAAATTCACCAGTGTTTGCAAGGCGTTCCGTTGTACGTGGGAACAGAGTGCGAGTAAGGAAACCGGCAACAGTTCCGTCATTCACAGCATCATAACGGGCCTTCTCAAGCTCCTTCTGGAACTTGTCATCAAGACCACGACGCCATTCGGATTCCAACGTATCCCATGCACGTTGTCCAAGATTTGGATCCTTCAGGATGGTTTCCTTCCAGACCTTTTTCTTCCTTGGGTAGAGTTCAACGAACTTGTCGTAAGCAGACTTGCGGTCTTTCTTTTCCTTTCCGCCTTCGGTTTTCGGATCGTCAACGAGTTCCTTGCCTGAAGGGTCAAGCTTCTTGAAGAACATCTTGAGGGAAGGCATGTCTGCCTCGGTGCGTTCGATCTCCTGGGTAATCCAAGGATATTCAGTGCCAAGACTGTCCAACACGTTGTTCGTGTAGATATGTTCAGTTGCACCGGGGGCAGTGCCGGTAACAACCTGCACACGGTCTGGCACTCCAAGACCATCGTTACGCCGTGCGTCGAGAATTTCGGTAAGACTTGCCATTATTTGCTCCTCTTGAAGTAGCCCTTATCCCACTTACCCTTCTTGAGCAGTTTCACCTTGTCGGCATGGGACAGCTTGTTCCAGTAGTCGTTCTGTGCTTCAGGGGACATGTTCTCTATTTCGATGGCCATGTCCGTGATGCGCTTGTCTTCTGCCTTGGCTTTCGCCTTGTCTTCCTTTGTCTTTCCCTTGGATTTCTCCCATTCGTCCAGGAGCATCTGGAAATCCTTGGAATTAGGATCGTCCTTGGCAAGTTGCTTGAGCAATTCACGGTCTTTGTCGCCGAAGTCATTTTCAGCCATCTTTAATCGCATGTAATTGACGAATGCCTGGTTGTTCATGCCAGACGTACCGCCGTTCAACGCTGCTTGAATTCGCTGATACGAAGGAATCTTTGTCACATCAATTCCAGACTGTTTCGCATCTCTTTCAGCCCTACGCATTGCAACCTCAAGCTGATTCCTTGCAGCCTTCTGGTCTTCGGTAGAGTCGGCGCTTAGGCCCCATGTGAGCTTCTCGGCGTCCATCAATGCGTTCTCGATAGCGTTGGAACTCTGAGCACCAGTTGCGCCACGCTGCATCATGCTGTCGTACGCAGACATGTCGCCAATGGACGCACGCTGTGCTGCGATTTCCCAAGCCTTGTCATTGGATGCACCACCAGGAATCGTCTTGTCGATCTCGGCAATACGGCTGTTGATCTGTGCCAAGCGGGATTCCAGCTGCTCGATCTGCTGCATGGCCTGTTCACGGCGTTGAATGGATGCTGCACCTGTGTCGCCACCGGAACGTCTTCCAAAGTCTTCTACAACAGGTTCGGCATCAGGGCCACCCGGAGCATATCCTTGCATTTGTTCGGCAGCATAGGCCGCAGAATTGTAATTAGCAGTCTGGTCATAAGGAACATAGCCCTGCATCTGCTGTGCAGCCTGGGCACCCAGAACCTGAGCGAATGTAGGCTCCGGTGCAAAGCCAGCAGAGGCCGGACGGTATCCGCCCATCAAGTCCGGATTTGCATAGTCCGGTTCACGCCTTTGATTTTTCCATCTTAGTGACATAATCTCTCCTATTTGGCGGCGAACCATCCGCCCATGTAATGTTGTCTGCCCCATTCTCCAACATTGGAATCGGGTGTGCCATGCTTGTCAATAAGGTGCTTGGAGTCACCCCAAGCCCTGTGGCCCTTTCTAGGCAATGCACGGCCTATGCTGGGATACGTAAGCAAGTCCTTGACAGCTTCGGAAGCTTCACGTGGGTTGCTGCCACCCTTGTAGGTGTACCACTTGCCTTTACCGTTTCTGAACTGGATCGAAATCGTGTTGTCAGGGTTAATCTTGATGCCTTGTACGGCTGTGGAAATCGGGTTTACACCCTTACGTGGCTTGGTATCCTTACCCGGCCACCATTCCATCAGGGAATCTTCGTTACCCATCATCACGGCCTTGTTATGCTGATCCAGACTCTGTGCAAGAACTGCATTTAGCGTGGAACGGTCTATGTGTGCGCCGTTCATTGCTGGGAGCACGGTCTTTTTGCCGTCGATAGTGGTGTACAGTCCCGGATCGTTAACCTCTGACCCGCTGTATGGTGTAAATGCTTCCGTCATCTCAGGGTACGAATACACCGCACCAGCAAGAATGTTCTTGCCAAGTGTGCTCCTCTTGCCAATTGCGCCACGTGCCGCACCGGCAACAGGCGCACTCACAAGACCCGGCAGCAATCCAGCCGCCAGGAATTTCGGTGCAATTTCCAATACCTTAGACCACGTCAGAGCCATACTAGCCTCCGAACTGCTGTTTCAGCATTGCGATCTGCTGCTTGATCTGTTCCGCCTCAGCTACAAGCCTGTCTCGCTCGTCTTTCCGTCCACGGATAGAGTCTGCGACCTGGTTGTACACGTTGCGCTTGCGCTGTTCGTCAGCAAGACGCTGTGTGCGGTCGTCTTCGGCCCATTGGTCTAGCTTGTCTTGGCGTTCACGTTCACGTTTCCGGTCAAGACCAGCACGGATAGCATTGGCGGCAGTGATGATGTTCTCACCCGTCTTGTTCTTGTCCCAGTCGGTCTGCGGTGCCTGAATGAACGGCGTCTTCCATCTCCATTGAACACTTAACGGCATGTCTAACTCCTTAGAATATTGCGCCGATGACTGAACCGACTGCACCGAGTGCGGAGCCTATGCCGCTCTTGCGCTGTGCGTCAAGGTTGGCCTTGGTCTGGGCCACGTCGGAATAGGTTTCAAGATCTGCGTTGTTCTGGTTGGCAACATTGCTGTAGTAGTCGCCAAGAGCGCTGGCGAGCTGATTGCGGTCGTTGCCATAAAGGTTCGTCATGGTGCCAAGGTTGCTGATGTAGTTCTGCTTCGAAGACTGGCCAGCCTGCCATTCCTGCAACTGTCGTGCACGATCGGACTGCCACCTGTCGAACGCCTTAGACCATTCTTCACTGGCCAGCGCTTGCTGCTTCGCTGCTAGCTTATCGTTATATGAGCTCGAAAAACGATTTCCACCAGAAGATGCGCTTGCGTTGATCGCATTCATCGCCTGCTGTTGACGCTGGTTGGCATACGGATCATAGAAGTCCTTCACTTCACCGGTTGCGGTGAACTGGTCGGGGCCTTCGCCGATAGCGTTGCCAAGACGTTCAAGAGCACCGGCATACTGTGCGGAACCCTCGCCGTAGATGCCTTTCATCTGGTCAAGGTAGTTCTGGTAGATACCCTTGTTCTGAGCGGACACGCTGTTGGACTTCGCCAACACATCGTCCATCACGCCCTGAGCCCTGTCAATCTGTGCGTTGTTGTCAAGACCGAGAGACTTGCCAAGACTTGTACTGAACGAATTTCCAAGTCCCCAAGGGTCGGCCATGAAACTAACGGCATCATTCATGAAATTAGCCATCCTTATTCTCCTTCTTGGACGGCTTTTCAGCAGCTTCGATATCGAGTCCGTCCAGATAATTCTCGATCGAGTTTCGGAGTGCAAGCATCTGCTTCCTTAACTCCTTCAGTTCTTTGTTTTCACTAGTGGGCATCGTTGCCTCCGATAGTTCCGAAATATGTAAGCTCGACATATGCGTTTTCCGGCAGGTCGAAGCCTGTTTCTCCTATGTGCAAAACTACACTGCCACTCCTGTCCTTCGACGTCCATGACAGCGCACAAGTCCTGCCGGGCGCAAGCGGCAATTCGTTGCGTCCTGCTGACAGGACACCCGACATCTGGGTGGCAAAGGGGGTCTTGATGATGTGCCATTCCTTGTTGGGCCCTGCATCCATCTCGCACCAAATACCCGTAAGGATGCCTAGAACATCCTCTCTTGGGGAATTCGCATTTATGATTCCGTTTCTGATAGGTCACGCTCCTTCATGGGCTTCTTTAAAAGCTCATTTGCTAAGTTGATATCTACCCATCTGGCAACATTGCCAGCAAAGCGGACTACCTTCTTGCGCTTGCGGTACTCCTTCTGCCAACCACTAAAGTCTTCGGAGGAGTGAACGCCGTCTCGCTTATCTACCAACTCCCAGACCTCTGTATTTTTCATGTTGCCGCTATAGTCTGTCCATCTGAGATTGCCGACTTCATTCCGATGGCGGCAACGGTCTAAATGATCCACAAGCGGAAGATTATTAGGATTAGGTATAAAGGTCTCTGCCACTAGTCGATGTACCGAGTAACGCTTACCTTTAATAAAAGAAAGCATGTACCCAGAACCGTTTTTACTGCCATAGTTCCATTCGGCAATATGACTACGACCGTGACTACAGTATACGGCTCCGTCACTACGAACCAATATGCCTAACGTGGGATGTTCTTTAACCAGTAAACCACTCATTAGATCATCTCCGCTGTAGACTCCGCACGGACGGAGCATGATGTCATCACAAAGTCCATCGGCTCAGAGAACGTAACACGGATTACACATAGCCTCGTGTAGCCGATGTTCATCCATCTGACACGCTTGGAGTATTCGCCTGTCCTGCCGAAATAGGCCGTACGGGTGTTACCCCATGTCATGCCGCCGTCCTTGCTTACCCTGAGAAGAACCTTGGGCATCGTCTCATTTGCGGGGACGCCAGGAGTGCCGTAGAACTTGTGCGTACCTACGTTGCATTCCAGAGTCATTTCTTCAAAGGTGAACGGCTTCAGACCGTCGGCAATTACTGCGCTCTGTCTCTGGCGTATCATCGGTAGCTTCTTCCCGTCCGGGAAATCCTCGTACCAGTAGTCGCCATTGAATTCGCACATCATGCCGTCATTGGTGAAGGCCCAGAACTTCTCACGATAGTAGGACACGCATCCCACACGCCACTGGGTTTCCATTTCGCTTGTGCTGTCACGGCTGGTGCGCTGGTGCCATTCACCGTCCATCATGTCGCAACACCACGTCTCATGAAGGGAATTGAGTTGCAGACAGTAGAAACTGTGTTCACCGACGCTGTAGCAGAAGCCATAGGACGATTCGGTGGATTCCTCTAACAGCTTCGTGTCAAGCCAGTCCTCGGAAACCTTCTCGAAATTCGTGCCTGTCACACGCATAACACATTTTCCGTACTGGGCACCGCTTGCAACAAAGTAGACTGAGCCGCCGATACTTGCCAGACTGTTCGGGGCCTCTAGGCCGAAGCTGTTCGTCATGGTGTAGGATGTACGGATCCAATCTTCATAGTCTCCAGATCCACGCTGGAACACGTCGACACTCTTTGGGCCGAACACATACAAAGTAGGGCCTACCGCATAGAGACCGTTCACGTTGTCCGAACTGGATTCGCCGTTGAAGTATTGCTGGGCCCCGTAGTCATCTTCGAACACATGCTTGTCGGAATCGACAGACTGTGTTTTGACAGTGACACCGTCACCATCATATACGACATGGTACTTGCCGTCCGTGCCACGTTCCATCTGGAACATGGAACGCTTCTCGTTGTTGAGCGGGTAGGGCTGGCTGTAATACACATAGCCGGAACCTGTGTCGTTTACGACAATGCTGCCCGCAACGACTGCCACGTGGGACGGAGTGATGATTCCGCCGTTGCCGTTGATTCGTTCCGGGAGCTGGATGGGCTTCAGTTCGCCGCCTTCCAGCAAGTCATAGTAGTACATGTTTGCGCCGTCAACAAGAAGCAGCAAGGCTCTTGGGCCACCAGCTTCAGCAAAGCACACACGGTAGCCGTTGTTCGCAACCCTGCCTATCTGAGTCTTGTGTCCGTATGCGTCAACACGGTACAGGATGGATCCCATCACGACGAACATGTCTTCCGGCGAGTTCTCCTCCCGGAGACCAATCGTGGAAACGTATGCACCACGGCAACGGCCTCCGATCTGCTGGTAGAACTTCAGACCGGACAGAGATTCCATGTATTCTTGCTTGCCGTTGATGCCACGGTACATGTTGCATGTCCATTCGGAACCCATCACAGCAGGGTACTTCGCCTTTCGAGCGGAGCCGATAAGGTATTGGTAGACTTTACCTGTGGCCATCTATCCTCCTACATGCCGAATCCGGCAATCAAATCGTCAGCCGGGCGGGTATAGGAATCGCACAGCTGGTCGTCGTTACGCATCGGGCGGTTCTGGGATGCGAAATTGTCCACAGAACGCATAGCACCGGCGAGATCTTCCTTCACCTGATCCTTGTAGCTATAGAGCTTGTACTTTTTGACCATGCGCATTTCCAGACTGTACAGCAACAGGTCGTGATAAAGGTCAGACAGGTAGATGAAATCTCCAAGCTTGTAGTGAGGCATGCTGGAGTTCAGGTAGATCCGAAGCGGGACAGGATGCGTACCGTTGAGGCTCAACTTGCCGACCCTGCGTTGTACACCGGACGGAGCCAGCTCGAAGTCGACGCCGTAGCTCCACTGGGTCGGCAGGGAATAGGTAAGCACACGATCCATCGTCTGAGGGTTGCTGGGAGTGAGCTTCAGCCAGCGTATTCCAACCTGGCGTGCCACGCCTTGTATGGAATCGGGTGGCATCATGTTGAGACTGTTCGGCTGAGGTTCTTCGCCGTCCTCAAGTTCGTAGAAACTGACGGAACCTGCTGCAACAAGTTCCTTCGTGTTGACAGTAAGGCTGATATAGGAATCAGCGTTCAAGGATGTGATCGCACGGTTGAGAAGTTCTTCACAGGATGCGGCAAGTTCGGGTGAAACTGGTTCACCGTCGCCGACCCTGGACAGGTCTTCGCATGCAACCTGGATCAACTGGTTTACAGAAATGGCCATAGAGAATTCTCCTATGCTTTGAAACTACACAACAAAAGAACCCGCCTCTTTCGAAGCGGGCTCTTTTTCCTTCAGGAGGTTAATCCTGTTTGAACCTTAGTCGAGCAAGAGGTAAGTCGTCACGCTCTGACGGGGTTCAAAGATTTTTGCCACGAACGGCATATCGATACGGAAGTAGGACACGCCATTGAGCACTTCCGGTGCAGACTGCATCTTCAAGGTCACGAAGTCGCCAGCACCCACGGAATCCTGCTTTGCAGCAGGGAGATTCTTGAAGGTAAGCGGGCTGAAGCTAAGAGCCTTGGCAAGACGGTACTGACCGACCTGGTAGTGCTTGGAAGCAGTCAGGACAGCGGACAGAGTGAGCGTCACAGTGCCAGTGGAAGTGGCAGCGTCGATCGCAGTAGCGGTCATCCATGCGTTCGGGTTGCCATAAGACTTACCCTTGGCAGTGATACGGATTTCCGGGATCACAGTGCGAGTCTGACGGACACCGTCTTCATCGTAGTAGACTTCGGAGACCGGAATCACGATGTAATCCTGTTCGGTTTCCACGCCACCTTCGTCAACGATCTTCAAGCCGGAGAGCTTGTACGGAACGCCCGGAATCACGGAGCCAGTACCAGAACCAGTGATGGTGCTGATCGGCTTGACACCAATGGTGTTGCTACCAGCGTCAACCACGACAGAGGCAGACAGGGTCGGAGCGGCGTCCATACCAGTCGTGTCAACGATCGGGAGACCCGGAAGAGCGACGGTGTCAGCGTTGGCGTAGAAACCAATCGAATTTTCTTCGTAGATTTCACGCTGCTTTTCAGGATAGAGGAACAGGTTGGAACCGGTTGCCTGAATCTTGGAGATTGTGGTCGGGGTCTGGAAGTCAATGCGTTCGCCAACCACGGAAAGTTCTTCCATCTTGGCATTAGCATCGCTCAAGAGGCCGTAACCGGCAGATGTTGCGACAGCGACCTGGCAAGAACGGAACACGTTTTCGTTGATCACAGCCTTCTGCACTTCACGTGCGAGCTTCTTGGAACGCTTGTCAACCATTTCACGGTTGAAGTCTTCGATGTTCACGAGATCGTCCCACAGATCCGTTTCGGCAGCCGTGTTGTAGTTGTCGAGATAGGCGGTGTGTTCGACCTGGTGAGCAACGTCCGGATGAGCCACAAGACCGTTAGACACAGAACCTGCGTCGGTCTGATAGCCGTGAACAGCCATGCCGTACTTCTTACCGGCAAGATCCGGGAAGAGGTTATCTGCACGCTTGATGTAGTTGAGGTTCTCTTCGACAGCGTTGGCCAAGAGAACGAGCTTTTTCTTATTACTAAACTGACCTGGCATAGTTTACTCCTTTGTTTGAAATTGCCATGAGTTTCTTTGTTGTTTTGTTGAGGCTGCTGCGCCTCTACAGCAATTTCACGGAGGCATTTGGGGTGACCATAACGGAGGTCGGGCCGAAAATGCCATGCCCGGCATTGGGGTAAGTTGCCTTACGCCATATACACTACACTTGAACGAAAAAAGACCCAGCCGAAGCCGGGTCTTAGTTGAGAATTTATGTCAGATTAGCGGTGATCCTTGAGCCACTGCTTGACAGCCTTGTTGTCGCTGAACATATCCGTAGACATGATCGAACTGCCGCCAGCCTGTCTGCCGGGACGGCCAATGTGTGGCACAGGTTTAGGTGCTTCGACAGGTGCTGGCTGCGACGCATGGAGCAATTCGTCTTCGATGGTGCGCAGTTCGTGATAGATCGCCATCGGGTTTAGACGGCGTGGGTTGAAGATGCGTTCGAAGGTCGGCTTGTCGAAAACCATCTTTTCGAACACGATCGGGCCCATCGGGTCATTGACAAGATAGTCGGCAGCGACCGGGCAACTGTCAAGGACTTCGCCTAGACCCTGCTTGTTGCAGAAAGCGATACGGTCGAAGAACTTCTTTGAACGATCCTTGTCGCCTTGGAAAGCCTGGTCGACATTGTCAAGCCAGTCCTGCTGTTTCTGCGCCAGTTCACGATCTTCTTCGGCCTTGGCTTCCTGCTGCTTCTTGAGTTCTGCTTCCTTTGCGGCCTGTTCTTCGTCACGCTTAGCAAAGCCACGCTGGATACCCTGATCCAGAAGGTAGTTGATGAAGTCTTCGTCATTGTCAAAGTCTTCACGAACCTTCAGCTGTTCCTTCGGGGCCAGCTGCTTCTTGACTTCTTCGAGTTCCTTTGCCAGCTTGTCGTACTTTTCGTCACGTTCGGCAAGTTCCTTCGCATGCTTTTCGTCTTTCTTAGCCAGCTGGCGTCTGAAGGAGAATTCGGCACGCTTCACCGGGTCATCGGGAATGTCACGGTGTTCCGGCTTGTCTGCGGTTGGTTCCGGTTCCGGATCGGCTTCCGGTTCCGGAGATTCTTCCGGCTGCGGTGCCGGAACATCTTCCGAAGGCTTTTCAACCGGTTCGGATTCGGTTTCCTGTGTTTCGGTCTGTGTGGACTTGTTTTCGTCCTGATCCAGTTCGGCCTGCATTTCGGCCATCAGCTTGTCTAGTTTTTGTCCCATAAGGGCCTCCTGTTAGAAATCTCTGTTATAGTTCGTGACCCGGCAATACGGATCCTTAGGTATCCTGCGTCCGTCAAGGCTCATAGCGGTTTCGCTGTAGTCTGACAGGTCGCTGCTGATCTCGCACTCCGGCAAGATCGTCATGAGGTTCTTGCGCTTCTCTGTGTCACGCACGTAGTTGCGCAGACGGTTCTGCACCGTCTTGATCAAGTAGTTGACAATCTTGCGAGGCTTCTCCTTCGTGTCAACATAGGTCTCAGCCGCCTTCAATGCCTGGCACAACATGGCCATCTGCACGTCAGGCTGTAGAAATTCTGCCTTGTGGCATTCGTATCTAGGATCCTCTGACGGCAGAAGTATCGACGCCATGCGAACGATACCTGCCATAATTTCCCCGTAGCAATCGTCAATGTCTCTAGGCACGTTCCCATTCCGTCGCATCCTGATTGCCATCGGCAAGACCCCAGCTTCATCCCAAACATTAATCATGTAAAATCCAGTTACCTGTTACTTACTTGTTTATCAAATTAGTTCATTAGTATTCAGACATGATGTCTTCTTCTTCGGCACGTGAAAGACCGCTT
>Ga0265299_10005806_pt1 | contig 11386 bp, 9 predicted proteins | sample AusTroGonzalo_MG_4_FD_193485 | JGI IMG/M metagenome (GOLD analysis project Ga0265299, IMG submission 193485) | Bovine rumen microbial communities from tropical cattle in Woodstock, Queensland, Australia - Gonzalo_02 | ecosystem: Host-associated > Mammals > Digestive system > Stomach > Rumen ...
AAAGTTGCCAGTGGGTAGGTGACGCCCGTCGTGAATCACCATACCGCACACTAGGTGCTCGCGTCCTCCCTGTGTGCCGTTGACGATGATCGGTTCAAAACCCTCCTGCTCCCATTGCTCGTTCCAGTCGCGGTCTTCAGCCTCGTCTATAGTGTAGCTGATGGTGACGTCCGTAAGCGGGAAGTCCTGAAGCAGGGCATCCAGTAGCTCACGTTCGAACAACTGCTGCTGCACGTAGCCGCAGATTCCCTCAGTAGTTTCCTCAAAAGTCTCAAAACCAGCATCTCCGGCCAGTGCTGCCAGCAGGTCGCAAGCATCGGCCGAAAGCGGTGAAAGTGTGAATTTTACTTCGTAATACTTCATACGTTTGTTAATTTTTGCCGCAAAATTACAAAAAATAGGGAAAAACCTATCATAGTTTAGGGTTTTTCCCTAATTTTGCACTGGAAAAGTAATTAATTTTGCATCGTGAACCAACGGCTACGGCCGAAGGTGCAGGTCAAACAATAAAAGAAAAGGAGATATGACAATGAAGATTAAGTTTTTAGTTTCGCTCATTCTGGGGGTACTCCCTCTGACGATGATGGCTCAGGACGACGATATGTACTTTGTTCCGAGCAAGAAGAGCAAGGTGACGACGATTCGCCCTGTCGCCGTACGTCCTGCTCCTGTTTACCACTCGGGCAGCAACCGCAGCGTGGACGAATATAATCGTCGCACGGGCAGTTCCTATGAGGTGCTCCCCACAGATACCACGGCCAAGAACGATGTCATCGACTTCAACGGCGAGGTGGGCGTCTATCCCGACTCCACGCAGCAGGCCGAGGACTTCGCCCTGACCCGCGAGATGAGCCGTTGGGACGGCTATGAGCCTGCCGTTGTTTACATGGAGGGCTATCGCGATGGTCGTCTTGACAGTTGGGGATGGCATTCGCCCTGGTACTATTCTTACTATCCTTGGTACGATGCTTGGTACGATCCCTGGTACGGCTATCATGGCTGGTACACTGGCCTGTATGATTCTTGGTACTACGACCGCTGGTACTATGGCTATGGCTACTATGGTGGCTACTACGGCTGGGGACGTCCTTACTATCCTTACTACTACGGGCCTGTACATACTGTAGTTTATGACAATGGACGCTATAGCAACCGTACTCATTACGATCGCCGCATGGTGTCGTCGACTCGTCGCGGAGTCACCAATGGCCGCACTTCGACATTCAGCTCAGGAACCTTTGGTGGTGCTGCCATTAGTAACCGCCAGACGGCTACCCGTAGCAATCGTGCAACGTCGACCACGACAAATGCCAATACGCGTGTCACCAACAGTCATGGCACCTTTGCAGGCAACCGTACGCTGCCCACTCCTACCACAACAACCACTAGTAGCAGCAATCGTTCGGCAGGAACGTTTGGTGGTGGTGTTACGCGCAGTTCCTCTTCATCATTCGGTGGCGGTGGCGGCGGTGGCTCGTTCGGCGGTGCCAGCACCAGGGGCGGCAGTCGTTCCAGCAGGCGTTAATTCAGGTAATGTATGCTCACGTTAACTCTCACCAAGTAATCATACAAGAATTATGAAAAAGAAGATATACATCGCAGCCCTCGCACTGGCAGTAGTACTGCCGTCGGCTGCACAGGAAACCTACGAGAACGCTAAGATTGCGGCTCCCGAACTGAACGGTACGGCTCGCTACGTGGGTATGGGTGGCGCAATGGAGGCCTTGGGAGCCGACATCTCCACCATGTCGACCAATCCAGCCGGTATCGGCCTGTTCCGCAAGTCTTGGTTAGGCACGTCCTTCAGTATTGTTACCCAAGAGGATGGCGTCGACTTCTCAGGCAGTAACAAGACCAAGTTAAGCTTCGACCAGATGGGCTTCGTTTATTCCTCCTACGACGGTGGCCCCTCATACATTAATGTCGGCATCAACTATCACAAGAGCCGCAACTTCAACTACATCCTCTCGGCTGCCGACCGTCTCGACAATGCGTCGCAGAACAAGGTGACCTACGCCAAGGCCAAGAACGAGCTGCTCTATAATGTCTCCAACAGAACTGGCTTGATAGACCTCGACGACCCGCAGAGTGCCTGCAACCAGCTCGACGACATCTATGCCAACAACCTCAATTACGACTATATCAAGAACACCTGGTACGCCTTCCCGATGGACGACTACACGATGAACCGTGCCCATAAGGGTTACATCAGCGAGTTCGACTTCAACCTGAGCGGTAGCATCAATAGCCGTGTGTACCTCGGATTGACGGTGGGGGTTTACGACGTCAACTACCACCACTATGGCGAGTATGCCGAGAACATGGGCGGGCAGCAGCGCGTCCTCGTGGCCGACGACCGCACCATCAAGGGCCAGGGCTACGATGTTAAGGCTGGCATCATCTTCCGTCCCATTGAGGAGTCGGCACTGCGTTTCGGTCTCTCTGTGAGCACCCCGACGTTCTACGACTTGACCACCCGCAACAATACCGACGTCATTATCAATGCCGCCAACCGTACTTCGAACAACAACAACGACGAGTACGATTTCCGCCTCTACACACCTTGGAAGTTTGGCCTCAGCGCAGGACACACCATCGGCTCCATGCTTGCCCTCGGACTTAGCTACGAATATGCCGACTACAGCAGTACTGACTCTCGCTATAAGACTGGCCGCGAGTACGACTGGTACTACGACACCTATACCGAGCACAGCGAGAGCGACGACCCCATGAACCGCCACACTGAGTCCACCTTGAAGGGTGTCTCCACACTGAAGGCTGGTCTTGAACTGAAACCCTCGCCCGAGATGGCCGTTCGCCTGGGCTACAACTACGTGTCGCCCATGTACGAGAAGCAGGGCTTCAAGGATGGCACCATCGCCTCCATGGGCTCTTACATCAGCTCGGCTACCGACTACACCAACTGGAAGGCCACTCACCGCATCACCTGCGGCTTTGGCTACTCTTTCGGACAGCTGAACCTCTCGGCCGCCTACCAGTACAATGTGACAAAGGGTGATTTCTGGCCCTTCATGTCCTACGTCGACAACTACGATGACGACAGCAACATTGCTCACTCTGTCAGCGTCAGCAACAAGCGCCATCAGGTCATGATGACCCTCGGCTACACCTTCTAACGCGCCGCTGAGGTGTTGAAAGAACAATCCCGATGCTCTGTGGAGGGCATCGGGATTATTAATTGTATGACAGGGGCACGCCCTGCTCTACCATCTCGCGCAGGTATTTGACGATGTTCTGATAGTGGTCTATCCTCGGTCGCCGTTCTGCGCGTAAAAAATGGCCGATGTAGTAGTGCTAAGTGGCCGATGTAGTAGTACTAGGTGGCCGATGTAGTAGTACTAGGTGGCCGATGTTGCACGAACGACAGTATCGTCTTAATTACAATGAGCGTGTTTTTACTATCAGTTTGTCTCCACTCAGATCCACTTCAAAGAGATGGGGGGTGCGGATGGTGCGGCCCCGGGCATCCTTCTGATGATAGTGTACGGACATCATCCACTGGCCGTCGAAACGCTGGAAGAGCATCGAGTGACCATAGCCTGGAGGTGTGATAGGGTCGGGCTCCTGCGTCCACGGCCCGTCGAGGGTGCCGCTTTCAGAGTAAGCTACACCCTGAGTGTAGACGTCGAAAACCCACGAGGTCCATACCATGCCCAAACGTCCCGTTGCCGTGCGGAAGAGGTAGGGGCCGTCGGTTACCTTGTTCCAGGTAATCTCTCCTTTGTCGTTCTTTTCCCTGCTCCAGGGTGAGTCACTGGCACGGAAGAGCACTTTCGGCTCGCCTACGGTGCCGCTGAGGTCGGGCTTGAGCTCAATTTTTTCGATGGTACCGTTCCAGTTTTGTAGCCACTCGCCACAGAAAACCAGATAGGGCTTGCCGTCGCTGTCTTTCCAATAGGTGCCGTCGAGCGTAGGACGGTTGGCGGGCAGATAGGTTGCATCGCCAAAAGCGCGATAGGGTCCCATGGGATTGTCGGCACGGAGCACCTGCGAGGCGCGCCGCTCGATGACGTTGCCGCGAACGGTGTCGATCTTTACTGCCTGGTTGGTGAACGTGGCGAAGTAGTAGTAGTGGCCGTCGCCCGTCTGATGCAGCTCTGCCGCCCAGATCATCGGTCGCGGGCCCATCCACGAGTCGGCCTCGAACTCGGTTACTTGCATCGGACCTTCCCACAGCTTCAGGTCGTTGGAGTGCCACATCATGCCGCCTGTGCCCGTCATGTAATACATCTTTGTTTTTTGGTCAGCCAGAATCGCTGGGTCACTCAGCCGGATAGAGTCCAGTGGCACATTCTTTCGCGTACGCATACTACGCTGTGCTGAAACCGTCAGCAGTCCGACGGCAGCGAGGAGGCAAAGGGTTAACAGTCTCTTCATAATCATAAGTTTGTCAAGTCATTTAGTAATTCGTCTGCAAAAATACGAAATTATTTTGAAAAGCCACAAGGTTGAGCCCGTAATAAATGAAGAAAACGGTGAGTTTTTCGTAGATTTATGGGAAAAGCTTTGGTTAATTGTGGAATTTTACGTACCTTTGCAGTCCAAAACGTAATTTCAAATAGCGTGAAAGTTAAGGAAGTGTTGAGCGCCCTTGAACAGTTCGCGCCCCTGCCCTTGCAGGAAAGTTGGGATAATGCTGGCTTGCAGGTTGGATTGACAGAGGCGGAGGTTTCAGGGGCATTATTGTGTCTGGACGTGACGGAAGCGGTGGTCGACGAGGCTGTCCGAAAGGGGTGTAACATGGTGGTGAGCCATCACCCGCTGTTGTTCCGCGGGCTGAAGACAATCAGCGACCTGACCGACGTGCAGCGCACGGTTATGAAGGCCATTCGTGAGGGTGTCTGCGTGGTGTCGATGCATACGAACATGGACAATGCCCAAGGTGGTGTGAACTTCAAGATTGCCGAGAAACTGGGTCTTGAGGACGCGGCTTTCATGAGCCCGAAGCGGGTAGGCGACGTGGAGTGCGGAAGTGGTGTCATAGGTACATTGCCAGAGCCGATGGCTGCCGACGACTTCGTGTTGAAAGTGAAGCGAACATTTGGCGTGGAGTGTGCGATGACCAATGAACTGCTTAGGCGTAAGGTGAACCGTGTGGCCATCTGTGGCGGGGCTGGTGACTTCCTGCTCGACGAGGCTGTCGGGTTGGGTGCTGACGCGTTTATCACGGGTGAGATGCACTACCATCAGTATTTCGGCTACGAGCAGCGCATACAGATTTGTGTCATCGGGCACTACCAGAGTGAGCAGTTCACGGCCGAGGTGTTCCGCGACGTCATCCATGCAAAGTGTGCGGGCGTAAGGACGGAGATAGTCGAGACCTGCACGAATCCCATCTATTACATTTGATCGAAATATCGAAATAAAAACTAAATAATAACATTAGAATTATGGCAAAGAAAGATCCTACAGACTTATCGGTAGAAGAGAAACTGAAAACACTCTACCAGATGCAGACGGCCCTGTCGGCCATTGACGAGAAGCGTACACTCCGCGGCGAGCTGCCTCAGGAAGTTGACGATCTGGAAGACGAGATAGAGGGCTTGAATACGCGTATTCAGCGCATTCAGTCCGACATTGACGAGTTCCAGCAGGCTGTGACCCTGAAAAAGGGTGAGATTGCCGACGCTGAGGCCAGCGTGGCCCGCTATAAGGCTCAGCTAGACGAGGTGAAGAACAACCGCGAGTACGACACGTTGTCGAAGGAAATCGAGTTCCAGTCGCTGGAAATCGAACTGTGCAATAAGAAAATTCGCGAAGCATTGGCTCGCATTGCCGAGAAGAAGGAAGAACTGGCTGCTAATGCTGCCGTCATTGAAGAGCGCAAGGGTGACCTCGAGGTCAAGAAAAGCGAGCTGGACGAGATTATGGAGGAGACGCGCACGGAGGAGGAAAAGCTGAAGGAGAAGGTGAAGGACTTGGAGGCTAAGATTGAGCCACGCCTGTTGACGTCGTTCAAGCGTATCCGTAGGAATGCTCGCAACGGTCTCGGCATCGTCTATGTGCAGCGCGACGCCTGTGGTGGTTGCTTCAACAAGATTCCGCCCCAGCGTCAGCTCGACATCAAGATGCACAAGAAGATCATTGTTTGCGAGTACTGTGGACGTATCATGATCGACCCTGAACTGGCTGGCGTGAAGGTTGAGAAGCCCGTTGATGTTACTGAGAAGAAGTCACGTAAGCGTGCCATTCGCAAGACATCGACCGCTTCGTCGAAGAAAGCCGCCGATGCCAACGACATGGAGTAAGCGACGAATGTGTCGTCATTTTAGGACGGCATAGAGTTTGCAATAAGTAACGTACGTCATCATTATAGGACGGTATAGTCAGGAATTTCCGTTAGGAAACGGTAGGAGCGCTGCTCATAGTCCATTTGGCAGCAGTAGTGCTGGAGACCGTTGGAAATGACGAGAAAATCAGCATGCAGCAGAAGATTGTAGGCCGCTATCTGGTCGAACGTCTTCTGCTGTATTTGTATGGTGGGGGCCTTGTATTCGATAATCATCTGGGGCTGCATCACCTTATTATATAATACGGTGTCGCATCTTAGCTGTTTGTCACCAATTCTCAGTTGCGTCTCGTTCACCAGCAGCCCCTTGGGGTAGCCTTTATACTCTACCAGATAGTGGGTGAAGTGCTGCCGTACCCATTCCTCAGGCGTCAGCGCCACGAATTTGCGGCGCAGGAAGTCGAAAATCTGCTGCTTTCCACCTTTCTCCGTCACATTTATTTCGTATTCTGGTAGGTTTAATCGAATCATTTTTGTAACTTTGCGGCAAAATTACGAAATAAAATCGAAATAACAGCATGGCAGAGGCTAAAATTGCGACCTACGAGAGCATTATGAGCGACTTGAAGGCAGGGCGTTATGCGCCTGTTTACTACCTGATGGGCGAGGAATCCTACTATATAGACCAGATATGCGACTATATAGCCGAGCACGCCCTACAGCCCGAGGAGCGCGACTTCAACCAAACCATTCTCTTTGGCTCGGACGTCACGGCTGCACAGGTGGCTGACACTGCCCGTCGCTATCCGATGATGGCCGAACGGCAGATCGTGATTGTCAAAGAGGCGCAAAACTTGAAGCAAACGGACCAGCTGGAGAAGTATTTCAAGAATCCCTCACCACAGACTGTACTGGTGATGTGCCACAAAAACGGCACAATTGACGGCCGTAAGCGTGAATATGTCAAGGCTATCCGTGAGGCGGGTGTGCTTTTCGAAAGCAAGAAGCTGCGCGATCGCGACCTGCCACACTTCATTGAGAGCTATCTGAAGCAGCGCGAGGTGAGTATCGACCCGAAGTCGACCCAGCTCATTGCCGACTCCATTGGTGCTGACCTGAGCCGACTGACCAGCGAACTCAACAAGGTGATTATCTCATTGCCCGAAGGGGGGAGGAGGGTGACACCTCAGGTGGTTGAGGATCAGATTGGGGTGAGCAAGGATTTCAACTCGTTCGAGCTTCGCGACGCCATTGTCAACCGTAACATTTTCAAAGCAAATCAAATAATCAAATATTTTGACGAAAATCCGAAGGCGGGTAGTATCTACTCATTTCTCCCAATGCTCTTTAATTACTTCCAAAATCTGATGATTGCGTTTTATGCGCCAAAAAAGCAAAGCCAGGAAGGGGTTGCAGAGTGGTTGGAACTCAGAAGTCCGTGGGCTGCGAAGGACTATATGACGGGTCTCAGAAACTACTCTGCGATGAAGGCTATGCAGATCATTTCAAAAATACGCGAGATAGATGCTAAAAGTAAGGGTTTAGACAACCCAAATACGCCTCCAGGAGAACTGATGAAGGAGCTAATTTTTTACATTTTGCACTAATTTCAGCTTCAAAATGGTGATTTCCGTCTTCTAGAATTTCTTGTTTTTGCGTCCTGCGAGGACGCTTTTTTTTGCCCGAAAAGCAGTGGGACAGGGCGTTTCAGCCACTTTCTGATGGCTCAAAACTCGCGTATTTTGATGCTACTGGAGCGTTGCTTTGGAATACGCCAGAAATAGTAAAAAACGCATTTTTCGGCACCTCAAAATTTACTTTTCACATTATTTATGATTTTAATTCATGAATATCAATCTTTAAAATTGTTTGTTAATGTAAATAATTTAGGATTATACAGATTAAATAAAGAAACAAACACCAACGGTTAAATATCTAAACTTAAGAAATACAAACCTAAACTTTCCGATTTAATCATTCAAACCAATAAATATTCAAACTTAACGAAATCTATTTAACTAACTGATTTCCTGTTAGTTATGTTTCTGTTATTCGTGCAACCCTCTATAAATAGTCGAGTTTTGAAATCTAAAACCTGCATATTTGCTATTATAGAGGAATTATATCCATAAATAAGTGTATTATCCTCAGTTATTTATGTAAATTGACTGAAATTTGGCTTTGTAGGCTTTATTTTCGTAAATTCATATTTAAATATTGAAATGTAAATATTTGACTAAATAATATTTGGATATTCAAAGTTGTAAAATATAAATTTATATTTCGCAATCAAAAATTTCCGTTACAAATGTTGCGTATTCCATTTTTTTGTTTTACCTTTGTAAACTGAAATGAAAACGGGCAGAAATGCCCTTAAACCACCCTAACAAAGAGATGAAGGACAGAATTCGTCAGATTATGGAGTCGCAACACATGACTCAACAAGTGTTTGCTCAGTTCATTGAGATGTCGCCCGCCTCGCTGAGTAGCATCTTCAATGGTCGTACCAAACCCACCCTCAACATTATTGAGGCTATAAGAAAGAAAATTCCTGACATTAGTATTGACTGGCTCATGTTTGGATCTGGACCTATGTATTTGGAGCGTGGCAATGCTAATCAGGCTGGTTCATCACCTTCTGCTATACCCCATAACCAGGGTCTTGATTTGGACATTTTTTCATCTCCTACTCCAGAGGTGTCCTCACAAGTTGCTGAAAATCGCGGATCGACGGCATCAATGATTAATAGTGTAAAAAGTACACACCCTATTTCTTTAAGAGAAGATGTGAAAATTATTGACAAAGTACAGCGAAGAGTCACAGAGATACGCGTCTTTTATGACGACCAGACGTGGGAGAGTTTTGTACCCGCCAAGAAATAGGAAATTTGCTATTTGTTGAGCTTGATAGTATGCTGGCGCCCGTGGGTTGTCCAGCTTATCAAGTATAGCCCTTCAGGCAGGTCGGCCAGCGTTGTACCGTCGGCTGCCTTGAAGGTGCGTATCAGGTGTCCCTGACGATTGTAGATGTTCACGCTGAAGTTGAGTATAAAGGGGTCTTCAGTGCCAAAATGCAGCTTTTTTGCCTCCGTATTGTAGGCCAGAGCGTAATCTGTGTCGGCTGTATTTGGAAGGCTGATATCTGTTGGAACTACGTCGTCAACGTCGCATAAAAGCCATAGGCGATTGTTTGAAGTGGCGTTCCGTTCATCACTTGTGTAGCTTAATATTGGTGTGCCGTCAGCGCTGTTGCCACCACTAAGGTTGGCGGCATGTCCTGAATAGTGGTTGATAAGGTTGTATCGATCACCAGTCTGGCCAATGATGTTCCATTGCTGTCGTGCGTCCGTAGAATCAGCCTTGGCAGTATTCAGTTGCGTTCCTATGAGCGTTGTCGGTTCAGGTTCCCCTGTCGTAGGGTCGTTGAGTGCCAATCCTGTTGCACGGTTCACAATGAACTGATAGCCGTTCTGTAGCGTCGTGATGTGCCATTGTTGTGTAAATGATGCCTCTCGACGCGTATTACCGACAATAGTGTAAGTGCTGGCCTCTGGGTCAGCACAGGTGGCTGTAGCTACGTTGCTGATGGTGTAGTAACGGTTTATGTCGGGTATAAAGTCGGGAGTGGTTTTGTCTGGTTCTTGGGGCTTGTCAGGCTCTTCGGGCAGCAAGCTCGCAAAGGCCTCCTTAAGGTATTCCAGATGAGTGTGGATATAGTCTCGGAGGTCATCAACGTACTCGTCGTATGTGCTGTAGAGCACCCGTTCTCGTAGTGCCCTAATACTGATGCCCCACCGCTGGTAATTACGCTCCACAGAGGCTTCGAGCAGGGTTGTGAGGCTGTCAATCTGCAGGTTGAGGTATTGTTCTATTCCGTCATCAGTTATTTCACGGAACCTTCTATTAACAAGTTTGGCAAACCAGGGGTCTTTCCACATGCGCTGGAGCCAAAGCTTGAGATTGCCGTAGCTGGCATCCTTCATCAGCTGTCGGCGGGTGTCGTTGGTTCCCAGCCTGTCCGACCTGTTGTCGTTGTTGTAGGCGATGTCGTAGTCCCAAAGAGGGCCCCAGTAGAGTCTCGGGTCGTCCTGTTCCTTGTAGAAGTAGGTACTGAAGCAGCCGTCGACGTTGCCCGACATTTCCGTACACAGGTACCAGTTGACGAGCGACGTGGAGTCGACGAGCGGCCGGTAACCCTCTTCGGGATCGTCGAAACGGTTATTGTAGAGCCTGTTCTCAAATTGTTTGATGTAGTCGCTAATATAGATAGTCTGCCGTTGTTCCAGGTCTTCAGCGTCAGGATAGTGTATGCGTACAGGAACGCTGGCTTTAGTTGTGTTAAAACCGTCGGGGGGCAGGTTCTTCTTCAGCTCGTTATCCCAGTAGCTGGAGGTATGGAAGTCCTTGAATCCGTCGGCTTCGAGCAGGTAACCGCCAGTAATGTTACTGGTATTGGTAAGTGGTACGTCCTGCTCGGTGATGTTGACGCGATGGGCTTTGACTTCTACCTGGTCAGAAAGCTGGTAGTTGCCGAGGTAGTCACCATTGATTGTCAGGTCAACGAATTTGGCTGCTGGGTTGAATTTCAGTCCTACACGCTTGCCCATAAGGCTAGTTAAGGCATTGCGTATTAGAGTTTTGTCTCCATGATTGGCCAACAATGTCCACTTCTTGGCGTTGGCATAGCCCTTGCCCAGCAGTTTCTGTTTCTTTTCGAATTTCAGTTTATAGGGTTTCTTAGCAAGCGACCAGGTGGAGTTTCCCCGTCCTCTAATCCATAGTGAATCATAGCTGATGGTTTGGTCGCTTTCGTCTGTATAGTCCATTCGTGAAAGCACATAGACATCCTTGCTGACGATGGGGCGTCCGCTATGGGTATTGATACTGACTTGTGGCAGTTTTGAGGCATCTGGCTGAGCCATTGCCACCATAAAAATCAGTAGTTGCAGAACTGTCAGTAACAGTTTTTGGTTCATATTGATGGAAATGTGGTGCAAAGATATAAAAAAGGAACGTAAATAAAGAAGAAAAACCAAATTTATTTTTGTTTTTTGCTCACTAATTCATACCATTGAGCTTTGCCCGAAAGACTTTCGCTCGAAAATGAAAAGAAAAACAAATTTTCCTTTTGTATTT
>Ga0265299_10005808_pt1 | contig 11382 bp, 5 predicted proteins | sample AusTroGonzalo_MG_4_FD_193485 | JGI IMG/M metagenome (GOLD analysis project Ga0265299, IMG submission 193485) | Bovine rumen microbial communities from tropical cattle in Woodstock, Queensland, Australia - Gonzalo_02 | ecosystem: Host-associated > Mammals > Digestive system > Stomach > Rumen ...
GTGTCAGAGCAGTATACTTACAAAAGCACAGTATATAACTTGGAGTGTTGGTTACACATTGAAAGGAAAAGAGAAAAAAGACTGATGAAAGGGCACTTTTTTGATAATTTCAAAGAAAACCTGCTTTTGTTGCTTTGAAAAAAATAACAAATAATTGGACAAATTATTTTGAATTTTGAAAAACTTATGTACATTTGTTCCTGATTTGCTGAAAGATAGAGTTTGAAAACCATATGCATTAATGTTGTGTAACCTTAAATTATATAGTGTATGACGACTGTGTTTATTTTTTTGTTTTTCTTTTATTGGATTGTCTTGGGCGTTTCTATTTACAAAGCCAAGATCGTCGATGAAGATTAGAGATGTTTTTGTTGATGTGACCATTATCTTACCGGTTTTTTCAACATGGTTTGACAGAGAAGTCTGTTAAACAGAGGGAATGTTCTCCTTTACGAACATTGTGTCTGCGTTTCTTTATTCTAGTCCATTAAAAGAGTGTTTCGAAAATTCGCATGAAAAATTTTTGTGCGAATAAAAAATAATCTATATTTGTAAGCATAAAGCAAAATAGATATGAATCATTATCCGAGCAATAGCAGACGTTGGTGGCGCTGGTCCTAGTATAAATGGAGGATCCGTCAATCGATATATGCAATGTTCGAGCGAAATAGAAAGCAGTAGGCCTCCATGACCTGCTGCTTTTTTTGATGAAAATAATTGTTAACGATATAATAGTTGAAAATGGAAAAACAAAAAAGATTTTTCTTACAAGAAAATGAAATACCTAGAGCATGGTATAACATTGTAGCCGACATGAAAAACAAGCCTCTTCCTATGCTTAATCCTCAAACAAAGGAGCCTATTAAGTTGGAGGAGATGTGTGGTCTTTTCAATCGTGCTTGTTCTGAACAAGAGTTGAATACTACAGACGCATGGATTGAAATTCCTGACGAGGTTCGTGATATGTATAAGAGCTATCGTTCCACTCCGTTGGTTCGTGCATACGGTTTGGAGAAAGCCCTAGATACTCCGGCTCATATCTATTTCAAAAACGAAAGTGTAAGCCCTGTCGGTTCTCATAAGTTGAACTCTGCTTTGGCTCAGGCTTACTATTGTAAAAAAGAGGGTGTGACTAACATCACTACTGAGACAGGTGCAGGTCAGTGGGGTGCTGCTCTTTCTTATGCTGCAAAGGCTTTCGGCTTGGAATTGGCAGTCTTCATGGTTAAGGTAAGCTACCACCAAAAACCTTATCGTCGCTCTATCATGCAAACATTCGGTGCACAGGTGATCGCATCTCCTAGTATGAGTACACGCGCAGGTAAAGATATCTTGACAGCTAATCCTACTTATCAAGGAAGTTTGGGTACCGCTATCTCCGAGGCTGTTGAGTTGGCTATGGGTACACCTAATTGTAAATATGTATTGGGTAGTGTGTTGAATCACGTTACTCTTCATCAAACTATCATTGGTCTAGAGGCTGAGAAGCAAATGGAAATGGCTGGTGAATACCCTGATATCATCATCGGTTGCTTCGGTGGTGGTTCTAACTTCGGTGGTATTTCATTCCCATTCATGAGACATAATATCTTGGACGGAAAGAATACATTGTTCTATGCAGCAGAACCTGCATCTTGTCCTAAATTGACTCGTGGTGTCTTCCAATATGATTTCGGTGACGAAGCTGGTTACACTCCTATGTTGCCAATGTTTACATTGGGTCACAACTTCGCTCCTGCTCATATTCATGCTGGCGGACTTCGTTATCATGGTGCAGGTACAATCGTTAGTCAGTTGATTAAAGATGGTATGATGAAGGGTGTTGATATCCCTCAAATCGAGACGTTCGAGGCAGCTACTCTATTCGCAAGATCAGAAGGTATCATCCCTGCTCCTGAATCTTCTCACGCTATTGCAGCTGCTATCCGTGAGGCTAAGAAAGCAAAAGAGGAAGGTAAACAAAAAGTTATTTTGTTCAACTTGTCTGGCCATGGATTGATAGATATGTCTGCTTACGATCAATACATCGCAGGCGACCTTACTAATTATGAATTGCCTGATGAGGTAATCAAAAATAATGTAAGTAGTTTGGAGAAGATTATTAAGTAATTATTATCCATTTGATATGAACAGGAGTGCTTGTTGAGGCACTCCTGTTTTATTTTAGCAAGATACGTTCATAAATATATAGAACATACCCTAAGGTAGAGACAGAATGTAAGATCTTTATGCATTAGCCCTTCATGGGGGTGCTTCCATCACTGTTTCTGTTTGTTGGAAAATATTGAACAACATACCATTTTTTATTTTCTTTCGTTTATGATAAAAAAAATATTATCTTTACCTTAGTAATATTATTGTTGCGTATGAGTAGAATAATTGATTGTTTAAAATTATTTATAACGTTAATAATTATGTGGGGTATCTTTTCTTCTTTTTCAAATTATAAGGCAGAATGGACTTCTGTGGAAAAAATAGCAAATACAAATCCTAAAACAGCTATCGGGAAGATTGATGCGATAGAAAAGGAAGCCATTTCGGAAAGTAATTATGCTCAAAGGATTAAATGTATTGCTTATCGTGGTAAGTTAAAAGAGAATATTGAGGATTCTGCATTTGTGGAATGTGTTGCGGAAATGAATACACTTTGCCAGTCATTGAACGATGATGTGGCTAAATCCATGGCTACCTACATGTTGGCTAAATTGTATAGAAATTACTACTATAGTAATCAGTATCTTATAGGTCGTCGTACAGATCTGGCTGATTCCGTTCCTGAAGATATTAACGAATGGCCTTCTAATCTATTTATAAATAAGATACGAGAACTGACAGATTTGGCTTTGTCGAATGAAACCTTAAAGAAGGTTCCTTCTGAGGAGTATGAAGCCATCCTGAATTTGGGTGAGGATAGTCGAATCTATCAACCGACACTTTACGATTTGATTCTTTCTGATATTGTTGATTCTCATAACCAATATACTCCTATTTATACAGAAGAAGAAAAGAACAAGTTTCTTACTGATTGGGTGGAGTTCCATGCTAATGATACGGAAAGAGATGCGTATGTCTATGCAAAGTTGAAATGGATTCAAGCTACTTATTCGCTTGATAAACAACAAAAAGAGAAAGAAACAATATTGCAGGAACTACTTTCGAAAGAGAAGGGTCATCGTGCTTCTGTATTGATTCGCGAAGCTATATGTCAAGAGTGGATGAAAAATAAAAATCAGAATTGTAATGCGGAAGATTTTGATTCCTCCCTTCCTCAACGCATCTTGGATGTTTGCCAAGAGGGAATAGATGCCTATCCACGTCATTCTAAAATAGGGGCGCTTAAGAATATTATCAATGAGGTGAAACAGCCGACGATATCCATTTCTTTGCATGGCAGCAAACCCTATTCAACGGATAAAATAAAGTTGAAATTGCATTATGCTAATTTGACAAAGGTCTACTTCTCTTTGTATAAGCTAAAAGTCTCTTCCGAACAATTTTATTCTGGAAGGTATAATCGAGACAATATGCCGACTGAACTAATAAAGGAGTATTCAGTAGATTTGGATAAAACAAATTATTATATTCCAAATGACACAATTTATGAGATAGATGCTTTGCCTTATGGTGCGTATGCGATTCGTTTGGATGAAGATAATTATTTTTATTTTGTAGTTTCTGATCTGTATTGCATAAAAGCAAATTCAAAATATGAAGACTATACAGAAGATTTTATTGTAATGGATTCAAAAAATGGAGCACCTATAAATGATGTATCCATTGAAGGTCAAAGATATAGAGAAGAGAATTCTTTTAAATCAAAGACTGACAAAAATGGTTTTGCCCGTATCAAGGGAGTAAAACGAGAGAGAATAACCTTCTTCTTTAAACATGGTAAGGATACTTATCTCAATCCAGAATGTAATTATCTTAGTGATACAAAACAATTTGATCCGTATGAAAATAAGGGAGAGTATTATTCAATCTTTACCGATCGTTCTATTTATCGCCCAGGTCAGACACTTTATTATAAGGTGATTTGTTACAAATTGGAGGATGAAAAATCTTCTCATGTGATGGCTGATAAACCTGTGAATGTCATTCTGTATGATGCAAACAGTCAGGAAGTTGGAAAACAAACATTGTTCACCAATGAAATGGGTTCCATTGCATCTTCTTTCGTTTTGCCAGCTAATGGATTGGCGGGTAGTTATAGGTTGGAGGCCAATGATGAATCTTATTTCTTTAAAGTGGAAGAGTATAAACGTCCGACATTTGAGGTGAAGATGACTCGTCCGACGAACTCTTTCTCTTTCGGTGATTCCATTGTTGTCTCTGGTCGTGCAGATTATCTATTGGGTACGCCTGTTTCAGAGGCAAAAATAGAATATAGAGTGATTCGTAAACCTTCAGTTTGGTGGTGGCGTCCACTCATCAGTCGGATGGAAGAAACCATTGAGGAGGGAGAATCTTCTATTAAGGAAGATGGAACCTTTACGGTTTCATTCCTTGCTCAGAAAAATGAGAATGACGAGGATTTGTCTTATTATCGATACTCTGTATATGCTAAGGTGACAGATGCTAATGGAGAGACACATGAGGAGGAGATTTATATCACAGTGGGAGATCGGTCTCTTGTCTTTTCGTCCTCTGTTCCGAATCGTGAAATAATGGATAAGTTCCCTGAAATTAAATATAGGGTGATGAATCTGAATGGCGACGGACAAAGTGCAACTGTAACATACGAAATAAAAAAGGATGAGAAGGTCATTGCTTCTGGTAAGGTTTCTTCTGATGCTCAGAAAGGTTTTGTGATAGATGAACAGACAAAGAAATGGAAATCAGGCTTATATAATGTCATATTGTCTACTAAGGATGATAAGGGTAGAGAGGTGAGTCAAACGTATAACGTGATACTTTATCGGGAAGATGACTCATGTCCGCCAGTAGAGACTGCACTATGGGAGGAAAAGGTTGCCGATGTGAACTTGAATTATGGAGAAAAACATACGGTTCGTATTGGTACCTCTTTGAAAGATGCTCATCTGCTTGTGATAGTAGACGATGAATTTAAGGAGGTGGAGAAGCGATGGGTGAAATTAAATAATGAAACCAAATCATTCACATTCTCGTTGGAGAAACAAAATGGGGATGCGTTGCATGTTCGTTTCTTCTTAGTGAATGATGGAGAGTGTCATCGTGCATCTTTTAGAATTATTAAAAAGAAAGAATCGAAGAAGATGCCAGTGAATTTGGCAGTCTTCCGTGATAAGATGTTACCAGGCTCTAATGAGACATGGACGATCACAGTGCCAAAAGAGAGGGAGTCTGAAGTGTTGGCTGCCATGTATGATGCATCGTTGGATCAATTCGCGCGTCACTATTGGTTATTCTCCCCATACTATTATAAAATATTACGAGTTCCTACCTGGCAAGAATGCCAATGGGCGAGGCCATCTGTTTATTGGAGCGATGATATGAAGCAATATCTTGTTGATTGGAAGTTTGATAGTTGGATGATGCTTCCGACGGGAGATGTTAATCGTTATCTTTACCGTTCCCGAAGAATGATGGGCGTGGCGAAAAATTCGGTGATGTGCGTAGAAGATTGTGCGGCATCAATGGTAGATGAAGATGCTGAGTATTCATCTAGGGAAAGTGATGCGAAAGTAGAGTCTCGGCAAGCAAAAGAGGTGAAGAATGAAATATCAGAGGAGAAAGGTTCAGATCAGGAGAATCCAGATCTTCCTAAGGTGCGTACCAATTTCTCAGAAACTGCTTTCTTCTATCCTCAATTGCGGTCAGATAAGGATGGTAATGTTACATTGTCTTTCCAAATGCCAGAAAGCTTGACCCGTTGGAACTTCATGGCTGTCGCTCATACAAAGGATTTGTATTATGGTCAGTTGCAGGAACAGATGGTGACACAAAAAGATTTTATGATTACACCGAACCTTCCTCGATTCTTGCGTAAGGGAGACGAGTGTGTGTTATCCGCTAAGATCATTAATCTCTCAGAATCGGCTCAAAAGGGAAAGGCAAAGATTCAATTACTCGATCCTGTTACCGAGCAACCGATTGCGGAAAATAGTGCCGATTTTTCTGTTGAGGCTGGTGTGAACACTTCTGTAAAGTTCACCTTTGCAGTGCCAAGAGAGTGGGATGCAGTGTTGGTTCGCACCTCAGCTGTGTCAGATGGATTTTCTGATGCGGAACAGACTTTGCTTCCTATCTTGTCGGACAGAATTGTTTTGACACAATCCTTGCCAATTTATGTGAGATGCGGACAAACTAAAAATTATACGTTTGAACAACTGAAAAATAATCAGTCTGAAACCCTTTCGTCTCGCTTCTTGAAATTGGAGTTCGCTACCAATCCAATCTGGTATGCAGTCCAATCGCTTCCATCCATTGCTGTTGTGGAGTATGAGAATGCAATCAATTATTCAGTTGCTCATTTCGCCTCTTTGATGGCACAACACATTGCCACATCTAACCCTCGAATCTTTAATGTGATTCAGATTTGGAAAGAACAAGGAAAGGATAAAGAGACCTTGTTATCTAACTTGGAAAAGAATCAGGATGTGAAGAATGTCTTGCTGAATGAAACCCCATGGGTGCTGGAAGCCAGAAATGAGACAGAACGAAAGCAACGGTTATCTACACTCTTCGATTTGAATGATTTGAAAAACAAATGTCAGAATTGGGAGAACAAACTGAAAGAATACAGAACGAATGAAGGTGCTTACGTTTGGTTCAAAGATATGAATCCAAGTCGCCATGTGACATTGTTCGTTTTGGATAATTTCGCTCGATTGAGGAAAGCCGGCATCGTAGACAATGATTTCTTAAATAAGATGGATTATACCTCGTCGCTTTCTTTCATGGATGGTGAGATTCAGAAAGACTATGAGTGGTTGAAGAAACATTATCCGAAGGAGTATCAAAAACATGCATACATCAGTGTAGAATATTTGTATTATTATCAGGTGAGAAGTCTCTATTCGGAGGTGGCAATCAAACCAAGTGCCAAAGAGGCTTATGATTTTTATTATAAATTGATTGCCAAACAGTGGAAAGACTTTTCGTTGAATGGAAAAGCATTGGCAGCCATCGTATTGTATCGTAATGGGGATCAGTCGTTAGCTAAGAAGATTATTGAATCTTTGCGTGAATTCTCAACTACTACGGATGAGATGGGTATGTATTGGCAAAAGAATGTAAGTAGCTATTTCTGGCAAGATGCTGCGATTTCCACACATACCAGAATCATGGAGGCCTTTGAAGTGGTAGATCCACAGAAAGGAGAACAAGATGAACTGCGGTTGTGGCTACTCAATCAAAAGCGTACTCAAAACTGGGGTAATACAATAGCCAATGTGGATGCGTTGAATGTCTTGTTGTTGAGCGGATCCGATTGGTTATCGAAAGATAATCAGGTGACAATCAAGATGGGTGATAAACAAATCGAACCTGAGCAGACAGAAGCAGGTACGGGTTATTTCTCAACTATCATCGAAGGAAAAGATGTCATCCCATCATACGGAGATATAGAATTGAAGAGTGCGGAAGATGGTAATGTCTCTTGGGGTGCGTTGTATTGGCAGTTTGAAGAGGAGATAGATAAGGTTCTCAAAAACAAAACAGCTTTGCATGTGGAGAAAATGGTGATGTTGGAGCAAAGAGTGGATGGGAAACCGATACTAAAAACAATAGATGCGAATACAGAATTGAAGGTGGGCGATAAACTGGTGGTTCGAATCACTTTGCGGACAGACCGAGACATGGATTATGTATCACTGAAAGATCAACGAGCAAGCTGCTTGGAGCCTGTCACACAACTGTCGGGTTACAGATGCAGTGATGGAACCTGTTATTATCAGTCACCTAAGGATGCTGCCATGTATTATTTCTTCGATCATTTGGTGAAAGGAACGTTCGTTTTTGAATATCCATTATGGGTGACACATGCCGGACAATATTCAAACGGAATCACTTCTGCTCAGTGTTTATACGCACCAGAATTTTCAACAAATACGGGTAGTGTGAAGATTAATGTGAAATAAAATATGTTAATTTTTGTTTTTTTCTATTAATGTTGTAATTTTGAAAAGATAATGATAACTAGATAACTTTAAAAATAAGAACCGTATGCATCGTTTTTGTTCAAGATATATACTTCCCGTTTTAGCTATGGCAACTCTTTTGCTTACATCTTGTGAAGTAGAAGAGTATGATTTGAAAAATATGAATGCTGATAGCTTGATGATAGAGACTTCGTTGGATGCTCCAATAGGTAGTGTGAATTTGACATTAAAAGATATATTTAGACATAGAGGATCGTCAGGAAATATCGTAACGTTGGATTCTATTTATGAAATCAGTAAGATGATAGAAGAAAAAGATATTCCGTTACCTTTGATGGCAATCACGGGTACGGATATATCTTCAACTGATACAATAAAGGGCGTTGACTTTGGCAATTATTTTGGTAAGGGAGAGATTTTGGACTCGTTAGAGGATGTGAAGTTGAAATTGCAGATCATCAACAAATTGCCTTTTGATGTAAAACTGGAGTTATTGTTTTTGCGAGATGATACTGTCGGATTCGATTACAATGTAAACTTACCTTTTGTAGAGCAAAAGGAAATAAAATCTTTGAGACAATCTCTCTCTGTTAAAAGTGCGTCCATTGATAAAAAAACACATGAAGTGACAGAAGTTAGTTATTCAGATGCTAAATTTGAATTTTCAGGGAAAGATAGCAAAATGCTTCAAAAAGTAAATCATATAAAAGTCAACTATCACTTAGCTATGCCTTTGGATGGCTCTCTCTACCTTGATGAAAAATATGGTTTGGAAGTTAGTTTAAGCGCCTTTATGAGGGCAAGATTATTGTTAAATGATTAGAGGGAGGAGGCAGAAGATGAAAAGCATGAAAATTTCAAAAATAGTAGCGAGTCTTGTGATGATGTTGCTCCCATGGGCAGCAAGTGCACAATTGAGTAATACGCTTTTTTTCGATAAACTAAACCCTCGCCAACATAAGGTGAGCCCAGCATCTCAACCAGTTGGTAAGTTTTATGTGGGTATGCCAGGACTGTCAACGGTCGCAGTGTCGGGCGGTAATAGCCGTTTTACATTCCGCGATTTGGTTGAAAATAAAGAGGTGAATGGAGAACTCCGTTCTTTACTTTTTATGGATAAGGATGCGGACGGCATGCAGAATTTCTTGGATAAATTGAAATTTAAGGAACGTATTTTCGCAGCATCTCAGGTGGATTTGTTAGATTTTGGATTCAGATTCAAAGAAAATGGGTTCTTTACTTTTGGAGTTTCCAATAGAATGGAGACCATGATGATCATGCCACATCAGATTCCTGCTATTATCTTTGAGGGTATGTCCAATCATGAGATCTATAATTTCAGATTGAATCGTCTCTCTGTTAGTTCTTCTGTATTCTCTGAAGTGGCAGCAGGCTATTCTCATAAATTAAATGATAAATTATCCATTGGTGGTAAATTTAAATTCCTTTTAGGCCATGCTAATGTATATACAGATTTCTATGATCTGGATATGAAGGGTTCGGAAGATGAATGGCACTTTAAGGGAGATGCTTCGATTCATGGATCTGTTCCGGGACTTCGTTTCGTGCCTAATGATGAACATCAGTTTGGAGAGGTTGAATACGACAAGGATCAGCCGATAAAAAGTTTTGTGAAGCCACGCGGACATGGTATGGCAGTTGATTTTGGTATGAATTATCAAATATTGCCTGAGTTAAAAGTGTCTGCCAGTGTCTTAGATCTCGGATTCGTCCGTTGGAAAAAAGATCTGTTGCAGGTGGATGTAAAAGGTGATTTTGTTTATGATGGTGTACAGTTTGACATCAACGACGACTCTACTAAATATTACAAACATTATGGAGAAGAGTTGGAGAAGATGTACAAAATCAATGATGATCCAGACAAATATAGTTCTGCTTTGGCCACTAAATTGAATGTGGGTGCGGAATATTCTTTCTGGGAGGATAGGGTAGGAGTCGGTTTGTTATCGACCACCTATTTTTTCCGTCGAACAGCTTGGGAAGAGTTTGTCCTTTCTACAAATTTCCGTCCTTGTAGTTTCGTGTCTCTATCACTTTCTTATAATATGTTTGATGGAGAATGGAATAATCTCAATGCAGGTGTGAACATGAATTTAGGTCCTGTCAATTTGTATGCAAGTGTAGACCATATACCATTGAAGTATGCTAAGATTGAGGACTATAAAGTGCCATCAAATACTCGTTTTATGAGAGCAAATGTGGGACTTGCGTTTATTTTTGGTTCTCACAAGAAACGAGATTCAGATCGTGATGGTGTACCTGATAAGTATGATTTATGTCCAGAAACGTTACCAGGAGTGCCTGTGGATTCTGTTGGATGTCCGTTAGATACAGATAAAGATGGTGTGCCAGATTATTTGGATAAATGTCCTGATACGCCAAAGGATGTGGTAGTGGATCCATTAGGTTGTCCTGTTGATACAGATGGAGATGGAGTGGTTGATTATTTAGACCAATGCCCAGATACTCCAGATGATGTGAAGGTGGATTCTCTAGGATGTCCGTTAGATACAGATGGAGATGGAATCCCAGATTATTTGGATAAATGTGCGAACACACCAGCTGAGGCATATGGTAAGACTGATTCAACAGGATGTCCGAAGGATACGGATGGAGATGGAATCCCAGATTATTTGGATACATGTCCTGATGAGGCCGGCGTTGAATCGAATAATGGATGTCCTGAGGTGAAGGAAGAGGTGAAGACGGTATTCAAGAAAGCTCTTACGGGTATCCAATTCGAAACGGGTAAGGCTATTATTAAAAAGAAGTCATATCCAATATTGAATGATATTGTAAAAATAATGAAGGAGAATCCTTCTTATAAGCTTAGCATTGTCGGACATACGGATAATGTAGGTAAGCCAAAATTGAATAAGAAATTATCATTGAACAGAGCTAATGCAGTAAAGGCTTATTTGAAGAAGAAAGGTGTGGAAGAGTCTCGAATGACAGCAGACGGATTAGGAGATACAATGCCTATAAAAGATAATAAGACTGCTGCAGGAAGAGCTAAGAACCGTCGTGTAGAGTTCGAAGTGGAGTATTAGTCCATATAACTATTCAAGCGAGAGAGCATCAATTTGCTTAACCAGATAGATGCTCTCTCCTTTTTATCTCTTCTCTTCTGACAAATTTTTCTCACTACGAATCAGCGCATTATAAAAAACTTCGAAAAAAAGTGGCGAAAACTTTTGGTGGGGAATAAAAAAGGCTATACCTTTGCACTCGCTTTCTAAGGGAAGCACCACCGCAGGAGGCGGGAGGGACAAAGAAG
>Ga0265299_10005811_pt1 | contig 11380 bp, 8 predicted proteins | sample AusTroGonzalo_MG_4_FD_193485 | JGI IMG/M metagenome (GOLD analysis project Ga0265299, IMG submission 193485) | Bovine rumen microbial communities from tropical cattle in Woodstock, Queensland, Australia - Gonzalo_02 | ecosystem: Host-associated > Mammals > Digestive system > Stomach > Rumen ...
TCGCCGCGTCTTCTCCGCTCAGGCCCGCCTGCCGCAGCAGCGCATCGCTGGGTGTCCCGCCGTTGGCCAGGATCTGCATGCAATACTCCGCCGCGTACTTCTGCTGCGTACTCATCTTGTCCCATTCAAGGTTTTCATTGAACTGCCGCACGCGCTCATTGTAGTCCTGGACATTCCAGTAGTCCTGGTTCTCCTGCTGCGCCATGCCGGTCCAGTAATCGCGCATATCCTGATACTGTCCGTAATCGAAATTGCGCTCTGTGTTGTACTGATCCGTATAGTAATCGCGGTTCTTCTGTGCGTCGCCGATGGTATCGCGGTATACGCCGTAATCGAAATTGCGCGCCGTGTCCGCCCGTCCCGTCAGGTAATCGCGCTCCCGCTCCCAGTCGCCCACGGTGTCGCGGTACCTGTCGTAGTCCGTCCCTTCCCGCTGTGCCAGCAGGCTGTACGCGTCCTTCTTGTTATTCAGTTTGTCCTGATATGCCTGCCGCTCCCGGTCGTAGATGTCCAGACCCTTGTCATACAGACCCAACAGGTACTGCTGATATGCCTGGTTCCCGGTCAGCGCGCCGTAGCTGTTCCCGTATCCGCCTGTCAGTCCGGCTGCCTGTCCCATCGCGTCCATGCTGGCCTGCTTGCCCAGCTGCGTATACCTGTCTGCCAGGCTTTTGAACAGCTCGCTGCCATTGAAAGAGAACTTGAATTCCTGTGGATTCTGGATCTGATCCAGCAGGTTGTCCAGCTGTTCGCCGTACTTGCTGGTGTATCCCTGCGGTTTGCTGTTCTGCAGCGCTGCCAGCTGATTCTGCGCGTTGATTACTTCCTGGCTTGCCTGATATGCACCCGGCATAGCACTTTGCGCCGCTTCCATCTGCTTCTGCGCTTTCGTCACATTCTGCCCTTGTGTGTACCCGCTCTGATATCCCGCCAGTTTGTCCGCCGTTCCCTGACTGACGCCGTTCAGTCCCTGCCCGGTCGTCGGCGCGTTTGCTGCCTGCTGTGCCGCTTCCTGCTGTGCAGCCTGCTGTGCGGCCGCCTGCTGCGCTGCCTGCTGTGCAGCTGCCTGCTGCTGTGCCTGCCGCTGAGAAGCTGCCTGCTGCTGCCGCTGTATCATTTCCTGCTGCTGCTTGAGCATGGCCTGCTTCTGCTCCTGCTGCTGCTGAACGTATTTCTGATACGCTTCCTGATTCTTTGATGTCGTTACTGCCATTGTCCTGTCCTCCTTACGATCCTGATACTATCCTGAGTATGAATGCTTCCAGTGTTTCGTCGCCTATGTAAAACTGGCATGTGTCAGGGATTTCAAACGTTGACAGCTTGCCGGCCGGTGGTGTTTTCGTCACTGCTTTCATAAACGCAATCTTACTGCCGTCCGCGCTGATGTTCATGATGAACTTGCCGCTCTGCAGGATCGCTTTGACGTATGTCGTTTCGAACTGGTCCGTCAGCGTCAGCGTGATCTCATACTGCGACAGGATGCTGAACGTCTTCCGGCTCGACGGCAGGATGTTTCCCATGGCCGCCGGTGACGATTCGCTGCCCTGGCTGCAGGAAAGTGTTGACGACAGCGAGTTGGATCCTACCTGCGTATAGCTTTTCGTCAGTGAATACTGTCCGTATTCCCCGTTCGGATCCGCGTTCCCGTTCGCGTCCACTCTCCAGACCGTCAGCACGCCTGATGGCGCGTTGTACCTTGTGACCGTGATCGTCGTTGTCCTGCTGGCTGTTCTCCCGCGGCTATCTGTTGCGACGACGGTGATGGTCGCCGTTCCCGCGATTGTCAGCAGGCCCGTTGTGAAATCAACACTTGCGCCCGTCTGCGTCTTGTTGTAGTTTCCGCCGCTGTAACCGCTTACGGAAACCTGCAGGTGCGCGATCGAGGATCCGTACGATCCGCTGCCGTTCGCCTGGATCCGGACCGCGCTGTGTCCCTGAATGTAGTAGTTCCCCACGTTTGCGTATGTCTTTCCGCCGACTGTCCGCACAATGCTTGTCGTGATCGCGCCTACGGAAGGAACCGCGCTTGACGGCACATTGTACACAAGGCCGGATATCGTATATGTCCCGACCAGCGTGCTGCCGCTGTATGTCTTCAGCGTCAGTGTGCCGCCTGTCTTCGATGTTGCGCTTGGAATATAATTGCTCCAGCTGGCCGGGATGGAGATCGTCGCGGATGATACGCCTGCTCCCAGACTGATCTCGCTCGTTTCCATCCCGCTGCCGAACGACAGCTTATACTTATGTGTGAATGAACTCTGCTGCATCGAGATGGCCAGCGTGACGGATTCTCCGCCGCTCATGCTCGATTTGCTCAGCGATGCCGTGCTGCGCTGCAGGTAGTTGGCGTATACGACGATATTGCTATCCGGCATCGAGAAAGCATTACTGGAGATCGATACGCCCGGCGAGCTGCTCCACCCGTTGAACAGGTACCCGCTGCTGGCCGACTGGCTCAGCGTTACGGAATCGCCCGAATATGCTGTGTACCTGTTCGCAGATACTGATCCCGCGCCGGCAGGGCTTGCCTGTACCGTGATCGACCGCAGCGGTGAATAGTCCACCGTGACCGTGACCGTGACCGTCGCGTTATTGATCGAAACGACGCCGTCCCCTGTGCGCTCCCAGTACCAGTAGATCTCCGTGCATCCCAGCAGGCCGGAAGAATTGTTGATCGTCTTCTCTTCCGAATATTGGCCGCCTGCGTATATTTTCTTATATGTGGCGATCAGTGTGCTGGATGTGCTGGATGTTTTGTAGATTTTCAGCGGCGTCTTATATCCTGAGTTGTTCCAGTAACCCGGCTGGCTGGAGTCGTTCCTGGAGCAGGATACGGCAATGCTGACGGAGTTGATCCGTGCGTTTGACGGCACACTCCCTCCGGACATGGAATACATCTGGTTCGTATAGATTGACGTATTGCTCAGGGTTCTTGTGAATGACGTACTTGCCATACCATTCTCCTCAGATGTTGATCATGGAAATACTGTTGTTCGCCATTACCTGCCAGGCATGATGCGCGCCGATCTGCAGCATGTTCAGGATCCGCGCTTTATCGATGTAAAGCATGCTGTTCGAAAAGTATGCCACTTCGTTCCCGCCCTGGAAAAAGCTCAGCCTGTCCATGGTGAAAGTCGCCATCTTGTTGGCATTGTTCAGGCTGGCATTCCCGTTTGCATCGTATGATGTGACGTTCTCTCCGATTGCGATGCCGTATTTCATGTTCACTTCGTCCACCAGCCCTGAGAAGATATACTGGTTCGACTTCCGGATAAACGCTTCCGTGTTCCCTTCCGCGTCCTCCAGTCCCTGGATCCGCTCCGTGTACTGGTAGTCCTGCAGAATGCCCTCCGCCGTCGCCCGGATATTGCTTTCCAGGTTCCGGTTCATCTCGCCAAACTGGTCGCTGATCGCCTGATAGTTGTCCTGCAGGGTTGTCGAGATCTCGTCCATCTCATGGTGGACAATGTTTGCCGTCTTCACGATCAGGCTGCGCAGGGTGTTGTAGGTGTTCGTGTTCTCCTGCGTTGAGTTCCCGCCGGCCCTTACCTGCCTCTGTGTTTCCGGTGACATCTGGTCCACGGAAATGGAATTCATGGCCTGGTTCAGCTGCTCACTCATCCTGTACAGGTATGCCCACAGGGTCTGCAGCTGCTCCGCGTTCGTCCCGTTCAGCGTCTGCGGTGTTTCAAAAAACGCCTTAGGCATCCGATCCCACCTCCATCTGCCTGGCAATGGAATAGATCCGGCAATCTCCGTTCCCGCTCACCCGGAAGCGCAGGTGGTCGCATCTCCTCGGAATGACCGGAATCATGTACGAATCCAGCTTATCGCCCGTGATCTGCCCGACTTCCTCCCAGTCGCGGTTCATGTACTTGATCTCCAGTTTCACCGTCGTCCCCGGCTCGATGTAGATCCGCAGCACGAACCTGCTCATGTACAGGCGCTTCGACAGGTCATTCCGGATCCGTGATCCGTAGGTCCCGCGGCCGTACTCCGCTCCCTGCAGGCCGAATGTCGCGCTCCAGTCAATGCTGGTTTCCGCCGTGCCCATGCTGCCGGTGATCGCGACCAGGGTGTTATTATCCTCGTCGATCGCGTACAGTTCGTCCCCGACAGTCCCGTATCCCAGCGCATGAAATGCGTCTTCCTTGTACCAGGCATCCTTTTCCGTGTCGTAAACAAACTGGTACCACTTGTTTTCATGGTCCTTCATGGAGATGTAGTACCTGCCGCTCAGCACGCCTGCCCGCGCATCTGAGTACAGGATCTCGCCCAGCTTGTCCCCGACACTGACCGGCATGCTGCCGTCATAGCGCATGACGCCCTGCCTGCTCTTGTAGTAGATCGCTTCATTCACGACCTGTACACTGCGCCAGCTGCCGCGCTGCACTCCCCGGCAGGCCGTTGTCGTGATCGAGAAGGACGACGGTGTGTTTCCGGATACCCTGTGAATATAGTCCTCCTTGAAGAACACAGGATATCCGCGCTGTGCAATGGCGCCGGTGAAAGGTCCGTCTGTACCGACGCTGGCGCTGTAGCTGTCCTGGCTGTTCCCCATAAACCGGTTCCAGTTCCGGAAATCTCCCAGCGCGCTGGCGTAGATCTCGTTTACGGTTTCCCCGTTCCGCAGGCCGTACTTGCAGCCCCACAGCCGGTTGTTGCTCTCGCACACGAAATCCATGGGCGGGATTGTCAGATCTGCCAGCACTTCCTGCGGTTCCAGGTGGGAGTTCTCCACAGTCTGGTTCAGCAGGCCCGCAATGACGATGTAGTTCTCGCCGCAGAAGTACACGATATAGGATCCGTTCAGCGCTGCCACTTCTTCCCGCAGCCTGTCGTTCTGGATCGTGTCGTCCAGTTCCAGCCCGGATATGTCGATTACGTCATATTCCCTCAGACCGGCGCCGATGCCCGTTGACTGGATCTTTACATACGTTGTCGCGACTTCCATCCATTCATCCATGCCCGACATATACTGCCGCAGCACGTCGTTCGTGTCGCTCTGGTCGATCCACAGCTGTCCGTTCGCCGGATCCGCAGGCGGATCTGCGCTTACGGTGATCGACGTCATGTCGTAGTTCGTCCCGTCGCCCCTGCACATGCTCAGCTGAACATCCCGGTACCCGCTCAGGGTCGAACCTTCGTAGATGGAGCGCTGCCATTTCCTCTCCATGCTGCCGTGATCCGTCAGATCCGCCGTGTTGAAGTACACCTTGTCCGGCCAGATGCACACATACGCACCGAAGGAAACGATCTTCTTCGGCAGCATCAGCTGATCCGTACTGACTGAGATCCCCGTAACCTGCAGCATGTTGTAGAACACCTGCGTCCCGCGGATATGCACCAGCTGGTCCCGGCCATGGATCCCTGTCAGCGGGACAGGCGTCTGTCCGGAAGCGTCATAGCTGCTGATCCCGCGCTTTTTACGCGGTACCAGCATCGGGAACATATGCCCTGACATGTTCTTCATGTCGTACATTTCCCCGTCTTCGATGATCTCCTGGTGGTTGTATCCCAGGAAGTTTGTCGTCATCTTGGTCTGCTTCGGGACACTCGGTATATCCGGCATTCTTCTCATGGATCTATCCTCACAGTCTGAAATGTGGCATCGCCGTCAGCGGCTGATGCTCCCGCGTATACCAGTCGCTCATCGTGTCGTACCTGTTCTGGAACAGTCCGTAATGGGAATTGAACTTGTCGAATTCCAGGTTCTGCTCGTCGATCTTCGACATGATGTAGTAGTAATAGAAACTGCTGTACGGGTCCGGGATCAGCAGCTCTGTCCCCGAATCCGTATCCTCTGTATATTTCGGCAGCGTTTCCTGCTCCTCTGTATGCTCATGCTTCATGATGATTTCCTGGTGGACCAGCTGTTCGATCTCGTTCAGGAATGAGATCTTCAGTGTCCTTGGCATCAGGTTCGGCAGCATAAGATCCGCTTTATCCAGCGCTTCCTGTATGTTCATGCGTCGTTCTCCTTTAAAAAAAGCAGGCGGAAAGGTTCTTTTCCTTCCCGCCCGTCTGTCTTATCTCTCTCTTTCCTCCTCATGGGGGTTGGAGATCAGATCGTATACCTTGATTTCCCGGTCCGCGAACTCCTTCACAAAATTCTCCGCGTCCATGGAATTCAACAGGCATTCCGCGAAAGGCAGGGCCATCTCGTGATACTTATCGTCCGCCGGCACTGCCAGGAATCGGCCGTTCACGCCGAGCCAGTAGTGCTTCTCGGTCGTCCCTGTCCGCGGCCGCGCCCGGATCGCTACTTTCACGTCCCAGGTGTTCTTCCCCTCCGCCAGCGCTTCCGCTATCGCTTCATTGAGGACCTGCCTGTCCGTTTTACGCTGCACCGGCGCTTTCTTCGCTGCCGCCAGCTGCGCTTTCAGCCGCTCGTTTTCCTTTCGCAGCGCTTCGGCCTGATTCAGCAGCTCGTCCCCGGTCTTTGCCGCTTCCAGCACTTCCTGGGTTTCATTCTCCTGCACATTCGGTTCGGGAGTTTTCTTGCTTGCCATATTCAGTTTCCTTTCTGCCCGTCAGGTGGGCGATCCCGTTTTAAGGTCAGATCTTGACGATCGCGCCGCTCTCGATCAGGCTGGCAATGATGTCCGCGCTGATGCTCAGCTCGGTCCCGTTGCAGCTGACGCCGACGATCGCGCCGTTCTTGCCCTTCTCCAGCGTCATGTTCCGCTGCAGCCTGGTCACAGTGCCGTTCACCGCGGTGTAGCAGTTCTCGACAACCTTATACAGGTTGTTCTTCTTGCTCTTCGCGACGATAACGACATCGGCCGTGCCCATCGTAAAACCGTAGGTCCCGTCGTCCACCTCCAGTGTTACGCCGCCGGAAAGCACTTCCACGCTGGCAATCTCCTTGCCGCTGGAACAGGTCAGGGTCAGGGTTACTTCCGCATCCTTCGCCACATCCGTGTCAGAGGAAGCGCTGGCAGCGCTGAATCCGCCGTCAGCAACGACGGTTACGCTGTGGCCGCCGGCAAACAGCTGCGGGAAAACAAACATTTTCTTCATGGTTCTGCTCCTTTCATCGTGAATTCCCTGGCAGCGCTCAGGCTGCCAGGGTTGTGCCGTCATCAGGACGGATTGTAGAATTCCAGGCCGAGGTTGTCTTCCTCGATGCTGGAGTAGCTGGATCCGCTCCAGATGGTGATCATGCGCTCCTGGTACAGGATCTTGCAGGCCATCTCGAACCATACGCCTACGGTGCCGTACTGATTCAGCGGGCCGCCGATCTGCGTTTCGTCCTTGATGATCATCTCCAGGTTGCCGCCTTCCGGATCGACCACGGCGAAAGCGTCCTTTGCGAACACCATCGTCTTGAAGGTCGCGTAGGTCTGGCCTTCGCTCTTGATGACCGGTGCGAAGTTGCTCTCCACGAAGCGGATGCCGTGCATACGGCCGATCTCGCCGGTGAAGATCTCTTCGCTGGCGTCATACTTGTGCGATTCGATCCAGGCGCTATCATTAATCCGCAGGTCCTCAGCGACGTCCGGATGGACGACAGCCAGATAGTACGCGCCCTGGTACTTCAGGCCCTTCGCGCTCTTCTTCAGAGCAGTCGCGGCCTTCGCCAGCACCTTGCCGGTCAGCATGACGTCGTAGGTCTCCAGCGCAGTCTGCAGTCCGGACTCTGTGGTCGGAGTGCTGACATACGCGCCGGTGGACTTGTTCGTCGCATCCGCGAACATGATGTTCGTGCCGCCGATCAGGGTGTTCCGGACCAGTTCCTCATAGGTGTCCGCGGCGCTCGCGCTCAGTTCTTCCTCGGCGCCCAGCACGATCTTCTTGATCCCGTGACGCTTGGAGAACTTGGTGATGGCCACATAGTCGCCGTACTCGGAGATGGTCGCCGTGATCGCAACGATGCCCAGCTTCTTGCCGGTGGGGATTACGCCCTCCTGCAGCTTGCCGATCCGGCCGAGGGTCTGCCAGCGATCCCATTCAACGGTCGTGCCGTGTTCCTGGGGCAGTGCCTGCTTCATACCCAGCTGGCCGTACACCTGCTTCTCGCGGATGTTTTCCAGCATGTCGGTCTGGAAGAATACCCGGTCCAGCGGGCCAAGGTCCGTAGATCCCGGAGTGAAAGGCGTGACGGCACCGGTAGCGCCATTGATATAGCCGCTCATGCCGTTGATCACGTCAGTAGCCTCAGCGAAAAGCTGAGGGAAAAGAATCAGCTTCTTCATGGGATTTCTCCTTTCGCTATCTGTCGAATGATGTAAACTTGTTCATGCGGATCAGCTCCTTATACTTCTTTTGCTCTGGTCTGGAGAGCTTGCGAGGATCAATCCGCGGTTCTGCCGCTGCGGGGTTCTTGCCGTTCATGGCTCCCTCCGCCGGCCGCGCCCGCTGCGCCTGGATGGTGTTGCCCATCTGGGACTGCGCCCGCTGCATCCCGTACGCCAGCAGCTGGGGGATCATCTCTTTGCCATGAAGCGCGTAATATGCCTGCTCGACTGTCAGGCCGTAGTCCGGACTCGTCAGTCTGAAGAATTCTTCGTTATTCTGGATCTCGCTGTCGAAATCGAATGACGGGAATATCTTCCTGAGTTCGTCCGCCTGCTGCTTCAGGCCGATGATGTGATTCTGGAATTGCTGCTGCTGCTCTGCTTTCTGCTGGTTCGCGATGGCCTGGTCGTGTTCGTCCTGCAGCTGCTTGAAGCGTTTGTATCCTTCTACGGACATTCCCGCTTTCTCTGCATCTTCTTCATACAGGCTGTCGTCGTTCAGGATCATGTCCCGAAGATCATCGACATTGTCCACGTCCAGTTTTTTCATCAGCGCGTCCAGCATCGGCTGTACGTTCTCCAGCTTTGCGTTCGCGTCCTCCTGGTTCTTGAACCGATCTTTGACCGCGCTCTTGACGTCGTCCCCGTAGAACTTCGCAAATTTCTTTTTTGCTTCCGCCCATTGCTCCGGTGTCGGTTCCTCTGCCGGCATCTGCTGCTGTCCCTGGATCTGCTGCTCAGCCTTCTGGCCAAAAAAGGCGTCTCTCAGTTCCGGATGCTGCTTCAGCCGCTTATTCATCGCTGCAGCGACCTGCGGGTCCTGAACCTGGCTGCCGTCCGAAAGGGTGTCCCCTACGTTCACGGTCTGCTCTGCGGTTCCGGATTCTGCTGCTGTGCCTGCTTCCGCTCCTCCGCCTGCCGGTGCTGCGGCAGCTCCTTCGTCGGCAAACAGTTGAGGGTTGATGTAGGCAAAAATACTCATGTGGTTCTCCTCTCTGTCCGTACGGTGGACGATCCCATGCCTTTATTGTTTCATAAATCCCGTAAATATTGCAGGTACAAACTCAGCTGGGTCTGCTGGCGTTCGCTGCGCGCTCTGCTGCATTCCTCACAATGCTGTTTTCCCTGGCATCATGCGGCGCTTCCGACGCGTCGTCCGGCGCCAGTTTCTTCTGCTGCGCTCCCTGCGCTGCCGGGATTGTGGCCGCTGAAGCGTTGATATCTCCGGCAATTCCCTGGGTGATCATAGCCAGCTGCTGGGCGACCATCGGGTCCGTCCGCTGCGCCAGTGCCATCGCGATCTGACATACCTGGATCAGCGTATCCTGCATCGTCCCCTGCGCCCGGATCTTCTTGACCAGTTCCTCCCGGCCCTTGAAGTCCATCATGTCCAGCACGATCAGCGCCTGGTCTGTCACCTGCGGGTTCAGCAGGCCCTTGTTCCAGAATTCCAGCGCCAGCTCGTTCTGGCTCATCTTGGTGTACGCGTTCTCCCGCTGCGCCCTGACTTCAATGTCGAAGATCGGCATCCGCATGGCAGGATCCTGACCGGGTAGGTTCGGGATCTCCTTCACCTGCAGGCCCACATTGTTGTATTCCACAAACTGGTCCTCTCCCTCGGCGCCCGTGATCCTGAACTGACGCGGGATGCCGTAGAACTGCCGGATCCGCTCGATGACCATCAGCACGATCTTCCGGTATGCCCGGTATGCTGCCTTGGTGCTGTCCTTGCTGGACCGGCCGCTGTCTTCCTTCAGTGCTGCGATCGCGCTGGCGGCTGTTACGCCTGACGGCACTCCGCCGTTGTTCACGTCCGTGTTGCCGGTGATGAACTTGATGGCGTCGATCTTCTGCTGCAGCATGTTGTGCGCGTCGCTGCCCATGGCCTGCACTTCAACGGATCTCAGCGCATCCTGTCCCAGGTTCCCGCCTGTATGCACCAGCGGTTTGGAGAAGTCCATGAATTCCGATTCGTTGATGCTTCCGTCCTTCCGGACGAAGTACCGCGGGGTTGCCCGCATGACCGCGTTCATCGTCATGGCCTGGCTCAGCACGTCAATGCTCGTCTGCTCGTCCTTCGCGATGTCGATGTATCCGTATCCCGCCGGGGATCCTTCAACCGGGAACAGCGGATCCAGCACAAACGGATACTCTCCGTCATGGTACAGGCCCTCGGTTTCGCCCTCTTCCTCGCTGGAGTACAGGCAGGTTTCCCCGACAAACTTGCAGTAGTGCAGCACGCTGCGCCCGCCGGTCCGCTTCTTGTAGTACCAGTCCACCACCACGGCCTTATTGCTCATGTCGATGTTGTCATCCGTCTGGTACTTCTCGATGAACAGTTTCGCGCTCGTCAGCTTGCCCTGCAGTTCCGGATACGCTTCGTACAGCTCCTCCATGTCCACATAGCTGATGTAGAACAGGTTCCGGCTTTCCTGGATGTCGCTCACGCCCGGCTCCCAGTACATGTTCAGGATGTTCACCTTCCTGATCGCGACGTCGCCCAGGCCGTTCAGCTTTGTGTTGTCCCAGAAGATGCCGTATACGCCCGTCCCTTCCTGCATTTTCTGCCAGCTGACGTCGTTGTATGTATCCTCGAAGTCGTTCATCTCCATGACAACCGGCACAATCTTGCTCAGCTTCTGCGCTTCCTGCTTGTCGTCTTCCATTCGCGGCAGGATAACCGGTTCAGGGTAGCTGTCGATGGCGTCCGCATGCTTGCCGACAATGCAGTTCCACAGCCAGCCAGTGTTCGCCGGCTGTTCCGTCGTTCCGGTGATGCCCTTTTCCTGGCGGATCTGCTCCCAGTTCTTCAGTTTCCACCACTGTTGCGCTTTGACTACGCGCTGGTTCACGCTGGATTTCCCGCTCCGGTACCGCAGCAGGGTGTTCATTGCGCTATTCAGGCGCTCAGGCGTCATGATCTGTCCCCTGCCCGGCTGTGCTTCCGGTCCCGGGATACTCTGGCCTGCCAATTCGTTCAGGCTTTCGATTCCCATCCGGCGCCCCAGCGTAAAGGCGTCCGCTTCCTCCGGCGTCTGTCCTCCGCCGATCCCGGCCAGATCTTCTTCGCCCAGCTGATTGTGCTGCAGGCCGTACCGCCCGCCGCCCGTCTGCCGGCTGCCCTGCTGCCCTGGCATCTG
>Ga0265299_10005814_pt1 | contig 11377 bp, 10 predicted proteins | sample AusTroGonzalo_MG_4_FD_193485 | JGI IMG/M metagenome (GOLD analysis project Ga0265299, IMG submission 193485) | Bovine rumen microbial communities from tropical cattle in Woodstock, Queensland, Australia - Gonzalo_02 | ecosystem: Host-associated > Mammals > Digestive system > Stomach > Rumen ...
CTACGACCGCTACTTTACAGCCATGACGCCAGCCACCGTTGAGCCGCAGGTGGACGGGAACGGCAACCCCGTTTATGAGCTCGACTCCCACGGCGACCCCGTGTTGGAATTTGTCTATGACGAACAAGGCAATCACCTCTATGAAGAGGACAACGTGACCTACAAGACACAGCCCGTTCAGGCCCATACTGTCACCTATAGCGAAGAAGAGAAGGGCTACACCGTATGCCTGCCCTTCGGCTGGACGCTCACCCTCGAACAGAACAGCGAGGCCAAGGTCTATGCCCCGTCGGTAATTGAAGACGTCGCAGGCGTGACCACCGTCACCTTCAGCGAAGTGCAAGGCGGCACAATGGCAGCCTATACACCTTATTATATAGTAGTAAGCAGCGGCGGCGCCACCGTCAACGGTCAGAGCGGCAGCGTGACCGCACACCAGACAGCAGGCACCACCACTATCAACGGTGCCTCCTACCAGTTCAAGGGCAGCACCGCCACGATTTCCAACACCGTACTCTACGACGCCGACAAGCCCGCCTACATCCTGCAGAGCGACGGCTGGTGGCATCAGGTGCCCAGCGGTGAGCCGCTGGCCTACGTCGGCCCCTTCCGTGCCTACTTCCAGGCAACGGGAAGCAACGACGTCAAGGCACTGGCCATGAGCTTCGACCAAAACGATGAGAACGATGTGAAGCAAATACGCACTATCGACAGCGACGGCACGGAGCGCTACTTCGACCTCAACGGACGTCTGTTGCCTGGCCGTCCTGACAAAGGCATCTATATTCACAACGGTAAGAAATACAGCAATAAATAAACACATAACTATGAAAAGGACATACGAGAAACCCGCCATGAGCGTGGTTCTGTTACAGCATCAAGCGCACTTGCTGCAAGAAAGCAAACAAGCAAGCGGAAAGTTCACCAGCGATGCTCCCTCCAGTGGTTGGGATGCTGGTGGTGCCAATGTGAAGGGACAGCAATCCAACTACAATGTCTGGGACGACGACTGGAGCAATTGATGCCCGTCTCCACCGAGTCTGAGTAGCGGAGATCCTGCTACCCTTCACTCCATGCCCGCCGCAGGGAAGACCATCTGTGTTACCACAGACATTCCCCTGACGGCGGGCATCATCGTACCCCTTAGACTAAAATCTCTGCGGAAATATAATGTCTAAGGAGCCTCTACGCAGGTGCGCTATCTGCTGGGCGAGCGTGCCAAGACGAAAGGTGAGACGGTGAAGGGTGACATGAATGCCGAACGACCTCATCATCTCGAAGAAACGCCGGTGAGTCTCTGCCTGCATGAAGCGCACGTTCGCATTGTCGTCACGGTTCTCAAGATAGACTATCAGCCCGCCGATGGTGAACACGCCCGGGCTGTAGCCGTCAAAGCCCTTGTAGCCACGCAGCACAGTGTCCGCACCTGGGACACGGGTTTGCGGACGCTCCGTAAGAGTGTCCTTCAGGTACAGTCGAGGTCTTCCATGCAGTCGCCACCACAGCAGAACACGGAGAAGACGACCCGTATTATCTCGCGCTTTGATAGCCTATCAGCTTACTGCGAAGTCCTAGGTGGGAGTCGATTACAGAGGACAGAATACGGTCAAATTTGTCCAAAACGAAAAATATTCCGCCATAAGCGCTGATTTTCTCGGATTTTTTGCTTACCTTTGCCATGTCATTGATGATTTTGCTTGTCTTGATTTGCAGCACTAAGGTAAGTGAAAAATCTGACATGGCCAAATCCTGAGCAACTTTTTGTTGCTCAGGTACTTATAAAGAAAATTAAATTAAAGTGCTGCGGAATTTAGGTTTAAGAAAAGGCTGTATTTTCGGAAACTTTTCTCGGGTTCGGGTTATGATGTTTCGGAGCCTAGGCCAATCATCGAACATATATAGAATCTGTCAGGAATGGGACTACATTAAGTGCAATACGGTTCTGGATGATAATAATTGAGAAATACAAACGTATATGGACAAGGAAAACAAAGTGATACTTTATAAGGATGAGGAGGGCAAAGTGAGCGTGAACACGCGCTTTGCCGATGAGGATGTATGGCTGACACGAGAGAATCTTGCAGACATATACGCCACTACGCCTCAAAATATTAGTCTTCATGTAGGCAATATTTATCAAGACCGGGAACTAATTGAAGAGGCAACTCGAAAGAAATTCTTTCTAGTTCGCCAAGAAGGTAAACGCAAAGTTCAGAGAGAGATTGATCATTACAATCTCGATATGATAATCGCCCTTGGCTATCGCGTGCAGTCGCCCATTGCTGTGCGTTTTCGTCGATGGGCTACACAACGCTTACACGAGTATATCCAAAAGGGATTCACGATGGATGATGAGAGGCTGAAGCAGGGAGGAAATCGCTACTTCCGTGAACTGCTGCAGCGCATCCGTGACATCCGCAGCAGCGAGCGCAACTTCTATCAACAGGTGACGGATATCTATGCCACTGCAACGGACTACGACCCACGAGCCAAAATGACGAAACTGTTCTTTGCTACGGTGCAGAATAAGATGCACTATGCTGTGCATGAACACACGGCGGCGGAGTTAATCTATGAACGGGTGGATAACGAAAAGCCTTTTGTAGGAATGACTAATTTCAAAGGGAACTACGTCACGCGCGATGATGTAAAGATAGCCAAGAACTACCTGACGGAGCTGGAACTGCAGCGCCTGAATCTGTTAACCTCTCAATTCCTTGACTATGCTGAATTCCAGGCTTTGGAGCAGAATCCGATGACGATGGCAGACTGGATAGCTGCTTTGGATGACCAGATTCTACGTTTGCGTAAAAATATCCTTGAGGGTGCAGGCAGCGTATCGCACCAGGAGGCCATTGAGAAGGCTGAACGTGAGTTTGAAATCTATCGCGAGCGAGAGATGCGGATGTTGGAAAGCGATTTCGACAAGGCTGTTAAGGAGCTGATGAACAAGGACGTGAATATGGAAGTTGGCTTCCAAGAGGAATAATCGATATGGAGGCCTGGAAGTCTTTCTTCATTGGCTTGGTTACTGGAGTATAAACATCTATTGCGACTCATCAACATTTGCACCGTGTATGTATAAAAACCTCAAAATCATTTTCTATGGATGTCAAGATTACTGAAGGCTACATGCCTTTCTTAGGCTATCAGACCTACTACCGCATCGTGGGCGAGGCATCGGAGAAAGCACCGCTGCTGTTGCTGCACGGTGGTCCGGGAAGCACACACAACTATTTCGAGGTGCTCGACTGCATCGCCGACACGGGACGCCAAATCATCTCCTACGACCAGATAGGTTGTGGCAATTCCTACCTCGACGGTCACCCCGAGCTGTGGACGCAGAAGACGTGGATAGACGAGCTCATCGCCATCCGCGAATATCTGCAACTCGACAACGTGCACATTCTCGGCCAATCGTGGGGAGCCATGCAGGCCATCGCGTATGTCATTGACAACCAACCGCAAGGCATTAAATCGCTGATTCTTTCCTCGGGACATGCCTCCAGCAGTTTGTGGGCCAGCGAGCAGCACCGGCTCATTAAATACCTTTCAGAGGAAGATCAGGAAGCCATCCGACGTGCCGAAGCCACAGGCCAGTGGGACGACCCCGCCTATTTGCGGGCCAACGACCATTATTTCGAGCAGTTTGTCATCAGTGTCGACGAGCATTCGCCAGAGTGCCTCCGCCGTCCTAAGCGTGCCGGCACAGAAGCCTATCTCTATGGCTGGGGGCCCAATGAGTATCAACCCCTCGGCAGCCTGAAGGACTTCGAATATACCGAGAAGTTAGGCCTAATCACACAGCCAACGCTGATCTGTAGTGGCACGCGCGACATCTGTACTCCCGTCGTGGCGGCTTCACTCTATGAGCATATCCCCCATAGCCGATGGCACCTGTTCCGTCACTCGCGCCACACCTGCTTCATCGACGCCCACGAGGAATACTGCCAGGTGCTCACCCGTTGGCTACAAGAGAATGACTCTGCTCTGGACAACGGATGACACAAATTCCATCTCTAAAAAGAAACCCGGCGGCATCACGGAGGGCTCCACGATTTAGGGTTACCGGCCAAAGTTTCCAGCTTTGCGTTCACTGTGATTCATGGTGCGCCGAATGTCTCTTTTGTTTTAGTCGAATTGGGGGCGCGGTTTAGTGCTCGTAGAAATCATCCTCACGGGTTACGGCAGCAAGCTCCTTGATGAGTTCGGCGTATTTCCCAGCGACGGCAACAGCGAAGCGTTGGCCTTTCTCTGCTGTGGCCAGACGCGGATTGCCGATGCCCGTATCGTCGGTGACCTTGGTCCAATGACGTGGCAGCCAGGCCACCTTCTCTTGCAGGCTCTTGAGGGCGAAGGGGTGTGCCTTGCCCGGACCTGCTTCGCTGAGGTCAACGAGTTCGGGATGGTAGTACATCATAACGCTCGTCTCCAGTTCGTCGGCGTGGTCGCCGGGGTCATCGAACCATTCTTTGCCTGGTAGGACGGCGAACCATTCGCTGGAGAGGATGATGAAGTCGGGGTAGTCTACGGCCAGGTCGCGAATCATGCTCTTGAACGAATTGCCGCCGTGGCCGTTGATGATGAGCAACTTGCGTATGCCCTGATGATAGAGGGAGGCTACGGTGTCGGCAAGAATCGCACGCTGGGTGTCGTAGCGGTAGTGGATGCAGAACTTCAGGTCGCGCTGTCCGGGATTCTGGGCACCCATGGCTACTGGCGGCAACACCATCGCCCTGATACCAAATTCGTCCTGCGCTCTCTGGGCAGCTTCCACAGCAACGTCGTGGGCAAGGATGGCGTCGGTGAGGTAAGGCAGGTGAAGGTTATGCGGCTCGGTGGCTCCCCAAGGGAGGATGGCCAGCGCGTAGTCGAACGGCCGTACGATGCCGTAGGCCGAAATGCTCAAATCTATTTCTCTGTTCATAATCATTTTATTTTTTGAAGATTGATTCCTCAGAGGGTCACTCCTGTCTTGAAAATGGCGAACTCGGCATTACCGTGAACCTCGGCGGTGGTTCTCTTGCATCCGGAAGCTACGTCGATGATGTATTCGGCGAAGCGGGGCAGCAACTCGTCCATGGATGTTCCGTCGAGCAGGACACCGGCGTCGAAGTCTATCCACTGCGGCTTGCGGCGGGCAAGGCCACTGTTGGTCGAGACCTTCAGCGTAGGGACAAAGGTGGAGAAGGGCGTGCCACGACCCGTGGTGAAGAGGACGAGCTGGCAACCGGCGGCAGCCAAGGCGGTAGAAGCGACGAGGTCGTTGCCTGGGGCGGAGAGGAGGAAGAGGCCAGACTCTCCCCCCGCCCTCCCTGTTAGGGAGGGAGCAAAATGTATTTGACTGGCAGAAATCCCCTCAGAGTCATTGGTGACCGCTCCCTCCCTAACAGGGAGGGCGGGGGGAGAGTCTAAGCGTTCTCCATATTCCAGCACTCCTATCACAGGCGCCGTCCCAGCCTTCTGCGTACAACCAAGCGCTTTCTCTTCGAGGGTTGAAATGCCGCCTGCCTTATTGCCGGGAGACGGATTCTCGCCCACAGGCTGTCCGTGGCTGAGGAAGTAGTTTTTGAAGTTGTTGATGAGGGCGATGGTTTGCTGCAGGACCTCGTTCGACACAGCACGCCGCATGAGAATGGTCTCGGCACCGAACATCTCGGGAACCTCGGTGAGAATAGCCGTGCCGCCCTGTTCCTTGCAGAGCCAGTCGGTGAAGGCACCCAGCAGAGGGTTGGCGGTGATGCCGGAGAAGCCGTCGGAACCGCCACACTTGAGGCCTACACGCAGTCGGGAAAGGGGTACTGGCACACGACGGTCATTCCGTGCCTGTTCATAGAGTTCCTTGACGATAGCTACGCCAGCCTCCACCTCGTCACCCTCGACTTCCTGAGCGACAAGGAAGCGGACGCGGGAGTGGTCGTAGTCGCCCAGCATCTTCTCGAAGTCGCGTGGCTGGTTGTTCTCGCAGCCGAGGCCCACGACAAGGACGCCGCCGGAGTTGGGATGCAGCACCATGTCGCGCAGAATCTTCCGCGTGTTCTCATGGTCGTCGCCGAGCTGGGAGCAGCCGTAGTTGTGGGGAAAGGACAAAATGGTAGACTCGCCCCCAAAAGACTCTTCTTTTGCCCGCTCCACGATTTGTCGGCAGATGCCATTGACACAACCGACAGTTGGGATGACCCAGATATCGTTGCGGATGCCTACCTGGCCGTCAAGACGGGGGTAGCCAAGGAAGAAGGAAGACTCTCCCCCCGCACTGGGGGCAGAGTCTGTTAATGCGATGCCACTATAGTCCATCGTCCCGCTGAGGTTGGTTTTGATGTTGTGGTGGTCCACCAACTCACCCTTGCGGATGGTGCGAGTTGCGTGGCCGATTGGATAGCCGTATTTGATGACATCCTCACCTTCTGCGATATCTCGAAGAGCGAACTTGTGACCCGCAGGAACACCAGGCATAGCTTGCAAAGCCACGGCCACGGTGTCGGCAGGGTGAATTTGAAGGAATTTTTTCATCAATTTACAATTCTCAATTCTCAAAATTCAATTGCTCGACGGTTTTCATCATGCCACACTGGAGGATGCTGTCGATACTCTCGGCGAGGAAGTCGGTGAGGCCGGGGATGGCGTTGAGATCGCCGTGCTCGTGCCAGATGAGGTCGGCAGCAGAGAGGACACCAGTGGCCACACGCTTTGAGACAGGCACGTTCTCATCTTTCATCTTCTCCGGGTTCCACAGGTCAGTAAGCAGTTGCATGATACGCGGGTCGTCGTTGGGCTGGATTGCGATGCCGTCGGCACGCTGTCCGCCACGGTAATAGACGCAGATGGCAGCAAGACCAAGCACCAAGCCGCGAGGCAACTGGCCGCGACGGTCGAGATAGCGTTTCAGGGCAGGCAGGTCGCGAGTGGCAAACTTGGGGAAGCTGTTGAGCATGATGCTCGTCAACTGATGGTCCACGAAAGGATTGCAGAAGCGTTCCAGCACATCATTGGCAAAGCCACGCAGTTCGTCTTCGGGAAGGTCAAGTGTGGGCAGTAGTTCGTCGAACATCACTCTACGCACAAAGGCACCAATGACCTTGTGTTGGCAGGCGTCGCGCACGATGTCTAAACTAGCGAGGAAGGCAACTGGCGAGAGCACGGTGTGCGGACCATTGAGCAAGGTAACCTTGCGTTCGTGGTAAGGCGACTCGTCGGTAGTGAAGACTACGTTCAGCCCTGCCTTGTCGGCAGGCAGCTCGGCGGAGAGCTGTCCGGTAGAGAGGTTTTCCGGCACCTCGATAACCCAAAGGTGGTAGGGTTCGGCTTGCACCAGAAGCGGGTCGGGTTGCGGCAGACGTGCCTGCAACAGCTCGACATTCTTCTTCGGATAGCCTGGCACGATGCGGTCTACGAGCGTGGTGCAGAAGTAGCAGGCGGTCTCGACCCAGCTCTGGAACGACTCGAAGTCGTTGCCCAGCTCAGCCTGCCACAGTCCAATATACTGCTGCACACAGGTCTTGAGAGCACTGCCGTTATGGAAGATGAGTTCGCAAGGAAGGATAATGAAGCCCTTAGAAGCGTCGCCAGAAAAGGTACGAAAGCGGCGGTAAAGGAGTTGCGTCAGCTTGGCTGGATAGGAGGTCGGCGGCGTGTCGGTCAAACGGCAGGAAGGGTCGAAGACGATGCCTGCCTCGGTCGTGTTGGAGACGACGAAGCGTGCCTCGGGGTCGTCGGCCAGGGCGAGGAAGGCGGCGTGGTCGTCGTAGGGGTTGACGGCTGTGGTCACGCAAGTAATCTCCTCCATCGAATCCACGGTCTTGCCGCCAAGCAAACCCTGAAGATTCACATGGTAGCGGTAGTGCTGTACCTTGAGTTGCTCCAGGGAATTACCGGGACGTGGTTTGACGATAGCCACGGTAAAGTCCAGTTGCTGGGCAATCCATTCTATAAAGGCGCGAAGGAAGTTGCCTTCGCCGAATTGGATGATGTTCATGGGTCTTTCGAGTCTTCTGTTTAGAACTCCACCAATATGCGGAACACCTTGCCGGGAGCGACGTCCCAAGCTGCCATTGCCTGTGCAGCCTCCTCGGGAGCAAAGATGCCGGAAATGAGGCGGTCGGTGGGGCAAAGGCCGCGACGCAGGTAGCGGATGACGGCACAGAAATCGTCAGGAAGGGCGTTGCGCGACCCCCGGATGTCAAGTTCCTTCTGCACAAAAAAGCGGGTGGGCAGGGGGACGTCTCCAGGAGCATAGCCGATGCAGACGATGCGACCCGTGAAGGCGACCTCGTTGACGGCGCAATTATAAGTAGGCGTTGCGCCTACGGCTTCTATGACCACATCTGGGCCTGCACCACCTGTCAGTTCCTGTAGGCGGGCGTGAACATCGTCGGTGCCGCTGTTGATGGTGGCAGAGGCTCCGAGTTCGCGGGCAAGGGCAAGCTTCTCGTCGTCAAGATCCATGGCGATGACGGTTGCTCCACGCAAGCTGGCACGTACGATGGCACCGACGCCTATCATGCCGCAACCGATGACGAGCACGGTGTCGGCATCCGTCACCTGACCGCGATCAACGGCGTGGAAACCTACGCTCATCGGCTCAATGAGGGCAATATCCTTCGGTGCAAGGCCCTCGGCGGGAATGACTTTCTGCCAAGGGACGCTGATGTATTCACGCATGGCGCCATGACGCTGCACGCCCAGCGTCTCGTTGTGCTGGCAGGCGTTGAAGCGACGACGGCGGCAACTGGGGCAGTCGCCACAGGCAGTGTAGGGATTAACGGTCACGAGCTGTCCAGGTCGGAGGTCAGCAGGGACGTTTTCTCCCACCTTCTCGACGACGGCACTGATTTCGTGGCCGGGAATGACGGGATGCAGTGCCAAAGCATTGCGGCCGCGATAGGTGTTGAGGTCAGAACCGCAGAAGCCGACGTAGCTGATGCGCAGCAGTACCTCGTCGGCAGCGGGTTCGGGCGCGGGCAATTCAATCACCTCTAAGAGGTGTGGATCGGTAATTTGTAATGCTTTCACGATTGTATTTGACAGTTTGATAGTTTCTGGTTGATAATTTATTTAGTCACCCTCATACGGAATGTCCGATAGCCGTAGAGCGTGATGAATAGGAAGCAGATGAAGGGCAGGATGAAGGAGAAGTTGACGGCAGGCCAGCCGAAGATGACTTGCTGGTCGATGAGGTGACCCTGCAAAGGAGGCATCAAGGCTCCACCCACGATGGCCATGACGAGGAAGGCTGCACCGAGTGAGGTGTCCTCACTCTTGACATTTTCGAGGGCGATACCGTAGATGCTGGGGAACATGATGGACATGAAGAGGCTGATGCACACCAAGCTGTAGAGACCCATCATGCCTTCGATGCAGATGGCACCGAGCGTGCAGATGGAAGCGCCAATGCCGAAAATCATCAACAGGCGCCGCTGGTTGACCCACTTCATGATGTAGGTTCCGACGAAACGTCCTGTCAACGACAGCGACATGGCCAGGATGTTCCATCGTTGAGCTGTGGCCTTGTCGATACCCAGATGGTCGGCATACTGGATGATGAAAGTCCACACCATAATCTGGGCGGCAACGTAGAGCACTTGGGCAAACACACCATTGCGGTAGATGCGGTTGTGCCACAGGCGGGAGAGCGTAGTGCGGGCACTGGTCTTCCCGTCCTGTTCGCCTTTCAGGGAGGGCATCTTTGTGAGGGCGATGACAGTAAACATCACAAGGACGACCAGACCGATGGCCACGTAGGGGTCGCGGATGACGGCGAGGTCGTGCAGACGGATGTCGACTTTCTCGGCTTCGCTCAGTCCATGATAGAGAATCTGTCCGGCAGCATCGCGTTTGTCGGAGAGGAGGTTGGGCAGTACGATGAACGAGGCGACAGCCATACCAGAGAGCGAGCCTACGGGATTGAAAGCCTGCGCCAGGTTGAGTCGGCGTGTGCTGTTGCTCTTGTCACCCAGCGAGAGGATGAACGGGTTGGCACTGGTTTCGAGGAAAGCAAGGCCGAAAGTGAGGATGTAGAGAGAGACACAGAAGAAAGTGAACTCCTGGAACTGTGCGGCAGGGATGAACAGGAAGGCTCCCACGGCGTAGAGGCCGAGACCGATGAGTACGCCCACTTTGTACGAGTACTTGCGAATGAACAAGGCGGCAGGCACTGCCATCGTGGCGTAGCCGCCGTAGAAGGCAAACTGAACCATCGAGGCTTTTGCGGCCGAAATCTCCATCAAGGTCTGGAAGGCTGCCACCATCGGATTCGTGATGTCGTTGGCGAAGCCCCAGAGCGCGAACAGCGTGGTGATGAGGATAAAGGTGAGGAGGTACTTCTTAGGGACTAAGGGAGACTCTCCCCCCGCCCTCCCTGTTAGGGAGGGAGCAGAATGTGTCTGACTGGATGTATTCATATATAATAGGGTAATGCTTTCAATTGCTAAAGGTGATCGCCACAAAGTTCCCTTCTCACTTAGGAGAGGGGTTAGGGGTGAGGCCCAGTCCTAATATAATGGTCCGAAGTTCTGGCAGGCGCGGTAGTCGGCTCCTTCCTTGTCCATGCCGAAGGCATTCCAAGCGGCAGGACGGAAGATGTCCTTGTCGGCGACGTTGTGCATGCAGACGGGGATGCGGAGGATGGAGCAAAGGGTGATGAGGTCGGCACCGATGTGTCCGTAGGCGATGGCACCGTGGTTTGCTCCCCAGCAGTTCATGACGCTGTAGACATCCTTAAAGCAGTCCTTCGACGGGTCGAGACGCGGCACGAACCACGTGGTCGGCCATGTGGGGTCGGTTCGTCGGTCGAGGATGTCGTGGGTCTTCGGGTCGAGTTCCACCGTCCATCCTTCGGCCAGTTGCAGCACGGGACCGAGACCCGCCACCATGTTCACGCGCATCATCGTCATCGGCATTCCGCCCTTGGTGACAAAGTGCGAGCTATAGCCACCACCACGGAAATAGTCGCGGTCGGCAGGCATCCACGAGGTAGCCTTCAGGCAGGCTTCGGCATCTTCAGGAGTGATTTCCCAGAAAGGTTTCATCGTAGGCTGTCCGTCGGCGTCGGTCATGGCACCTGTGGCGTCGAGGGTGGTGGCACCGCTGTTGATGAGGTGGATGAAGCCGCCAGCGGCCTGTCCTTCGGGTTTCTTGCCTGCCACGCGCTCCACGGCTTCGGGACTCCAGTAGGTTCGGATGTCGGAGAACATCACACCGCGATTCGTCAGCAGGTGGCCAAAAAGCATGGAAAGGCCGTTGAGGAAGTCGTTCTCGGTGGCCAGTACGTCGGCTTCGCGCACGCCGTTCCAGTCGAACGAGGTGCAGAGCATGGATTCCGGGAAGTCGAAGTTGGGGCGGTAGTCCGTCCATTGGCGCTGTCCCTGTACACCACCGA
>Ga0265299_10005815_pt1 | contig 11376 bp, 9 predicted proteins | sample AusTroGonzalo_MG_4_FD_193485 | JGI IMG/M metagenome (GOLD analysis project Ga0265299, IMG submission 193485) | Bovine rumen microbial communities from tropical cattle in Woodstock, Queensland, Australia - Gonzalo_02 | ecosystem: Host-associated > Mammals > Digestive system > Stomach > Rumen ...
ATCGGAACCGGCGATTCAGTAACTTCCCGGACAGTGCAGGCATTCAGCCTGGCAAATTCACCTGGATGAGGCGTCAGGATCACCCGGCACCGTGCCGCCTGAAGCCGGTCCGGTCCGATCGCCGCCAGCGCATTCAGCCCGTCCGCATCCAGGATCAGAATCCCGTCATAATGCTGCAGCAGCCATTGCAGGATTTGCTGTGTTTCCCCGGTATTTCCGGCGCCCATGCCGAAAGCCGTCACGCGGGTTCCCGCCACCGCCCTTTGCAGGCTCTCTTCCGAGAACAGAAGGCTCCCCTCCCTGTCCTCCATCGGGCAAAGGGTGCTTTCCAGCACCGCCGAAGCCACAACAGGGCACAGACTGCGCGGAGCCGCGACGCGCGCAATTCCAGCGCCGGAATGCATCGCAGCGTTTGCCATCGCCGCAAGCCGGATCGCTCCGGAATACGGGAGGGATCCGCCGATCAGCGCAATTGTCCCATAGGTTCCCTTATTGGAATGATGAAGCCTTGGCGGAAGCAGCGCCCGGACGTCTTCTTCCTCCGTCAGCTGCAACTGGCGGCCGACCGGCGGGATGCCGATATCGGCATTGACCACCTGCTTCATCACATCCTTCGCCCGCGCCAGAAAATGCCCGGGTTTCAAGTTTCCGACGGATACCGTCAGGTCACTCCGGACCGCGACCGTGCCCAGACCGTTATCCCCGTTGATCCCGCTGTTGATATCAGCACTGACGACCTTCGCCCCGCTGCAGTTAATCAGCCCGATCATCCGGGCAGCCTCACCGGCCGCTTCTCCGCGGAACCCGGTGCCGAAAATGCAATCCGCAATTGTACCATAACCTCCGAGGTCCTTCACCTGCTCCCAGAGCAGTTCCGGGATCCGACGCTGACAGCAGTTTTCCCGGTAAAAGGCGGCGTCCGGCGTCGCCGGCTCGCCCTGGATCAGCAGAGCGCATTCGATCTCCGCCTCCCGCAGAAGGCAGGCCAGGGCATATCCGTCCCCGCCGTTGTTGCCTTTTCCGCAGACGACGGCAACGGGAGGAATCCATTCCGCCGCGTCAAAAATCGCCTTTGCCGCGCGGCCCATCAGTTCCCTTCCCGGCGTGCCGCCGGCTATGGCCCGGGCGTCGCTTTCCCGCATGGACTGTACGGTCAGAATTGTCTGCATGGTTCCTTCCCTCCCGGCTCACAGATCTGTTTTCGGAGCTTCTTTCACTATACACGATTCGGCTTTCACCGGCAACATCGAATGAGCTTGGGATTAATAGTTACTTGGCGCCAGAAAAGTTGCATGATTCAAGTGTCCGAATTCCCATTTTTTCTTTGACAAATCACCGTTTTTTATGTATGATAAGCGTGGTTGAATGTTTATCCATATACAGGCAGCAAGAGGTGATTCCGGTGAAAATGCACGGAAATCCCGTCTACCTGAATAATTACACACCCGCGGCAGACATAGCAGCGATATCTGTCTGTTTTCTTATTTCCATCCTGCTGCTCTTTTCCTATACCCGGAAATCGACCAGCTACCGCGTCTTTCTGTCTATCATCCCCACGCTGATCATCGCCTGTATGGCCGATATCGGCTTCCATATGGCGCTGTTCGCCCGGGGGCTGGACCCGCTGACCTATATTCTGCGCTGTGTTTATCACGCGGGGCTTTTCACGGTGTTCTTTCTCTTTACGCTGTATATCACCATCGTCACCCGGCTGGAAAAGAAAGTGCAGAACTGGATTCTCGGCTTTTCCGGTGTGCTTTTAGCGACCGTTGTCATCGTGGATATCGTCACCAGCTTCGGCGGCCATGCACTGAGCATGACGGACGAAGGCGTCGTCTCCTCCGGTTCCGTGATCTTCTTTATCGGTTACATCCTTTTTGCCCTGATGGACGTGGTGCTCCTTACGCTGGTAAGAAACCGCCTGTTCAAGCGCGTCATGTACGGTTTCTACGGTTCAGTCGCGCTCTCTTTCCTTGTCCTTGTTGCGCAGCGCGTGTTCGGCCAGTCCTCCTTCACCGCGTTTTCCTTCGTGTTCCCGGTGATCGCGATGTTCTATATCATGCATTCCAGCCCGTTTGACGCGGAACTCGGCACGGTGGACACCACCGCCATGCATGATACCGTACGGTATCATTACGAAAAAAAGAATCCTTTTATCTTCATGAGCCTGTATCTGCCCTCTTTTGACGTAGAGGGCAGGCAGATGCCCGAATCCCTTCAGGCCCAGGTGCGGCATTTTGCCTCGAGCTATTTCCGCAGTTCACTGCTCTTTAACGTCGGCAGGGGACACCTGGTCCTTCTCTTCCCGAAGAGCCGGAACGCGGACTATGAGCACCGGATCGGCAAAATCCTGCGGGCCTTCGCGGAGCAGCACCGGATCTATCAGTATGACTACAAGATCGTCATCGGGGAATCCAACAATGAGATCAGCCGGAAGAACGAATATGTAAGCTTTATCCGGAACATCAACCGGTCCATCAAAGAAAACACGATCCACCGGGTCAGCCCGGATGACCTGAAAGCCTTTGACCGGTCTGAATATATTCTCCGCCAGCTGGAGGATGTCTATACAACCCATGACCTGAACGACAAGCGGGTTCTGGTCTACTGCCAGCCGGTGTATAATATCAAAACCGGGAAATACGACACGGCCGAGGCCCTGATGCGCCTGATGCTTCCCGAAACCGGCCTTGTATTCCCGGATCAGTTCATTTACCTGGCGGAAGAGCATGGGTATATCCATGTGCTGACGGAGATCATTCTGCACAAGACCTGTGAAGAGATGCGCAGGCTGATCAGCGACGGGTATGACATCTGCCGGATCTCCGTGAATGTCTCCATGCTGGAGCTGAAAGATGATCACTTCTGCGAGGATATCAGCGGCATCGTCGCGGACAGCGGTATCTCCGGCGACAATATCGCGATCGAGCTTACGGAGTCCCAGAGCGAGAGCGACTTCAACGTCATGAAGACGAAGATCGAGGAGCTGAAGGAAAAAGGCATCAAGTTCTACCTGGACGACTTCGGGACCGGCTATTCGAATATGGAGCGGATCATGGAACTGCCCTTCGACATCATCAAGTTTGACCGTTCCCTGGTCCTGGCCAGCGGCTCGAGCGAGCGTTCAGAGCGGATCGTCGGCAACCTGGCCAACCTGTTCAATGACCTGGATTATTCCGTCCTCTATGAGGGGGTAGAGACCGATTCGGACGAGAACATGTGCAAAGAAATGTCCGCCTCCTACCTGCAGGGATACAAATATTCTCGTCCGATCCCGATCGCGGAACTGCGGAAATTCGCTGAAAAAAGAGATAAAGCAGGATAAGGCAGCAGGGCAGTTGAAAAAGCCGCCGTTCCGTGGTATGATCCGATTGTCAAACCTGAGCCTGCAGGCGACGGGGAGACAAAACCGTTTACACATCCTGATTGAGCGTCAAGGGTTTCCGAGACGCAAGATGAGAAGGGGGGGCTTTCCTATGGCTGTATTGCATCGCATGACATAGTTTTATGTCATTTTTTTATTTTCCCAAAAAAATGAAAGGATTATCCCAATGGATACGGATATCAGAATGGGATTTGTCGGGATCGTTGTGGAGAAAAAGGATGAAATCGCGGAAGTAAACCGCGTGCTCAGCCTGTTTGCCGATATGATCCGCGGCCGGATCGGCGTGCCGAACCAGGCCGACAATTCCGCGGTCATCGGGCTGATCGTGGAAGGAACCAACGCCCGCGTCGGTGCGCTCACCGGCAAGCTCGGCAACATCGCCGGCATCACGGTGAAAAGCGCCCTGACAGCCAAAAAAACACCCGTTACGGAATGAACAAAATAAATACGAAGGAGAGAAAACCGTTATGAAAACCAACCTGAAGAAACTGTTTGCCCTGGCGCTGTCCCTGGCGCTGGCGCTGTCCCTGTCCACTGCCTTTGCAGAAGACACCTGGACCCTCACCTGCCCCAACGGCGCACCCGCGCTGTCCATCGCGACGGTGGCCGCCACCCGCCCCGATGATTTCACCTTTATCACCGCTGATACGATCCCGGCCGCCTTTGCCTCCGCAGAAGCGGACTTCATCATCGCGCCTGTCAACGTCGGCGCCAAACTGTTCAAGGCCGGCAAATCCGGTTACCGTCTGGCTGCCGTGGTCACCTGGGGCAATCTGGTCTTTGCTTCCCAGCGGGAAAGCTTCTCACTGGAGGATATGAAAGAGAACAAACTGACACTCTTCGGCGAAGGTACCGTTAACGCTTCCGTGGCACTATTTGCCCTGAAGCAGTTCGGCATCGAACCCGAACTGGCTGATTCGCTGGCCAGCGCAGCCGAGACAAAAGCGCTGCTGGAAACCGATCCGGAAGCCATCGTCCTGACCGCCGAGCCCATGTTCACCGCTGCCAAAGTCGGCAATGACAAGATCACCGGCATTCATATCAACGAACTGCTGGACAACGGTTATACCCAGGCCGGTCTCTTCATCCGACCGGAAGCAGCGGAACAGCATCCGGAGCTTGTCACTGCGGCGCTGGCAGAAATTGAAAAATCCTGCGGCCTGTGCAACAGCGATCCGGACAAAGTCGTCGAGGCCATGGCCGTGCTGGAGATGAAGTTCCCCAAAGCCGCCATCCGCGGTTGCTCCATCAGCTATGTCCCGGCCTCCCAGGCCAAGCGCCTTGTGGAAGCCACAGTTGAGATCGACCCCGCCCAGTTCGGCGGTGAAGATCCCGCGGACGATTTCTACTATGGACTTGAAGAATAAGCGTTCGCAGACGCTTGCCTTCTGTCTCGGCATTCTGCTGACCGGCGCGCTGGTCCAGCTGGCCGGTTCCCTGCGGGGGGACCGGCTGGTTTTTCCGGGCGTCGGTCAGATCCTTTCCGTTTTTGTCCGTCTGCTGGGGGAAGGCAGCACCTGGCTGCGGATCGGTGTCACGCTGCTTCATCTGGCGGAAGCACTGGCGCTCTCCGCCCTGCTCGGCCTTCTGGTCGGCCTGGCGGAAGGCTTCTCCCCCTTCGTCCGGAGCCTGCTGAAGCCGCTGATGATCACGCTGCGTTCCCTGCCGATGATTATTCTGGTGATCCTGATCATGGTGTTGGCACATTACAGCATGGTCCCGCTGATCGCGACCACACTGGTTCTGGTCCCGCTCCTCAGCGAGGCCGTCTGCGAAGGGTTGCTTGCCATTGAACCGGAACTGCTCGACGTATACCGGATGAACAGTTCCCTGACGCCGCGGGTGCTGTGGAATGTCCATCTCCCGCTGATGGCGGGGTATCTGAAGCAATCCTGGATCAATGCCGTGGGAATGGGGCTGAAGGTTGCCGTGACCACGGAATACCTGGTACAGTCCCGCAATTCCCTCGGCAAAGCGGTTTATTCCTCGCTGTTCAACAGCGAGTATGCCGAGATTTATGCGTGGGCGCTGATCATGATTTTGCTGATTCTGACGCTGACAGGAGTGCCAGCGGTCATCATAAGGGGGCTTTCCGATCGAAACCAACAAACCAGGGCTGCCGCCCGTTCTTCACTGAAAAAGAGCCACTGGCTCTTTTTCCGGGCGTTATGAACCCACTGGCGCCTTTGCCCCTAAACCCCTTCGGCTTCGGCCCCGATGAAAAGTATTACAGCCGCCTCACAATTCATTTGCGTGAGGCGGCTGTAACTTTATCGCTGTTTGTCTTACTCACCTTTGGTGACGTAGATCACCTGGGGTGTGACTTCCGGTTCCGGCGTCACATACACGATGATCGGCGTGGGCGTGGGCTTCTCTTCCTGCGTCTGCGGAGCGGGCGTCACGTAGATCACCTGCGGGGTCGGATCGGCATGATCCGCGCCGCCGTTCTGCGCGATGTTCACCACGTCAGAGGCGGATTCGGAAGCGGCCGCAGCCTTTGTATCCTGACCCTCCTCATAGGAATAGGGATCTTCGTGCAGGATCACATGGTCCGTGTTCAGCAGGTCGGAGCGGATATATCCCAGCGTCCCGTTCGCCAGCTGCACCGCGTACCAGATTTCACCCGAACTGTTCTTCACCCGGGCGGTGACGCTGAACTCCGTCCCCGCGGAGCGGATGCTCTGCACCCTGGTGGCGTAGATACTGGGCTGCGAGCGTACGTTCACCCGCTTGATCGCGGTGTAGCAATAGCCCTCCGCGTCGATGGATTCTACGATCGTTTCAGGATTCCGGACCACCACGCGCGTCCTGGTTTTGGTCTGCACGGTCGGCGGGCAGATTTCCCACCATGGAAGGGCGGTATCGGAAGAAGGGGAAGAAACCGGCGACGAAGGGGAAGAATACGGTGTAAAGCCATTCGGGCCGTATTCGGCATACGCAGGAAGCACTGCCGCCACGATCATCAGCCCCGTCAGCGCCAGAACAATTCCCAGCAGTGAACGTTTCATGCAAATCGTCTCCAATACGTCAAGTCAAATTCAGGAGTAATTGTTACAATATATTTTAAAATTTGTAACACTTCTTGTCAACCGCCACATGTTGTAGCATAAGGCTCCGCAGAACTGCATATCCTGATTTATTTCACAATCCTGCTGTAGAGGGTCATCGCAATGCAGTCCGGCAGCGCGAGTACCATGTTCGCCGCATTGAAGAGAATAGTCCAGCCCATGGACAGGATCAGTTCCATCAGCTCGTCGCTGTTCAGTTTGCCGACGGCATGCACCTTATCCGCTTTCATGGGCGGGATATCCGCTCCGGTGTCCCTCTCCAGCGTCATGGTCAGCAGTTTCCCGTCAAGGCCGGGAAGGGTAATCGTGGTCACGCTGGTCAGCTTTTTCCCTTCCCCTTTTGTCCTGTCGATGGAAATCTCAATCCCCTGAACCTTCGAGAACTGGGGATCCGTGACGATACCGGACAGATCGGGCACATGGAGCAGCAGGCGGACCAGCTGTCCGCTTTCATCCTGCCAGACGTCCATGGTGACTTCGCCGGGCGTATCCGCGAAAACCGTGCGGATGAAATCATCCGTAATCACCTGTTGGCCGATCCTGAGCGAACCTTTTCTCAGTTCGTCCCCGATCACCGGGAGCCTGTCCAGCTTGTCCATCGCACGGTTGACGATAGACCTGCGCTGCTCTTCACTGACAAGATAGGACGTCACGGTCGCCGCCCCCGACGCGTCCCGCTCTTCCGGCGGAATCTCCCGGACCTCGGTGGCGGTGGCTTCCCGGGTCATGATCTCCAGATACGGGGTCAGATCGATTCCCATTTCGGGGGCTTCGGTCGGTTCCTTGTTCAGGTAATCCAGGATAATCTTTCCGACTCTGTCCGCAAGGGAGTTCATCTTTTCCAGATTCTCCCCCCTCACAATCTCCTTGTCCCCCAGAGCCTTCACAAGCGTCTGGAGGAACGAGGGAATCTGGTTCTTATTCAGCGTCAGTTTGTTGTCGCCCAACAGCGAGCAGGTCAGCGCGAACTCTTCCCCGCCGGTTTCGCCGGCCGTCAGGACAAACGCGTCCTCATCGTTCGAGACCAGCACGACGCGGATCATATCCTTGTCCGCCGTCTTCTGACGGTAAAACCGAATCCGAACCTCCTCCAGCAGTTCCTGGATCATTTCCGTCCCTTCGCCCTCCAGAATGTTTCCGGGCGTAAAGGAATAAAGATACTCAACCGCCTTCCCGTCAGCGGAAGCATTCTCCGCCAGCGCACTGACCGACATGAAAACCATCACCAACGACAAAAGCACACACAGCCATTTCCGAATCACGGACATTCATCTCCTTGTCATTTCAGTTCCTGTCTTACAGATACCTGATCAGTTCATCCCGCACACCGTCCAGCCGCGGATCACTCAGACCGAAATCCATCTGCCGGTAAGACCAGGCGCAGCGTGATATCTGATACTGTTCAAAAACTTCGTGGATTGCTTTGAACCAGAGCACCGTATCCTCCGGCGTGGCGTTATCGATCACGCCGTATTCACCGCAGTACAGACCGGTCCCCCGCTCCTGCGCCGTGGCAATCGCCTCCGCGAAGAGATTCCGGAAAAGATCCGGCGTAATCCCCGCCTCGGCAAAGCGGACACGGGCGTTGATATCCAGCCAGGGAACCCAGTGCGCTCCCTGATGGGTAAAGGACAGCGGTTCGTAACAATGGATATTGTAGATCACCCGGTCGTCCGCCGGCGCGTCCAGGTCCTTGACGGCCTCGGGGCTGTTGTTATGATAGCCGCCCAGCAGGATCAAGGACTTCGGCGCGTGCTTCCGGATCCTCGCAATGCATTCCGCGGCAATCCGGTTCCACACCCCGCTCCATTCCTCGTCCGTCACTTCGTTCAGCATCTCGAAGGCGATCCTGTCCGGATCGCAGAAGGCGCGGGAAAGCTCTTCCCAGAGCTTCCAGAAGCGCTCCTGATACGCCGTGCTAGTAAAGAAGCCTTCCTCCTGCTCTCCGCTGTCAAAGGAGAAACCGGCCGTCTTATGCAGGTCCAGCACCACGCGCAGATCCCGGGCTTTGCACTGCTCCGTCACCTTGCGGATCCGCTCAAAGCCTTCTTCGCTGAACTGCCCGTCCTCCGTCTCCAGCACATTGTAGTCCATCGGGACGCGGACATGGTCCAGCCCCCAACCGGCGATCACGTCCAGATCCTTTTCGGTGATAAAATGATCCAGCCGTTCGCGCGAATAATCGCACTGGGAAAACCAGCCGCCGAGATTCACGCCCCGCCAGAAACCGAATTCTTTCATTTTCATCGGTGATGCGCTCCTTTCCTGAACTCCTTTCAGTATACACGATACCGCCTGATCAGGAAAGTGGTATTTTAAAACTTATTCCGCCCGAAGAGGTTTTCTATTCCTTATCAATGGATTCTTTCCGCTCCCGGCCTTCCTTCAGCAGCCTGCAGAGCGTTTCCGCATCGCCGGCGGCGATCGCGTCCCTGTATTCCTGCAGGGACCGGATGAGACAGTCCAGCTCAAAGCCCAGATGATCCGCATTGTCCAGGAACAGCTCCGTCCACATCTGCTCGTTCAGCCTGGCTACGCGTGTCAGATCCCGGTAGCTTCCGGCGGAAAAGGAGAGATGCTCCGCCGCCGTGGGGGATTTGATATACGCGTTTGAGACCACATGGGCCAGCTGTGAGGTAAAGGCGATCATCTCATCATGCTTGTCCGCAGTGGTAATCGTCATCTGGCGGAAACCGGCGCCGCGCAGCAGATCACTGAGCCGGCTGACGACAAAGAGGTCCTCATGCTCCTTCGGCACAAGGATCATCGTCGCGCCCTGAAACAGATCAGCGACCGCATACTTGATGCCGGAAAACTGCCGGCCGGCCATGGGATGGCCGCCGACAAACGTGAACCCGTATTCCTCCGCGATCCCGAAACAGGGTTCGCAGACCGCCCGCTTGACCCCGCAGATATCGCAGACCACCGTATCCTTTCGGATCATCGGCGCCAGGCGGCGCAGCGTTTCCACGGCTGCCCCCGGGAAGACCGCGAGAAACAGGTAATCGCACTCCGGAACCCGTTCGTCCGTCAGTTCCTCCGCGATCACGCCGGTCAGCGCCGCATATTTGCTCACGTGCTCGTCCGTATCCCGGCCGAGAATTCTGTGGCCGTTCGCGCCCAGGGCCTTGCAAAGGGATCCGCCCATCAGTCCCAGACCGATCACACCGATTGTCATTTTCTCCATTTCGCTGTTCTCCAAGTAAAAGCATTTTTCCCGAAGGGGGACGCCCTCTTATGCAATCGCTGCCCGAATCTTCCTGACTGCCCCGACCACATCGTCAAACTGCTCCGGTGTCAGGCTCTGCGGCCCGTCGCACAAGGCGTGCGGCGGATCGTTATGCACCTCGATCATCAGCCCGTCGGCGCCGCAGGCCGCAGCAGCCATTGCCATCGGCTTCACATAGCGGGCCGCGCCGGTCGCGTGGCTCGGATCCACAACCACCGGCAGGTGGCTGAGCTCGTGCAGCACCGCCACCGCGGACAGGTCCAGCGTGTTCCGCGTATAGGTCTCGAAGGTCCTCACGCCGCGCTCGCAGAGAATCACCCGCTCATTACCGCCGGCCATGATATACTCCGCGCTCATCAGCAGTTCCTTCATATTGTTCGCCAGGCCGCGCTTGAGCAGAATCGGCTTGTCGATCCGGCCCAGTTCCTTGAGCAGTTCAAAATTCTGCATGTTCCGCGCGCCGACCTGGATCACGTCCACCTGTTCAAACAGCGGCAGGTGCGCGATGTCCATGATCTCCGTGATCACCGGCATCCCCGTGCGGCGCTTGACTTCCAGCAGAATCCGGATTCCCTCCCCGTGCAGGCCCTGAAAATCGTACGGCGAGGTCCGGGGTTTGAAGGCGCCGCCCCGCAGCATCCCGGCCCCGCTCTTTTTCACCGCCCGCGCGATCGTTTCCACCTGGTCCTCCGACTCCACGGAGCAGGGGCCCGCGATGATCTGGAAACATCCGCCGCCGAAAGCCACCTCTTCCGTCACCCGGATCACCGTGTCGTCCGGATGGAACTTGCGGTTTGCTTTCTTGAAGGGTTCCGAAATACGGGTCACGCTCTGGACAATCTCCAGCCCGCTGATCAGATCCGTGTCGATCCGGGTCGTGTCGCCTACCAGGCCGATCACGGTCTGGAATTCCCCTTCGGATATATGCGTCTTGACTCCGTAGCTTTCCAGCCAGGAGATCAGTTTATCCCGTTCTTCTTTGCGAATTTCTTTTTTCAGGGCAATAATCATAACCTGCGCACTCCTCTCGCGTCTGTATGTACCTGCTTACCTTATCACCCGCAGCCCCGCCTGACAAGAAGAACCTTTTGCCCGGTGCAGAAGAAATACAGTTTAAGTTAAGAGTGAAGAGTGAAGAGTGGAGAGTGGTTAGTTGCCGGTGGCTTGTGGCCTGCGGGCTGAAACAATCTCTATTTTGCTTTATTTACGGGGAAAAACCTGGTATAATAGATTTGTTCCGCGTTTTTTCTGCGCGGGATCACAGGAGGATGAATGAAAAAGCTTATTTCGCTTTTACTGGTTCTGATGCTTCTGCTGCCCGGAGCGCTGGCGGAAGACGAGATCGTCGAAGACGTGATGCTGGACGACGAGGAGGAAGTGCCGGTTGAGGCCGGTTCCGGGGATGCCGCTTCCGCGGCGGACCAGTCCGTTTTCACCCCATCCTACGGCAGCCGGTGGGAAAACGCTCCCGGCGCCAGCAGCTACTGGACCCTGCCCATGGATATCACCGATGAGGAAGCCGTCTGGAATATGCTCATGGAACCGATCACCGTCGTGGATATCGGAAAGAAAAAGGGCCTGAGCCATTCCCAGCTGACCAAACAGAATATCTATATGTACCTGGAACCGGATGAGGATTCCAAGATCGTCGGGGAGGTCACCAACCTCTCCCAGGGTCTTCGCGTCATCGAAGA
>Ga0265299_10005818_pt1 | contig 11373 bp, 9 predicted proteins | sample AusTroGonzalo_MG_4_FD_193485 | JGI IMG/M metagenome (GOLD analysis project Ga0265299, IMG submission 193485) | Bovine rumen microbial communities from tropical cattle in Woodstock, Queensland, Australia - Gonzalo_02 | ecosystem: Host-associated > Mammals > Digestive system > Stomach > Rumen ...
CCATCGGCGATTATTAGATCCGGTAATGGTATATTCTCCTCGATGAAATGGGAATATCTTCGACGTACCACCTCTCGCATACTGGCGTAATCATCCGCTCCTTCCACCGTTTTTATGCCGAATTTCTTATATTCCTGTTTGCTGGGCTTGCCTTTTCGGAACACTACACAGCCGGCAACGGCATCTGTACCCATAATATTTGAGTTGTCAAAACTATCGATGAATAGGGGAATAGTTGGTAGTTGGAGCATGTCCTTTAGTTCGGTTAGCAAACGAGTGGTTCGCTGCTCCGGATTTAGTTTATCGGCTTGCTTGAGCCGATCCAACTTATATTGTTCTACATTCTTTTGTGCCAGGTCCAATAGTTTCTTTTTATCTCCGGTCTGCGCGATATGGATATGCAAAGTTTCATCGAATCCATCGGGAAGAAACGGTACGATAACATCTCTGCAATCGCTGTTTAGCTGCTCACGCAGTTCGTGCATTCCCATTGCGAGTATCTCTTCCTTGTTCTCCTCCAGCGTTTGCTTGTATTCGATAGTATGAGCCTGTGTGATGCTGCCGTTATGAATATGCAGCATTGAGATGTATATATTCTGCTCTTGGCTATCATATCCGAATACATCTATATCTCCGGCGGTTGAGTTGGTTATTACGGTTTTGCTTTGGAACTTCTCCAGCAGTTGCAATTTCTCTTTGGTCAACTGGGCTTGCTCATATCTCATTTCTGCCGCCTGGCGACTCATTTCTTCCTGCAGCTGCTGTTGTATGGTATGTGCATCTCCTTTGATTACCTTTCGCGCCATCGTAATCCACTCATCGTATTGATTCTTAGTGCATTTGCCCTCACAGATGCCGCAGCAGTTATGTAGGTGGTATTTGAGACAGACCTTATATTTGTTTTTCTCCACACCTGTTTCTGTTATGGGCATTGTACAGGTTCGCAGAGGAAAAAGTTTGTGAATTAATTCTAAAACGAGATCCAGGGTGTTGCTATAGCTATACGGGCCATAATACTCCCCATAGCGCTTATTGATAGTACGCGTTTTGAATATTCGGGGAAATGCCTCTTTGGTGATACATATGCTGGGATAGGATTTACCATCCTTAAGCAATATATTATAGTGTGGTTGGTGTTGCTTTATCAGGTTATTCTCCAGCAGGAAGGCATCTTGCTCGTTGTTAACCACTATATATTGTATATCGGCAATATGTTTGGTTAGTTGCCTTGTCTTCAGGCTATCGTGTTCTTTGTTGAAGTAGCTGTTGACGCGTCGTTTCAGGTTTTTGGCCTTACCGACATAGATAATCTGCCCGTCCTTATCAAAGTATTGGTACACGCCCGGTTGTTCGGGTATGCGCTTCAGTAGTAGAGCAATATGATTATCTTTTTCTTTCAACATACCAGTTTTATTCGTCCACTTCCATACCAAGCAGGCAGAAGATATCCTCGGCCTTGCCTTGCAGGTATTCACGACCATGCAGACCGATTAGTTCGATAGCACAATTCACATAGATCTTTTTTACGCCCAGTTTCTTCACCAATACAATAGCTGCTTCCATAGATCCTCCGGTGGCCAGAATATCGTCATGAATGAGTACTACATCATCGGCGTTAAGTGCGTCTTTATGAATCTGAATGGTGTCGTCTCCGTATTCCTTCTTATAGGTAACAGAAACGGTCTCTGCAGGCAGCTTATTGCGTTTGCGGATAGGCACAAAACCAATGCCCAGTTCCATAGCCACGGCGGGTGCTATGATGAATCCGCGAGATTCAATACCCACCACCTTGGTAATGCCGAGGTTTATATATTTCTTCACAATCTCATCCCGCATCCAGCGCAGTCCCCCCGGATTCTCCAGAACGGTGGTGATGTCCTTAAATTGTATGCCCTTGATTGGAAAATCAGGCACGTTACGAACCAATGCTTTAACTTCGTCTGCTGTCATATCTTTTTAAATTGTTTCACGTGGAACATTTGTGTTATCGTCCCATAAGTACTAATAATACACTGATGTCATTTGGACTCACTCCGGGGATTCGTTCTGCTTGTCCGATGTTCTTTGGGCGTATGCGGCTTAGCTTTTGCCGGGCTTCTGTGGAGAGAGACTGAATGCTATTGTAGTCCATATCTTCCGGTAGGCGTATAGAATCAAGGCGTTGCAGCTTTTCCGCTGCCATCTGCTCGCGTCGTATGTAGCCCTCGTATTTGATATTGATCTCTGCGGATTCGGTTATCTCCTTTGCTCTGGTTCCGAGAGAATCAATAAGTGTTTGTAGTGCCGGGACGTGGCTGCTCATGATGCTCATGTTGATTTCCGGTCGCAATAGTAGGTCGATGAGTTTGCATCCGTGTTTTAATGTGCTGGAACCTATTTGCTCTAACCACGGATTTGCCTCTTTTGTGCTAATCGTAGTAGTTTCGAGCATGGTGCGTATAGCATCCACGCTTTCTTTTTTGCGAACGTACAGATTGTACCGATAGGCATCGGCCAAACCTATTGCATAGCTTCGTTCGGTTAGCCGCTCGTCAGCATTATCTTGCCTAAGTAGGATGCGGTACTCTGCGCGCGATGTGAACATTCGATAGGGTTCATCCACGCCTTTTGTAACCAGATCGTCAATCAATACGCCTATATAACTTTCGTTTCTGGAAAGAATAAAGGCCTCTTTTCCATTGATTTTTTGGTGCGCATTTATGCCTGCCACAATACCCTGCCCACCGGCTTCCTCATATCCGGTAGTTCCGTTGATTTGTCCTGCGAGGAAAAGGTTGCTGATAATCTTACTCTCCAAACTGTGGTGCAACTGGGTAGGGTCGAAGAAGTCATATTCTATGGCATAGCCCGGACGATACATGACTACATCCTCCAATCCGGGTATCGTCTTCATCGCCCTCAGTTGTACTTCCCATGGCAAGCTGGAGGAGAATCCATTTACGTAATATTCATTGGAATTAACCCCCTCCGGTTCCAGAAATAATTGGTGCGCCGATTTATCCGCAAAGGTGACAATCTTAGTTTCTATGCTTGGACAATACCGCGGACCAATGCTCTTGATTTGTCCATTGTATAATGGGGAGTAGGGTAACCCTTTCCGAAGCTCCTCATGGGTTTTCTCGTTGGTGTAGGTAATCCAGCAACTCATTTGCGGCAACTCGCGTTTGACGGTGTCCAGATACGAAAACTGATAATAGTCTTCATCGCCTTTTTGTTCTGTCAATCGGCTAAAGTCAATACTGCGTTTGTCGATTCTGGCCGGTGTACCAGTTTTCATTCTCTGTCCAGCCAATCCCAGACGATATAGTTGGTCAGAAATGCCTTTGGCTGCCGGTTCCCCGATGCGTCCTCCAGGAATCTGTGAGGCACCAAAATGCAGTAGTCCGTTTAGGAATGTACCATTGGTCAGTATGACGGCTTTGGCCTCCATCTCAATGCCCAAGGCGGTTTTTACCCCACATACCGTGTTATTGCGTATAATCAGTTCTGTAACCAGGTCCTGCCATATATACAGGTTTGTGGTGTTAGATAATGTTTCTATCCACGCTTCTATAAACCGTTTTCTATCGCTTTGACTACGCGGACTCCACATAGCCGGACCCTTCGAACGGTTGAGCATTCGAAACTGTATGGCCGTGCGGTCGGTCACTTGTCCCATTTGTCCGCCAAGTGCGTCTATCTCCCTGACAATCTGTCCTTTAGCGATTCCTCCAACGGCGGGATTACAACTCATTTGGGCAATTTTATTCATGTCCATGGTGATGAGTAGCGTTTTGCTGCCCAAACGAGCAGCAGCACTGGCAGCTTCGCATCCTGCGTGACCGGCACCTACAACTATGACATCGTATTTGAAATCCACGTTATCGATATTTATCTATGTATACTATGCTTTTTATGCTTCCATCTCCATTGCCCGTTGAAGCTGTTATTGTGTATGGTACGTAGTTTGGGAGTAAAGGCGTTTTCAAGGTGGTTTTGTTGCAGTAACTCTCCGGTTTCCTTGTTCACCAATAGTCCTATTATGTCAAATCGGGGCAGCTTTTCAATCTTGTTGTATTTAATGTAGGCATTAGCTGCTGCTACCATCCTTGCTTGCTTGGTTTGATCCACATATTCCTCCGGCATTACTCCTCCAAATAGCGATGTGCGCGTTTTCACCTCTACGAACGCAATTTCCTGATTATTGCTGGCAATAATATCTAATTCCAGGTGCCCCATATGCCAGTTGGTGCATTCTATTTTATATCCTTTTTTCATGAGGATATCTGCCGCATATTGTTCGCCAATTTTTCCTATTGTATTGTGTAATGCCATAACAATGCAAGTAAACAACCTGCAAAATTACATTAAAAATCTGAAATATGCAAATTAAATTGCATTAATGCAATTTTTCGACACGTGCAGCGTCTAATCTTAGTAGGATAAATAGCAGCAGGGTGAAGCCCCACAGCGAACTACCTCCATAGCTGAAGAATGGCAATGGAATACCAATAACGGGCAGCAGGCCTAATACCATACCAATATTGATGGTGAAGTGGAATAAGAAGATACTGGCTACGGAATAGGCGTAAATCTGACTAAATGTATCTCTTTGGCGTTCAGCCAGATACACCATTCTTAATAGAAATGCCATGTATAATAGCAACACACCTGCGGAACCAACAAATCCCCATTCTTCTCCTACGGTACAGAATATAAAGTCGGTGTCTTGTTCGGGCACGAATCGAAGTTTGGTTTGTGTACCTTGTAGGTATCCTTTGCCGAAGAAACGTCCGGAACCGATGGCTATCTTGGATTGATTCACATTGTATCCCGCACCTCCAGGGTCATCTTTCATACCCAACAGTACTTCAATACGTTCGCGCTGGTGACTTTGGAACACATGTTGAAAGGCGTAGTTACACATAAATGTATATCCTACATACACGAAGAATGCACCAATAATAAGCCATTTCACCCATACTTTTCGCTCTTTTCGGTACAATAGATATAGCGTTGTGAAGCAAATCGTAATCAGCACAATAGCCGGTATCCATGAGAAGCGTACGACTATGATGAAAATAACTGCTGCCAGCACCCCTGCGAGCAGAACAAGTCCTGTCATGCCTTGTCTATAGAATACCAGCAGGAAGGAGGCAAACACCAATGCCGAGCCGGTCTCGCGCTGCATAATCATGATAATAAGCATAGGGATGCCTATTAGGGCGAGGGGAATAATCAGGTCGCGCCATCCGCGTAGTTTATATTCGTATCTTCCCATGTATTTAGCTACGGCCAGTGCAGTAACGCATTTCGCAATTTCTGCGGGCTGTAGGCTGATAGGACCAAGACTAATCCACGAATACGACCCTTTTACATTATGTGCCAAAAAAGGTGTTGCCAAAAGCACAAGAAGCACCACACCATATAATATGTATGCCAGCACCTCATAGGTTTTACTGTCAATGAGCAGAATAATGGATCCCATGAGCAGGGCTGTCATAATCCATACAAACTGCTTACCGGCTCGGTTCGAGAAATCGAAGATGCTGGTTTGCTCAAACGTATAACTGGCTCCGTATATATTCATCCATCCGAATAGAGCCAACATGAGAAACATGCCGATGGTGAGCCAGTCTACATTCCTTAATATACTACCATTTCTGGACATTCGGATTCAATTTTTCGTTTTTAATACGTTCAAATACTGCGGTTCGTTGGATAGTATCCGTCAGATATTGTTCCATCATAAGGCTGGCAATCGGGGCCGCCCATGTAGCTCCGAAACCTGCATTCTCCACCACCACGGCAACTGCAATTTTTGGCGATTCCATCGGTGCAAATCCGATAAATATTGCATGATCCTTTCCGTGAGGATTCTGTACGGTTCCGGTTTTTCCGCACATATGTAGTGTATCCACCTGATGCCATCTACCCGTTCCATGGGTCATCACGCGTCTCATTCCCTCCTGCACATAGGTGAAATATATAGAATCTACCGCAGTCTTATGTTTATGCGATTTCATCGAGTCATTTTTATTTACATGGGGTGTGATGTACCAACCTCCATTGGCGATAGTTGCGGCCTGGTTGGCCAGTTGCATCGGGGTTACAAGCACTTCACCTTGTCCAATGCTGAGCGAGCGGATGGTAATAGCCTTCCAACCGGTTTTACCATAGAATTTGTCATAGTATTGGATAGATGGTATATTACCTTTCGATTGTTCCGGAAGGTCAGAATCGCTGAATCTATTACCCAAGCCGAAACTCATTACGTCATCGCGCCATAGTTGATAGCGTTTGCGGAAAGGTTCATTTCCTTTGCTGTAGCAGTCTCTATCTTTTTGCAACATATCGCGGAAGGCGCACCAGAAATATGGGTTACAACTCTGTTCGATAGCATTTTCCAGCGAGACAGGGCTACCGTGATGGTGCGTACATTTGATGGGGGTTGAGCCGGGGCCACTACACGGATATTGACTATGAATAGTGATACCTTTTTCTTGCAGGCATACCAGTGCTTGCAGAGTCTTGAAAGTGGAACCGGGGGAATATGTAGCCTGTGTTGCTCTGTTTAAGAGAGGTTTTGTTTTGTCTTCTTGTAGTTTCTTGTAATTTTTTGATCGCTCTTTACCAACAAGTAACTGAGGATTCCATGTCGGATTGGAAGCCAATGCCAATATTTCCCCAGTGGCCGGTTCAATGGCAACGGCACTACCAATCTTACCGTCCAGCAGTTGCTCCGCAATCATTTGTAGACGAATATCCAGTGTGGTTGTTATATCTTTTCCGGCATGAGCAGGACGGTCTAACTCTCCGTTTTTGTATTTCCCCTGAATACGTCCTTTGGAGTCGCGCATTAGTATTTCCACTCCCTTATCTCCACGTAGGTCTTTCTCATATACGCGTTCGATACCATCTCTTCCGGAGTAGTCACCGCTTTGGTAGTAGTTGTCGCGGTCTAAATCTTGTTGATTCACTTCGCCGATATTGCCCAGCACGTGAGCAGCTGCGTTGTAGGTATATTCGCGCAACGTTCGTTTACGTATCTGTACACCCGGAAAATGGTATAACGACTCCTGGAGTGGGGCAATATCTTCTTTGGTTAGATGGGATAGAAATACCTGTGGAGTATAGGGTGAAAATCCTCTATTTTTCTTTTTATCGCGAATTTCTTTCACTCTTTCTACATAGGTTTCGTAGCTGATATCCAGTACATTACAGAAACCAAGCGTGTCGAATTGGCTACCCATCTCGCGCAGGATGATGGTGATTTCGTATATGGGTTGATTGGATACCAGTAGTTCGCCGTTTCGATCGAAGATCAGTCCGCGTGACGGATAAACGGTTTGCCGGAGTAAGGCGTTGTTGTCAGCCTGGTCGCGGGTAGATTGGTCGATGATTTGCAGATTAAACAAACGAATCATGTAGATGAGAACGACACCAATGATGATACCGTTAATCACATATCGTCTGTTATAATACTGGTCATTAATCATCTGCGCGTTTGAATCAAATCAAATAGTAGAATAACTCCGATGCTTATCATCGAACTTACCAAGATGACGAGTAGTGTCCATCCAATGTGACTGAAACTCCACGCACTGAGTTGCAAAACGGCAGTATGGTGCAGTAGGGTGAGCAGAATCACATATTGGAAAAAGGCATGTGGACCGATACTTTCGCTTGTGATTGGCCCACTCAATCGCTCGGGTTCGAATACCAGGCGCGGGATAATCAACCGTCTCACATACATCAGTAGGACGCAAGAGGCAAAATGTACACCGGGCGTATTGCTGAATATGTCCATCAGCCCTCCTACAACTACTCCAATCAGCATTTCTGCCCATATAGGCAGGGTGATGGGGAGCATTAGTAGGCACAGAATATATATATATGGATGGCATATTCCCCATAGATGCAGGTTGCCTATCAGCAGCACTTGTATGAGAAATACAATCACCAGCAATATAATATGTTTAATCCATTCCATGTTCCAACTGCTTTTGTTCGTCTGATAGACGGTTCTTGATGATTTGTACGTAGTCCAGTTGCTGAAAAGAGGGTATTAGTTTCACGCGTATGGTGTGATACACGTCGCCTTCTCTCAGTTCTGTTTTATCCACGATACCAATGGGTATTTCAGCAGGGAAAGCATTGCTTAGACCACTGGTTACGATCGTGTCACCTTTCTCAGGATGGATATGCGAAGCAATCTCCTCCAGCGATACGTAGTGACTATTGTATCCGTCCCAGCGAATGGTGCCCATATAGTTATTACGCTGGATTCGGCAACTGACTTGCATCTTGGTATGGATCACGGGAATCACCAATGCAAAGTGGTCACTCACTGCGCATACGATACCTACCACGCCATCTTGGTTGCGAACACCCATACCCACTCGAACGCTGTCTAAATCACCTTTATCCAGAGTAATATAGTTGTGTTGTTCGTTGGTGGTCAGGTGTATCACTCGTGCCGGCATGTAGGCAAAGCGTTCTTGTTGCGCAGTACATACTATTTGTGCTAAACTGTCCTGCTGCCTATTTTCCAACTTGCTCAGTTGTGTTCGCAGTTCTGCATTCTCAAGGCTTAGTTCTGTGTTGATTCTCCGCAAGCGAAAATATTCCATCGTGTTTGTGACGTTTCGGTAGTGCCATGCACATATGTGGTTGGCAGAACTGAATGTCGCGCTACGGGGATAGTCGTTACCAAACATAATCAACATAAAAGCAACAACTTCCAAGAGTAGGAACACTAGGAAGTTGCTGTATCGCGCTATGAACTGCAACAGACTGCGCATAGCGTCTTATCGAATCAGGAATCCGAAGTTATTGACGTTCTTCAGGGCGATTCCTGTACCGCGTGCCACAGCATGTAGCGGATCTTCGGCAACATGGAACTGAATCGTTATCTTGTCGGTCAGTCGTTTTGCCAATCCGTGGAGCAATGCACCACCACCTGTCAGGTAAATACCGCGTTTCACGATATCGGCATATAGTTCAGGCGGGGTGGACTCTAATGCCTGAAGGATGGCGCCTTCAATTTTGGCAATGGATTTCTCCAAACAATGTGCAATCTCCTGATATCCTACAGGTACTTGCATGGGCAATGCGGTCACTTTGTTCGGACCGATAACGATGTAGTCATCCAATGGGTCGTCCAGTTCCGGTAATGCAGCACCCACTTGTATCTTAATACGCTCTGCAGTCGGCTCGTCAATACGGATATTGTGCATACGGCCCATATATTCCACGATGTCGGCATTAAAATCATCACCGGCAATCTTGATAGACTTATTGGTAACGATGCCGCCCAAAGAAATCACGGCAATCTCCGTCGTACCTCCACCGATATCTACCACCATGCAGCCTTCGGGACACTCTACGTCAATACCCATACCGATAGCTGCCGCCATTGGCTCGTAAATCATATAGACATCGCGTCCACCTGCATGCTCGCTACTATCGCGCACGGCACGAATCTCCACCTCCGTACTGCCTGATGGAATACATACTACCATTCGAATACTGGGCGTGAACAACCGTTTTTGTTTCGGAATCATGCGAATCATACCGCGAATCATCATCTCGCAGGCATAGAAATCGGCAATCACACCATCACGCAAAGGACGTACCGTGCGAATCAGCGTGCCGCCTTTGCCTATCATCTGTTGCGCTTTCCTACCAACGGCCACCATTTTGTTGTCCGAAACGTTGATGGCTACTACCGACGGTTCGTCTACTACGACTTGGTCATCCACCATGATGATGGTGTTCGCCGTACCGAGGTCAATCGCAATTTCTTGTGTTAAAGAGAAGAGTCCCATATACCTTATTTTATATATAATATGTAAAATTGTGCAAAGATACAGCTTTTTTTTGATATACAAAAGACCTGAGCAATTTTTTTTAAAAAAAATAAGAGAAGCGACTCTCGTCACTTCTCTTGCGCTCCCTCTAGGACTTGAACCTAGGACCCCCTGATTAACAGTCAGATGCTCTAACCGACTGAGCTAAGGAAGCATCATTTTTGCACCTAAAAAATCATCTATTTTTCAAATGCGGGTGCAAAAGTACTGCTTTTTTTTTATTTACACAAGTTTTTTTGAAAAAAAAATTGTATCTTTGCGCAAAATTTCATAAAAACATGAAAAAAGTACTTGGTTTGGGGAATGCTTTGACGGATGTTCTGCTTCAAGTGTCCGAGGATGACTTGCGCGAGTTGGGACTTCCCAAGGGCAGTATGAATCTTATCACAATGGAGCAAATGGAGCAGATTCAGTTCCGATTTGCCAGTGTCCGCAAGCGTATGGTTGCCGGTGGTAGTGCCAGCAACACTATTGCTACCATTACTCAGTTGGGCGGTAAGGCCGCTTTCATTGGAAAAATTGGTAACGACGAGGTTGGTGATTTCTACCGAAACGACCTCATCAAGAACGGTGTTAAACCGCTGCTGCTCCAGTCGGATAAGCTCTCCGGATGTTCGATTGTGTTTATCACACCTGATGGCGAACGTACGTTTGCTACCTACCTTGGCGCAGCCATGGATATGTGCGCAGAAGATATTCAGAAGGAAGCCTTTATCGGGTACGATATTTTCCATATTGAAGGTTACCTTGTGCAGGATCACGAACTCATTGAGAAAGCAATTCGCTTAGCCAAAGAGTCCGGATGTATGGTCAGCCTGGATTTGGCATCCTATAACGTGGTTAACGAAAACCACGCGTTCCTCAAGGATCTAATCAGCAACTACGTAGATATCGTCTTTGCCAATGAGGATGAGAGTTTTGCATATACTCACCTTAATCCTGAGGAGTCGGTAGCAAAAATTGCTAAACAATGCGATATCGCCGTTGTCAAGGTTGGTAAACGTGGCTCTTATGTACAACAGGGCGACAAGATGTGCCATATCGGTGCTATTACAACAGATTGTACCGATTCCACCGGTGCCGGCGATCTCTATGCCGGTGGTTTCCTTCATGCACTTGGCGAGGGATTCTCGCTGCGCAAGTGCGGAGAGATAGGTACTATTGCGGCCGGACGTGTCGTTGAGATTGTCGGAACGAAACTATCCGAGGAGACGTGGGACGAGATTCGACGTATCTGTGCACTCTATCGCGGTTTTATGTTGAAGTATCTTACGGTTGAATAATCCTCATTGGTTATGAAGTACATCTATATTCTCTACCAGTATCTGATTGTGTTGCCTATATTCTGGGTATATACGATGTTTACGGCAATTATGTCTGTAGTTTGCATTCCATGGAAAAATGGTGCATTCATCCATTGGATTCAGATGTCATGGTCGCGTCTTTTCTTTTACCTTAATTTCTTACCCGTGCACGTAGAAGGCTATGAGAATATCTCTCCCAAACAATCCTATGTGTTTGT
>Ga0265299_10005819_pt1 | contig 11373 bp, 11 predicted proteins | sample AusTroGonzalo_MG_4_FD_193485 | JGI IMG/M metagenome (GOLD analysis project Ga0265299, IMG submission 193485) | Bovine rumen microbial communities from tropical cattle in Woodstock, Queensland, Australia - Gonzalo_02 | ecosystem: Host-associated > Mammals > Digestive system > Stomach > Rumen ...
ATAAAGGGGAGTTGATGCTCTCCTTTTTCTTAATCAGATTTTTTATTTTTTTTATAAAGAAAAATCCACCAATTTTAAAAAACTGATTATAATGCCAACCGTTTATATAGAGACACCAACATTATGAAGAAAGAACTAAACGAAAAACAAAAGATGTTCTGTCTAGAGTACCTAAAGACTTTCAATGCTACTGCTAGTTATAAGAAAGTGTACTGAGTAAGTCAAAAAACAGCTGAAGTGAATTGACCTAAACTACTAGGGAATACTAGAGTTTCTGAGTACCTATCAGAGAAAGCTAAGAAGAAAGTAGAGAAAGCTGAAATGTGAGTAGATTATGTATTAGACAATTTACATCAGATAGTAGAAATCTGAATGTGAAGACAGCCAGTGAATATTAACTGAGAAGAAAAAGAGGTATTTGACTTAAAGAATGTAAACTCAGCTTTAGAGAAGCTCTGAAAGTATCATAAAATGTACACTGAAAAAATAGAGCAAGAATGAGATTTAAACATTAACATTGTATCTTATAAGAAATGACAGAATTAACTATCCCTTACCATTTTATTCCTAGAGATTATCAGATTCCTATTTATGAGGCAATAGATAATTGAACTAAGAGAATAATAATGGTACGACATCGTAGAGCTTGAAAAGATAAGACCTGCTTTAATCTTATCGTAAAGAAAGCTATGGAGGATGTCTGAACTTACTATTATGTCTTCCCTACTTACTCTCAGGGTAAAAAAGCTCTCTGGGACTGAATAGATAAAGACTGATGGAAAACTCTTAGACATATTCCAGACCAGATCATTAAGAGAAAAAACGACACAGAGATGAAAGTGGAGCTGATTAACTGAAGCATTATTCAGATTATATGATCTGATAATGTAGACTCCATTGTCTGAACTAATCCTATCTGAATAATATTCTCTGAGTATTCTCTCCAGTCGCCTGCTGTATGGGACTTCCTGAGACCTATACTAGCTGAGAATGGAGGATGGGCAATATTTAATTTCACTCCTAGATGAGATAATCATGCTAAGGAGTTATTAGATATGGCTAAAGAGAATGAAGGTTGGATGGTATCAATTCAGACAGTAGATGATACAAAGGCAATAGCTCCTGAAGTATTAGAGTCTGAGAGAAAAGAGATTATTCAGAAAAATGGTAGTGATGCCATATTCCAGCAAGAGTATTACTGCAGCTTTGATGCAGGTATAAATGGCTCATATTATGCAGAGATACTTACTCAGCTAGAGACAGCATGACATCGTACTATCGTACCTTATGATCCATGATTAGATGTCTACACAGTTTGGGACTTAGGGATAAATGATTCCACAGCTGTAATATTCTGGCAGATGTTTGGGAGAGAAATCAGAATTATAGATCATTATGAGAATAACTGAGAATGACTATCTCACTATGTAGGAGTGCTTAGGGAAAAATGATACAGATTTGGGACTATGTGGCTTCCTCATGATGCCCAAGCTAGATCACTTCAGACATGAAAAACTGTAGAAGAGAAAATGTACGAATATGGATTTACAGATATACAGATAGTGCCAAAGCTATCAGTATTAGACTGAATAAACTCAGCAAGAGCTATCCTACCAAGATGTTACTTTGATAAAGAGAAAACTGACTGGCTATGGAAATGCTTAAAGAACTATCACAAAGAATTGGATGAGAAGAGACAAGCTTTTAAATGACCTGAGCACGACTGGAGCAGCCACTCTAGTGATGCCTTTAGGTACTTAGGAGTAGTGATAGAAACATACGACTGAACTAATCAAAAGGGAAGAATTATTGAATCACGATCTTAATTTATATCAAATATAAGAGATGGTACACAATATTACAACTCAGGAAATGATAGAGAAAATAAAGGGATGGACTTATGAAGAGATCCAGACCAAAGTGGCTCAGGAATACACAGCTTGAGCTAATGTGGCTATCAATAAAAGACCTATCTTACAGGATTACATTAACTCTTATAATGTAAACTGAGATAAGATGGAAGACTGAAAAACAGTAAGGAGTAAGAGCCTGTATACTTACAGGAATCTTTTTATATCTTCGCTATATAAGAATAAGCCTTTGGTAAAAATAGAGTGAAGAAAAAGAGGAGATGCAGAATATGCTAAGACATGGAACAGATTATTAGAGTTTGATTTTGAGGAACTAGATGAAGATACTATCTCTTACAAGAAAATAGCAAATGAAGTGGATTATGGAATTTATTTGGCAGTAGATGAATGATGGGATAAGGTAACAGAATCTCCTAAAAAGAGATTATATTCTCCTATGTGCTGGATTCCTGATCCTAATTTTGACATAGTAAAGTGATTTAACTTTCATGGCTTTGAATTGGAGCTAACAGAAGAGGAAGTATCAGACTTATATAAAAATACTGAATACATGCTCACAGATAAAGAGCTGAAACAACTAAAAGAAAAGCTAAAATCCAACTATACACAAAGACTTATGACTTGGGCGGATGGATATTGAATAGGAGAGGAACGACATACAACTAGATCTAATCTAAAATGCTATTCAGTTTATAGACATTTTACTAAATTCAATGGTAGATGGTATCTGACTGAGTGGGCAAATGATAGAACTCTACTTATCAGATGTGAGGAAGTAGAAGCAGTAAGATCTGAAGAGAAAAAAGATCCTACAACTATTCCATGTCCAGTAGTACATAGCTGGCTCTTCCCTAAAGAATGAGATCCTTATGGATTATGTGTAGGAGATTTAGCTAAAGATAATCAGGATTCAGAGGAAAGTGTTATGAATCTGCTAATAGATAAGGTGCATGAAGAGACTTTTAGCTGAATTACTGTGTTTAATCCAGATATGGTAGACTGAAAGGAGCTAGCACACAGGAAATTAGGTAAGAGAAAATATGTACCTAGTAAGTGAAACCTAGAGAACAGAGAGATAATAAAGAATATTCAGACTCAGACTTCATGAACTGGGGACTGATACAACCTAAAGAATATGATAGATCAAAAAGCTACAAAAGAAATCTGATTTGATGAGCAGAGTATTGGAGTATATGCAAGAACTATCACAGCTACACAGAGTCAATTACTCCAAGCTAATCAGAATGTCAGACTTTCTACTATCTTTAAAATATTCCTATGGGGAGAAAAAAGATATTGGGATGTATTGTGGTATAGAAGCTATCAGAAAAACTTTAAGATGAACTCAGTAAAGAATATCACTCTAAATAACTGATTATGAAGTGTAGTATATACTGTAATGTGAAAGGATCTAGATACTAAAAGAGACCTACACATGACATTGGTAACAGAAATAGATAGAAGAGAGCAGGAAGAGGCAAATAAAGCAGCATTTATGGCAAGTTACCAACCTTTGATGGAGCAGGCTAACGAATTTGGAAAGATACAGCTTACTAGAGACTTTGCCAAAGTAATGTGAATGGATGAAGAGCTAGTAAATGGAATATATGACTATCCATTAGAATATGACAAAGCTATGGCAGATCTGGAGCTATTGAACAGAAACGAAGATGTGGCAAAAATTACAGATATGAACGAAAACCACAGAATCTACATCCAAGTATACCAACAAGCATTAGATACTAAAGCAAAAGCAAAGGCGATTATGAAAAGAAAACAGGCTTTAATATTGAGCTGACAGCAAAACCAAGCTAGTATGATGCAGTGAATGGGACAAATGCAAGGAGCTAGTCAGAATCAGTTGGTAAGTAATTATATATCACAGCAGAATGAGGCTAACAGCCAACCTGCAGCTTTATGACCTACAGCATGAAATGAAATCCCAGCAGAATAAGATAGATGAAAGGATATTAAAAGACTGAATAAACTCAGATTTCTGGAAACTGATAACTGAGTATGTAGAAGAGCAGAAACAGTCTTTAACAGCTGGCATCACATCTCCTGTATCAGAAGATATGAGTAAGACCATCTACAACAAAAGGGATATGGATCTCAAAGAGTATTCAGATTTAGAAGAGTTTTTGAGGATTCCATACTATCTCTTATCAAGGATCAGTAATCAAACTGATATATCGGTGGAGGATGCCCACTAATCAACATTCTTTTTATTCACTAACTAAACAACATGCCAAAAATCATTTATGATGATGGAAGAGAAGAAGACTTCAACGAAGCAGACTTTATCTCAAGAGCTGATCTGGATGAAAATTACATCTCTAAGGATGATGTAGCAGAAAACTATGTCTCTAAGGAATTGTATGACAAAAAGAAGAAGCAAGCTAAGGAAGCTTTTAAACAGAAAGATCTAGCTGAAAGGCAAGTATCTGAAGAGAACAGAGCAGAATTAGAAAAAACTATTGAGGAAAAAGTAAGCTTCAAAGCTAAGCATGGATTTGAGGAGATTCCAGAGGAAATTATGCAAATCCGCGAAGCTAATCCTAACTTAACATGGGAACAGGCTTATAGAGTAGCTGATTATCATGAGACCAGCAATGCTAATCCTAATCCATGAAGAGAAAAGGTAGACTCTAACATTGAAAGAAAGGAGATTTCTTTTGATGAATTGGCTAAACTTGCGGAAGAAAATCCTGCAGCTTATGATGCAATGGCAGCAGAGATAGAAAGCTGACAAGTAAAGCAAATTTAACTTTTAATTTAGTAATTATGGCTAAAAAGAAAGCAGTTACTATTGAGGAAGTAGAAACACCAAAAGTAGATACTCCTGAGATAGTAAAAGAAGAAAAAAAGTCTGAGATAAAAGAGCGGACTTATGATGAATTGGTACTACTATCTAAAGAAGCCTTTGCTCAAGTAGAGGCAGATGTAAAAGCTGGTAGAGCTAAATTCAAATCACAATAGACTAAACAACATAGGGGAAGAGCTAAATATTTATTTAGTTTTAAACCTATTTTAACATGGCAAACACAGATCAAGTACGCAGCATATTAGCTGCTGAACTAAGGAGAAAATTATCTGACACTCCTAAAAAACCTTTTATGAGATTTGCAAACTATGAGTTTGAATGAGAGCTCAAAAGAGCAGGAGATACTGTAACAGTACCTATCTCTCCAAAAATCACTTTGACTGATGTATCTAGCTCTAACAGCGGAGATATTAAAGCAACTTCTATTGCAGACATCACTGCATCTGATAGAACTATTGGATACTCAAGCTTAGTAATCAATAAATTGCACCAATACAGAGAAAAATTCTCTGACTTGGAGGAAATTCAGACTCTTTACTCTATCAAAGGTGGAAGAGTACAAGATTTACTAGAATGAATGGATACAGCTGTAGAAAATTCAATTATCACTATGTTGGATGCTCACTTATCTACTTATGGAAGCGGAAGCAACATAATAACTAAATCTACATTGACTACATCTAATGTAGCTGAGTATATTATGGAACTTAGAACTAAGTTATCTGAAAAGGAAGTACCTATGGATAACAGAATCTTAATCTGCTCTCCTCAAGTATCTGCTGTAATCGCTCAAGCTGGAATCTTACAAGGAACAGAAGTAAGTGCAAATGCAGTAGTACAAGGATGGCTTGGAAAATTTGCTGGATTTGAGATCTACGAATCTAACTTGATTCAAGGAGCTAACATCTACGCTTTCAGAGCTAAGGCTTACAACTATGTAAGACAATTATTCAAGGCTAAAGTAACTGAAGCTGAAGCTGGAATGTACTACAACATTCTTGGACAAATCGCTCATGGTGGAAAAGTATTTGACCAAAACGCAGAGCAAATCTGGAAAATGGTTATTACTGCATTCCAACCAACTGAGACTGAAACTGAAACTGAAACTGAGACAGCTTAGTAAATAAAAGAGCTGAGAGGGCTTAGGCTCTCTCCTCTTTAATAAATAGTCAGTTTTAACTTATTATTTATTATTGAGTAATGACACTGCAAAAACTATTTGAAGATGCTTACGAAGATACAAACACTTCTACAGCAAACTACCCATATTCAAAGGCTCTTGATAAATTTAATGAGATTTATTCTGAAGTATGGAGAATGCTTGTAACAGCACAGGAAGATTATTTTTGGACTTACTGGAATACTGATCTCCAAGCTGGTGCTAGAGAATATAAAGTAGAAAGGGAGCAAACAAGCTATACAGATTCTCAAGGGAATACTGTATATGTACCATGAATAGCTAAGGTAAAAAAAGTAGTGATCCGAACAAGTGAGGATGTGAGCTATGAGCTACCTGAATTATCAGATTTAGAAGAATCTGCTGGACTGAAAGGATGGAGGCTAAAAGATAATCACATATTTTTGAATTGGACTCCTACAGAAGATGTAGAGGGTGGTTTAGAGATACAAGGAATACAAGCTATAAATCCTATATCATGAACTTTAAGTGAGATCAATATTGAGGATGTTTTCTTTCCATGACATTCAGATTTAAAGCAATTTACTAAAGTCATGAGAAAATGACTAATGGCAGAGTTATGGGAGAATAAACAAGATTTTGAGAAAGCAGATAGAGAATGGAATAAATATAATGAGGAAATAGAGAAAATGAAGAGATATATTACTCAAAGAGTACAAAGTATTTACTATTCTGATGTACAAAAATAATGGCAATAGATAACTTAAACTTTTATTCAAACTGATTACCTGCTGGACAGCTAACGGATAAGTATTCAAGCCAGCCATGATGTCTAAGAAGCAGAAACTTAGACATTTTCTCAAGTAGTAAAAGTGTAAAGGCGACAGCTTGGAGTGTACCAACTACTACCTGAGCAGATATAATCAAACAGGATGGAGATCTAATCTTAAAAACTGACTGAAAGGTTTATGAATTAGTAGACGGAGTAGAGACTTTATTTATAGATCCTAGTACGAATTTCCCTGTTTATGATGTTTCATACGAGTGATGATGGGGTTGAACTTATGCACCAGCTACACGATGAACAGTGCAGGATATGTCAGTAAAATATGAATGAGATGAATGGAGATCTTTTGTAGTGTTTACTGATAGAGCTAGTTTTGTTTATAGTAAACAGAAATTTATCTTTAATAAGGAGTTTACTGATATTACTAATTTGAGTTATAGTGATACTGGACAGCCTTATAGTGATGGTTATTTATTTACAAAGCCAACAGCTTCACAAAAGGCTTTCGTTAGTGTAAAAATCCCAAATGCACCATTTTCAAAGACAAAAATAAGAATTTATGCTGAAGAATATGCTGGAGATGATGCCAATATATCTCTAAATAAAGTTTCATTATTAGAATCTGATAAGTTTTATTATGATGCCAAGACAGACTGAATAATCCCTTATTGAACGGATGGAAGTGATTTGACTTTCTCAGGAGATATAACTGTAAATAATTGAATAGAGATAGAGATACCAGTATCTCCTAGATATACATGATATACTTATGTAACACTTGAGTTTTTATTTACACCAAAAGTATCATCTTATGTATGGAGTAGCTGAAAATTATATATTGATATAGATGGATGACCAGTAGCTTCTCACATGATGAAGAAAGCAGATGGTACAACTTCGGACTGAGATAGCAACTATTACTATACATATTTACCTATCAGAGATAGAAAATTAGTAGATGTATGAGCTTATGCTTATTCAAGTAGCTATTGGATAAAATGAGTAAGTTTTCAACCACTTTATAAGTGGAGTTCATCTCGGATAGAAGATGGACTATGAAATTATAAGATCATATATGATTTTATAGCTGATATGTGATGGGAAAGTGATGTAAGTATGGATGTAATCTGAATGGTGGTATGGAATGAACAGGTTTACATGATATGAAACATGAACTGAGACTGATATATAATCCCATGTGATCTATCCTGAGGAAGAGGAACACCATATATAGCTTATGGATGTGAGTTTAAGTGAGCTGCTAACATAGACTATTTAATGTATTTAGTATGAGCAGATAGAGGAATAAGTAAATTATGGGTATATAATGGACAGGAATTAGTAGCTATACTAGGTGGAAACGAAGAAAAAGACAAAAAAAATCTGATTAAAACCGATGAACAGTATAGATTTGACTGAAGAATGGTAGAATATAGAGATAATCTGATCCTAACTACAGAAGATAATAGAGTATTTGCTTATGGTCAGACTTATGGTGGAAAATGAGGGACTTTTATTCATGAGCTACCATGAGCGATAACTGGACTAAGAGTAAAAGGCAATGATCTGATAGTAAACTATACACAAAATACTACAGAATATGTTACCATCCTACAGGATGACTTACCTATAAGGAGATATAATACCGAATGGATGGCAGAATATCCAATAATCTTATGAAATCACTTACTAGAGAAAGAGGAATCAGATTTATTTGCTAGTTATATATTACCAAGTGCTAGTACAAGCTTAGAGTTTTGGGGGATGGCTAATCATTATCATTTTTGGACATTTACAAGCTCAGATACTTACCAATTCTCAGCAACTGCAAATTATAAAATGAAATGAGCTACCTGAAATTACAATTTGAAGTATATAGAGACAAATGGAAATCAATATACATTCAGATTAGAGGGGGATTTACCAGTCCAGTCCACTAGCGATATGCAAATAATAGATAGTGAATGAAACGTGCTGATAAATTACTCAGACTTCAACCATTTTAGAAAAATCTGAGAAATCACTACCGATAAATACTGGGAATGAGAGTTTAGATTTACTAATCTAAATAATAAGCTAGAACTGCCAGCCTCTCATAGTCTACAGATAATGGTAAAAGGTAAAGGAACGGCGAGCTATACTCCAGAATTATTTGCTTTAGATTTAGTTGCTAATCAAAGGGAAAAATGATAGTATATAGCTGAAAGCAATACTGAAATGATTTTAATAATGGGGACGAATGATTATTCCAAGATGCTGGGCGACCAAGAGATGAGGAAATGTTTAAGCTGAGACCATGATTACAAAGTGATAAATGGAAATGGAGAGATGCCAATAAAGATACATGGCTTCCTGTACATCAATATGTATGAATCGCTGTAGCACCGACAGCTACATGGACATACTTTAAAAGGGTTTCAGATAGCTGGACAGAGCAGCAAATAAAAGACTGTTGCTCATGATATAGTAGTATAATATCATGAGGGAATGTACAAGGATGGACAGCAGAAAGTTTGGTAAACGATATAAATAGTAAAAAGCAAGCATACTGACACTCATTAGCAGCTACAAAATCAATGAAAGTATCAACTTTTGGGGATGATACCATAGATTCTCTATCTATGGCTAATAACTGATCGTATATGATACGTGCAAATGTAATGCTGTCTCCTGCAACGGCGTTTTCTTCAACATGATATAAATTTTTTCTATATACGATGACCTCTATAAATAATGAAGAAGTAGCTGCACACTTTAGTAGTAAACTAACAGCTTTAAATAATTCAGAGATAATAGATAGTGAAGTAATGTGAAATATAAGTCAATGAGAAAATTATTATTGGGCTATACAACATACAACAGGGAAGAATTGTTTAGCAGTTTTAACAGTAACCATATTACAACTATGATAAAGATAACAGTATTTGGATAAAAAATCCACCAAAGAAAAAAATCTGACTATACTGGAGGTAGAAAAATTTACCTCCTTTTTTAGAAATCATGAAAAACTTTTGGACAAAATTTAGTGTAACTAAGCTAGTATTTATCATAATGACTCTAGTATTAGCATTCCAAACTATATACCTGACTCTGAATGGGATAGAAACTAGCTTATTCAATAATGCTATGCTTATGATCGTATCATTCTATTTTGGGCAGAAAGTGGGGAAATCTCAAGCTGATCCTTTAATTGATAACGAAACAGTAGAAAATGCAAAAGATTAAAGACTACCTTACAAGCCCTACTACTTGGATTACATTCTTTGCTTTTATTTTTTGATTAGGTGGGATTTGGGCAAACACTAATAACAGAATAGCGATGCTGGAAGAAAAGACAGCAGAACTAGATACTGTAAAGGTACAGATGTACGAAATACAAACCACTTTATCACAAATTCAAACTGATATTAGCCGAATAAAAACCAGTTTATCTAAATAAAGTAAAACATGAAAAACCAATACAACTTCAATAAGAAAGTACGAATTGGCAGATGGAGAAGAAAAAAAATAATAGTCTGAATTATAATAATAATTGCACTGATAATGCTTTTTTATCCATTATTTACTGTATAATGTGAAAGAGGAAAGACTGATATAATGTGCATCATATACTACCACGCTCACAGTGAGGGAATACATGTCCAAGAAACCTAGAGGTGCTGAGAGTATCTACACACAGAGCTATACATACACTACATGAGAATAGACTAATAGCAGAGCAGCTATTAAGAACGCTAGACTTTAGCGAAAAAGCAATGAGACCTGAAGTGGTAAAGCGACTAAGAGAGGTGCTTACAGAGATAGATCCACATGATCCAAAAGAGCGATACATCCCTGAAGTAATAGTATAATGAAATGATATAGCTGGAGTAAAGAAGATTTTAGAGAGCTTTTATATACTAAATACAAGACAATGGAAGAAAACTATAATGGATGTATTGGGTTATGAGAATCCAATACTGACTACCTTTTAACAGGGGAAGAGGCAGAGTGATTACCTGAGCTGTCTATTCAGGATCAAGTGATTTATGAGTACAACCAGTGAATCACGCCACACTGTACTTTATATTCAGCCTTTGGAGCTGTATCAGATTTATTTAACTATGAATGGACACAAAAAGAGATAGATGAAATAGTAGAAGAAAGCTATAACAGGGGAAGAATAAGAGGGAATGGGCGATATGTAAAAGCTGCAGTAAATCTAGTAGCAGATTATTGGAATGAGCACCACTCAGATTTAGGTAAAATAGCTTACTATAGGATAAATCTAAGAGATACAGAATTAGTGGATAAGATTCTTACTAAGAATTATACACTATGTAGCTGATATAGAGGAAATCAGACTTATAATAATGATTATAAAGCTGACTGAATATTAAATGGTACATCCTTTGGAACTAGCACATACTGACACGCTGTCAGTTGGATAGGAAGAGAGGGCAAAAGATTTATCAAAGACAACTACAAAGGAAGAAAAAGCTGAAAGCTATTTACAAATATCTATGAGGTAGAGCATGAGCCAGCAGATCTAGTAAACAGTGGCACATATTACACAGATGCTTACCTATTTACAAAGGTAAACAACCTAGAGGAAGTAAAAAGACTGAATAGGATAAAATCAAACATCTTAGCAGCGATGCCAATAAATTCTGAGCTACGACATGATACCAACTCAAAGGAATATCAGACAAAATTACATGATACTAATAATATGTTTAGAGAGCGATTAGACTATGTGAATAAAGAGCTAAAG
>Ga0265299_10005820_pt1 | contig 11372 bp, 9 predicted proteins | sample AusTroGonzalo_MG_4_FD_193485 | JGI IMG/M metagenome (GOLD analysis project Ga0265299, IMG submission 193485) | Bovine rumen microbial communities from tropical cattle in Woodstock, Queensland, Australia - Gonzalo_02 | ecosystem: Host-associated > Mammals > Digestive system > Stomach > Rumen ...
CCAGGTGTTCAGCGTAGATCCGGACTTGGCTGCGCCATTCAATGCCGGAGCCGGACTCTCGGCGGGCGGTGCCCTGGAGGCATCTCTTTCTTCCGATTATCTGGTGGATGCCCGTGGCAATATCGACTTCCCGGTTTTGGGAGAGATTCCGGTGGAAGGAAAAACCCTGACTGAGGTGAAAAAGGAAATTGCGGGTGAGATCAGCCGGAAGGGTTATATCCTGGAGCCGGTTGTGAAGGTGGAATTGAATAATTTTACCGTTACCGTTCTGGGTAATACCGGACAGAGTGTCATGGATGTGGAAGGGAACAGTATCAACATCCTGCAGCTGATTGCCAAAGCCGGCGGTATTGCCGGAGAAACGGCAGACCTCCGCGATGTAATGGTAGTAAGGACCGAAAACGGCCAGCGGAAAGCCTACTCCATCAACCTCCAGAAGAAGGAGCTGTTCGATTCGCCGGTGTTTTATCTCCAGCAGAACGATGTGGTTTATGTGAAGCCGCGCGGGTCGCGCCTGTCCGGCGACGGAGATGTGTTCCTGAAGTGGTTCTCTCCGGTGGCAACCGCCCTTTCCACAGTGGCTTATTTAGTGTTATGGTTATCCCGTTAATAGTATGAAACACGCACCTACAAAAGTTACCCGTAACGAGCAGGTTAATCTGATAGATATAGTTCTGTACCTGCTGAGCAACTGGATGTGGTTTGTCCTGTGCATTCTCATCTGCCTGGCGGTTGCCTATTACCGGTATTCTAAAACCACCTTCCAATACAGAAGTTCCATTACGGCCATTCTCAAAAGTCCCAACTCGGACGCACGTACCGTGCGGCTGGACAACTACGAATCCATGATCAATACCACCACCATGACCAACGAGGAGCTGGTACTCCGTTCGGTGTCCCTGATGTCGGAAGTGGTAAAAGAACTGGATGCCGACGTTAATTACTACGAGGTTATCAAGCTCCGTTCCGTGGAATGGTACAAGGCCCTGTCGCCGGTTCAGGTCAGTTTTTCCAGGGAAAAGGACGATCCGGGACTATTCAATGTGAATATTGTTCCGATAGATGATAACAGGATTCAGCTTTCTGCCGGAGATAAAAACCGCATTGTTACCCTGGGAGACACGGTAGCGCTGGGCTCGGGGAAGGCGGTATTTACGCCCACGGACCGGTACAACCAGTACATCGGCCACGAGATCCAGATTCAACGTGTTCCGTTAAACGCGGCCGCGAACCGTTTCCTGGGTGGACTGGGCATAACCTACACCAAGAATATCATTACGCTCACCATGGACGATATCAACGCCCAGCGGGCTGCCGATATTCTGAATACGCTGGTAGTAAAATACAACGAAGACGCCGTGATGGAAAAGAACCGCATCGCGGTGAATACGGCCGAATTCATCCAGGAGCGTATCCGCATCATTGAGAAGGAACTCAGCGGCGTAGAGAGTGACATTATAAACTTTAAAACCAGTAACCAGCTGATGGATGTGTCGGAGGCGTCTTCCCGCTATCTTACGCAAACGCGTGAATATCAGGCTGGTATGGTAGATCTGGACACCCGGATTGCCCTGGCCGGATACCTGAAGGGATATGTAAAGGAAGCCTCCGACCAGTATATCATGATTCCGGCCAATACCGGGCTGGGTGATCCCAATATCGATGATGTAATTGCCCAGTACAACGATCTGGTTCTCCGTCGGGAAAAACTGATTCAGGCCAGCAGCCTGGGCAGTCCTGCGGTAAAGCAGGCGGAAGTGCAACTCAATACGCTTAGCCACAATGTTATAGGGCTTGTGGACAACCTCCTCACCAGTCTGAATATCTCCAAGAAGGATCTGCAGCAGCGGGAAAAGGAGGCCTCCGACCAGTTTGCGGCCATGCCCGTGAAAGAGCAGCAGTGGCTGGAGATCCAGCGCCAGCAGGCCATCAAGGAGAGCCTGTACACCTTCCTGCTGAACAAGCGGGAAGAGAACATCCTCACCCAGTCCATGGCCGACGACAACATCCGCGTGGTGGATATTGCCTATGCAAACTATACGCCTTATTATCCCAACCGCATGCGTATGATTTTCCTGGCCATCCTCATCGGCATCCTGATTCCGGCCGTGGTGCTTATTGCCCGCCTGTTCCTGGATACCAAGATCCGGACGCGGAAGGAAATCGAGGAAAACGTGGACGTGCCGTTCCTGGCCGAAATCCCCATGGACCGCAAGTCCCGCCAGTTGTTCTTCAATTACTCTAACAGCCATCATGACGGGGACCGGCCTTCGCCGTTTGTGTACGACGCCACGTCCCGGAGCATCTTCACCGAGGCCATGCGCATGATGTGCACCAGCCTGGCCTTCCTGGATCCCGACAGCCGTCCGCCCATGGTAGTTACCATGACCTCCTATGCACCTTCTTCCGGAAAAACCTTCATCACGGCCAACACGGCCGCCTGTCTGGCCGATTCCAAGAAAAAAGTGGTGGTGGTGGACGCCGACCTGCGGAAGCGCTCCTTCTCGGAGATCCTGAAGCTGAAGCACAAAACAAAAGGCCTCTCCAACTTCCTGCACGACCCCGATATTACCCTGGACGAAGTGCTGCACAAAGACGTAAAGCCAGGCATCGACTTTGTCCCCGCCGGCACGCCTCCGCCCAACCCGGGCGAACTGCTGGGCCGTGACCGTTTTGACGAACTCATCAAACTGCTGCGGGAACGTTACGAGTATATCCTTCTGGACAGCGTTCCGGTGCAGATGCTGGCCGATCCCATTATCATGAACCGTTGCGTGGATGCCAATATCTTCATCCTCCGCAGCGGCCAGCTGGACCGCCGCCTGCTCCCGCATATTGACGAGCTCAACGAGCGCCACCACCTGCGCAACATGGCTATCGTCTTTACGGGTTCCCAGATCCGTCGGCGTACCGGTTACGGTTATGGCAGCTATGGCTACGGCTATGGTTATGCCTACGGCTACGGCTATGGCTACGGTTACGGTTATGGAGAAGAGGAACAAACGGGCAAGAAAAAGAACCCCCCCCTGTTTAAATGGTTTAAGAAAAAGAAATAAATGACCATAGCAGTAGATTTTGACGGGACCATTGTAGAGCACGAATATCCCGAGATCGGCAAGGAACTCCCATTTGCCATAGAAACCTTGAAGCTGCTCCAGAAGGAAGGGCATCAGATTATTCTGTTCACCTCCCGCGAGGGGAAGCTGTTGGACGATGCGGTGGAGTTCTGTCGCCAGAAGGGGTTGGAATTCTATGCTGTGAACTGCAACCAGCCGGAGGACGCCCTATTCCCCCGCCACTCCACCAAGGTGATAGCCGATGTTTACATTGACGACCACAACTTGGGCGGCATTCCTGAATGGGGCGATATTTACGCCATGCTCAGCGGGCATCGTCACCACCGTCACCGCACACATTCCCGCCGGCGCAGATTCCGCTGGCCCTGGCAGAAATAATTGTCCATAGAAATACGCAAAATGCGCATTATAGTTAAAGGTGAATTGTTTATATTTGTAACTAATCCAGTTCTGTTATGAAACTTGACGGAAGGCGCGAAAGCACCAATGTAGAAGACCGCCGCGGCATGAGTGGCGGAAAAGCTGCCGGCCTGGGTATCGGCGGAATTGCCATTGTAGCCATCATTACCCTTTTGATGGGCGGTAATCTGGGAGATGTGCTCCAGACCGTCCAGAGTGCCGGCGGGCTGGGCTTCAACACGGAAAATTCCTATGAGCCCACGGCCGAAAACGAGGAGCTGGCCACCTTCTCCAAGCAGGTCCTGGCCCTCACCGAGGACGTATGGAGCGCCTACTTCCGTCAGAATGGTCTTGGTACGTACCGCAATCCCACGCTGGTGCTGTATTCCGGCGCCACGGCAACGGCCTGCGGAACCGGCCAGGCGGCCATGGGTCCGTTCTACTGCTCCGGAGACGAGAAGCTGTACATCGACCTTAGCTTCTTTGCTACCATGAAGCAGCAGCTGGGGGCCGACGGCGACTTTGCCTATGCCTATGTGATAGCCCATGAGGTGGGCCATCACGTGCAGAACCTGCTGGGTACCCTGGGCGAGGCGCATCAGCAGATGGCCCGGATGAGCAAGACCGACAGCAACCGGATGAGTGTGCGCATCGAACTGCAGGCCGACTGCTATGCGGGCGTATGGGCTCATTACATCGACGAGGTGCTGGACGATGACGACCTGATGGAGGCCATCAAGTGCGCCCAGGTAATCGGCGACGACTACCTGCAGAAGAAGGCCCAGGGCTATGCCGTGGAGGAATCCTTTACGCATGGAACGGCCGCCCAGCGTATGCGCTGGCTCAAGAAGGGCATGACCACCGGCGACCATCGGCAGGGAAATACCTTCGCATTAAGCGACAGTCAATTATAAACATGAAACACTTCACCTTACCTTACGAAGGCGGGCTCATTGCCAAGGATCTTCCCGACGGCATCCTGCACACCTACGAGAAAATCTGGACCAAAGTCTATCCGGAATCCCGGCCGGCGTCTTATGCCATTGCCGATTATATTGTAGAAGCCATTAAGGGCTGCTCCGGGCGTCTTTTCCGCCTGGGCCTCACCACCGGCTCTACTCCCACATCCCTTTACAACGAGCTGGCGCGCCGCTACAAGGCCGGTGCGATTAGCTTCAAGAATGTGGAAATCGTTTCCATCGACGAATATTATCCTTCGTCCCGTGACGAGGCGCAGAGCCGCAACCACCGGCTGCACGAGGCCCTGCTGGACAAGGTGGACGTGCTCAAGGAGAACGTGCACATTCCCGACGGAACTGTTCCGCCGGAGGAGCTCAGTTCCTATTGCGCACAATTCGACGCCCTGGCCCGTGAGCTGGACCTGCTGGTAATCGGCGTGGGCGAACAGGGACAGGTGGGCTTCAACGAAGCCGGCTCCAACGAGAAAACGCGTACCCGTGCCGTGCGGCTTTCTTACGCTTCCCGCAAGCGTCAGGCCCAGAACTTCGGCGGCGACATGGCCGTAACGCCCGACAAAGCCATTACCGTGGGTATCGGCACCATGCTGTCGGCCAAAAAGATTATCCTGATGGCCTGGGGCGAGGACAAGGCTGCGGCGGTGAAGGCCATTGCCGAGGGTAACGTGGATCCGGCCTGGCCGGCGAGCTACCTGCAGGCGCACGACCATATCTCTTTCTACGTGGACGAGGCGGCCTCCAGCCTGCTCACCCGCAGCGAGGCGCCCTGGCTGGTGGGTCCCTGCGACTGGACGCCCAAGTTTGTGCGCAAAGCCGTGGTATGGCTGTGCCAGACGGTGGGAAAACCCATCCTGAAGCTCACGGAAAAGGATTATCTGGAGAACAACCTGGGCGAACTGCTGGAAAAGGTGGGCTCGTTCGACAAAATCAATATCGACGTTTTCAACGACCTCCAGCACACCATCACCGGCTGGCCGGGCGGCAAGCCCAATGCCGATGACAGTACCCGCCCCGTACCTGCGGCACCCTTCCCCAAGACGGTGCTCATCTTCAGCCCGCACCCCGACGACGACGTCATTTCCATGGGCGGCACCTTCATCCGCCTGGCCTCGCAGGGGCACGATGTACATGTGGCCTACCAGACTTCCGGCAACGTGGCCGTGCACGACGACGTAGTGCTGCAGCACATGGACGCAGCCTGTCAGCTGGGCTTTGCCGACAAGTTCGACGAGGTGAAGAAGCTGGTGGAAAGCAAGGTGCCCGGCGAACCGGAGCCGCGCGCGCTGCTGGCCCTGAAGGGCGCCATCCGTCGCAGCGAAGCCCGGGGCGCCGTGCGTTCCTTCGGCCTGAACGACGACACCAACGCCCACTTCCTGGACCTGCCGTTCTACGAGAGCGGTGGCATTAAAAAGATGCCCCGTACCCAGGCCGATGTAGATATTATCAAGGACCTGATGTCCCGCCTGAAGCCGCACATGATCTTCATGGCCGGTGACCTGGCCGATCCGCACGGAACGCACCGCGTGTGCACCGAAGCCGCCATGGAGGCGCTGGAACAGCTTAAGGCCGAAGGGGCCGACTGGCTGGCCAACACCCACGTGTGGCTGTACCGCGGCGCCTGGATGGAATGGGAGCTGGGCCGGGTGGATATGGCCGTACCGCTGAGTCCCGACGAGGTGGTGAAGAAGCGCCACGCCATCTTCCGCCACCTTTCCCAGAAGGACATCGTCCCGTTCCCCGGCGAAGACCCGCGCGAGTTCTGGCAGCGTGCCGAAGAGCGTACCTCCAACACCGCCCGCCTGTACGACCAGCTGGGCATGGCTGAATACCAGGCCATCGAGGTGTTCCTCAAGCTCTGGTAATCACAGAATATTGTTTCAAAATTTACCCCGGATCGTTTATGCGGTCCGGGGTAATTTTATCTATTCTTCTTTATAAACCTTTCGGTTCTTCTTTCCGTTATAGGTGTATTCCAGATGGTCCACCACTTCGTAAATCAAAGGAACCTTATGGGCTTCCAGCTTCGATTTAATGAATAGCGACAAAGCATGTTTGTCAAACGGCACCTCCGGGTTGGTCACTACCAGGAGTTTCAGCACCCGGCCGATTACGGGATGCTTGGCGGCCACGCAAATGCAGTCTTTAATCCCATTGAACGAAGAGGCTACATTTTCCACTTCGATAGGGTTCACTTTGAAGCCGCCGATATTGATTACTTCTCCAACACGTCCGGTAAGGTGGATCATGCCTTCTTCATCGAAGTAGCCCAAATCCGAAGTGTGAATGCCGCCATCGGCCAGGACAATCTTAGTGGTTTCCTCGTCATTGATATACCCGGTCATGACGCCGGGGCCGGAAACCACAATTCTGCCTTCGGGGTCCAGATATATGACAGCGTTCTTGAAGGGCCGGCCGATGCAGCCTTCGATGTACTTTCCGTCGTTGAAATCGTAGGCTGCCGCGCTGCCAAACTCTGTGGCGCCATAGCCATTGTACAGCCGTGTGTTGGGTAAGGCTTTGCTGAGGCGTTCCATGTCGGCCTTTGTGATAGGAGCGGCGCCGGTCTCGATGAAAGCAATTTTGGAAGACAAGGAGCACAGTTTCTCGTAAGAATACTGCATGATAATGCGGATGCTGGCAGGCACAAGGAAGGTTGCAAACTCTTTGAAGGGAAGATCGAAAGCCGCGAAAAAGGCATTCAGGTCTTTGATTCCGTCAATAATGCAAACGGTTCCTCCGGAACACAGGGTGGGATTGATTTTATGCAGCGTGGCAATATGGTTCAGGGGCCCGCTCACAATGAAACACAAATCCTCGTTGAAGGGGAAGCGGTCCATGAAATTCTCCGAACTGGCTACCAGGCTGGTGTGAGACAGCATTACGCCTTTTGACTTGCCCGTGGTTCCTGTAGTAAACAGGGCATCGGCCACATCGTCCGGGAACAGATTGGCCTCCACCTCTTTTTTAACGGACTCATACTCTTCCTCCGACACCGAATGCCCAAGGGGGACGGCAACAGCCTTCAAAAGATGGACGGCGCAGTAGGTAACAATGAAGTCGGCATCCTGGTTGGTGCGATACACATAGGCACGGTGGGCCTGTATTCCCTCATTCCGTAAAGCCTCTACCTTATTTTCAATGGCGTTCCAAAGCTGGGAATAGGTTAAACTCTTTTCCCCGCAAACGACGGCCACCTTATTGGGTGTAGAAAGGGAATACTGGCGGATTCTGCTTTCAAGCGACATTTTGGAGCATACCAGATTGGATATGGCTTTGACATCCTTGAAATTCTTGGGCGTTATATCTTGCTCGTCGAGCGGTATCTTATACTTTTCCGACAATACATACAGGATGGTAGCAATCCCTAAGGAATCCAGTTCGGCAAAAAGGAAGTCCGAGTCGAAATCAACAGCAGGAAGGATATCCTTCAACATGCTTTTTATTTCTTCCGTTTTCATTTGTTACTATTCTATTATTGTGTTATTTGACAATTCGCAGCATTTTAAGATCGGCCACAAAGGAGTTTTCGGCCTCACAGTCTACCCATCCGTATATCATTACGGAAGGCCTTGTGCTTGACAGGGAGGCTTTGACGATGCGGTCAATTAAAGCATCATCCCTATAGGGCAGCATTACCAGGGTGGTTTCCCCTTTAATGGTATTCATCACGGCAATTTCTCCCAGCACCACATTGGGCAGGGTGTTGATGAATATGGCCGGACTGGGATAAAAGTCTTCCGGGTTGGAGAAGGTGGAAAGGTGCTTCCTGTCGGCCAGCACCGAGCCGTTCTGGGTAAAGATGAAAAGGGCGATATCTTCCGGGGCATAGCCAGCAAGGGCGTCTTTTGCCAACAGGCCCGTTGCAACGTAGGCAAGCCGGCTGAAGATGTCCATCTTGAAGAATCGGGAGCCGTCCAGCAGCTTCTTTTTGAAGATTTCAGAAACAAGGGCCGATCCGGTGGATTCGTATGATTCGGCTTCGCCATTCAGAATCACCTTATCGGGCTGAATGTGAAGCGTCTTTATTTCTTTATACTCAGCCGCCTGTGCCGGCTTCGACTGTTCGGCCTTCCTGGAATAAATCATAGAGCCGTTACAGCCTCCGAATCCCGATTGCGTTTTGATGAAAGCCTTCTTTTCTGTCTTTTCAATGCTGCGGCAAATCTTGATTTTGCCGCTTACTCCTATTTCCTCAAATCCAAGAACCGGCAAAAGAATTCCTTCGTCCAGAGAGCACATGGTAATAATGGGCTCTACAATGCCGGAGGCCCCAAAAGTATGGCCGAAATGGGGTTTATAAGATGTGGTATAAATATCACCCAGGCCGGCACCCTCTATGGCTTTTGATTCCATCTGGTCGTTAAACATGGTTGCCGTCCCGTGGGCTGTGACGCAGGCAAGAGACTCTTTCAGTTCGGGAGTGAGAATCTTGGCGGCGGTCCGGCGGACGCCGTCTCCGCTGGGAATAGGGGCGCTCACATGATAAGCATCGTTGTTGAGGCATCCGTCCACCAGGTGCCATCCTTCCTCGTCTCCATTCGTGTCTCGCGTTAGAATAAGGGTGGCGGCACATTCGCCCACGTTCAGCCCCATCCTTTCCATGTCAAACGGCCTGCATTCCATTGGAGACAATGCCTTGAAGGCATTAAAGCCGGCCAGCACAAAGGCCGAAACCACATCTGCCCCGCAGACAACGGCTGAATCATAGGCGCCCGAAGCAATCAGCCTGGCGGCCATCATCTGTGCCGTGCCGCCGGAAATACAGGCGTTGCTTACAGTTATCGGCACATTCACAAAGCCGAAATAATCGGCCACCTTTTTTGTGGCAACACCAGGCGCCAGATAATCCCCGTCGTGTTCTGGACAGTCCCCAAGCTCTTCTATATCGGCCGTGGCGGTGCCCACAATGAAAAGCGTCTTTGGGGAAGAAGGGTCTATGTTTGAACGGCTTAAGGCATCCTTTATGGAGTGGATCATTAAAGATTCATACCAGCTGAACCCGTCCAGCTTGAGTTCCTTTCTCTGTTCATCGGAAAAAACGCCCACGCAGAAACGTCCGGGGACACCCTGATAGCCATCCAGTTTTTTAAGAGAGGTTTCGCCGCGTTTTACTGCAACATAATTATCCTCGGTGGTATATCCTAAAGGCGATGTTATATTTGTTGCAACAATCCTTGTCATTCCAATCCCATTAGTTGTTTCCACTCATTAAAAAACGCAGGCGTTTCCCAAAGCAGGTTAAAGTCCTTATCCATAAATACTTGCACCGTGCTTGCCTTTAGAAACACCTCGCCGTCTTCCGGATTGAATATTTCGTAGTCGAAGATCAACTTGGCCGAGTCGGAAGGGCGGTATGTAATTCTTACAACGGGGTGCATCCCATAGCTGAGCGGCTTCTTGTAACTGATTCTAAGATCCACCACAGGTGCGTAGTGCTTGAATTCGAAAAGACACTTCGTGTAGGTTAATCCGTACTTCTGCCCAAACGCCTCCCTGGCATCTTCCAAATAAGCAGTATAGGCGCCGTGCCACACAACGCCCATCATGTCTATTTCATTGAATCTGATATCTATCTTTTTTTCGGCCGATAGCACCACATTATCCTTCATTACGCACCAAAACTAATGACAGCAAATTTATGAAAAAAAAACCAATTCGTCGCATGCGGCCGCCTGGAGAATAAAAATAAGAGGTCAACTCACTTTTGAGTCAACCTCATATTTTTATACTATGTTCGAGTCGGAGGTAGGGGGAGGGGCCGGAAGGAGCAAAGCGACTGGAGTCCCCCGGGAGGGTATCCCTACCTCCGGCCTCATATGGACGAGGTATACTTATCATCTGGACCTGGTCCACTTTTATCCCTTGGACCAGGTCCAGCAGGTATAGCTTCCAGGCCCCTCTATGGCACATTCGGTGGACCAGGTCCAGCCACTAAAATGGGACCTCGTCCAAAAATGGGGTGGACCAGGTCCAAAAAGGCACAAAAAAAGAGACTGACCTAAGTCATATCGACTTTTTGGTCAGCCTCTTATAGTTTTTAGCTGTTTGCTATTTTAGAACTTGAAGGCAACACCTACGTTGGTATAGGGGCCGTAACCGGAATACTGGAATTCTGCGGAGAGACCAAAGTTGTTCGTGAAGAAGAAACGGACACCGGCGATACCTCCATAGAGGAAACCAGGGGCGGAATGGGCCTTCTCACCCGTCCACTTCCAGGTGCTGATACCCAGACCGGTAAGGATACCGGCGTGAACCTCAAACTTTTCGGTGATGTTCAGGCCGTAAGTGACACGGGGAGCGATACCGAACTCGTTGTAGTTCCAACTATATTCGTAACCGCTGACAGTTCTGCCATAGTGACGGAAAAGGAACTCGCCGCCAATGGTGAAGTGACCCTTCCACCAGCTGTCAATAAGAACATAGTCGCCATAAGCGGAAGCGCCGATACCAGGAAGGAAGCCAACCTGTGCGCCCACTACTACGGTACCCTTTGCCCAGGGATCTTCAATGGCTTTTGCAGAGAAGGCGGCGCTCATGGCCACCACTGCAACTGCAAGAATAGCAATGATTTTTTTCATAATGAAGTAAGTTTTAAATATTAAGTACACTATCTTTTTCTAAACATTACTGTCTAAAAAATCATGTAAAAATAGCTATTTCTTGCAAAACAAGCAAATTTCAGCCCCAAAACGTATTAGTCCTCCTTGGCGGGAGCGGCCCGCATCATGGCCCAGGGGTTGAAGGATTCCAGCAGGCTCAGGGCCTCGCGGTCGGGGGCGTTTTTCACCTCGCTCTTCACGCCGAAGATCATGGTGGCGCCATCTTCCGGGTTGTAGGCCGGCCACTGAGGAATCTCCTTGCAGTTGGGGTCGCCGGTGCGCATGAAGGCCACCAGGGCGGCCGACATCTGGTCGGAAAC
>Ga0265299_10005822_pt1 | contig 11371 bp, 6 predicted proteins | sample AusTroGonzalo_MG_4_FD_193485 | JGI IMG/M metagenome (GOLD analysis project Ga0265299, IMG submission 193485) | Bovine rumen microbial communities from tropical cattle in Woodstock, Queensland, Australia - Gonzalo_02 | ecosystem: Host-associated > Mammals > Digestive system > Stomach > Rumen ...
TCCTTTGCTTTCCATGGATATTAAACGTTTGATTTCCAGCGTGCGTGTTACCATGCAACAGGTAATGATTATTAAGCAGGAAATAGACAGCAATATGCGAATCATTAAAGAAATTCAAAACGGTGGTTTTGCGGCTGCCGGTGCCATGATTTTTGATAAGATTCAAAACGGTGATTATGATCGTTTCGGCCAAGCTCTCAGCACCCTGAAAGAAGAAGGGCAGGACGTAGCTGCTAATGCCAAGGCTCAAAAGGCATATAAGGAAGCGGAAGAAGAGGCAAGAAAGAAAGGCATGGATGAAAAATCCGCAAAAGCGGCGGCAGAACAGGCAAGAGCTAAAGCTTTGGAAGAAGCTAAGGCGGAAAGAATGAAGAAAAACGAAGAAGCTAAAGCGAATCGCGGCAGTAATGCCTTCCAAAATTCGTATGATTGGCTTAAGAACAATTCCGGTGTAACTCAAGGTGCAAGCAGTGCTTTGCGCGGCGTTGACAGCGGTAACTGGGGACAGGTTTTAGGCGGCGCTGCCAATGTTACGGGCGGTGCTATCAACAGCGGCGGAGAATCGGCGGTTGGTAATGTTTTCAATGATGCCTCGCAAGGTGCAGGTAATGCACTGAATTCAGCGTTGAGCGGCGATTGGGGTAATGCACTTAACTCGGCGGCACAAGGTGCAGGTTCTGCCGTAGGCGGTTCCGGCTCCGAAGGATTAGGTACCGCAATCGGTGCAGCTGGTACATTTGGTTCCGGAATTTATGATGCTGCCGGTAGTGGTGGTAATTTGGGAGAAGTTATCTCCAATGTTGCTAACAACGGACAAATTAATGCCGGACTTGCAGGTTTGGAAAACGGCTATGGCCAAATGCAAGATGAAAATCAGCAACACAAGGAAGCAGTAGAGGCAGCTCAAAAGAAGCAAGCTGAGGAAATAAAGAAGAATTTGGACAGTATGAATGCCCAAATGAAACAACAACAATGTCAGCAATGTATTCTCCAATATGGTGCAGATAAATGCATAGCCACATGTTCAAAGTAATATAAGGAGCAATATCATGAGAAAAAATATATTAAACAGCGTTTTATTCGTATCGATAATTTCCGTGAGCAGTATTGCTCTGATGAACGAGGCTAAAGCGTATGATGCATATAGTGGCGGATATAGCTATAGTGTGCGTAATATAAACGGAGAACCTGAAGATATTGGTATTGGCGAAAACGTGACTCTGCAAAGTATAGAAACGAACTATAAAAACGGTGTTCAAGCCAAAGTTTATAAGGGCGCTGATGGAGCTCAATACACTGTAAATATCCGTGACGACGGCTCTTATAATGTACTTAAAAACGGAGTTCAAATTAAAGAAGGTAACGGTGCGCAAGTTTCTGCAATGGGTATGACACCGGAATATTTGGGGATGGTGCAAAAGTCGTTTTATGGCGCCTCCGTTGATATGAACGGTTATTCTCCAAGCGATCCTCAAGCTACGGCAGATGTAGGAGGAACAGAAGGTGGTGATGCCGCCGAAGGAGGAGAAGCAACCGAGCCGGGATATAATGATGGTTCTGCAGATGGAGATGGTTTTGCTGACGGTCCGACCGAAGAAGGCGATTTAATTGAGAAGAAAATGACGGTTACTACCACCACCAATGAAAACGGTGAGGTTAATACTCAAACAAAAGAGCAAAATCTTATAGGTGGCGGTGAAGGCGGTGATGGTACCGGTACCGGTGCATCGCCGGAAGAAGAAAAAGCCGCTGATGACGCGGAAGAAGCAGCTGAAAAAGTTGATGAAGCCAAAAAAGCCGAAGAAAAGAAGGAAAAAGAAGATGCCGAAAAATATGACGGACTGTATAACGGTCGTCATATAATACCGGATATTATGGCAATGCACTGCAAAATAAAAGGTGAAGATGTGGCCAAAGACCCGCAGTTGTTTGTTAATTGTATCAAACAATATGTTTCGGAAATGAACAATTCCAATGCGACGGCAAAGGCAGAGGCCGAAAAAGAATATCAATTTTTGAAGTATAAATTCTTGACCGATGCCGGTGCAACAGCCATTACTAAGTCGCAAGCGGTTGATAACCACGAAGAAACCATGAATAAGCACAATGAAGCTCATTCCGAAATGAAAACCGAATCCGATGATAACAAATCAATAACGGCTTCGTTATCTTTTGTTACCAATATGATGAACGATATCAGGGAATTGCAGGTTGAGCAGTTGAAATACATGGTGGTAAGCGGTATTGAAGACCTTGATCCGTCTGTTATTATGGATGAGGAAGAACCTGAGGAAGAAAAGAAGGAAGACGGCAATACTTCGGGTGGCGCTGGTGATCCGGAATTCAATTCTACAGATGTTAAGGTAGAAATAAAATAACGGAAAAATAAATTGGAAACCATAAGGAACGGAGGGAACGGAAAATGAAAAAGAAAATAGCGACAATACTTGCTATCGCAATGACAACATTGCTTCCAAGTACCGCCAAGGCAGATTTGGATGTGTTGTCCATTATTCAGGACGAAATTACTTCCATAACGGAAAAAGTTGATGCTGTTGTTAAACAATATGTCAATATTCAGGCTAATTTGCAGGAATTAAGCCTTAACCGTAACATTGTATCACAAATACGTGATAAGGTAAAAGATGAACTGAAGAATAAAGCCCAACAATTCTATAAAGACATGAAAGATATGGCAATGGCCGAAGGTATGATGTTCCTTAAATCTTCATTGAGCAGTATATCCTTGCCGGGTATAGGACAATATGTTGATATGGGAGCATTCGTCAATCCGAAATTACAGGTTGCGGTCGGACAGACATATTTAAAAAGACAGCATAAGCATGATGATATAAAATATATTGCGGCTATGGATGAAACCAGTAATAACCTTATGGTTGATAATGCGGCCACACTGTTTGCCAACAGTTTGGTTCGCCGCGTTCAAATTATAGAGGAAGATCCTTGCCGTTGTGTTGATGCCAAAGGTTCACTCATTACCGATATGCCGAAATGCACAAGCAATGAGGTTAGTGCTTGTAAAAATAAGCAAGATGAGTTGAAAAATATGGCTGATGTTAACACGGTTAAGCAAAAGTACTATGAAACGGTTTGGAATGCCCACCATCGTTGGTTGAAGATAAGCGAGGCAATGTCCGCATATAAAAAGATGCAGAACGAAGGCGAGCTTAACCAAGGTAATATTGATGATGTTTCCGATATTACCGGTGCCAAAGAAGAAGATGAAGAAAAAGAAGAGGATGCCAGCGAAGATACTATTGCGGCGATGATGCAAAAGCAACGCGAAGCAAACAGTCAGGCTTTGGCTAACGGTATTTCCACCACGCTTCAAAGTATTAAAAACGGAGATGCCGCCGGAGCTTTAGGCAATGCCTTGGGCAGTGCTGCCGATGTATACGGTAATGCTCCGGGAAGTTGGCAAAGTGTGACAGACGGCTTAAAAACGGGTGCAACCGGAGTTACCACACTCAACAATATGTACAATAATGCCCAAAACGGCAACTGGGGCGGTATGGCCGACAGCGCTTTGGCCGGAGCTGCAACCATAACCTCTCAATACGGTGCCGATAATGCCGCCGGAATATTGACCGGTGCTTCAAATGGTGCCGGTAATGCCCTCAATTCCGCACTTAATGGTGACTGGAGCAATGCTGTTAATGCTGCGGCTCATGGTACGGGTGCCGCAGTCGGAAATTCCGGAAACGAAGGCTTAGGTTCTGTAATAGGCGGAGCCGGTTCTCTTGCCTCGGGAGTTTATGATGTTGCCGGTAGCGGTGGCAATGTAGGCGATGTTATTTCCAATTTAGGTAGTAACGGAAATATTAATGCAGGACTTTCCGGATTGGAGAGCGGTTACGGTCAAATACAAGATGAAAATCAGCAATGGAAGGAAGCCGTAGAGGCAGCCCAAAAGAAGGAAGCTGAGGAACGCGCAAAGTTTTTTGAAGAGCTTAATAAAAAAGATAAGCAAGAACGTTGCAGTAAGTGCAACAGTGATAACGAAAAGCGCAGAGAATCCGGACAGCCGATCTTATCTTGTGTGGCTGAGTGCAGTTAAAAAGGAGGATTAAGGTATGAAAAAGTATAGTTACAAAATCTTGGTTCTTGTATTAGCCTCCTATATGGTAACGGCTATGCCTGCCAATGCTACAGTTAAATTGGAAGCCACCGGTCCGATTGCCGATATATTGGCAAAAATTGAAAAGGTCAAAGAAAAGTACGAGGATATTCAATCTAAAATTTTGAAAGAAAAAGAAAAATGGACCAAGAAGGCCGAAGCTTTTATGGAAAAAACTCTCGGTACTGAAGGTGCGGCACTGTTTAAGCAGTATGTGGTTAAACCGGGTGCCGGTATTGTTTCAAGTGCGGCCAAAGGTCAGTTTAATGCCGGTGATTTTAGTTTGAGCGGTTTTACGGATGCCATGAAGTCCGAATTGGGTAACTATAAACTTGATTTTGCCACATTGGCAGCTCAAGCAAGAGATACGATAGAATCCGATGCCAAGGCAAAACGCGAAAAAGAGCGTGCCTTGGAGGTTCAGATGGTAGAGCTCAGAGCCGAGTGGGATGCCAAAGTTAAGTTAATGAATCAACTGCAACCGGAAGATGAAATGCTTGATACGTTGGCTGATGATTTGGATAATTTGTCTAAGCGTATAGCTAACCTTGAACAGCAAAAAACCGAAATCAGCAGTGATATGAAAGCGTTTGAACAAGAAGAGAAACTTAGCAAGCAAATGAACGATTTGCAGAAAGTTATGGCTGATTACAGCAGTAAGATTAACCAAGAAGATATGTTAAAGCAACTGAATGCCGAAGCCCTCAGTATGTTTACTCTGAAAATGGAAGAAGAAGAAACCGATGCCATATATGCGGCGAGTGTAGAAAAATTGTTCTTGGGTAAATATGAATTCGGTAATTCCGAGAATTTGGCCAGAGTTCGTAAGGCGCGTAAGGAAGAATTCTTCAAGTCCGAAAAGAATTTGGTTAACGTTATCGTCGACTCCTATAAGAGTATTCAGGAAACCGGCGATAAGATGAAAAAATGCGAGCAGGCACGTGACAATGCAGAAGCTGTTTTCGGCCAAGAAACGATGCGTGTTTGCGTAGATGTTCAAATCGTAAAAGTTGCCGCTCAATATATGGAAATGTTGTTGGCACAAATGCGTCACGAAGCAAGTGCTGAAATTCAGAAATGGGCAGATGTGTATAAGCTTCCGGATTACAGCCGCGATTATACCAAGTTTAATTTGGATGATTATGTTCTGACCAAAGATGATTTGAAACGCAAATTGAAAAATACAGTATCCGGTGCGGTGGGTAATGCTATGATGAATTTTAATGGTTTTTAGGAGAGGCGCGAAATGAAAAAAATAATCTACTTTATATCTGTTTTATTAACGTGCACTTGTCTTAACAAGAATGTGCAGGCATTTATATGGCCTGACCTTACCCCGTTGATTCCGTTTTCTCCGCAATTTTGCGTGATGTGTATCCCTCCGGCAATTGACTGGGCTTATAATACGGTTGACCAAATTAAGGATGTTAAAGACCGTTTAAAGGAAATGACGGATGTTACCAAAATCAAACAAAAGCTGACTGCATATGCGGTTAATTTGGGCAATACAGCTCTTAATTCCCTTACGCAAAAGTTGTCGGCCAAGAAGAAGGTAGCTTCGGCCTCTCGTACCATTATGGACAGTCAACGAGAAGGGGTGGATATTCGTAAAGAGGATTCAATAAAGGTGGACTTTGTAAATCTGTTCCTGCAATATCCTTCTAATAAAAGTAAAATTAAATCTGCGTATCGGAAAAAAGGTGAAAATATAAAGACGGATATGTCTTTGGAAATGTATATTACCGCTTCCGAAATGTTCAAAGAGTTGTGCGGAAAAGACGGTAAGGGTTGTGAAGTTGCCGCTTCCATCGGTGATGATCCTAACGCAATAGATGCTTCTGCCGATTTGAGTAGCGGTAACGGAAACGATGATCGCGGTATGATGTTAAGAATCGCCATGATGGAAAGTTGCCTTATGGAAGGAAAATATTGCAATTTGTTAGGCATGACCGGCTGTGAAGAGAGTAAAGACGGCGGTGGCGAGAAAAAAACAGAAGAGCAACCGACCGAAGGCGAAAGCGGTGATGAAGATAAAGTATGCCATTGGAAAGCAGCTTTGGATGTTGCTATGATTTATGACAAGATTATGCGTTATAATGAATATCTGATTCAAATGCAACATCAATACGAAGCGGTTAAGACCATTGAGAATACCGCAAAAATTAAAGCGGCTAAAGAAGAAGACAAAGACAAGAAAGAAGATAAAGATGCTTTCTTAAATGAAAAGTATTTGCCGCAGAATAACTATTTTGCCCAAAGCGCTGTATCCGTTGCCTTTGCCTCTGCCGGCGATGATGACGATGATTTGACGGAAGAAGATTTGGAGGAGTTTTCCAAGTATGAAAAAAGTATGGAAAACAAAGAAAATATCATGGGCGGTGCTTTTGAAGAGCTCAAAAAAGCCGAAGGATATGAAAGCGTTTTGGACGGCAAAGAAGATGACTTGGCCAGTTTGGCTGTTTTGGAAGAAGTTCAGAAGTCCGTTAATGAAGCTAAAAACTTCCACAATATGAAGCAAATGTTGCCGGATTTCAAAAAGACGTTTCAGGAGTTGAAAGACGCCCGTGAATATCATGATAAGACGGTTGAATATTTGCAAGAATCAAGCCAATGTGCAATCGGTTATCTGACACCGCATTATACGAAGGCGTCCAAGGTATGGTTTGGCGGAGATTGTGATTTCTATGGCCCGGGAACTATTTATTGTCACTATTCACCGGAAAAGAATCCGGGTGATGAGAGCGACAGTGTAGGTCTGTATGATGACTACTGCCTGGATGATGCCAAACATATGTGCTATGTTCAAAAGATTGAAGAAAATGAATATAACATGGGTGTTGCCGGATTATTGTTAGGTTACTATAATGAAGGTAAAGATGCCGATGCTTTGCAAGAAACATCAACGTATTTGAAGGAAGGTGAAAAAGCACCGGAAGCAACCGTGGAAAAGACGAGTGAAAATTCATATACCGCACAGGTTGATGTTACCGGAGAGAGCACTGAAAACAGTGTTGATAAGGATGTTTATGTTGTAGGCCGCAGTGATCCTAACCTGATGGATGCCGATAATAAAAACGGTTCGGATATGGTTCCGAGTATGAGTAGTGCTAAAAATGCGACAGCCAATGAACAAAATGCCGACGAAAATACGAAAGATCCGCAAAAAGCCGAAGCTTTGGCGGAAGAAAGCCGTAAAGGTCACTTAATGAATTGGATTTGGGGTGCTCAGGTATCGGCAGATATTGCCCGTGATTTGGATAGTCAACATGCCAAATTGGGTGATCGTGTTAAGAGATTTCCGTTGTGGACGGATCAGAAAGAATTTTATGATCAATACATTGACGGTAAATATGATAATATTGCCAGTTATGTTCAAAAGGCTCCGATGCCGAATGCCATATTGACGGCAGCAACCAAAATAAACGATATATTTGAGTATGCTCCGATTATCAAAAAGGATGAATTGGGTAATGAAAAAGTGAGAATAGAACCGGAAACCATCAGAGATGAAATCAGTAATGCCTTATCTTCAATAGAACTTGAGGAATATGAAGACGGAACCAAAGAAACTATTGATGGGCTTATTGAAAACGAAAACAAAACTCTGGCTACACTGAAAGCCGAACACGAGAAAAAGATGGCTCAGCTATACAATTTAAAGGAAAAGTTGGAAAATCAACTGAGTCAGACAAACAGTGAGTTGAGTGATTTAAATGAAGAAGTAAACAAAGACAGCGGTACGGTTGCGTCACAAGTCAATACGGACAGAGCGAGCAAGGATAATGACAAATACAGTAAAGAAGTTCAAGGTTTGTATAAGACTCCGATAGATGTTTCGCAATCTCCGATTAACAAAAAGATTGCCAGCGACAAGGAAGAAAGCGATACTGCCGGTGATAAAGCAAAAACTGACAGAGCTACTAAGATAAAGACAGCCGAAGCAAAAGAGGCAATGTCTAAGGCAATATCGGATAAATTAAAAGAAGTAAAAGAAAAAATAGAAGCCGAACGTATCGGATATATTGAAGAATATAGTGAAACCGAAGAAAAATTGCGTTTGGAATTTATTGAAAAAGCCGAAAGTGAGGCCGGAAAAATCGAGGAGCAAAATGCAAATACGATTTCCGATGCGGCGATTGTTGAAAAAATAACCGAAGCAATCGGTAAAGCCGCAGAGGAACTGTCAACCCAATATAATGAAGAGATTATATTACCGGTTGTTGCCGCGGATTCGGCCGGAGAAATGATTACTTGTTTGCGTGAAGAAGCCGCCAAAATTGCCGTGGAGACCAAAGAAGGCCTCGATAAATTAAAAGGCAACGAGGAATTATATGTTAATTATAGCAAGGTTTCTGTTGCACATTCGAATATGATAGACGAAATGAAGAAGATATCGAGTTGTTCCATTGAAGGTGTAAAATCTGAGATAATTGCGAATGAAGTATTCGGAAAAATGTGTGATGACGTGAAATGTCTGTCAGCTTCTTCGGCTAAGGATTCTCAAGGATTGACACAGTACTTTGTCGGCGAGATTGCTTTGAAGGAAGATTTGAAAGTTCCGACTTCACCGGTTGCATTTTCTTCGGCACCGGTTCGCGAAATATTCCACTTTGACTTAACGGATTACGACAATCTTGAAAAAGCATATAAGGATCCGGAAAACTTGGAAAATAACGCAGATATAGTTATTACCGCCGATAGTTTCTTGAACAGCGGTTTGGAAATGCCGCTTATCTGGAAATACATTTTGCGTCGCCATACGTACGGCCATAAGCAATTTAACTTAACCAGATTGTTGGGTTACAAGGAGTTCGGAGATAATGTACGCGGTGATCCGGATAAGAGCTATATTCGCTCCGGCACTTTCCCGTGCTACATAGACGGCAATGTGATTGATGCCAACCCGATGTTAAGACTCGTAAGAATTGGCTTTAAGATGGTTTTGGTGGTTGAAAAATTCGGATACACAATAAACAAAACATCAGATGCCTATTTGTATGGTAAAGTTCCTTGTAAAGGCTTGTCTATAAGAGACGGCAAAGTGATAGACTATGCTGTTGATGCCAGCCCTCCGGGAGATTTGCCGGCAGAAGGCGTGAAAGGACTGATTACGGATACCAGTGAGCTTGGAAGCGTGTTGGCCTATGTTCCGCGTATTGATACAGGTTCGTTGCTTGAACAGTTGTTGCATGGTGGTGTTGATAAAAATAAAGTCACACGTAAATTGACCTTTAATGCCAGTTTGCAAAAGGCTGTCGGTATTATTTCCAAGACAGAAGATTTGGAAGATAATAAGGAACAGGAAGCAGTATTCCATTTAGCCAATCGTTCTTTGTTTGATCGTAACCAATTTGGAGATTTCCTCAATCAGATGGAACAGGAAGCTTTGGCAAGAGAATCCTTAATGAAGGTAGAAAACCAAATTGATGAAATTATCAGTAATCTGCAAAGTATATTCTATGGTACGGATGTAGTTATTTCGGAAGACTTTGACTTGTTGAACGAAGAAGACTATAAACAAGCCGCCGATGCTTTGGATGAACAAAAAGGTATCTATATGAATAAGGCTGAGAGCGATATTTCAAAGGTTAAAGGCTTTACCGAAACCGTGAAGAATCGTTCGGAGAAATTATTGCACAGTTTGGCTGTTTTGAGTGCGGATAATGAAGAGGTAGTTCAAATAAACGGTGATGAAGATTTAAGTGATTTGGCTGACAAAATCAAAAACAGAATGGCCGATAATGCGGTTGCCGGCGAATATGACGCAGAAAATGCCTCCGCACAAGAGCATCGTTTAAGACAGTTGCAACCTCCTTATTGTGAAGTTCACCCGTATAACATACCGAATAATTAGTGATACTTATAAGAGGTAATCTTGGCAGAATTAGGTCGCATAGGAGTAAAAAAAGTTCTGATAACGGGGTCTGTTCCTCCCAAAAAGGAGGACAAACCCCAGGTGGAATTTTTGTCGGAACTTACCGAGGCGGATAAATCATCTAAGGAAGTTTATTTCAGGTGGTTATCGCGTTTGGTTTTGCTCTGCGCCATTGTTTCTTTGAGTTTCTTTTTAAGCTCTTCGTTAGTTATTTTCCGTTTAGCACCGGAAATTATCGTTGAACCGCTTTTGATAATTCGTCAGAACGATTCGCAAAGTATGGCACGTTATGAGCCGATAACTACCAAAATGCCGTCAATTCGCCAACTTACCGAAATGTTTATAAAGCAGTATATTATAATGCGTAATACGGTAATCAATGATGAACAGGAAATGCGTACTCGTTGGGGACCGGGGGGAATTGTTCATTGTATGTCTGCTCAAGACGTTTATGCCGATTTTGTGGGCTTGAACGCTGATTCGGTGGATAAGATGTTTGATGACGGTTATTCAAGTGAAGTTCAAATAAACGAAATCGGAAAAGAAAGCGAATCAAGTCCGGCGTGGTTTGTGGTGTTTACGGTGTTTAACCTGTCCAAAGACCGTAGCAGGAACGGCTCCTTAACGTTGAAAACACAACGCTATAAAGTTTCTATGACTCCTAAATTTATTCCCGAACGCAGAATGTATCGCGCTCGTTTGATTAACCCGCTCGGTTTCACGGTTATGAAATATAACCAGAGTGAAATTAGAGAGTGATTTGTTTAATCTATTTTAATCTTTTTACTTTAGTATAATACCCAAAGGAGTATCTTTGTCTTTTGTGTATACCCTCAAAAGCAAGGAAAATCCGCGGTTACAGAGTATTCTGTATAAATTTGTAAAAAACGGAAAGAAAAAAGAAATGTATAAAAAGATTTTAATTTTTGCAGTTTTTTTAATTCTGTCGGCGTGCAGTTTGTTCGGTTCGTACTATGAGCCGGAAGCTGTCGGTATCGGTAAAGATATTAACGAATTAAAATTATCTCCGTGTGCTTGTATGCAAATTGACATAATTAAAAATGTACCGGATTGGTTTTGGGAAACGATTTAGGTCAGAGGATTTAAGATGGCGGATCAACTCGGTGTAAATGGCACACAGCAACGTTTAATCGGTTCTGAACAAACCAGAAGCGCAATGGCTCATCAGAGTGCGGTTAGGCAAAATATTAACCAAAGCGAAGAATCGTTTGTTGTAAATGCCAGTGAAAAAAGATATTTGTGGACAGCTCGTGCTTTTGCGGTGGTGACGGCAATAAGTATCTGCTGTAATTTGCTTTTGCTTTTGACAATAGCAAACATTTTACCGTTATATCGTG
>Ga0265299_10005823_pt1 | contig 11369 bp, 5 predicted proteins | sample AusTroGonzalo_MG_4_FD_193485 | JGI IMG/M metagenome (GOLD analysis project Ga0265299, IMG submission 193485) | Bovine rumen microbial communities from tropical cattle in Woodstock, Queensland, Australia - Gonzalo_02 | ecosystem: Host-associated > Mammals > Digestive system > Stomach > Rumen ...
TCCGAGTCCGCACCAGAGAAGGAGGGTTACACCTTTAGCGGCTGGAGTGAGGCTCCCGCCACGATGCCTGCCAGCGATGTCACAATCACGGGATCGTTCTCCATCAATCAGTACACGGTGAAGTTCATCATCGGCGAGGAGGTTATCTCTGAGCAGACACTGGATTATGGTTCCCCCATCAATGCTCCAGAGGCTCCGCTTAAGGAGGGCTACACCTTCGCTGGATGGGGTGAGGTCGCAGCTACCGTTCCTGCCAAGGATGTCACCTATACAGGCTCTTATACTGTCAATGTGTACGTCATCCGCTATTATGTAAATGGCGAGTTGGTTGCTGAGGATAAAGTGGAGTACGGTGCACCTGTCGTGCTTCGCGGCTATGAGCCCGAGGATCCCAATCGCTATACCTTCATAGGTTGGATTGGCGAAACTTTTGAGACCATGCCGGCTCACGACCTGGAGTATCAGGCAGACATCTCCGATGGAATTAGCGCCGTTAGTAACGATGGCACTCTCCAGCCCGTCTATCGTCTGGATGGCACTCGGGTTAATGCTCGCAACCTGCGTAATCTTCCCGCTGGAACCTATATCATCGGCGGTAAAAAAGTCGTAAAGAAGTAAAAATCCTTTGCGATAGATAGATTTTTCTCTACTGTTTTTGAACTCCTTCCCACCTCTTTCTTGCAAAGACTTGGGGGGGAGTTTTTAAAGAACAAATAGAACAAATAAATATCGCCCCCGCCGTGTCGGAATGACGCAGCGGGGGCATTTTTAGTGTAGAGTGTAATGTTTTTGAAAAAATTCTCCGTTTTTTACCCTCTATTATACTTTATGACATAATTTCGACATTGAAAATGTGATACAATAGCGCAAAACCGATGTTTTATAACCTAAAAATGCGTATTTACGCAAAAAAAGTAAATGGTAGTGTTTTTCGTAATTCTCCGAATCCAGCAATTTTTTTTGCAGTTTTCTTCACATTGACGAGCGGAATGCCGCCGTTTTGCAGCCTTTCCCCGTTTCAATTATACATTATACATTATCAATTATACATTATCCATTTTTTTTCATTCTTTTTTTCGTCCTTTCGAAAAAAAGTGCTATCTTTGCAGCGGATAAGGGCCTGAAAGTGTCAATAATGATGCTGGAAGACCTCAGCGGAGGTGCCCGAATCAAATCTTACCGAACCTATTAAACGTTTGCCGTTTATTCTTATAACGTCTTGAAAACTTGCAGGTAGAAGAGACACATATAGAATGAATTAAACGAGCAGACGTCCATGCAATAGCGTGGGCGTTTTGCTTCATTTCTATATGTAAGGTTTCCTGCAAGTACCTCAAGACGTGGATGAAGTCAATTCGTCCGCGTTTTGCTTTTTAACGCAGGGTACTTGCAAGGCAATCTTTTAGTTATCTGAGTTCATGGCAACGAACCGAATGATAATTAAAAGACTGGTATGCCATGATTTTACAAGACATCCCTGTGTCTTCCCATTTCTTCACCAACCGCAAAGGGAACACACTTATGAAAGAGTTCGAGGGGATTCTGCAGAACAACCCCCAAGTCACGAACCTCGATGCCGTAGTGGGCTTCCTCCGTGCATCAGGCTATTTCACCTTGCGCCCTTTCTTAGATGGTATAAACAAAGTCCGCATCCTTATAGGCATCGATGTGGATAAGTATATTGCTCGTGCACATCAGAAAGGCGAGTTGTTCTTTGGAGCGGAGGAAGAGGTGAAGGAAGAGTGCCTGCGACTACTGAAAGAGGACATCGAACAGTCGCATTATTCCAAACAGGTGGAAGATGGTATGCTCCAAATGGTGCAGGATTTGTTGGACGGTAAACTAGAGTTACGTGCCCATCCCTCTAAGAAGATTCATGCCAAGCTCTATATTCTCTATCCGGACAATTACAGTCAATACACCTTTGGTGCCGCTATCACAGGAAGCAGCAACCTGAGCGGCAATGGCTTAGGGCTGGGTGATGACAAACAGTATGAGTTCAACGTCAAACTAACCCAATACGACGATGTGGCATTTGCTAAACATGAGTTTGAACTGCTGTGGGAAGAGGCCAAGAACGTGCCCATCAATGCTGAGGACTATCAGGCTACACTCGATAAGACTTACTTGAAAGGCGACGTCACCCCCTACGAGCTATACATTAAGATGCTGATGGAATACTTCAGCGACCGTGTATTGGCCATCGACCAAGATGACCCCTTCGATATGCCTGAGGGCTATAGCAAGTTTGACTATCAGGCAGATGCGGTAGTAGAGGGTTATCAGAAACTGATACGTTATGACGGATTCTTCCTCGCTGATGTAGTGGGTCTCGGTAAGACAGTTATCGCCACGATGATTGCCAAGAAGTTCCTGATTGAGAACGGCCCAGAACATACGAAGATTCTGGTGGTCTACCCGCCTGCAGTTGAGCAGAACTGGAAGACCACCTTCAAGGACTTCGGCCTCGAAAAATATGCCTGCTTTGTAAGTAACGGCAGCCTGAGCAAGGTGCTTGACGATAGCAATTACGATGTTTGGAATGCCGACGAATACGACTTGGTGCTGGTCGATGAGGCCCATAAGTTCCGTAACCATACAACTGGCGCTTTCCAGCAACTACAGGAAATCTGTAAGATGCCTCGTGTAGAAACGGGCTATATTCCTGGTTATAAGAAAAAGGTGATGCTGATTTCAGCAACACCTATGAACAATACGCCAGCAGACATCTACTACCAGATACTGATGTTCCAAGATCCCCGTCATTGCACCATCGATGGTGTCCCCAACCTGACAGCTTTCTTCTCTCCCCTTGTAGTGGAGTTCCGTAAGTTCCGCAAGCAGGAAAACTTCGACTTGAAGGAATTTAAGAAGTTGGCAGAGAAGGTTCGCGACAGAGTGATCAAACCTCTGACCGTTCGGCGTACAAGAACAGACATCGAGAACATCGCCCGCTATAACAAGGACGTCAACGGATTCCCCAAGGTTGACAAGCCCATCAAGAAAGAATACGAGTTGAACGACCACTTGGCCAACCTGTTTGAGAAGGCTATGCATGTGCTCGACAAAGAACTGACCTACGCCCGCTATCAGGCCATCGCCTATCTGAAACCCGATGCTGCCCCAGGTCTCTACGACAATGCGGAGGTTATCAGCCGCAGTTTGGCAGGCATCCGCAAAAACGGCCTTGTAAAGCGTCTGGAGAGTAGCTTCTATGCCTTCTGTAAATCCCTGAAAGCCTTCCGTCAGGCCAACGAGAACATGATTGACATGTGGGAGAATGACAAGATATTCATCGCTCCCGACTTGGATATCAATGCGCTGATAGAGGCTGGCTACAGCGAAGAAGAGATAGAACAGAAGATGAACGAGAAGGCTGAGGTGAACCCCAAGAATGCCTCCTTCCAGCGAAAAGACTTCGACGAGCAATACATTGAGCAATTAAGGCACGACCAAGCGTTGCTCGATGACATGTGGTTGGAGTGGGAATACATCGATGATGATGACGACTCGAAGTTTGCCAAGTTCGAAGACCTGTTGAAGCACGAACTGTTCAAGAAGGAGCGCAACCCCGAGGGAAAGATTGTGGTGTTCTCTGAATCTGTAGATACAGTAGAATACCTGCAACGTCGCATCAACCGTCAAGACGTATTGGTGATTTCTTCCCAAAACCGTAGCCAGTTGTTCAAGACCATTCGCGAGAATTTTGATGCCAACTGGAAACAGAGGAAGGACGAATATAACATCATCCTCACTACAGATGTGTTGGCCGAGGGTGTCAACCTGCATCGCTCAAACATCATCATCAACTACGATACGCCTTGGAACGCCACCCGACTGATGCAGCGTATAGGTCGTGTGAATCGTATTGGCTCTAAGGCTGGCATCATCTACAACTATGTGTTCTATCCATCGCGACAAGGTAACAAGGAAATCAAGCTCAACCAGATTGCGCTGAGTAAGATTCAGACCTTCCATACTACGTTTGGCGAGGACAACCAGATCTATTCGACAGAAGAGATTATCGACCGCGACCTTGACAAGCTCTTCAAGGAAAGCATCAAGCGCGAACAGGAAGACCGCAACCTTGAACTGCCGTTCTATGAGGAACTGCGTGCACTCTATCAGCAGAACCGCAAGGAGTATAAGCGCATCGAAAGACTATCGCTGAGAAGCCGAACAGGTCGTGAGCCTCGTGAATTGGGTGGTGTTACCCTCTCAGGCGATTCACTGGTATTCCTCAAAACCAATTTCCGCAAACTGTTCTATTTGGTGAACGACCAGCAGACACGCGAACTATCTGTGCTCGACGCACTCAATTATTTCAAGGCCAAGCCGGAAGAGAAGGCTGTACCTCGTATCCCACAGCATCATGAGCATGTGGAGAAAGCCCTGAAGGAATTCAATAAAACCAAGGAACAGGAGCTGCACGAAGAGGAATCGAACCAAAACCAACGCAGCAATCTTGGTGCTCAGGTCACTACGGCTGTCAGTCTGCTTAACAGTATGCTGCCGCATATTGATGATGGCGATACCCGCTTGAAGATTATCCAGTTGAAGGAATTGGCAGAGCGTGGTACCATTACCTATATCGCCAAACGTCTGCAACGCATTCAAAAGGACTTGCAGCGTCAGGGTGGCAGCAAGGCAAAGTTGACCTTTGAGGATGCGCTGAAACAGGTGCTCGAAATGGCCAACAAATACAACACCTATTATCGCGAGAGCCAGCATGCAGAGGAAGAATCTGCAGCTGTCATCATATTATCAGAGAGTTTTCAAAATAGCTAAGCCCTATGGATTACAAAAGCGTCATTGAATCAAGATATAATCGCCAAAACTGGCAGTTGCTGTTGCACGACATTTTTGGTAACAAGATAAAGTTTTGGAATACGCCATCAACGATTCCAACCAGTAGTCAGTTTGCTAAGCAGGCATTATGGCTGGGTACTATCACATTGAGCGATAACCAGACCATCAGCATCTACGAAGTGGAACTCTCTGATAGCGTTGATATAGAACGTAATCGCCGAGGCATTCGCGATATGTTGCTGACCGATTGGCGAAACAACGGCAATGCAGGTGCTTTTATGTTCTGTTATCGCAAGAACGAGAGTGTGCTTCGATTCTCGTATGTCAGCGAGGCCTGGACGTTTGCCGATGATGGCAGTTATCAGAAGGAATCTACAGATGCCAAACGATTCACCTATCTGCTGGGTGAAGGTCATCGCAGCCGTACGGCCATTCAGCAGTTCGAGAAACTGCGTGACAGTAGTCTCACTTTGAAGGACTTGACCAAAGCATTCTCTGTGGATGCGGTCAGCGATATGTTCTTTGATGGCTACAAGAAACAATACGAAGACATCATCCAATACATCACGGGCAAGCGGATAGTGAAGGTGGCCAACAAGTGGGAGGAACAGATCAAGAACGATCCCTGCGAGGAAATCATGCAGGAGTTTGCCCACTTCCAGAATCCCGAAAAGGCTGTCCGTGACTATGTGAAGAAACTGATGGGCCGCCTTGTGTTCCTTCAGTTCCTTCAGAAGAAAGGTTGGCTGGGTGTGCCCGCTGGTGCTGAATGGGGAACGGGCGATGCAGAGTTCATACAAACCCTCTTTGCTCAATGTCAGGATAAAGACCACTTCATCGACAACGTGTTGGAATCGCTCTTCAACGACCTCAATAGCGAGAACGAGAAGCAACTTCCTCAGTATCGCACGCCTTATTTGAACGGAGGATTGTTTGAGCGCGGTGCCACAGACGAAACCGAATTCCCTCTGCCTGCCAAGTATATGCAGAGTCTTCTTGAATTCTTTGCCTCCTATAACTTCACTATCGACGAGAACGACCCCGATGATGCAGAGGTTGGTGTTGACCCAGAGATGTTAGGCCGCATTTTCGAGAACTTGCTGGAGGACAATAAAGATAAAGGAGCCTTCTATACGCCAAAGGAGATCGTCATCTATATGTGTCGTGAAAGCCTCATAGCCTATTTACAGACAGATGTAGAGGATGAGGCTACCAAAGAAGCCATCCGCCAGTTCGTGACCACCCACGACGTTGTAACTCTTGGAACTAACGAGAGGTTCCGTCAACAGGTGGATGAAGCGTTGAAGAACGTCAAAATATGCGACCCTGCTATCGGTTCTGGAGCCTTTCCAATGGGTCTGCTAAAAGAACTTTTCCAATGTCGCACAGCTCTCGAAGGCATCAGTCAACATCAGGCAGCAGAGATTAAGAAACACATCATCCAGCAGAATATCTATGGTGTAGATATCGAACGTGGTGCTGTTGACATAGCCCGCCTCCGCTTCTGGCTCTCACTTATTGTTGATGAAGAAACGCCGCAGGCTTTGCCTAACCTCGACTTCAAGATTATGCAGGGTAATTCTCTGTTGGAGCAATACCAAGGTGTTGATCTCTCCACGATGACTGAGAAGAAAGCTGATGAATCAGGGATGCTCACCATCTTCGATGATATGATTGATGTCTTCCGGCTCGACCTCCGCAAGATGCTTGCAGAATACTACAACTGCACAGACCACCACAAGAAGCAAGACCTTCGCGCACGTATAATAGATAATGTGAAGCAACAACTTCGTGAGCAAAGCATCAATGTTGACTTTGGAGATATCGACCTCTCGGGCAATAATCAGTTTATGCTTTGGCACACTTGGTTCTATGATGTGTTCTCACAAGGAGGTTTTGATATAGTGATTGGCAATCCGCCTTATATTAGACCCCACAAGGTTAAAGATGACGAAAAAGTAATTCTATGGAAGTCGTATTATGTAGCTCAGCAGAAAACAGATATCTATGCATTTTTTATTGAAAAAGGTTGCGATTTGCTAAAAGTAAACGGTATTCTTTCATTCATTACACCCAAAACATGGTATAGCCTTTATTCATTCAAGAAATTAAGAGATTTTCTACTGCATAAATACAACATTATAAAGATTGGAGTTCTTCCTGAAAAAGTATTTGATAGCGCAACCGTAGAGACTGCTCTGATATTTGTCAGAAATAACAACAAGTACACTGATATTAGTTTTATTGACGTTTATAAAAGCAGCCTAATAGCAAGTAGGTCAAAAGATTCAATACTATCTGATGCGGATTTGAACATTAATATTGAAGAAACACAACGAACAGACTCAATTCCACTAGGTGAATTGTGCAAAATGATTGTTGGTATAGTTAGTGGTAATGATAAAAAGTATTGTCGATATGAGAAACTGACGGATCTTGATAAACAATGTATACGAGGAACGAACATCTCAAGATATTCTATAAATTATGCAGGGGAATATATCTGGTATAACCCCATTGAAATGGGGAAAGATAGTGATGCGAAACCCAAATCCACATTAAAGGGAGGGGGAAGGCAATGTAGCCCCAAGAAACCCGAAGACTTTGAACTGCCCCAGAAGATTGTGATGCAACGTATTTCAAAGAAGGTGATTGCTGCATTAGATACGAATCAGTATTATGCACATAGTTCTGTGGTTATAATCAAGCCATGTGAACGTTATGACTTGAAACTTATCTTGGCTATTCTGAACTCGAAATATGTAGATTCGTGGTTGAAGAAAAACTCCTCCAATATATCAATCAATATTGGTACTGTAAAAAAGATTCCAATTCCATCTGTTACGAATAGTCAACAGACAGAACTCGTCTCATTAGTTGATAGGATTCATGCTGCAAAACGAGAGAATCCCTCAGCTGACACTTCTGTCTTAGAAACTGAAATTGATCAACTAGTTTATCAACTCTATGGTCTGACGGAAGAAGAAATCAAAATTATAGAAGAATCATAAAATACTGGCGTTATGACGAAACTTGAAAAACTATACAGCATCATTGAGAACTCTCGCGATGTGGGAGTGAAACTTCCTAAGGGAGTACTCCAACAGGTAGAAGAACTGGAGGAGGGAATCATTAAGGAAGAGATTTTACCTGCCCTCAGTAGTGATATTGCGCCAAGGCTGAACCCCATTCAGCGCGACTTGGTGCTGGTGGTGGAGTATCATCCTGGCGAACCTATCAGCGTAGCCCTAAGTCGTAAGACGAAGATTAGCGAGATGACTGGAGCTAAAGTGCTGACACCTCGCAGCAGCACGCCTGTAAAGAGTGAGGAAGAACCAGAGGAAGTGGCCCCCCATGAGCCTACAAAGCATATAGAGAACGTGACAAAGGGCATGAAAGTGACGTTCCCTGATGGTACCGTCATCTGGCATCGTCAAGCTATAGATACCTTCATCGATGCTCTCAGAAAGATTGGCTTGGAGCGCATCCCTGCCGTAGGCATCCAGCATGGAAATGGCTACAACCTCGTCAGCAAGGACAAACGCCCCACAATGCCTGGCCGCATCTGGCAACATGAGTGCGATGGCTGGTACATCTACTCGAACATCAGCAATAGTACAAAAGCTGAAGATCTAAAGCGCATCTCGGACCACTATCATCTCGGGCTGAAGATAGAGGAAGGTAAACCAAAATGATAAGTCTATAAGCATTAACCATCTGCTCTATGACACTTAGTACTTTTCTTGACTATTATAAGCCACTTGATTCCGAAGAGAAAATCGACAAGTTGTTTGCTCTTTGCTTCAATTGTATACACCTATCCATCAGTACAACTGACTATGCCCAAATATTGGATGCTACAGATGAAGACATAAGACCGTATTTCATAGAGAAAAAAGAAGAATTGGATAACCGTATTACGCAGTCAAAGAAGGCGAAAAAGAAACGCGAAAAGCTGAAGAGAAAAAAGGGAAAAAGAAATAGGAATCCGTCGTCAGTATTTAATAAAGATGCTATAGTCTATAAACGAATACACATCATTAGTACTGCTATGTGAAACTTCTTTAGCCCAACAGCTCCGCCACAGAAAAGACCTCTTCCTCATAGAGGAGGGGATAGGGTTGATGTCCTGGCACCTTGATGATGGATGAAGTAAGGAAAAGTAGAATGGCAACGCTGTTTTTTTACTCTCAAAAGTTAAAATTTAGCATCAACAAACCAGTTCGCGAGGTGAATGTGTTGCGAATGAGAGATGAAACGACAAGGACGGTCATAGTGAGGTAGATTTGTTAAAACTGAAACAGGGGCGCAACTCTATGAGTGCCCCTGTTTCGTCTTAGTGTAGTGTGTAGTGTTTTTGAATAAAAGAATTCTGGATGCCGATATTCAACAGGCAGAATAACGATGACTTTTTTCTTGCTATACAGACGGCACAGGTGTATCATCGTGGTTACCGCGGCACGACATTTTCAATTTCACAAAAGGAGGGGTGAAGTAAACGGCTTTTTACTTGTCATAGAAGCCGTTTAGGTGCCGAATTGTACCGTTTTATGAGCAAAATACAGCTTTTTTGCCCTGATTTAACCTTTTTTCTCGCGCACGAACCTAATAAATAAAAGATTTTTCTTTAGCTTTGTCCTCATAATAGGGCAAAAGATGGGCTTTTGAGGTCTGATTTGTGCCCAGAAATACGAAATGTATGTACAGCATTAAAGACATCGCAGAATATATTGTGGCACTCATTGCTGCTTTTGCACGTCGCTTTTCTATAACCGAAACAGAGGCTTACGAATACCTCCATCGCTATGGTGCAATCTCTGTAGCACATGAGTATTATGATGTGATGCATACCCAATCCTTCAATGACATGGTGGAGAGCATGGCATCATATTGCAGAAGGAAAGGAGGTCAGCTATGATAAAGCTCTATCATGGTTCTACTGACAGAGGAACATGGTCTGTCGTTGGAAGAAGCTATCGACAAAGTCTATTCCTCAGAGTTATTTTCGAAACTTGGCAATGCAGAGACGGGACTTTTCTTCCAGTCTCCACGATATTTACTATCATATATTCAATCATCATAGAACTGAAACAGGGGCGCAACTCTATGAGTGCCCCTGTTTCGTCTTTGTGTAGTGTGTAGTGTTTTTGAAAAAAATTCTCCGTTTTTTGTCAAGGAGTGTTCCTGAAAAAACGGTGGGGGATTGCGATTACTCGATGACTGCAGCGAAGCCGCCATTGCGGGCCATCTTGATTTCCACCTGGCTGGCGGAGGTGACGGTCTGCTCCACGACATTGTAGTGCATGGCCTGATAGCCGGCGTTGACGCCATCGACGTATGCCTTCATCTTGAAGGACTGACCGGCGGGCAGGAAGTCGAGGCTGACCTTCACGGTTTTCTCCTCGTTGGTGCCCTGGATGGCTCCTACGAACCACTTACTGCCGCTGCGGCGTGCCATCACTTCGTATTCACCCACCTTGGCGCCGAGGCAGCGGGTCTCGTCCCATACGACGGGTACGCTGGTAATATAGCGTGCGCAGTCCTCATTCTGATAGTAGCGCGTGGGGTTGTCGGCCAGCATCTGTACGCCGCTCTCGAGTACTACGTAGAGTGCCATCTGGAAGCAGCGGGTGCCCATGGCTGCGGAGTTCGGACGACGGGAGGCATAGATGCCAGGCTGTGCGTTGAACATTCCGCCGGGAGTGAAGTCGGCAGCTCCCACGGCATTGCGGATGAAGGGAATGTAGATGGTGTTGTCAGGCGGGCAGCCACCCATCTGTTCCAGTCCCTTCACGCCTTCGTAGGAGATGAAGTTCGGGAAGCGGTATTCAAGTCCTGCGGGGGTGTAGGCTCCGTGGAGGTCGATGAGGAGGTGGTTGTCGGCGGCAGCTTTGACGATGCGCTCGTAGAAGTTCACCATCCACTGGTCGAAGTGGTCCATGAAGTCGATTTTCACGCCGGCGACGCCCCATTCAGCATACTTCTGGAAGAGGTCCATGTGGAGCTCGGCGGTGAGCCAGGGCAGCCAGAGGATGACACCGACGCCCTTGGCCTTGCAGTAGGCAATGAGTTCGTGGAGGCGCAGCTCGTCGTTGCCGACAAAGGGATCGCGGGTGTTCTTGGCCCAGCCTTCGTCGAGGAGGATGTATTCGATACCGTATTTGGCGGCGAAGTCGGCGAAGTAGCAGTAGGTCTCGTAGTTGCAGCCTGCCTTGAAGGTCACGTCGGGACCGAAGGGTGTGGCTCCGTTCCACCACTCCCAGATGACCTTGCCGGGCTTGATCCAGCTGGCGTCGGCGATTTCGCTCTTCGGCGCAAGCTGTGTAGGTACGGTCTGAGTGAGGAGGCCTTCGGAGTTGGTGATGACGACATAGCGCCAGGTGAAGGAACGTGTGCCCTGGGTCTTTGCGTAATAAGGTGCTTCTTCGGTAACGTTGAAGCCGCGGTCGCCCTGCCATTCATATTTTGCAGGGGCAGGGGGGAAGGTGCTCTCGATGGCGCCGTCGTCGGTGGGACGCAGGCAGAGGTGCGGATAGTCGCGCAGGTCGGTCTCGGCGATG
>Ga0265299_10005825_pt1 | contig 11367 bp, 8 predicted proteins | sample AusTroGonzalo_MG_4_FD_193485 | JGI IMG/M metagenome (GOLD analysis project Ga0265299, IMG submission 193485) | Bovine rumen microbial communities from tropical cattle in Woodstock, Queensland, Australia - Gonzalo_02 | ecosystem: Host-associated > Mammals > Digestive system > Stomach > Rumen ...
TCGGAAGAGGAGAAGGAACAGCTTGCCGATTTAGCACAAAGAGTGATTCAGGGCATCAAGGATTTGTCTACTATCGGGCCGCAACGGGCCATGAATTTTATCAATATTAAGCCCAAAAAAGACGCTGAAAACGCCTGAAATGGCGTTTTTTGGCTTTGTTGCAAAGTTTTTTTTAAAAATCCTTTGTTTTTTTTTTAATTTTTGATTACCTTGCACAAAACTTTGAGAATTAAACATTAACGAACCAAAATAAACTAATTGTAACATGAAAGAGCTTGTTGAAAAAATCAATGCCGAATTCGCCGAGTTCGTAAAGAACGCCGAGGCTCAGGTAGTCAAAGGTAACAAGGCCGCTGGTGCCCGTGCACGTAAGGCTGCCCTTAACCTGATGAAGGACTTTAAGGATTTCCGTAAGGTTTCCGTAGACGCCACCAAGTAAGCGATTCTCGGAAGAATTAAAAAAACGTTGCAGAAAATTCAATTTTTCTGCAACGTTTTGTTTTTTGATGCATCTTTATTATAGGTTTAGGTTTTAGTACACGTCAAAAAACCGGTTTCAGAGGCAACTTTGGGCCGGTTTTTTTGTGCCCATTACCCTCTGGGATGGTGCACCAGCACATTCTCGTGCCAGGTAGATGTGTCTATGTGGGTATAAAGCTCCGTAGTAAGAATGCTCTCGTGCCCCAGCATTTCCTGGACAATACGCAGGTCGGCCCCGTTCTCTATCAGGTGGGTCGCAAAGGAATGGCGGAAGGTATGGGGGGATATTTCTTTCTGAACCCCGGCCGCCATGGCCTGCTCCTTCACCATCTTGAAAATGGATACGCGGCTTAACGGTTTGCCAAACTTGTTCAGGAAAAGGATGTCTTCCACAGCCCGGGAGGCCGGGGCAGGACGGTCTTCCAGATAGGTCCGGATGGCATCGGCCGCAGGTTCTCCCAAAGGCACCAGCCGCTGCTTGTCTCCCTTTCCCACCACATCTACAAAGCCTTCGTCAAAATGCACGTGGGAAATCCGCAGGCCTGCAGCCTCGCTCACGCGGAGTCCGCAGCCGTATAGCACCTCCAGGATGGCCCGGTCCCGTTTGCCGGAGGCTTTCCGTGTATCTACCGACTCCAGGATGGCCTCCACTTCCTGCAGACTCAGTACCGAAGGCAGGTATTTCCCCAGTTTGGGGGCATCTACCCGGTCGCAGGGGTTATCCTTTATTTCACCCTCCTGAACGCACCAGTCAAAAAAGGACCGCAGGGAACTCACCAGACGGGCCGAACTCCGCTTGGAGAGACCGTCGGCCGTCACCTTCCCCAGATACGCTTTGATATCTTCGGGGCCGATGGCGGCAGGCTCCTTTCCGCAGAACTCCAGCAGCCCCGACACATCGTGGCAATAGGACGCCACCGTATTGGGCGACAGCCGGCGTTCCAGCCTCAGGTAATTCCTGTAATCCTTAATCAATGAATGTCGTATTCTTATGTGGCATATAGGTTTCCGGGGGCATCGGCTATATTTTTAGCCCCCGGAAACCTATATGCCACATACATTATAAAATTCCGTATTTTTTCCCGTAAAGGAGCATCTGTCCCAGATAGTCGTCGGTATAGACCGGCTCGTAATCCACCACCTCTCCGTTTTTGATAACGGGGACTATTTCCGGATTCACGAAGCCACCGTAGGGCTTCAGGTTCAGGGCTTCGTAGCGCTCCTTCACTTCCTTGTGAAGGGCAGGGTCGATATTTACGGCGTACGTCTCAATGAGAGCCTTTCCGGCCTGGTAGTCGCCTTCGCTCTTGATGCGCTGCACTTCGGCCAGCAGTTCGGCAAAGAGGGCGCGGAGCTTTTTGTAGTCGTTCACCACAAAGTAGGTCTTTCCGCCGCGGACCTTTTTCTCAATCACTTTATCCTTGGCCCCTTTCTCATAGCACCATTCGGCAATGAGTTTGCGGTTCTGCATGTGGGCTTCCGTGTTGGGCCGTCCCAGTTCCACGCGGGTGAACTGCACCATGAGTCCGTTGCGGATGTAATTGTCATATTCGGCCTTGTAGGCGTCCGGATCCGGCATAATGCCCAGTTCCACCATCTTGGGATCGGCGGTGTAATAGAGGCCGAACAGGTCGGCCCGCGCCTCCTCCAGGGCACTGGCGTATTCGCCCATGGCGGTGGTGCTCACGCCCGGCAGCAGCTGGCCGGAGCCGTGACCCAGGCACTCGTGCAGGTCGGTGTGAATCTCGTCGGCCACCGTGCCCCACTTCCTGTACTGCTCAATTTCCTTTTTGCTGTAGGCAAATTCCGTAAGGGTGCTGGCGGGCATCTCCTGGGAGCTGTAGTCGTAGGTGTGGGTGATATTGGCAATGGTAACGCTCTTGGAGCCGTGCTCCTTGCGAATCCAGTCGGCGTTGGGAAGATTGATGCCGATGGGCGTGGAAGGATAGCTGTCGCCGGCCAGGCAAACGGCGTTGATCACCTTGGCCGAGATGCCTTTGACGACGGCCTTCTTGAAGCGCGGGTCCACGGGGGAGTTATCCTCGAACCACTGGGCGTTGGCGCTCAGGATTTCCGTACGCCGGGAGGCCTCGAAGTCCTTGATGTTTACGTAGCCTTCCCAGGCGCCCTTGCGGCCCAGCGGGTCGTTGTAGTCTTCCACAAAACCGTTGATAAAGTCCACGGTGCCGATGGTGTCCTTCACCCATTCGATGTTGAACTCGTCCCACTTGCGCAGGTCGCCGGTCTGGTAGTAATCTATCAGGAGCCCCAAAGCCCGCTTCTGGATATCGTTCTCGGCCACGGCCTGGGCCTTGCCCAATTCTTCGCAGATTTTTTCGATGGCGGGAGAATAGATGCCGCCCACTTTCCAGGGAAGTTCCTGTACTTTCCCGTCCTTGCCCTTGACCACTTTGGTGTTGAGGCCGTAGGAGATGGGTTCGGGGTCCGACGGATCCATAATGCCGGCGTAATACTTCTCCACTTCCTCGCGGGTAACGCCGTCGTAGAAGTTAACGGCCGATTCTTTAATAATGTCTCCGGCCGTGTTTGTAGAGCGTCTCTGGGGGTAAATGGCAGGATCGTAGATAATGTCCAGCAGGCCTCCTTCATCCTCTACATCGGCCTGGCTTAGCAGGCTGGCAAAATACTCCCGCGGGCAGGCAGGGAAGAACTTGTCTTCGGCGTAGTGGTGATGGATGCCGTTGGAAAAGAAGAGGCGTTTGGCATACACCAGAAAATCCTGATATTCTGCGCTTTCCGTGTTGATGCCTTCTGTTTCCAGAATGGCTTCCACGGCATGGCGCACCCGCAGGTTGTCCTTGCAGTTCTGGTCCCACAGAATGTCCCGTCCGTATTTGGCGGCTTCGGCCAGGTGATAGGCATATTCCTTCTGCTGCAGGCTCAGGTTCTCCCAGCCGGGAATCTGGTAGCGCATCACTTTAAGATCGGCAAAAGCGTCGATGGTATACTTGAAAGAATCTTGTCCGGCCTTTTCGGCGGGCGTTTCGCATGCGGCCAGCAGGGCGGCCGTTCCAACAAGGGTCATCATTTTACTAATCCGGTTCATAGTACATATCTATTTCATGCAAATTTATAAATAAATCATTAACTTTGCAGAATACTGGAATGTTTTATGCTCCGCAAAGTCCTTCATATCGCCGCTTTGTTGCTCCTGCTGGCAGGGGTTTCTTCCTGCTTCAAAGACAGCAACTTCGACTTCAAATCTTCCGGCGAGGGATCGGGCAGCTATGTGGTGCCGTCCCGCGAACCCCAATCCCCGGATCAGCGGAATGTGCTGCTGTACGTAGCCGGCGGTTTCAACTCCCTGGCCGGTTATCTGTCCAGTGATATCGCCGACCTGGAGGCCGGTGAACTGCCGGGCCGCAGCAGTCCCACGGAGCCGGTTCTGCTGGTGCTTTCCCGCCTGCCCCGGGATCCGGCTGTCCCCGACTATTCAGACCCTACGGCCCCCGTCCTTTTCCGCCTGTATGCCGGCGCCGATGGCGCTCCGGTGCGGGATACGCTTAAGGTCTGGAGCGAGGATACGCCTTTAAGCCAGGCGGAAACCATGGCCGAAGCGTTTGAGCAGGTTACACGGGCTTTCCCGGGAAACAAGTATGGAATGGTTTTATCGTCCCATGCCTCGGGTTGGCTTCCGCCGCGATATTACGAGAATCCAAGCGCCTACGAGGCTGCTGCAAAGGGACCCCTGGCCTTGTCCAGGAGTGCTTTCCAGGAGTATTTCCCGCCCATCGACCGGAACGCATTCCCGGCGGTAAAGAGCGTGGGCATGGACAACGGAACCGTCATCCGTGAAATGGATCTGGACCAGTTTGTCGCTGCCATTCCCTTCCATCTGGATTACCTCCTTTTCGATGCCTGCCTCATGGGCTGTGTAGAGGTGGCCTATGAACTCAGGGGAGTGGCCGATATAGTGGGCTTCTCCCAGACGGAAGTGCTGGCCGATGGCTTCGACTATGCCAATCTCACTAAGCATCTGCTTACCAAAACCCCCAATCCGGTGGCCGTTTGCCAGGACTATTTCAACCGTTACGATGCGCAGCAGGGAAATCTGCGGTCGGCTACCATTTCCGTGATAGATACCCGGGAAATGGATGCGCTGGTGGATGTGTGCAGCATGTTGTTCGAGAAATACCGTACGGAAATTTCCCAGTTGCCCGGCTATCTGGTGCAGGGCTACTTCCGCTTTGAGCGTCACTATTTCTACGATCTGAAGGATATCCTGGTAAAGGCTGGAATTACCCCGGAGGAGGAGGCCCTTCTGCAGGATGCGCTGGACAAGTGCCTGTTGTACAAGGCTGCAACGCCGTCCTTCCTGTCCATTACCATAAAGAATTATTCCGGCCTGTCCATGTACCTTCCTTCCAAGGGAACCGCCGTTCTGGACAATTATTACCGGGAGCATATAGCCTGGAACCGGGCTACCGGTTTGGTAAAATAAAAATCTCTCCATATGAAAAGCAGTTTTGCAAAGACCGTATTGGCCGTAATATGCGGTATTATTATCCTGAAGCTGGTCGGCTTCCTGTTTTTGCTGGGTCTCGTGGGCTCCCTTTCTGCCGGTGGCAGTAAGGTGGTTCTTCCCAGAAGCGGCGTCCTGGATATTTCCCTGGCCGATTATGCCCTTGCCGAGCAGACCCAGGAAACCCCCATGCCGGACCTGATGTCCATGAGTTTCGAGATGGGCAGCACCGTGGGGCTGTGGGATGCCGTTCAGGCCATCGAGGCTGCCGCGGCCGATCCGGCCATCAAGTACATCTTCCTCCGCCCGGACGGCGGTACGGCCGGCATGGCCGCGCTGGAAGAACTGCGCACCGCCCTGCTGAACTTCCGCCGCAGCGGCAAGGCCGTGGTAGCCTATCTGGAATCTCCCGGAAATGGCGGGTACTATCTGGCTACCGCCGCCGACAAAATCTATCTCAGCAGTTATCACGGTGCCACTTACCAGCTCTTCGGCCTTTCCAGCCAGCAGATTTTCCTCAAGGATATCCTGGACAAGCTGGGTGTAAATGTTCAGCTTATCCGTCACGGAAAGTACAAGAGCGCAGGAGAAATGTTTGTCCGTTCCTCCTCCTCGGCCGATAACCGTGAGCAGTACCAGGCCATGATTGATGCATCCTGGAAGGCTTTCTCCAGCGTTATCGCCGAATCCCGTGAAATGACGGAAGAGGCGTTCAACGACTTGATTGACAACCTGAAACTCGTCCTGCCGGAAGATTTCCTGAAATATGGCCTGGTGGATGAGCTGATGGACCGCGAAAGCCTGGTGGAAAAGCTTTGTACCCTGGCCCAGGTGGAAGGCAGGGACAACCTGCATCTGGTGTCGCTCCCGGACTATATTGAGGCCAAGATTTCCCCGCTTCCCGCCCGTACCAATGTAGCCGTGCTGGTTGCCGAGGGTGAAATTGTGGAAGGAAAGGGCCAGAACCTGGCCGCCGACAGTTTCGTGCAGGTGATTGACCAGATCCGTAAAGACAATTCCATCAAGGCCGTGGTGCTTCGCGTGAATTCGCCCGGCGGCAGCGTTACCGCTTCGGAGAAGATTCGCAGCGCCCTGGACCTGCTGGGCCGTGAAAAGCCCCTGGTGGCCTCCTACGGCGATTATGCGGCTTCCGGCGGATACTGGATTTCCTGCGGCTGCAGCCGGCTCTTTTCCGATGCCACCTCCCTTACCGGTTCCATCGGCGTCTTCTCCATGATCCCGGAATTCTCCCAGGTGAGCAAGAAACTGGGTGTGAGCATAGAAAGTGTTTCCTCCAACAAACACGGGGACATCCTTTCGCTCATGCGGCCTTTCGATGCGGCCGAAACGGCCTATATGCAAGCTACGGTGGAAGACATCTACGACCGCTTTGTGAACCTGGTGGCCAGCAGCCGCGGCATGGAGCCTTCGGCCGTGGACGCTATCGCCCAGGGTCGTGTGTGGGCCGGAACGGATGCCCTTGAGATTGGCCTGGTAGATGAAATCGGCACCCTCAGGGACGCTATCAACTATGCCGCCTCCCTGGCAGGGCTCATTTCGGCCGAAGACTACAAGGTGATTACTTATCCGGCCGTTCCCACTACCCTGGAACAGGTGGTAACCATGCTGGGCCAGCAGCGGGAAGAACCCACTGTGCTGGCCGATACGCCGTTTGAACCCATGGCCCGTTCGCTGAAGGGCCTTCTGAAGGACAATCAGCCCACCGCTGTGTATGCCCGCCTGCCTTATTATCTGGATATCAAGTAAATGGAAGAAAAGAAACTGACGCCCCTGCGCTTCCTGCCCGACGTGCGGGAATTCCCCTGGGGCAAAGCCGAATACCGGGTAGCCGACCTGGGCTTTGTAGATTCCATGGCCTCGGAGGGCTGGCTGGGCGGCAATACGCTCAGCGACATTATCCAGACTTACCTGGAGCGTGTGGTGGGGGAGACGGCTTTTGACTGGTACGGAACGCAGTTCCCGGTGCTGGTGAAGCGGCTGGACGTGAAAGGCCGCAGCTCCCTGCATGTGAATCCCGGCGATGAACCGGCCGAACAGCGTTACGACGCCTTTGGCAAAACGGCTCTCTGGTATGTGGAGGCCTGCGGTCCTGACGCCCGGCTGTTTCTGGGCTGGAAGAGGGATGTCACCGCTGCCGAATGCTACAAGGCCTGCCAGGATGGAACGGTGGAGGATCTGCTGTATAGCGTTAAACCCAATCCGGGCGAGACTTATCTTGTGCTTCCGGGCCAGGTGCACGCCGCCCAGGACGTGAAGCTGCTGGAAATTGCCGAATCTTCCGAACTGAGCTTCCGCCTGTACGACTGGGGCTCGCAGGAAAGGGAAATCCATCTGGAAGAGGCCATCGACCTCATCGATTTCAAGGCTTACAAAAAGCCGGAAAATGCCGATGGAACCCTGCTGGCGGCCACTCCGCAGTTCACCGTGCACCGGATTCCGCTGCTGGATCCGCTCAAAAGCCATGCTTCGGAGGAGGATTCCTTCCTCATTTATATTTGCACCGCCGGTTCCGCTGTGCTGCAGGCCGAAAAGCCCTATGCCCTGAAGACCGGGGACGTATTGCTGGTCCCCGCCGAAGTTACCGACTTCCTGTTGCTGCCCACGGACCGGGATACGGAACTGCTGGAAGTGCGGCTGGATCCCCGGCCGGACGATGACCTTGTGTCGGACCCTGTAGAAGAATAAGCCCATGGCAGACGAAACCCGTATAGACAAGTTCCTGTGGGCTATCCGCGCCTACAAAACGCGGACGGAAGCCACCGAGGCCTGCAAAGGGGGAAAGGTAAAGGTGGCGGGCGTTCCCGCCAAGCCTTCCCGCGCCGTTCAGCCCGGAGAAGTTATTCAGCTGCGCAAAGGCAGTATCACCTATACTTATAAGGTGCTGCGCCCGCTGGAAAACCGCGTTGGGGCCAAGCTGGTGCCGGATTTTGCCGAAAACCTTACGCCCGAATCCGAACTGGAAAAGCTGAAGGCTCCCGTGGAGAGTTTCTTCGTTACCCGGGACCGCGGGGCCGGCCGTCCTACCAAGAAGGACCGCCGGGAAATGGAACATCTCTGGGATTCCCTGGAAGAGGGATTCTGATTATCGGCCGCAAATCATCTTGAAGTCGCACCACTGGCAGGGGCGGGTATCTTCCGTGCGCCGGAAGGGGACGGATGCATCTACCAGCTCATCCAGCGTTTGCGTCAGCTTTTCCTTAACCAGTGAACTGAATGCCCGGCTTTCGGCCTGGTCTTTCAGGGGCTGGGTGTAAATGCGGGCCGTGCTGTAAATGCTGTTCACAAGGGTTTTTTCCTTAAAAGCAGGGTCCTGGTGGGCAAAATAGTCGTACAGGAACAGCTGTAGGGCAATCTTGGGCCGGTCACCGCCCGGGGGCGCAAACAGCTTGTCGGCCACCCACTGGGCATTCTCGTCCGTTATGGCAATTTCCTCGTCTTTAACCTTGCCGGTCTTGTAGTCCAGGATACGCACTTCGCCGGGACGGTAGCTGTCTATGCGGTCCACGAAGCCCTTGAAGTGGAAACCGTGGAAATCGGCCTTGCGCCTGCTTTCCAGTCCCAAAATGTGGAAGCCCTCCGCTCCGGCCGATGCCAGCAGTTGCCGGTCGTGCTCCAGCGTTCCGGTAACATAGTCCAGCAGAACCTGCTCCAGAACCAGATTGCGTCCGCTTACCTCCACCGTCTTCATTTCTTCCATCACCCGGGCCCGGATGCGGCGCCGGAGGTCTTTCTTGTCCTGCTGCATCCGGATAATCTCGGCCAGGGGCAGGAGCTTGCCCAGCCAGGGGCTGTACAATTCCTGCATCACCTTGTGGAAAACGTTGCCCAGCATGCCTGCATCCAGCGATTCGGCCACTTCTTCGCTGGCCTGCAGCCCCTCTACCACCATGTAGTAGAATTTGGCGGGACAGGCCAGATAGGCCTGCAGGGCCGTGGCCGACAGCTCCTTATCCCGGATAATCCGGATGTGTTCCTGCGTTTTTGCAATTTCCGGCGTGGGCGGCAGCGGATTCATTTCGGCCGTAGCGGTGTAGTGCCTGACGGGGAACTTGAAGTGGTATTCCAGCTGCTTGATGTATCGGCTTTCCTCTCCGCTTTTTACGCCTTCCGTGCGGCTGTCGTAGATGAGCCATACCTTCTGCGCCCGCTGGATCATTCGGTAGAAGTAATAGGCCCACACGGCGTCCTGGTATTCATGGGTGGGCAGGCCGAAGCCTTTGCGCAGCTCCGGCGGAATAAACGACGACTGGTAGCTCTTGCGGGGGAAGCTGCTCTCGTTGGCGCTCAGGATAACCAGGTTCCGGAAGTCCAGGGCGCGGGTTTCCAGCGGTCCCATGATTTGCAGGCCCTGCAGCGGTTCGCCCCGGAAGGGAACCGACTGCCCTTGCAGCAGCCCGTCCAGTACCCGCAGCCAGGTGGCGGGCAGCAGCTCCAGGTCTACATCGGCCAGCATGTTCAGAACCGTATGGTAACGCTTGGCAAAGTCCAGCTCCAGCATCATTTCCCCCTCCGGGCCCATCTGGCGTCCCAGATAGCCCACAATCTCCCGCAGATACTGCTCCAGGGCGTGATTCTGCCGGGCCGATGTCTCCTTGGCGTCCGTTATTACCGGCTGGAAGATGAGGTTGAGCAGGGGACCGCCCTGCAGGTCTTTCTGCGGAACATAGTATTTGGCCGCCAGCTTAACGTTGGTGACCATTTGAACCTCTTCCGGGGTGAGCAACTGGCGCAGCAGGCTGGCCGACAGCAGCGCGTTCACGTTGCGGTGATAGAAATACCAGCCTTCTTCCCGCTTCCTCATGTGCAGCTGCAGCTGCCCGATGGCCTCCATCAGGGTATAGACGGCGCTGTCCCGCATGGGATAACCCATGGTTACGTTAATGCTGTTGTGCTCTGGCGGAATGGAGTTGAGCAGCGGCAGCAGCAGCGTTTCGTCCGGCAGCACAAACGCTGTTTCCACCGGATCTCCTGTTATTTCCGCTAGGATAGAGGGCGCCAGCTTGGCCTGGCCCACGGCCGACGGAACGCTGATTACGCGTACCTCCGGCCTTTCCAGGCCTTCCGGATCCGGGGTGAAAGCCGGCGGGAAATCCTTGATATTCTGGGAAAGGAAGAGGGAAGACTTGTTTTGTGGGTCCCGGATCTCTTCCGAAACGAAGTCCCACACGAAATGGGCCATTTGGGCATCCCGCATCTTTTGCAGCAGCAGCCTTTCGCACAGGTTCAGGGCGTTAAGCCCAACGAAAACGTAGTTGTCCGTATGCGGGAAAACGGGTTCCAGGATGTCCCGGGCCGGGACTTCGCTCCGCAGCCGTTCGGCCAGGGAACGGTACACCTTTCCCTCGTAGGCCATCCCCTGCTCATCCAAGGCCTTGTTAAAACGCTCGTATAGCGGATACAGGATGTTCCACAGGCTGAGGAACTTCTCTTTTACCGGTCCCGTTCTCCGGCCCTGGAAATGGGACAGGAAATGGTCGATGGCCTGCCGCTGCGTATCCGTGAGGTAGGAATAGTTGTCTTGCAGGGCCTTCAGGTCGGCCACATTCTGGAACAGGGATTTGGGATCTACCAGGTATTTGTCCACGTCGGAGAAATCGGCCAGCAGCATATCGCCCCAGAATATGAACTCGTCCAGCGGTTCCGCCTGCGGATACAGCTTTTTATAACAGTTGTACAGAACCATCAGCAGGCGCACCCTGTCCGTAACCTCCGCCCCGTGAACCCGGCAGAAGAAGTCGTGGATGGTATACAACTGGGGAACGGGCAGGGGAGTACCCATTTTTACTACCTCTTCCCCCAAGTATTTGCGAAAGAATACAATAGAGCGGCGATTGGGCAGTACGAAGCAAGTGCCGGCCAGGTTTCCCTGCCGGAAATAGTGTTGGGCCACTTGCTTTAGGAACGGTACCATACAGTCAAAAAAGATTCTTTGCTAAATTAGTGATTATTTGTGAATTTTTCTTATTTTTGTAAATAGAATTTAGTTTAGAATTCTTCCAAAGTATAACATTAAATTGATAACCACATGAAAAAGAAATTCAGATGTTTAGTTTGCGGCTATGTGTACGAAGGTGAAAACCCGCCCGCAGAATGCCCCATTTGCCATGCCAAGGCCGAAAAGTTTGTAGAGATTAAAGAAGAAGGTGACAAGCCCCAGTGGGCCTGCGAGCATGTGCTGGGTGTTGCCAAGGGCTGCGATCCGGAAGTATGGGACGGCCTGCAAGACCACTTTAAGGGAGAATGCTCAGAAGTGGGTATGTACCTGGCCATGAGCCGCCAGGCCGAAAGGGAAGGCTATCCGGAAGTGGCCGATGCCTTCAAGCGCTATGCCTTTGAAGAGGCCGACCACGCTGCCCGCATCGCCGAGCTGCTGGGAGAGGTGG